>Ga0114999_10000041_pt1 | contig 155313 bp, 135 predicted proteins | sample ArcticOcean_MG_C_3_FD_89820 | JGI IMG/M metagenome (GOLD analysis project Ga0114999, IMG submission 89820) | Marine microbial communities from western Arctic Ocean - ArcticOcean_MG_CB8_126 | ecosystem: Environmental > Aquatic > Marine > Oceanic | place: Arctic Ocean: Canada Basin | collected...
GCATGGGGACTCTGACCTCAACGGACGCAAGTCTCCTCTTTGACAGCCATTCTGTCATCGAGTCGCCGAGGGGTGAGGGGACTAGCAGGCTCTTCGGGGGCCGCCTGTTCGCGTAGTGCTCGGAAAGGATCAGCGAGACCGAGTCCGATACGTCTCCCCGATGGATCAGCTGGTACTCGACCTGGCCGCGAATTATCCCCTCCTTCGCATGGAGAATTACCAGGCACCCGCTGTCGCCATTCGATGAGAAGCCCACGGCATCGCAGTCCTGGTAGAACCTGCTGGATACCACGTTCTCCGACTTCGCGCCCTGAACCGAGCCGATCATGTCCCGTACCCTGGCTGCCCTCTCGTAGTTCAGCATCTCTGATGCCTCGTCCATCTCGGACTGCAGCCTTTCAATCAGGGCCCCAGCATTCCCGTCCAAGACGCTCTCGACCGCCCTGACTCTCTCGGAGTACCCCTCGTCCCCACCGGTCTCTACGAACCCGAAGGGGGCCCTGTCGGTCTTGTCCCGCATACCGAAGTGGCGACGAAGAAGCTTCACCACGAGCTTGGCAGCACCAGCATCAGGGAAGGGCCCCCATATCCTCGCGTCTTTCGGTGGGTGCCTGGTGTACATGATGCGAGGCTTCTCGTGCGAGGTCATCGCGATGAATGGGAAGGACTTCCCGTCCTTCAGCATGGAGTTGTACCTCGGTTGGTTGGACCTGATCAGCTCCCTCTCTAGGACGAGTGCCTCGGAGGGGCTCTGCGTGACGATGAAGTCTACCTTGTCGGCCTCCTTAACGAGCCTCGGTACCATCTCTCTGTCTGGGTTCTGGGAGAAGTAGGACCTAACCCTCGACCTGAGGTCTGTCGCCTTCCCGACGTACAGGACTCGGTCGTCTGATCGCTTGAACAGGTACACCCCCGGCTCCCTCGGGAGCTCCAAGTTGCTGTGGTCTATGCCCATGGCCAAGTGAAGCGACGGCCGCCGGGTTTGATTTACACTTTGCAAGACGGAGCACCGTGCTTAACCAGCGCCAACTCGCCATTCTGGTCTACTTATCCGACTTCGGGAGGGATCTCGAGGAGTCATGGGATGTGCCTAGGGCGATCTCGCTCGCTGGGCTAGCCGAGCACTTGGGGGTCGTTCGATCGGCCCTCCACCCCCCGTTGAAATTTCTGAAATCAGAGGGACTAGTTTCCTCCAGATCCGCTCACGTAATCGGAGCATCCCGGCGCAGGAAGGTGTACCACCTGACCAATAGGGGTAGGGATGAGGCGAGGGACGGCTCGAGCCAGACTAGGAAGTCCAGAGGGAGGTCAGTGGGTCCAGTGCCAGACTCGATCACACTGCATGGCAGGGACGAGATCGTCAGCAGCATCTCCTCCGGCCTCTCAAAGGGGTCGAACTATCTCCTTGAGGGGCTACCAGGGATAGGGAAGACCAGTGTTGCTACTGCCGTCTCCCAGTCACTGCTCGATGACGGATGGCTAGTCAGGTGGGCTACCTGCCAGACCGACTCTGACTCATCATCGATAGCAAGAATGTGGCTAGGTGTCCGCGCACCGTCCTCGAATGATGCAATAGTCGCTAGAGTCGACTCGAAGAAGACCCTTCTCGTGCTCGACGAGGCACAACAATCCAGTGATAGGCTGGTGAGGGGGATACGAGAGTTGCTCGAAGCATGTTCTGGCACCTCAGCCATGATTCTGGTTGTCACTAGGGCACCCAACCCATTTCCAGAGATCTCTGGTTTCGACTCAATTAGGTTGGAGGGTCTGGAAACCACCCTAGCCAGGGAGCTCCTGCCAGAGGAGATGGCCGACACCGAGGCTATCGAAGTGTGCAAGGCGATGGATGGCCACCCACTTGGAATCAAGCTGTGGTCGCCCGACGACGAGCTACCAGGTTCGGGTGCCGTTCAGGAGTACGTCGAGTCCCAGGTCCTTCGAAGACTGAGCCAGTCCGGAGCATCGTCATTGGACGAGCTTTCCCTATCTCCACTCCCTCTGGAGGTGGACGAGATGCTCGAACCAGACGGAACCGAGGAGTTAGACGAGTCAGCCATACTTCGTTGGACGGGGTCACTCATCGAACCCCATCATCTGGTTCGAAACGTTAGGAGGGCCACTCTCTTAGATGGGGGAGCAGGAGAAATGCACTCGAAGCTTGCTGAGATGTGGTCGAAGAGGACCGGCCCCAGGGCAAGGAGGATGGAGATGCATCACAGGTTGGAGTCCGGCACCGAGGTCGAATCGACATGGATCACGGAGAGCATCAATGAGATCGTTAGCGAAGACTCGGCAGCTGCCGCAGTTGTACTCCAGCAGGCTATCTCGGCAAATCCTGAGGAGGGGCTCTTCGAGTTGGCCGCGGACATCGCATTAGAGAGAGGGGAGTCGACGGTAGCTTCAGAGTACATCGAATCGATGGGCGAGGGCCCCAGAAAGGACCTGAGGTTAGCTAGACTAGCTAGGGTCGAGGGTGAATGGGATCGAGCTGACGAGCTCGAGGCTTCTGCGATTTCTAGATTGGACCCCGGAGACAGGGTCAGAGCCGAGATCTCCTCATTGGTCCGGAAGTACGACGACAGGCTCCCAGGTTCCGATAGTGAGGTCATCGCTCAGACCCTGCTGTCCGGGGCTGATTCGGTGAAACTATCCGATCTGGAATCAGAGGATAGGGAGCTTGCCTCTCTGGTCCTGGATTTGCTGAGGCACTCGCTCGCCCTGGAATCTGGTAACCTGGAGGAAGCCTCACGAACTCGCGATTCCATAGAGAGCCGGATAGGTCCAGAGGATCCTAGGTTACCAGCCTTAGACCTCAGGTCCAGACTATCCGCTGGCGCCGAAGCGGAGGAGTTCCTCGACGAGGCACTAGAGGCAGCAAGGTCGCACATCGGGTCGTCGACAGACCCCTTCGACAAACTGCGTTCCATGCACATGGCACTCGAGGCTTGCTCCGAACCCCCGAAGTGGCTCGTAGAGGTCCATTCCGACTTCGACCCCGAATCCCTGAGGGATTCACTAGCCCCTCATCGTCGTGCCAAGGCGCACTGGTGGTACTGGAGAGGGGTGATTATCAGGGACGAGAGACTCTCTAGCTGGAAGGAGTCCATCGTCCGTCTTCGTTCCACGGGTTGCGGTAAAGCATCAAGAGAGTTGACTCGCAGACTTAGCAGGGAGCTCTAGATCTCGGCGCCAATTAAGGTCCTGGTGTCGACGATTCCTGGAACCGACCTTATACCCTGAACTATCGCTTCAGTTAGCTCTGACTCTTCATCCGCCTCCACCTTAACGAAGCAGTCGAAGCTACCAAAGACGACCCAGATGCCCTTGACGCAATCTATCTCTGCGACCTTCTCCCTTACGCGAATCTCCTCTCCGGGCTCGGTAGTAATCAGAACGAATCCCACAGCCAAATCTCACACCTCCACAGCGATTAGGGTCTCAGTCTTCCTAATCCCTTTCACGTTCCTCATCTCCTCGATTAGAACCTTGGACATCTGCTTCTCGCTCTCGAAGTCAATCCTCGCAACCAGGTCGAGCTCCCCGTATACGATCGAGACCTCCGACACCACTGGTATGTCCAGAAGCTGGAGGTACACATCCCTCTCCCGTCCGGGCTCGCATGAAATCAAAATCCACGCCAGAGACGTCATTCGTACGGTGGGCCCAACTGGATGTTTATGACTCCTACTGTGGCATATTCAGAATGGGTCAAATCACGCAAGTGATTAACGCTGATTGCCAACGGCAGGGCTCATGCGCTTGGGAATCACACTGGTGCTGATGCTCCTCATGGCACCCATGCTCTCCGCCGTATCGACCGGCTCATCTCGGACGACAACAGTCTGGAGTGGGACGGTTTCTCTAGAAGACGGCTATCTGGTACAGTCCAATGAGGTCCTTGTGATCCAAGCAGGAACCACCATCCTCTTGGGTGATGGAGAGAGTTTGGGTGTGGATGGCAGGATTACTATGGAGGGCACGGATTCCTCACCGGTTTCCATCGATTCCATCTCGGGGGACCATCGGGGGATAGTCTTCAATTCCACCTCGAATAACAAGGGTTCGACTCTGGACAACCTCACGATCTCAGATGGCGAGTACGGAATCACGATTATCGGAAGCAACCCGGTAATCAGCAACCTCCGAGTCAACAATGCAGACAAGGTCGCGATCGATCTCTTCGACAGCGCATCACCAACACTCAGGGACATTGTAATCGATGGGGGCGGACAGGATGTGCACGGGTCATCCACTACGTGGAGATACGGGATCGGGATCTCCGCGGGTGCCTCATCCGCACCGATTATTCAGGGTGCCACGATAGGAAATCTGGTGACTCGTGGAGTTAACCTCTGGTACAACTCCGGTGGACTCTGGAGTGACATCTCCATCACCAACGTGTCAGGGGCGACGTTGGCTGTAGCAGCCGGAATCTGGGTCGAGGACTCAATCCCGCTCTTCACGGACTCAAACGTCTCCAACTCCGATAACGGGATCATCGTCAGACACATCTCAGAAACGACAACCAGACCCACCTTCCTCAACACGAAAGTCGAGGACTGCCAGTACAGAGGGGTTCTCGTGGAGCGCCTCGACCACACGAACTACTCCAACCTGCAAACCAACGCAGTGTTCACCGGACTCGAGATACGAGGAACTGGAGGTCCCAATGCAAAGACTCCCGGACTCGGTATTGGTGCAGCCTTCGACGTCAACACATCCGGAGCCAAAGTTACTGATGCCGTAATCGAGGACAACGCCATTGTGGGATTCAGGGCTTACACGATAGATTCCTCCACATCCCTGACAAACATCACTATTCGTAACAACGGCCCCGAGTCACCTTCCAATCCTCACGAAGGCGCTGGTATCCTCTTCCGTAGCACCAGTTGGACCAGCAAGGGGCCAGCAGAGATCTCCGACTTAGTCGTGGAGAACTCCTCTGGATCAGGAGTTGTGATGGCCAAAGGCGGAGTTATCGGCAGCAACTGGACAATTCGGGGTAATGCCGCAGATGGCGTTTCCTTCGTGGAATTCCATCCCAGGGTGGAAAACGTGGTCAGCGAGGAAAACACCGGGAACGGAGTTTCCGTTACTGATTCCAGCAACGTGGAACTCTCCAATGTTCACACTTCTGGAAACGGGATCGGCTCCTCGGATGCAGCCGGACTCTACTTCCAGGCGTCGAACTACGTGATGAGCGGAGGGAAGAACGTCTCATGCCACTCCTGCTCATCAGATGGCGATCAGAGGGGGATAGTTGTCAGAGACAGCATCGATTTGCAATTGATCGCCACTACCGTCGAAGGATCACTATCCGGGCCGGCTCTGGACATCGACAACAGCGGGAACCTGTTCCCAGGAATTGTCATCCTCGACGATATCGCAATCCACTCTCCCTCCTCTAACTACTCGATTAGACTCAAGGGCGTAGATGCTGAGATTCACGGTCTTGACCTCAGTGGGGGCGGTGGGGGGATGTACTGGGAGGCGAAGGGATCCCTCCCATCTAGAATCTCTAATAGCGTGATATGGGATAGTTCGTCAAACTGTCTGGACCTAGACTCACACACCGAGTTGATCGCCGACGGCGTCTCACTAATCTGCGATGCACTTCCTCAAATCGACCATAGCTCAGTCAATTTCACGGACTCATCCCTGACTAAGCGCTCGGGCTCACCGAGCACATTCTCATTGAACACCAGCTCTCACCTGCGTTGGATTTCCTCTGGCAACATCCTCACTCCAGAGAACTCCGAGGATGATGTCATTGTGGATGTCATGTGGATGGTCGATGTCCACACAATCAATCAGAACCACCTCAACATACCATTGGCCTCGGTAAACATCTCCTTCCAGGAATTCGAGAGCGAGGTCTTGGCGACTCAGCCTTATCAGGGAATGTTCGAATACGGACCATTCGTGGGTGAAAGATGGACCCCTCTTCAGGGATGGTCCTCTACCAATACAGCCTACGTGGGATGCGATTACGACGGGGTTCACAATGACTCCGAGCCAATGCAGATAGATGGTGATAAGAGGGTCTACTGTAGACTCGAACTCAGCAATCAGCCTCCATTCATCCTTTGGGAGTCGCCATTGGACGAGATGGAGTTCTCTAGCGAGAGCGAGATTACTTTCGATTCAAGGGAGAGCTGGGATCTGGACTTTGACTCCCTCACATACAGTTGGTCAAGCAGTATCGATGGAGACATAGGATCCGCATGCTATCTTCAATCAAGCAACAACTCATTCTTCATTGCGAACCTAAACGAATCGGAGCCATGCCTCTCAGATGGGAGCCACATCATCACCCTGGAGGTATGTGACTCGGAAGGACACTGCGTAAACGAGACCCGTGGATTGGAATTGGTGAATCTCCCTCCGGTACTTACTGTGGATACATCACCCTCAATCTCATCAAATGGCACTCTCTTCTTGGGGCAAACAGCGAACGTGACCATCGATCTGGATGGGACCTACGATCCTGAGGGAGAGGATCTGTGGTGCTGGGTAACCGCAGCGTACGAGTCAGACCCCGACCCCGACCCCGAAAACCCGAATTGCCCGACGGAGATTATCAGGTCTTTCATAGGGGCCCCTGAGGACACCTTCACCGTGGCAGTGAAGGCATGGGACGGAGTCAACAACATAATTTCATGGACATTCAGAGTAAATCTATACAACGAGATCCCAGAACCGGTGATGGAGATTTTCAGAAACGGCCAAACCTCAGTAGATTGGATGGAGTTGACCGGTTACGAGACCTTCGACCCTGAGGGGGATGACATCAGGTTCGAGTTTCACAGTGACATCGATGGGCTCCTAGAAGCAGGGTCATCCCCAGAACTACTCGAGTGGAAAGGCACCCTCAGCAAGGGGACTCACACTGTCACTATGAAAGTCAGTGATATCAGGGGGGAGCACGCTAATGAGTGGAAAACTCTCTCTGAGACTCTGGAAGTGACCAACTCAGTTCCAAATGTCATAATTTCTAATCCCATTACTGGGACTTATACGGATTCGTCGGAGTTGATTGTCCTCGACTCTACCGGCTCTGGCGACTGGGACCTTTCTTGCTCAGAACTTCCAGACAACGGTAGTGGGCTATTGTGCAATCCAGGTCCAGGAACTAGTAGCGACCTGGTCTCTGTACTATGGGAGTCAGACCAGATGGAAGATCCTCTTGGAAGCAGCTGGGATGTGTTGACGAGACTCTCTGCTGGAGATCACACCATCACCCTCACCCTCGATGATGGGAGTGGTCCCGAATCGGACCAGATTGAGATATTTGTGTCCGAGTCTGCACCATTGTTGATTCTAGACTCTCCAGTTCCGAATGCGCAAGTCTACTCAAATCTCCCTGTCCTCTTCGACTTCAGAAAGTCAGTCGACATGGATGGCGACGATTTCTCCGTCACGGTCACTTCTGACCTGGATGGAATGATACTAGATTCTAAGACCGCTGCCTACTGGTACAATGACTACCTATCACATGGGTTTCATAACCTGACTTTCCTACTAACTGATGAGAAAGGAATGGAGCGTACTTACTCTCAGAGCATCACCGTCCTAGAGACAGGCCCGGTAGCAGTGATCTCTGGAATGGATGATGGCCAATACTTGCCTCCCGGTCAAGAAGTCGTTCTAAGCGCTGCAGATTCCTTTGACTACGATGATGACATCGTGCTTTACGAATGGCGAGTCGACGGGCAACTTGTCAGCGATAGCACATCCCTCAACATTTCATTCCAGCCCGGACTAGTCAGGGTGGATTTGCTGGTCAAGGACTCTAGAGGTGAAATTTCTGTCTCGTCAGTCAATCTAACAGTTGGCTCCAGTGTTCCGGAAGTTTTCGACCTGATGGTATCCGTGATTAGGGTTGAGGACGGTGTTCCCACAGAGGTAACTACCACAGTCCGAGTTCAGGATGCAGATGGGACTACCGAGATCGTTCGCGGAGAACTAATAGCTGGCGGAGTATCTGTTGCTATGTACTTCTACGACGATGGAACAAACGGAGACTCTGTGGAGGGTGATGGCATATGGACGTCGAGGTTTTCTTGGGTGGTCTCGGGGGGTTCTTGGGCGAGAGTCGAAGTCTGGGCTATCGACGCTGATCTAGTATCTCCTGGTGCAGTTCACACAGTTCCTATCGTTGAATCGGGCAATGATGGCCTGGAGGCTTGGGTCTCATCTCTGGGAATTCCCTTGCTCGTAATCACCATGGTATCTCTTTCGATGGCGGGAATTGCCTACAGACGGATGAAGATGGCTGAGATAGCCAAGGATATGCAGGTCATCGAATCATGGTCATCGTTCAACCCTAGGGAGATGGACGAGGAGTTCGACTCAGAAGACTAGTTCTCAGGTCCCCAATGGGTTCTTTCTCTGTTCAGACCGACCCTCTTAGAGAATAGGAACTTGAAGTTCTTCCATCCGTCCCCCCAAGTGTGGATTTCAGCGGTCCCCACTCTGGTCCTATATGGGACGGAGATCTCCACTGTTTCATCACGACCGAAGCACTTCCTAGCGTTGATCTTCATCTCCTCGGAGAGGGGCATCCCATCGTTAGTGGGACGCATCCTCGGGTTTTCCATAATCTCCTTGCGGAAGACCCACATCCCTGACTGGGAGTCGTGAATGCCATAGAAGAACAGCATCCTCGCAGTGAATGAGAGAGCCCAATTGCCAAATCCATGGAGGCCGGACATCGCTCCGTTCTCAGCCCTCTTCAGACGATCGCATGTGATGAACTTGAGATTCTCTTCGATTAGCTTCCTAACTAGTCTCGGGACCTCCTCTCCGGGATAAGTGCAATCAGCATCCATTGTGACGATTATTTCTCCAGGGGCAATGGCGAAACCCGTCCTGTAGGCTCTCCCATACCCTTTCCTCGCCTCGAGATACACCTCAGCCCCTTCTTCCTCAGCGAGCTCGCGAGTACGGTCCTCGGAATTTCCGTCGATTATTAGGAAGTCCAGCTCCTTGCACCAGCCGTCGTTTGGGACTGATCGAATAGTATCCACAATGGCCTCCTCCTCGTTTCTCGTAGGGATTACCACGGTCACGTGGACTGGCAGGGGGTCTTCCATGGGGAATTACCCATCATGGTCCTATTTTTGAACCATTGTAGAGACATTTTCACTCCCGTTCTCTTCAATAACACCTCCCTAGACCGGTTTACCGGTGGAACCTTGCACATAGCGATGATATCGGGAGAGTATCCACCTAGATGGGGAGGGATGGGGTCGACCGTATACCACCTGTCATCCAAACTGGCGGCTATGGGGCACAGGATTTCAGTCATTACTAGGAAATCCAGAGAAAACTCCCCCATTCTTGAAGGAGTCAGCATCATTGAGGTTCCATGGGTTAAGATACCTCTCGAATTCACGCGCTCTTACGGCAAGACAGCTCTGAAAGAATTGGTCCGTCTTCATGCAGATGAACCAGTTGATGTCGTTCATCTCCATTGCCCCATGGTATCTTGGTCATCCAAACAATTCGACAGATGTCGGAGAGAAGTAGCTCCCGTGGTATCATCAATGCACGGAACTTGGCTAGGGGAGAGGGACGGACTGACTCTAGCAGCGAGTTTCGGGGAACCAGCGGTGTGGTCGAACCCAAACGACATAGCAATTCGCTTCATGGCAGGTAGGTATGCCCGTTTTGAGAAATCAGCAATCCGACATTCTGCAGTGGTAGTTCCAAACTCCAGAGCAACAAAGTCAGACCTTGAATCTAGGTACGACGCACCCTCTGATTGGGATTGCGAGGTCATTCATTGGGGAGTAGATACGAGCATGTTCGTTCCAATGCATCTGGATAGCGAGGAAGACACCCACAAGAAGAACGAGATTAGGGAGAAGTACGGTCTTGGACCAGATACTCTCCTCCTACTTGCTGTAGGTAGACTTGCTGCTCGAAAGGGGCATGGATTGCTTCTGAAAGCATTCGCCAGGGCTGCCAAATCCACCGATTCACACATGGTGATTATTGGGCGTGGTTCCCTTCGAAGGAAGCTAAACCGTCTGGCTGCCAAGTTGGGGATTAGTCACAGGGTCACCATCGAGTCCGGAATGGGTTTCGAGCAAATCTCCGAGATGTACAAGGCCTCTGATCTGGTGATTTACCCCTCATACTACGAGGGACAGGGTCTAATTCCTCTGGAGGCTATGAGCTCTGGCACGCCAGTCGTGACGGTTGACCACGGTCCTCTGCCTGAGATGGTAGACGACAGTGTCGGGGCACTGTTCGAAATCGGCTCAGTAGATTCTCTCGCCAAAGCCATTACTTCAGAGGTATCTTCTAAGCAATCCTTGCTCAAGAAGGGCGCAGAGGGGAGGAGAAGAGTCCTCGATCGGTTCACTCTCGATGGCAACGCTGAGGACTTCCTGACAGTTTATCGACGAGCCATATCCTGATTAACGTCCGGGGAAACTCTTGATTGCTAATCCGTCTTCCGCTGCTCGATGGAGAGCCGAATTACTTCACCGCGGAGATCGAATAGCGCTACGATAGCAAATTTTGGCATCATCACTCTAGTGGGCTATCTCGTACTGGTTAATCTGAAACCAATCCTGATGCCTCTCGCAATTGCAGTTCTCATCTATTTCCTAATCAGGGCACCTGAACAGTACCTAATCGAGAGATTCGATGTTGTCTCAAGAATGCCAATGCTGGCCTATGGAGTGATTCTTGCCTTCGGTGTACTGTCCTCGTATGCCGTTTCTATACTGCTCTACAGGAATATCGATCAATTCACAGATGAGATGAACAAGGAGGGGGGCTTGATTGACAAGTTCGACGAAAAGTGGGCAAATCTGGGTGAGGCCAACCTCTATGGTTTCGAAGATGTGATTACCAGTCAGGAAACCATCGAGAATGTACTTGACCCGCAGAACATCCAGGATTTTGCCACAAACATACTCGCCGATCTCGCTTCATTCATGACCACAATGGCCACAGTAGCAATCTTTGTCATATTCCTGATCCTTGAGGAGAAGAGCCTCCCTGGAAGATTCAAGTCTGCCTTCCCAAGCTCCTATGGCAGGATTAGGAACATCGTCTCAAATTCATCAGAGGCAATATCGACTTATGTTATTTCGAAGGCAACTTGTAGCGCTGGCCAAGCGATTATTCTGACTTTCCTTCTCTGGTCCATGGAAATTCCAGGTTGGTTTTTGTTCGGAGTCCTATGCTTCATGCTAGACTTCATCCCCATCCTCGGGGCACTTCTAGCCACCATACCACCGATGATGATCGCCCTGATAGTACTGGACCCAATCCAAGCCCTGTTTCTCGGAGTAGCCATGATCGGCAATCAGCAACTCTTCGGTTCCTTCATAGAGCCAAATCTCTCTGGACAGAGACTTGGGATTTCACCTCTGGTTCTCCTCCTAACGGTCATGGTTAGCGCCTCAGTGTGGGGGATTTCCGGGGCAATAATTGGAGTTCCAATCATGATAATTGCACGAATAGCACTCGAGGAGGATGAGAGGACTCGTCCGATTGCCCTGATGCTAGCTATGAAAGTGCGCGAGGAAGAGTAGTCATCGTAGTGAGATGATCGCTAGAACTCCGTCGCCTCTTACTGAGACTATGCCGCCCATTCCTTCGTTGTGCAGCCCCCTTGTGGAGAGGGAAAGTAAGCCTCCGGACATCTCCCACTTGGCTCCTGATATCCACACCTTGCTCGGCTCAAGAGCGAAAACCGAGAAGGCCTCCCCCAGTCCGATTTCCATCGACACTTCCCCCTCTTCGGGATGTATCCTTGTGGTGACATGGTTCTCGTGATGAATACGGATGATGGCCCCCGGAGGGGCATCATGCATTGCTGCCCAATTTCCGAGGATATGGGCGGGCTCGCCACCATCGGCACCGACAATATCAATCTCGTCGAATCCCCGGTCAATCAGAAGGACGAGTGATTTTGCCAGATCGCTGGTCATTTGCTCGGGCAACTCCACCGTTCTACCTTCCCAGGAAAGAACGTCCACAGAGTCCAGGTCGCCGAGAATCTCTTCAACTTCAATGCCAGATTCAGTGGCGCAATCACCACCACCATCCACTCCGAATACTGGTACATCACCGGAGATTACCGAGTCAATTACCGTGGAAGGTGGCATTGAGCCGTTGCACCAGAGTACTGCACGCACTAGATCACCTACCGAACAGATATCTTCCCTTCAGAAACAATCACAGAATCCTCTAGGATTACCTCAGGACCAATGAGCGAACCTCTGAGGTGAATCCCGACTCTGGCTGTTCCACCGATGTGGGAATTGTCGCCGAACCCGAAATACGATGATCCTCTGACAACAAGATCCTCGACTTTGTTTCCTACCAGTTCCGTGGCCTTCGGATTCATGCCGAATCCGAACTCAGCAACAGTCCACACTTTGTCTCTCTTGGTACTCCTTACTCCAGATTTTGCAACTTCGAAAACCGCACTAATTTCCTCGGCCAGCTCCCCGCCAGAGATACCGGCAATCAGACCTTCTTCGATTTTGAACGAGATGGGATCTTCCAGCAATCTCCCCTCCCACGACCCATCGATTACAATGGTGCCATTCATGCTCTTCTCTTTGGGGAGGACGAACACCTTTCCTGCAGGTAGGTTGGCAATCTGCCCAGGTCTGTTGCAAATTCCGTTGTCTTCTAGAATCCACCTGTTACCGGTGATGAACTCCACATCCGTCCCTGCTTTTGACTTGACGCGGACCCTCCTCTTCCTCCTGAAGACTGAACCCATTCCGCTGATCTCTCTTTGCAAGGTGTTGTAGTCCGCAGTCATGCCACCCGACTCGAAGGAAATCCTCCCAATTCCAGGCATGGAGACTATTCTAGCTCCCTCTTTGGTCGCCTGCTGCCTTGCCCTAGTGTGCGTGAGGGAATCCTTGGTTGCAATAATAATCACCCTATTTTTTCTCATTATGTCTGAGACTGGGAGAGGAGGTTCCTTCCCAGTTTTCTGGGTTGGTGGCATCATTACCAGGAGTATCCGATCTGTTACCCTTGCAGCCTCCTCGTATAGCGCCTGGCCCACCTCCGCGGTATCTGGATCAGTGATTACTAGGACGTCCTCCTCTCTCCTGACTTGGAGGCATGTGCGAATCACAGAACGTGCTGTTGACAGCATCGCCTCCGAGTTATCGGAGCTTTCAATGCCATCCTTGGTGACCATTGTGGACATCCCTAGATGGGGTCCAGTATTGATACTTCACTCGTCCAGTGAAAGCTCTCTACTCCGATTGGAAATCTCGGCAAAGATGTCTGAAACGAACTCTTCCAGTTTCACACCTTTCTTTTGACTCCCACTCCGTCCCCTAATCGAGACGGTACCGCCACTCATCTCCTCGTCCCCTAGGATTAACATGTAGGCAGGTCGATTCTTCCTGTGCGTCCTAATCTTCTTCCCAATCGTATTGTCCGAGTCATCCACGCTCACTCTTACTCCTGCCAGCTCTAGGGCTTCCCTCACCTGGTCGGCGTATTTCTTGTGCTTCTCGGAGATGGTGATTACCTGTGTCTGCACTGGTGAGAGCCAGGTCGGAAGATTACCCGTCCACTGTTCGAGGAGGAAAGCCACAAATCTTTCGTGCGTTGAAAGAGGTGCTCGATGGATCACGAAGACCTCGCCATTCTCATTACCCGTCTCATCCATGTAGGATAGCCCAAACCTTTCCTTGGCCGCGAAGTCCAGCTGAATTGTGGCCATCGACTCCTCCCTTCCAAGAGTCGTTCTGAATTGAATGTCTATCTTCGGACCGTAGAATGCTGCCTCTCCCACTGCCTCGGTGTAATCCACATCCAAGCCATCCATAATACGTCTGAGATGGTCCTGAGTGGCCTCCCAATTCTCGGGTTGATCGATGTACTTGTCCTTGTTCGCTGGGTCCCACAGAGATAAGCGGAAGTCATAGTCCTCGAAACCGAATGTTTTGTAGTATTCCTGTGCCATTCGAACATTGCTCTCAATCTCCTCTGCAACCTGATCCAATGTACAGTAAATATGAGCGTCATTCATCGACAGCATCCTGACTCTGAGAAGTCCGGCTAAGGTGCCGGATAGCTCGTTTCTGTACACGGTTCCGTATTCAGCAATCCTAATCGGCAACTCCCTGTATGAACGCTTACTGTTGGAGAAAATCAGATGATGCATTGGGCAGTTCATCGCCTTGAGATAGTACTCTCCGTCGTCCATCTTCATGGGAGGGTACATCCCATCGGCGTAGTGAGGTAGGTGTCCGCTCTTTTCGAATAATTCTTTCTTCCCCAAGACAGGGGTGGTCACTCTGACGTACCCATAGGACTCTTCCGTTTCAACAGCGAACTTCTCTATCTCGGATTTCAGGATTTCACCATTGGGTAGCCATACAGGCAGGCCCTTGCCGATTAGCTCGTCAATCATGTAGAGGCCCATCTCCTTTCCGATCTTCTTGTGATCCCTTCTGACGGCCTCTTCGATTTGCCGTTCTCTCTGCTTAAGGCCTTCCTTGGAGGAATAGCACATCCCGTAAATCCTGACTAATGATTCACGATCCCTGTCTGCCCTCCAGTAGGCCTGGCTAGTGCTAGTTAGCTTGAACCACCTCAACTGTGAAGTGAGGGAAACGTGAGGTCCCCTGCACAGATCGACGAACTCGCCCTGCCGATATGCGGAAGAGCCCACATCATGACCAATCTTGTCATCCATTATCTCCAACTTGAAGGAATTTGCACCGAACATCTCCCTTAGTGAGTCGTTGGCGTACTCCTCTCGCTCTATTGCTATGTTCGATTTGACCAACTCCTTCATCCTCTTCTCTATCTCACGGAGTTCATCTTCACCAATAGGGTCCATGTGGAAGTCATAGTAGAATCCGTGTTCGATCGGAGGACCAATTGTCGGCTTTGCATCGGGGTAAAGTTGAGTCACAGCTTGAGCGAGTAGGTGGGCACAACTGTGCCTCAAGATGTAGAGTCCCTTCTCGGAATCACCCAGTATTGGATCAACTTTGCAGTCTTCCTCCAGAGCGTAAGACATATCTCGCTCTTCCCCGTCAACCAATGCGGCTACGGCTCCAGACTTTCTTCCATGTACATTTTTGATTACCTCTCCTGCGCTAATCCCACTTGCATACTCGTGTGACTCGTCCTCGCCAACTTCAACGGAAATCATGCCCACTGGTATCCCTCTTCGGCTTCGCCGACGTCCAGTCGATATGAAGGCCTTGGCCGTAAATCGTCACAATAACCCTCATTCAATGGTGATTTGTGTGCCCGAAGTCCCGTCTACCATTCCCGTTATTTCAGATAGCGAACCGATTGCGGCACGCTCGCCAGTTCTACGGACGAAGTCACATGCCGCCTCTACCTTCGGTCCCATTGAGCCCGCATCAAACTCTCGCCCGGACATCTCCTCCGGAGTCGCCCTTCGAATCATCTTCGCTTTGTCACTCCCCCAGTCATCGTAAACACCATCCGCATCCGTCGCAAGAATCAGTAGTCTGGCCCCTAGCTGTCTAGCAAGTAGTGCACTTGACCGGTCTTTGTCTATGACAACCTCGATTCCTTCCAGTATTCCCTCGGAGTTGTATGCAGTTGGAATCCCACCACCTCCAGCACAAATCACCACAACCCCCTTCTCAAGAAGCCAGTGGATGGGTCGCAACTCGAAAATTCTGTGAGGTTTGGGCGAGGGCACCACTCTCCTCCAGCCATCACCGTCTCTGGCTATCGACCAACCTCTCTTTTTCGCTACTTTCTTCGCCTCTTCCTCACCGTATAGAAGTCCAATTGGTTTGGTGGGGTTCTGGAATGCAGGATCATCAGGATCAACTTCAACCATAGTCAGGATTGTCGCGAAAGCAGACTCTGTTGGCATCATATTGCCCAGTTCTTGTTCGATGTAATAGCCGAGCATCCCCTCTGTCTGCGCCCCAAGGACATCCAATGGGTATTCCTCTACTTCCTTGTACGAAGCAGACTGCATCGCGAGAAGTCCCACTTGAGGGCCATTTCCATGTGTGATTACAAGTTGATGATTCTCTGCAAGTGGCACTAGAGACTTGCAGGCAGATCTTACGTTCCTTCTCTGATTCTCCGAAGTCGGCTTCTCTCTCCTCTTGAGAAGTGCGTTTCCCCCAAGTGCGACCACGACCCTCATTGAACAGTGTCCCGAGCGTGAACCGATAAGAACACGCTCCCCCTGGGCGAGTCATGGTGCGCATTGGCCTACTAGCTAATCCCGATGCCGGACTAGGGGGTAGGCTAGGCCTCAAAGGCTCAGATGGCCAGGCTGAGTTGGCTCGTTCGAAGGGGGCTGAGGATAGGTCAGGACCCCGTCTAGAATCAATGCTAAGGCATTTCTCTAACATTCACCGGGGAGGATCAAGTCAGCTAGAGTGGATAACCAGCAGAGGTAGGATGGGAACTGACTGGATTCCCGAGGAACTTCAGACTGGGACTATTTCTGAGGTTCATGAGTCATCCGGCGAAACCTCGGCTACCGATACTGAAGATGCTATTGAGAGACTTCTTGAGAATGAAATCGATCTTCTAGTCTACTCGGGAGGGGATGGGACAACTAGAGATATCGTTGCTTCTCTAGGTAATTCACAATCCTCTGAACTACCGATTATAGGTGTCCCCTCCGGGGTGAAGATGCACTCGGGTTGCTTCGCCAGCTCACCCAAGGCAGCCGCCGAGGTCCTTTCAGCATGGCTTCATGGAGACCTCCTAGTATCTTCCACCGAAGTACTGGATCTAGACGAGGAACTCTACAGAAAGGGAAAATGGGTAGTTCGACTCTATGCCGAAGCCTTCTCTCCAAATTCTCCGAGGTGGATGCAGGGGTCTAAACAGCTGATTGAAACAGAATCAGAGAAAGAAATCATCATTGGCATATCAGACCATATCGAGGATTCTCTAGTAAGTGACGACCGTCTAATCATCTGGGGTTCGGGTGGGACTCTCCGTGAGATAGCGGGCAACATCGGTTTTGAATTGACGACTCTTGGAATTGATGCTACTATTGGTGGGGGGCAAGTTGGCACGGACCTGGATGAATCGGGAATACTCGCACTCCTAGACTCCCATGTAGGACCCACCACGCTCCTTCTCTCACCAATGGGGGGTCAGGGTTTCCTAATCGGAAGGGGAAATCTGCAACTTTCTCCAGCCGTGCTTGGTTCGATTGGTACTGACAACATCCTCGGAGTAGTGACACCTGCAAAACTCCTAACAGTCAGAGCACTAAGGATTGAGACTGGCGATGAGGATCTCGACCAAGAATTCGCATCCAAGAGGTACATGAAGGTACTACAGGGATTTCGGACGACAAGAATTCTACCAGTTTCTGTCGATTAGACTTCCATTCCTGAAGCTGCCATCAGGAGGCCTAGGAATGGAGGACTTGGCCGATCTGGTCTTGATTTGAACTCTGGATGGTACTGGGTGCCGACGAAATAAGGATGTCCTTCTAGCTCCATAATCTCGCAACGCTCCCCAGTCTCGTCCTTGCCCACGAATACCAAGCCTGAGCTCTCGATATCTTCGATTAGTTCGGGATTAACTTCGTATCTGTGTCTGTGCCTTTCATCTACGTGCTCTACCCCGCCGTATAGGCGCTTGATTTTGCAGTCATCCACTAGGAATGGAGTTGGCTTTGTCCCAAGCCTCATCGTCCCGCCCATGTGGGTCTTGGATATCTCTGGCATGAAGACAATGGCAGCGTGAGTGGGCTCTTCCTCGAATTCGGCGGAATTCGCCCCTTTCATACCCAAAACGTTCCTGCAGAACTCGATTGTCGCTACTTGTAAGCCCAGACAAACTCCCAAGTAAGGGACATTATTCTCTCTAGCGTACTCTGCAGCCTTAATTTTCCCCTCTATCCCTCTGATACCGAATCCTCCAGGTACTAGAATTCCATCTGCTGCTCCAAGGATTTCCCAAGCTTCGTCATGCGATTTTTGGTCCGTCTTCCTAGCATTCTCGTCCAGTACCGATGACTCAATCCAATCTATAACCAGCTTTCTGTCTACCTTGAAAGATGCATGTTGAAGGGCCTTTATTACACTGAGATAAGAGTCTGAGAGGTCGGTATACTTCCCAGCAACTGCAATATGCACTTCCTCTGCATCCTCTAGCGAGTCGACGTGATCAGCCAGCTTTTTCCAATCTTCCAGTATTTTCCTCTTGGTCGGGATTTCGAAATTAAATCTCTCCGAGAGCATCTTAGTTACTCCCTGGGCCTCAAGCATTATCGGGACTTGGTAGATGTTCGTAACATCGTGAGCTGAGACAACCGCTTCCGGAGGTACGTGACAGAATGCGGAAATCTTCTGACGAGTGTCGTCAATCAAGGGACTCTTTGATCTACAGACAAGCATATGCGGATTAATTCCAAGGCCCCTGAGATCTTTCACGGTATGTTGGGTTGGCTTTGTCTTCTGCTCCCCGACTGGACCCATTACTGGAATCAGACTGACGTGAACAAAGCAAATGTTCTCTTGCCCGACTCTGAATTGGAACTGTCGCAGTGCTTCGATGAAAGGTGCACTTTCGATGTCTCCCACAGTCCCGCCCAACTCAATCACACAGGCATCTGGTTCCTTCCCGTTGCCATCACTCGGAATGTGGGCCACTCTCTCTATCCAGTCCTGAATCTCATTGGTAATGTGGGGGATTACCTGTACAGTCTTACCAAGGTAGTCTCCCCTCCTCTCCTTCTGAATTACGTTATCATACACCTTTCCTGTGGTTATATTATTCTCTCTCGTCAGACACACGTCAAGGAATCTTTCGTAGTTTCCTAGATCTAGATCAACCTCTCCACCATCGTCCAGCACAAAGACTTCCCCGTGTTCGAACGGCGACATCGTTCCAGCGTCTGTATTCAGATATGGGTCAATCTTGACTGCAGTTACTCTCAGTCCAGCGCTTTTTAGAAGAACGCCAATGCTACTAGCAGTCACTCCTTTGCCTAATCCGGAGAGTACTCCACCCGTAACGACGACATACTTCATCTTATCAACGGGGTTCAAATCAGTTGTCCCTCCTCTATCAACGTTGGCCAATATAATCCTGTTTGCTTATTCTTTAATTTCAAGTAGCGTCAGATTTACGGTTACACATGTCGGACACCACGGGGGACACCACGGGGGACAAGGTGCTGGTCACCGGGGCACTAGGTCAGATTGGTACGGATTTGGTTCAAGCACTTCGCGAAAGGCACGGAAACGAGTCGGTAATCGCCTCTGATATTAGGGAATCAGCAGGGCACTCTTCCGTTGAAGGGGGCCCATTCGTGATTCTGGATGTTCTTGATACCGATGGGATTTCCAGAATCTGCCAAAATGAGGGAGTTGGCACGATATACCATCTCGCAGCACTTCTATCTGCAATAGGGGAGAATAATCCGGATTTATGCCGCAGAATAAACGTAGGTGGGACAATTTCAATACTAGAGGCAGCCAAGGTTTGCAACCTCAAGGTGTACTCGCCATCATCAATAGCGGTTTTTGGCCCAGATTCACCAAAGCATGCCACTCAGGGTGCAGCACTCAATCCCACAACGGTTTATGGTGAGACGAAGGTGACGGGGGAATCCATAGCTCGTGAATATCTAGGACGCTTCGGAGTCGACACTCGAGGCATTCGTTATCCGGGTCTAATATCATACAAGGCACCTGCAGGAGGGGGGACAACAGACTATGCTGTGGAAATATTCCATGCTGCACTAAAGGAAGGTCACTACGAGTGCTTCGTACGTCCGGACACCCGTCTCCCAATGCTCTACATGGATGATGCAATCGATGCCACGCTTACTCTAATGGATTCTAGTGATGTCTCTCTCGGGGAGTCCCGAGCTGGATACAACATCCCATGTCTTTCGTTCTCAGCGGAGGAGCTGGTGAATGCAATATCAGAAAGAGTCGAGGGATTTACTTGTGACTTCGTCCCCGATGTTAGGCAGAAATATGCCGACTCATGGCCAGATTCGATCGATGGTTCTGTTGCTGAGAGAGAGTGGAATTGGTCCCCAGATTTCAATCTTAGTTCCCTGGTCGACGAAATGCTGAGAGGAATCTCGAGTTCCTAGTCCTCAGCTTCCTCTTCCCAATCGGGAGTGCTAGGGTCCGTTCGTGCCCAGAGGACGTCGTCAATTCTGAGCACACCGATTGCGGCTTCCGTCGCACCGGAAAGTGCGTGCTTCACTACGAATTCAGTATCCAAGATGCCCATCTCCGCCATATCGCAGTTCTCTCCTCTCTGAAGGTCTAAACCTATCCATGCACCAGATTTCTTCTGATCGGCTGATAGAGAGAGAATCACTTCCACTGGGTCCCTGCCTGCGTTTTCAGCAAGAATCCTTGGAATCGACTCAAGCGCTGAAGCATATGCCTCAATAGCAAGCTGCTCTCTTCCCGACTGAGTCTGAGAGAAAGGCCTCAGATGCCTAGCTAGGTGAGACTGTATGGCCCCTCCTCCAGGTAGGACTCCGGGTCTGCTGTTAAGGCGATGAGCAACTCCAATTGCATCGTCGAAAATTCTGATTGCTTCCTCCCTTACTACAGGGGATGATCCTCTGACTGCCAGAGTCATTCCCACTCCATCACCTTCGATTATGGTGTGCTTGACATCTGCGATGCGTTCCTCTGATCTCTTTGAATAAGTACCAAGATCCACCATTTCCAATACACTGGCGTTTCTGGCAGGCTTAGCTCCAGAAATTCTAGACAATAAATCCATGTCATTTCTCTCAAATCTCCGGTATGCCACAATCCCCGCCTCAGTTAGTTGCGTTATCGCTTCGTCAGCTATTCCGTCCCTAACTATGAGCAAATCTATCCCAAGGGATGCGAGGTGCTCAACTTGCTTTTGCATATTCTCTCGAGACCTTTCGTGGAACTCCTGGAGAACTCCGAGGCTGCTCACTTCGATCGATGCATCTGCCTGTAGCTTGGGCGGTTCCAATCCTCCGTCAATGATTGCAATCACACCTCCTCCGGAATTCGCTGGACTGGTTGCATCGACTCTTGATTTTAGTAGCATCAAACCATTGACCAATGAGGTGTCCATGACACTACCTTCCCTAATCTGTAGACGCTTCACCACCATTCTTTCCAAGTCATCTCCTCCTTCCACGTCCACTAGTCCGTTTGCTGCCTCAACTGCCAAATTTGCAATCAGACCACATATCGAAGAATCTCCCTTGCCCTGCAAGGACGTTTTCACTACTTGCGACTTCTGAACCTCATTGGATTCTCTCGAGACTCTCTCAATCTCGCTGATTGATTCCTCCAATGCAATTGAGTAGCCATTTACGATAATGGAGGGGTGAACTCCCATTCTCACTAGCTCCAGAGCGTTCTGTAACATCTCAGCAACAAGAAGGACCGTTGTAGTAGTACCATCTCGCGCCGACCGATCTTGAGACGAAGAGGCATCGATAAGTAGCCTCGCTGTGGGGTGTTCTACGTTTGCTTTCTCCAGAACTGTGACTCCATCATTTGTAACCAAAGCAGAACCATCCCCGTCAACAAGCATCTTGTCAAGCCCCTTCGGACCTAGAGTGGATCGAATCGCCCCCGCAAGAGATGAAGCAGCCTTGACGTTGTTGACTAAAGCAGTCCTTCCATGAATTCTGTCTGTGTCTTCCAGCGCTAAATCGTGATCAGACTCAACCATTCTGTAATCACCCACTCAAGCCTCTTTTTTCAATACGTTCATACGTAATTTGGCACAATCTCGTCGAGGGATATCCGTTTCATTCAAATACCACCTATCCATCGCACTATACAACTAAAGGTTGACTAGTGATATCATGACTGGAGAAAATTGGGACGATTTCGACGAGGAATCCATGGAGGAGATGGCCAGGATGTTCGAACAAATGGGCATGCCCATCGACGTAAAAACTCTGAAATCAATGATCAAACAAGTCAGAAGTCAATTCGAGGAAATGGGCATCGATCCGGGGAAGGTGTCCATGAGTGAAGTCAAATTAGGGCTAAACTCTGACCAAGAGGAACTCATGAAGAACTTCGAATCTATGCTAAGTGGACCTCATGGGCTCGGTGAGTTTCTGAAGAAGATGGGCGTAGATATTCATATCAAGCCCTCGGTATCTGAGGTCAGAGTCGATGTAGACGAAGGTCAGCACACATCGAAAGATGATTCGATTCCCGAGGAAGACGTGTACGTCCAAGATAATCAGATGTTCGTGACCATCGACGTTTCCAAGTACGATGAAATCGGTCCCGATAACCTTGAGTTGAGCCTTACTGGAGAAGGGGGGGTGCTACAGATGCTTAGAACCAATCAGATTAGGCCATTCAGAACATTCGTACTCCCTAATGCATCATCAGGGGATTTCCAATGGGAGATTAACAACGGTATTCTTGACATCACATTCGAACTGAAGTAGTTTGGAACTCAAAATAGGAGAAATGGAAATGGGATCTGCAGTAATAGGAATTGACTTAGGAACGACAAACAGTTGCGTAGCGACAATAGAAGGAGGGAAGGCAGTAGTCATCCCCAACTCTGAAGGCTCTAGGACTACGCCCAGCGTAGTGGCATTCACAAAGGAAGGGGAGCGCCTAGTGGGCGTCACCGCCAAGAGACAGGCAGTAACCAACTCTGAGAGAACCATCATCTCGGTAAAGAGAGAGATGGGCACAGATTGGACTAAGGATATAGATGAAGACAACTATTCTCCTCAGGAGGTTTCTGCATTCATTCTCCAGAAGTTGAAGGCCGATGCCGAAGAGTACCTCGGCACAGAGGTGAAACAAGCAGTAGTGACTTGTCCTGCCTACTTCTCTGACTCTCAGAGGAAGGCTACAAAGGACGCTGGCAGAATAGCAGGACTAGAGGTTCTAAGAATAATCAACGAACCAACCGCTGCTGCACTAGCCTATGGTGTGGACAAGGAGGAGGATCAGACCGTTCTTGTATACGATCTTGGTGGGGGGACCTTCGATGTGTCCATCCTGGAGATCTACCAAGTCGATGGCCAACCACAGATCGAAGTCAAAGCAACCAGCGGCGACAACAGGCTCGGTGGAGATGACTTCGACGAGGCTGTAATGGGCTGGATAGTCTCCGAGTTCAAGAAGGCGACTGGTATTGATCTCGAGAAGGATCTGCAGGCCATCAGCCGGATACGTGAGGCAGCAGAGAAGGCGAAGATCGAGCTTTCCGGAACACCATCAACCCAGATTAATCTACCATTCATAACCATGAGGGACGGTCAGCCCGAGCATCTTGACATGTCACTTTCCCGCTCAAAGTTTGAGAAACTAACCTCCTCCTTGGTCGAGAGGACGATGTCACCGACTCGCCAGGCCATGAAGGATGCAAGCATAAAGAAGGGTGACGTGGACAAGGTCTTGCTTGTCGGAGGCTCAACCAGAGGCCCAGCAGTACAGCAAGCCATCGAGAAGGAGGTTGGCAAGGCTCCGTTCAAGGGAATTAACCCTGATGAGGCGGTTGCTATGGGTGCCGCGCTCCAGGCAGGGATTATTGTCGGTGACGAGGGCGTTACCGATGTTCTCCTACTCGACGTGACACCTCTCACATTGGGGATTGAGACACTTGGTGGCGTTACCACCACTATGATCGAGAGGAATACCACCATCCCCTCAAGGAGATCCGAGACATTCTCCACCGCTGCAGACAACCAGCCAGCAGTCGAGATCCACGTATTGCAGGGGGAGAGGGAATTCGCCAAGGACAACATCACTCTCGGGAGATTCCACTTGATGGGAATCCCAGCAGCTCCACGCGGTATTCCTCAGGTCGAGGTGACATTCGATATCGATGCGAACGGGATTGTCGATGTTTCTGCTAAGGATCTTGGAACAGGGACGGAGCAATCGATCAAGATAGAGAGCCAGACCTCTCTGTCAGAGGATGAGATTAAGCAGAAGATTGAGGATGCGGAGAAGTTCGCTGATGAGGACAAGAGGAGAAAGTCAAAGGTAGAGATGAGGAATTCAGCAGACAGCATAGTCTACCAGACAAGGAAGATGATCGATGAAAACGAGGAGAAACTCTCAGAGGACGATATCAAGCCAGTTCTTGAGAAGCTAGATGAACTCGAATCTCTGATAGTCAAGGACGAGACTCCAATCTCATTGGAGGATATCGATGAGGCTGCAATCCAGGCAAAGATGGCCGAACTGGAGCAGTCAATGCATGCAATCTCTACCAAGCTCTACGAAGCAGCTGCCGCCGAGATGGCCGAGGATAAGGAAGAGGGCGGAGACGATGGAGTTGTCGACGCCGACTTCGAGGTCGTTGACTCAGAAGAGGACCAAGACTGATCACTCTTCGGTGATAAGCCTGTGCAGAGTTCTCACATGAACTCCAGAAGTACCGTACTGGAAGAGTGGATTTGCCCCCTCAGATCGAGCATTGGAACCGGGACCCCAAGCCGTCCCTGCAATGTCAAGGTGCACCCACGGAATCTTCTCAGCCTCTTCATCGAACCCCCTGTGAGGGACGAAGAACTCGAGGAATGAAGCGGCTGTGTTCGAAGACCCAGCACGACCCCCTATCGAACCGTTTCTGATATCGGCAAAGGCCGAATCAGTCATGTATTTGCGGAACTGCGCATTCAGAGGCATCCTCCAGACAGGTTCCCCACTTCTCATAGAAGCAGCCTTGAGTCGTTCGGCAATTCCCTCTTCGTTTGCCCACATGCCAGAGATTTGATTCCCCAGGGCCGTTACCACGGCACCCGTCAGAGTCGCTAGGTCTACGATGTACTCTGGATCCATCTCGCCGGCCTTCCATAGTCCATCGGAAAGCACATTTCTCCCTTCGGCATCGGTGCTGAAGACCTCGATTGTCTTCCCGGAGTATGTTTTGAAAACGTCGCCCGGTCGATAGGCTCCAGAACCTGGCATGTTCTCAGCGAGACAGGCAATACCGTTCACCCTCCTCTCATAGCTAGTCGATTGGAGAGCGACCATCAGTCCGAAGACCGTCGCGGCACCACACATGTCGTACTTCATGTCCCACATCCCTCCTGTTGGCTTGATCGAGATTCCTCCTGTGTCGAAAGTAATCCCTTTTCCAACGATACAGGGTCTCTGAATTCCTTCATCGGAATCTGGATTCAACGTGAAGAGAACCATGCATGGCTTTCTCTCACTGCCCTTGCCTACGTTGATGAGGCCGCCCATCCCCAGTTCCTGCAGTTTGTCCCAGTCGTATACCTCGACCTCTACGTTGGCCTTTCCCTTGGACCATTCCACAGCCCTTCTGGCATACTCCATAGGGTAGAGGACGTTGGCTGGCTCGTTGCCTAGGTCTCGTGCCAGGTGAACCCCTCCAACGACCGAGTGAGTGATGCTAAGTCCTTCTGAGAGACTCTCCCGATGCCTGCTGCTAGCTTGGAACTCGACTCTCCAATGGTCTCCAATGTGGTCCTCTGGGATCTCTTGGTGCGAGAGGAATTCGTAGTCACGGAGCATCATCCCCTCTGCGAAGTCTATCATTCGCTTGGAAGACCAGCCGGAAGTGAATCTGACCGTGACATCAAGGCCTTTCTTTTTGGACATGGATGCAATTAACCTCGCACCTGTGTTCCTTGACCTCTTGTGACCAAATGATTCCTTGGCCCCCATCCCAACCAGGATAATGTTGCAACCCGGTGTCCACAACGTCATTCTCTTACCCTTCTTGCCATCGAAGCCCCCGGAGGCCAGTGCATCCCTGACGAGGCTCCTCTGACTCCTGCTAAGGCCACTGAGGGAGTTGTTTGGTGGCTTGTCGCTTCCTTCGAAGAGGGGGAGAACTAACTGCGCCCCCAGTTCCGTAAATTCACCATTGCTTATTTTCATAAATAGACCAAACTGTCCGATTAGTGGTCAGTTTACAAACAATTCCACTGAAAAATCACCATTTCAGAGCAGAATAAGAATTATCCAGGCTAGTCCTCTTCTCTATTCCTTAATGCAGCCAGGAAAACACAGACTATGGTGAGAAATATGGACGGAGAGGACAGTGCACTCTCGGCCCGACTGTCAAATTCAATCATCGAATCGTTCACTGGCTCTGAAACCCAAGTCGACGCATCGATAACCCTCTTCTGGTAGAATAGGAAGAACTGTCCCCCAGCACTAGAAATGGGTGCGTTTCCGAAATCAAGAGTGACCTTGGTACTATTTGTGGCATTCACTCCAAAACCGCATCCAGGGGAGGAGTAGTTGTACCCCGTTTCCTCACTATCGCAAGGTGAGTCTCCAGGATCAGACCCACTCGGTAGCCAAGTTTCCCCTTCTTCTGTTACGTAGGTCAGAGTGGCATTCGCCGTACTAGCTCGTCCTAGGTTGGATACGTCGACATGCACTTCCCCGTTATCCACCACCAGTGAATCGACAACAAGTCGAGCTCTCCAATACCAGATATTCTCTATCAGGTACTTCATCACGTCCAATTCTTCTCCAAGCCTATCTGACAATGCCTCCATGGTTCCCAGCAACCACTGCTCGTCATCGGTCTCGAAGGTAAAAGTTGGAAAACCCATAACGCCGTACCCATAGTCACGACTAGTTCCACAGTTCGGATACAGGCCCTGATTCGCATTTCGAATTGGGATTTCTGAGATGTTTGAATTGACATCATCTCTGATGAAATGAAAAAGTTCCCAGTCCGATGGTTGTTCTGGCCATCTCCCCCACGGGTACAACATTATCCAGACCCCCGTATGCATCGTGACATATAGGTCGGCATCTGGAACAACTGTGTTCATGTAGATGGAATTTGCAAGCGTTTCAGACTCGCTGAAAGGGCCACTTCCCGGCTGAGTAGGATTATTCGGAGGGCAGTTATTCCAGTAATGGTCATAATTCCGATTCAAGTCTACTTGGTTGATATTCCAACGCGTGTCAATGTCGTTCCCATCCGCATTAAGCATGATTAGAATGTGCAGTTCCGTAGTAGTAAGCACATCAATTACTTCCTGATCCTCTGCTGCCCATCCTTCGATGTAGAACTCAGCAGTCAGGAATGCAAGCTCAGTGCCCAGATGTTCATTTCCATGATGACCTCCATCGATGTACACCACGTCTTTCTCAGACCCATCGGGCTTGTTCTCCTCACTCCAGTCTGAAATCCGTAGGACCCAGAGGTTCCTGCCAAGCTCGGTTTGACCTGCAACTATCAAATCCACAATCTCTGGATAATCGTCTGCCCATTCGTTCACATCAAGTGTGAGTGTGGCATATGAGTGGTACCAATGCTCCTGGACAATGTCCGGCTGACCCACCTGTGCAGCAACCATTGGAGATGCCGATGCAACGGTCAACGAAGCAAGGACTAAGGCAACTAGTAAGCGGCGCATAGCGCCGCTCTAGCGTCATACGCTACAATCATTCTCCCTTTCCGTTCGAAGAATTAGCGATGTAGCAGGATACTATCTTTGTAGCAATCAATGCTGCGCTGAACTGGGTCAGGTTTCCCTCTGTGCCAGGGACAATCTCGTTGACATCGGCTCCGATTAATTCGCATTTCTCCGATGAGAAAAGCCTCTCGATAACTTCAACTGAGCCCCAGTGACTCAATCCACCAGGAACCGGGGTCCCCGTTGATGGGACCAAGGAACCATCCAAACCATCCACATCGAAGGTCAGCCAAACCGGTCCTGTTATCTCTGTAAGACTGCTTATCATCCTCTTCCACTCTGAATTGCCATCAGAGACGGCAAGGAGATCCTTTGCAAACCACGTCTGAACCCTTTCTTCGGACTCTATCAAGACTTTCTCCTCGAGGCTGAAAGCTCTGACTCCAATCTGGATTACTCTCCCCACTCCTAGATCAAGAGCTCTACGGATTACGGTTCCATGTGAGAACCTCTCACCGTTCAACTCGTCCCTCAAGTCTGCATGAGCATCAACCTGTACGATTGTAAGCTCTGAGAGATCAGATAACAGGTGATGATCGGAAAGTGACTCCACAATTGGAAGAAGGATACCATGCTCCCCTCCAAGAACTAAGGGAAATTGGTCGCCAACTACCCATGCTCTGACATACTCTCTGATTGAGTCTAACTGCTCCCTTAGGCTAGGAGCATCTGATGCCCATGGCTCTGCAGTATGAATCGTCGCTCCGCACGGGAGCTCCTCCGACAGTATGGGGTCATGGAGCTCGACCTGGGAGCTAGCCTCAATACATGCCTTGGGGCCATGCTGGGTCCCCTCTCCATAGCTGGAAGTCATCTCCAGAGGAATTTGTAAGATCACGATGTCCCATGGTCCCGAATCAGATTCCTTGAGGCCTAGGAAAGTGGTGGAATCGGACCCTTCCATGAGTATTCGAGAAGCGCGCCAAGATTAACCGCTTCGGGTGGTCAGGACCAGAGAATCAGAGCAATTAGCAAGATGTTTGATATAACCTCGGCATCTAACGATGCCCGGTGGGAAGATGGGACTGACCTTGGCGCAACTGACTCATGCAATCAAGAGCAAGGTAGACACCAGCATGGAGACCCATGTGGCAGAGTCTATCGCGGAGCACGCTTTGGGTTTCTTCGGCTTCTCCAATAGAATCATCGATAATGCGCTCGAACCAACGGATAGAAACATGTTCTACCAATTGCAGGACTATGACTTGCTTACAACTGAGTCTGAGGAGACCACTCTTTGGGATGGGAGGGAATGGCGAATTCATTATTGGAAATTCAAACCAAACGCGGAGAATTTCGCGAATCTGGCGATTCAGAATGCGAAGGACAAGGGTGACGATGACCCCTATGCTGACATCTATGACGGGATGCCCGCCGGTCTCTGGAGAGAGAGGTCAGGGGTCGATGACGACTACGAAGAGCCTCTGTTCTAGTAATCCGAATCAGCATGTCGGGAATTGTTTGAAATGCCCCGGCGTACGGAGCCGTTCATGGCCAGAGGATTGTCGGCATTTGTCGTGCTATCCATGCTGGCTATGTGTATACCATCTTCTCTTGCCTTAGCCCAAGAGAACCAGCCAACAAGTTGCGAAATACTCGCTGATTGGGGCCAGCAGTGGCAGTGGTCCGATGAAGGCGACTCGGAAATCTCGTTGATTCACAGATATAGGGTAGTTTTCGATCCACCTTTCTCCAATGGTTCATCTCCAACAGACGTCAATGCTACCATACATCACTCCAGGGGGGAATCGGAGATTTCGGTAGCAAACACCTCTGTTTTTATCGCTGGCGGGGAAATAGACATTATCCTAGAAGAAAAACCACAATTCGGGGACTCGATTTCAATATCCGTTCAATCTACCGAATCTTCTTGCAGCCGATCCCTAAATATCACAAATTGGAACCAACCAATATCTGATCACGAGATCACTAGGGAGACTCATTGGTCCTTATCCGGAATGGAAGGGAACGAACAAGGAATCACCTTTGACGGACGAGGTTGGCAGAAGAGAACAGGCAGCATATTGGAGTCAAACGAGCTTGGAAATGGGACTCTTTTTCTCGACATGTCAAATGAATCAGAAGGTGCAGTGATTGATCTTGAGCTGGATATGATTTGGCTCAATGAGTCGTACGATGGGACAGAACTGATGAGACAGGATTTCGAGATGATGGGTTCGGGAGGTCTCGTCATCAACACTACTGACGGTGGCGAGGGAGCGACCATCAATGCCGATGTAAACGAAGCTTACGTCCTCAGATCGTACCAAGATGGCAAAGTCACTGAGAGGATGATGTTCGAGGGGGACGGGTGGATTTCGATGAACGAGGGAGATAACGAGAGCGCAGGCGGGGTTTACGGCGAGGTCTTCTTGCTGTACTTCGAAATATGGGACGAGGACGGATTCCGCAGGTTGCAGGATCTCCAGGTGGAGGCGAATGCCTCAGCAAGAATTTCCGTCGCAGGAGATTTCTTCTCATTCGAACTCGACGAACTTATTTTCAGAGAGAAATGGGAAGAGGGTATTCGAACGGATCAATACTCAAGGATATTCGGAAGCGGACAGTTCGATTTCATTGCTTCCGAGGAGTCGCCGTACATAGAAGTCAACGGGACGATACCCTTGATTCACTTCCAATCAGAGGGCGGAGAAACGGTTTTCGACACAATTATTGTCGATGGAACATATGATGGGGATGTAGAGGGGTCCTTTGGTTTAGTGCGCCAGATTATTGAATCCGGAGTCTACGAGAATGCAACCGGAACTCCCTTCGAGGCCGACAAAATCAGGAACGAGTTCTGGTTCAATGTCTCTGCCACTCCTTTTGGGCCGATTGATCAGGAGTGGGAGGCAGAGCACAATCTGACATACGAGTATGTAGTCCCCCAGGATGACTGGCTAAACCGAACAATTCGCTATACATTCGTAGAAGACAATGGCTCTACGGAGGACGAATTTCCCGAAAACTCTCCGATAATTCAGAATCTCGAAGCCCCGGAGGCCAGTTCGATTTTCTCCAATCACATCTCCAGGGAGACAGGAGTATGCCCTCAGATTCTATCCACCGGCGACTCATTCCCTCTGATTGGAAACATGGCCATGATTCTGGAGGTAACTGTATCTGGAATCAACATCTATTCGATAGATGGGCACGACGTCTCGGTAGCTGAATGGGAAGGATCCTTTGGAGAAATGAGTTCGGCAAATGGAAGCATCATCAACGAAGGCCCACTATCGGGACTTCTGAATGAAATTAACAGGCTAGTCAGCATAGATGTCGGAGAAAACTCGGAAGTCTCATTCATAGAGAACCAGAGAATGGATAGGATCCTTTCCCCATCGATAGTCACATTTGATGAGAACACGCCCCCTTCACTCTCAGAGGCCCCGGGCTCCTCGGTAAGGTTCCGTGAATCCTCCCTATCAACCGAGGGAGGGGTGGCACACCTCGAAGTATTGGTGAACGATGTCGACACGGATACCAAGTCGGTTAGCGTAGACCTGTCCTCAGTAGGTCTCGGCATCGTTGACCTTTCCGATTCAGGCCTGCAGGGGGACCAGGTGATTCACGATGACGTTTGGACAGCTCGAATTGTCCACAACGGGCTTCAGAACGGAGACCTCCCAATCTCCGTCATAATGGAGGATTACTGGGTATCTATTCAGCAGGAAGCCAGCATATGGGTAGCAAACACTCCTCCCAGAGTGCTGCACGTCGACTTCTCACCGGATAGCACATTCAGGGGCGAGAAGATCGAAGTAAACCTAGGGGCGTACGATGGCCATGGGATCAAGTCAGTATCAGTTAACTTGCAGTCAATGGGAGGTACCCTGGTCCCATTGAATCATACTGGACAGGAGGACTGGAATTGGCAGCTTGCAGGCGAGCAACGGACTGATACGATAGAGACGTGGTTCGGTATCTTCGAAGTCCCTCCGAGCATGTCTCCTGGGTGGCAGAATATCCCGATTCTTCTCGAAGATCAGGGAGGAGCTTCCATCTCGACTACTCTAATTGGGAGTGTCCATTCCAGCATCCTCGGCCATCAGGCCGAGAAGGTCCTAATCGGGAACCAACCTCCATTGATATCTAATCTAACTTTCCTCAAGGATGGTGCTGAGGTAGCCCAAGTAACCTCCTTGGAATCAGGCGGTCAGGTGAATTATACGATGGAGGTTGCAATCCAAGATTATGATGGCATATCATCCGCTCAAGCAAAGATTGGCCGATTAGCTCCAATTGGGAAATCTGAATCATGGCTGCTGATGATCGATGATGGAAGTGGGCCTGACAGAGTTGCTCAAGATGGGATTTTCTCTCTCTCATTTTCTGCCAGATCATCGTTGAGCGAGGGTGAGATGTCCCTAATGATTCGAGCAACTGATGTATTCCTATCCTCCACTCCGGTTTCCGAACAGTCGCATAATATCACCATACTCAAGTCAGAGTCTGGTTCATCAGGCCAGTCATGGGTTTCGGACAACTCCACGGAGATAATTCTGGCTTCCATGTTTGTTCTGATTTCCATTGGAGTGGGTGCATTCGTCCACATCGTCAGGAACTCGGAACTCGAGTAGTAATGGTGCGAGTGCCGGGATTTGAACCCGGGTTCCCACGTTGGCAACGTGGGGTGATAACCGCTACACTACACTCGCGTAGTCTTTTGCAAACCAGATTGGCTTTTCTAAGCGTCGGTATTCGACTCGACGAGCCCAGAGACCAGTACCCGTATCTCGTCTCGTGTTTTTCTGTACACTTCCTTTTCCCCTCTATGGGGATCTTCCAAACCCCAGTCTTCGTCTATGGGTAGGGAAGGACAGATAACACCGCATCCCATGCTGATTATCACATCATAATCCCCGGGGTATACTGAGTCTACTGATTTTGGATGAAGTTCACCTGTCTCAATCCCAATCTCCTCAAGCACTTCTATCGCATTCTTGGCAACCCCGCCGGATCTCGGTGGGTGGGTTCCAGCAGAAGAAGCACGATGACCAAGGTCTCTTGCAATGGCCTCAGCCATTTGACTCCGGCAGGTATTGCCTACGCAAACAAATAAGAGATGCACACAATTCTTGTGAGGGAGGGTGACTAAAAAACCAATCACAATATTGTCATTAGGAAGAAATCACTCAGAATAGGTTTCAATAGTGCCCCATCAAACGGAGTAATATGGGCGACTCCCCGGTATCTCACCATCATGCAGGGGCGGATTCCCCTGAACCTCCAAATGCGGATGCCTCCAATGAGCAGAGGGCTCAGATGGAGCAGGCATACCAGCAGATGCAGAGGAAGATGAGAATAAGCAAGATGGACGAGCAGATTAAACACAAGATTATGGTCCTCTCAGGTAAAGGCGGAGTAGGAAAATCAACAGTGGCCACTGGATTGGCCCTGTCTCTGGCCCGTCAGGGCAAGAAGGTCGGCCTGATGGATATCGACATCACCGGTCCGAACATCCCAAAGATGCTGGGTCTGGAGGAAGCTGATCTAAACGTTGAGGAAGGACAGATTCATCCTGTTGATGGTCCCAGCGGTTTGAAGGTCATCTCGATGGCATTCTTACTTGAGGATCCCGACAAGCCAGTAATTTGGCGCGGACCGATAAAGCTGGGTGCAATTCAGCAATTCATTGGTGACGTCGCATGGGGTGAGTTGGACGCCCTGATTATTGACTTCCCACCGGGAACAAGCGACGAGCCTCTTACTGTGAGCCAGAGTCTTCCAGGAATTGATGGAGTCGTAATAGTTACGACTCCCCAAGAGGTCGCCCTCCTCGACAGTCGTAAATCTATTAATTTCGCTAAAACAATTTCCGTCCCTGTTCTCGGAGTTGTTGAGAACATGAGTGGATACACTCTGAGAGGAACATCTACGCCCAACTCGACTGTTTCTGTAATGGGTCCTGGGGGGGCCCCTATTGACTGCCAGTCCGATGAAGAGGGCAAGTGGGAGATGACTCTTGACATCTTCAAGTCTGGCGGTGGAGAGGAAGCATCGAAAGAGATGGAGGTCCCGTTCCTAGGTGCACTTCCCTTCGATCCCGGAATTGTCAGGGGTGGTGACGATGGGGTACACAGAATTATCGCCGATCCAGAAGGAGAAACGGCCAGGGCTTTCGAATCAATCGTGAAAGCGGTCCAAGAGCAACTTGACAAAGGCTCTCAGCGTACTCTAAGGATAATCTGATGTCCCATCTTTGCGTTGGCTTGATGGCATAGTCTCATTCCCACAAGATCGTAATGGTTGCTGAAACAGGCATCTACATCACCTGGGTGACTGGGTCTATTCTGATTAGCATAGCAATGATTCCAATTTTTAAACCGCCCTTTGCAAGAATCAGTGCAGACGGCTTCATCGACATGTTCAGACGATACTGGGCACACATGATCGTCGTCTTTTCGGTTTACCTCTGGAAGGATCTGCTTGATGGTCTCGATAGGGTATTGATGGCGAACACCCAACTAGACATGACCTTCCTAGTGTATGCAATCGAGGGGGACACAGTCCTTTGGGTCCAAGAAGGACTTAGGAGCGACTTTCTGGACGTATTCATGACTCATTTCTATGTTATGGGATTCATGACCGCAACATTCGCTTCATTCGTCTATCCGATCTACTTCGATGATAGGCACATGGCCGACAGAGTGTCTCTTTCGATGTTTTGGGTATACATACTGGCGATACCATTCTACTTGTTTCTAAACGTCAAGGTGACTGGTAACTATGTCGAAGGGATGGAGGCAATTGCATACGACCTCACTCCAGAGATTCACAATTGGTTCAATCGGATTGATCCCTTTACCAATGGAATGCCGAGTCTTCACATCGGCCTACCGTTCGCAATTTGGCTCTCCATGCATAGGTGGGACGAGGATGGTAGATGGAAAAGATTCCGAGTCTTTCTGATATTTTTCATCGCATTGACTTCGGTTTCAATCGTCTACTTGGGAATTCACTGGTTCGTCGATATAATTGGTGGGATGATGATTGCAATCTTGGCGGTGAATATAACTGCGAGGACACATGAACCAATTTGGCAGGTCGCCGACGAGCGACTTTTCACCCGGAGATTAGCCAGAACTCTTGACGATCCAAGCGGCTCCATGAAACGAACCCTACGCTCCTGCTTCCGTACCTTCGATCCTGTAAAGGAACCGGGAAAGAATCAGACTGGCGCCCTCATCCTCGCACTCATGATTTTGACTGGCTCAGTATTACTTTGGGACGTTACGCACCAGAAGATATCCATAGATGAGGCTAATTCTCCCACATCTGCTTCCGGTTCCGGAGAGTGGCTGGTCTGGGTCGAAGAGTCGGAAGGAGAGGTGACAATTACCGCAGGAAATGTGTCTTCAGAGACAAACCGGACCGTGGGGGGCGATCCTTGGACAAACGCACCCAGTGTGGTTTCCTCAGGACTTAGTTTCGTGGTTTTCGATGAATACAGAACCGACTATTTTGAGCATAACCAAGAGTCAGGAGTCCTGCAGCCTATTTTCATTGAGAACTCAGATGAACCCACTATCGACATTGCAATTCCGACCGACTCAAATGGGGGTAAGCATCTCGCAATACTCTCACCTCAGAGTATACAACTAATTGACACGGCGGATCAGTCAATCAGGATTGTTGACTTAGATACTAATTCTTTGGTAGTCGCATCATCCGGGGCCCTTGTGGCAATTTCAGAAACCTCGGAAGCAGGTCCACTAGTGAATATTTCTTCCATTGAATCAGATCTCACTATTTCTATTATTCTCGATCCCAGATCATCAGAACGAATCGAGAATTCAATTCTGAACTCGGGGACTTCACTAGATTTTCCGAATTCTTCGATAGTAGGGCTCGTAATGGACTCGAATTGGCTCGTCGCAACAGTTGACGTAGGTCCATTCAACAGAACTATCCTAGTCGATACGCTTTCCATTAATCAAACTCTCATTTCCAATCCACGTTGGGACTCCTCATCACCTAGTATCGGGAATGGGAGGGTCGCTTTCCTCCAGGTAACGAGAGACGACATTATCTCATCTTCAAGCTCTTCCGTGAGGAACAACGATGTCTACGTTCACGAATTGGAATCTGGTGAGACCAAGCAATACACCTTTGACGAAGAGGTGGATCAGACTCAACCACAGATATTGCTTGAGAGATTAGCCTGGATCGACCTCAATGAAAATGGTGAGAAGGAACTGAAACTATTCTCGTTCACCGATACCATCGAGCCAAGGAACTCCTTACTCCTCCAGGCTTCTATCTTGGCCATGATTCCACTGATATTCTTGTGGACACTCCAGTCCTACGGCACCGAGAAAATCACTCAGCGAGTATGAACATCTTTTCCAGACTCTTCGAGGCTCTTCTGAGCGTTTCTCCGGAGATTTCCACAATCTGCTCTGGATAAGGGTCGATTAGCGCCTGAAGTATGTCCTCTAACTGAGTCTTCTTCATGTGTCTGCACATCACACATGCCCCCATCAAATTCAGAGTATCTTTAGTCTCAGCTAGGACTCTGTCGGCCGTTCCGCATTCGGTAATCAGCATCATGTTATTCTTCCCTATACTGGCTAGACGAATCGCCTCGTTCATCAACAACTCGCTGCTTCCAACGAAGTCACTCTCGTCGAGTACCTCCGAATCACATTCCGGATGACTTAGTACCATCAGATCAATTCCATTCTCAGACATGCTCTTCTTCCAGTTCCTTATTTTCGGACCTGTGAACTCTGCATGAACCTCGCATTCTCCATCATAGAGAACGACTTCCTTCTTACCTCTGAGTGAATTCTGCAAATGCCTCCCCATAAATTTGTCAGGTACAAAGATTAGCTTTTCACCTGGCAACCTTTCGCATATTCTGAGGTAATTACTACTGGTCACGCATACATCACACTCGGCCTTTACTGCCGCACTAGTGTTGATGTAGCAAACGACGGGAACTCCCGGATTGTCCTCCTTCATTCTAATCACGTCTTCGGCCCCAATGCTGTCACTTAGTGAGCAACCAGCATCTGGAGAAGGATGCAACACGGTCTTGTTCGGGCTGACAATCTTCGCTGTCTCTGCCATGAATCGAACGCTAGAGAAGAGAATCGTCTGTTGTGGCGCGTCCCTGGCCTCCTTAGATAGAGCATAACTATCGGCAACAGAGTCGGCTACGCCATAGATGATGTCCGGTGTCTGATATGAATGTGCAATCAGGAACACGTCCTTCTCCTTCTTTAGACGATTAATCTCAAGCGTTAGAGGGGCTAGAGATCTGCATACCTCCATACTCCATCGCATGGGTTGCTTAATCGCATACTGCAGCCTTACTGCTTCCTTGTCTATCTCCAATTCAGAATAACCGAAATTACCCAAGAACACTCTCGGAACCGGGGCGGAGGGCATCTCCAGAACCATGTCGACCAGCCAATCCTCCGAGTGCAACCGCTTTCAAGTCATCTAGCATCGGATTTGCATGGCGAGTGGGGGGATTCCAATGTGGAAGCCGGAGAATTTGCTCCATGAGGGGGCCGAGGCCACTGTAATTGGCGGTTCTTGGCTAGGAAAGCGAGCAGTACTGAAGTCCCGTAGAGCAAGAGGTTACAGGCATCCTGATCTCGATCGCAGACTAACGAGGCAAAGGCTGGCGGCTGAGGCGAGGATCTTGTCTCGACTTTCTTCAGTTGGATTCCCTTCTCCGAAACTCATGTTCCTAGATCAGCGAAAATCATCCATGCTTTTGTCTAGGATTGAAGGAAGAACTCTTCACGACTTGCTCAAGTCCGATGATGCTTCCGGGGACGAACTGTTCTCTCTTGGCGGATTAATTAGAAGACTCCATGAGATTGGAATCTCGCATGGTGACCTGACCACACACAATGTCATGGCAACTACTTCCGGAGCACTTCACCTCATTGACTTTGGTTTGTCTAGACTTTCACCGGAATTGGAGCACATGGGTCTCGATCTCCAGGTACTGAGAGAGTGTCTGGGAGCAAGTCATTCGACTATTCCTAACGCTATTGACAAGGCCTGCGAAGGATACCTAGATGCTGAGGTCCCCAACAATGGTTCAGAGACTGCGGAAAATGTAATGGACAGATTCCGAAAGATAGCAGGAAGAGTCAGATATCACGGGTAGGGTCGACAATATGCACATTCTATTCGCTACTGGAAACGAACACAAGGTTTCCGAAGCAGCTGCAATACTTGCTCCTCTGGGACATGAAGTGGAGCCATTGTTGATCCAAGGAAATCCTCCGGAATTCATTGAGCCACAGGCCGAAGGAATAGAGGAAGTGGCACTTTCAAAGATTGAACAGGCGAGAGAGTTGGTGATGGGGACGAAACTAGAGGATTCGATCATTCTAGTAGAAGATTCAGGACTTTTCATCGACGCTCTTGGAGGGTTTCCGGGCCCCTACTCCTCATATGTCGAGAGTACTATCGGTCTGTCTGGAATACTGCAGTTAATGTCCGCAGAGTCCGAAAGAGGAGCAGAGTTCAGAGCCATTGCAGCAATCTCCATCGAAGGAAATACTATTACAGAAACTGGAACCTGCCGAGGGAAGATTTCTGAGCAATTATCAGGAGATACGGGTTTTGGATACGATCCAATTTTCATTCCCGAGGATGGTGATGGAAGAACGTGTGGAGAGATGTCTTCTATCGAGAAATCATCTATCTCGCATAGAGGAATGGCTCTGAAGGCGATATCAGAACTACTTAATCCCCCGTCAAAGTGAATAGAAGCACTCTTCCGTGTGGTACTAGAATGGTTACGGCCACTAGACTCCTTCTGATTGTAATGAGCATCGTTTCAATCCCCATTTATCTCGTTTTTATTGTCCCGGAGGGACTGATTATGCAGGCCGCAGGGGCCGTTTTGATTCTGCTAATGGTCTCAACGATTCTTTTCACTGGAAGGAGACCAATCCCTCTAGCCAAGAAGTCAATCCCAGTTTTCATCGATCAAGAGTCAGATTTTGGCGACATAGAGCTCCCACTCCCGGTTCACTCTGAGGCGAGCATCTCCGATGTTCGTGACTCAAAGATTCGAAGAAGTAGGGGCCGGAAGAAATTATCAGATCCCCCTGAACCAGTGATTCTTGAGACTCTTCCAATCTCATCTCCTGAGATTTCTCTCGATGCTCCTCAAATACCAATCGTACTCGATGAAGATGTCGAAGGGATGGCCAGAGTCCACATCGCTAGATCGGATCCCGAGCTCCAAGTCGAAGCCGAAGTCGACCAGTACCTCGCCCAACAGAGAGGGAGGAGGGAAGTTTTCAGGGCGAGATTTCACCATGAAAGACGGCTAGAAATGTCCAAGCGAGTAGCCAATGAAGTCAGAAAGTGGACTCAGGTTGAGGAGGGAGAGGATCTTTCCACTCTGACAAGTATCCCGGGACATGGTTTGGCGATCTTTTACGAGCCAGAGGACCCAGACCCATCCATACCTCAGGGAATTTATTATGTGAGAATTGACGATGAGCGGGTTCTGAAGGTTAGGGTTTCGTTGGACGTCCCTAGGTCTGCCACAACTTCTTCTGAAGAAGAAATGATCGAAGCACCAGCAGTTGATTCGATTCCTCCCCTTTCCACTTCTGGGATGTCAATGCCACCTCTTCCCTTGCCAGACCTACCCCCTCCCATTGGACCAGAAGACTAGCTCTGTGATATGTTGAAGCGATATGCCTCGCTCGGCGTAACATGCCGGACGAGGTTATGACTGTTGAGGACGTCAGCGTTGCAGGCTCCAGTCCAGAGGGCGGGGTGATCTCAGTTTGGACCCTCAATAGGCCCGACAAGCTCAATGCGCTAAATGCAGACTCACACAGGGCAATTAAGGAGTCTTCTGCAAGAGCAAACGCCGACGACTCGGTCCGATGTGTGGTCATTCGGGGAGCTCCTCCCCTCGAGCCAGAGGAGGGCAAGCGGTCGAAGCCCCCTGCATTCGCAGCGGGGGCGGATATCTCGGAGTTCGCAGGTAAGGACTCCGATGACGTCCGTCCATTCTTCGAGGATAACGCTTGGGAGGCGATTTGGAACATCTCCAAACCCACTATCGCGATGGTGGATGGATTCGCACTTGGAGGGGGTACTGAGCTAGCCCTCTCCTGTGACATTCGTATTGCTTCGGATAGGTCCACATTCGGACAGCCCGAGATTAATCTCGGTCTGATTCCAGGTGGTGGTGGTACCCAGAGGCTCTGCAGGCTAATTGGTTATGGCAAAACCATGGAGATTGTCCTCTCTGGAGGGATGGTCAAGGCAGAGGATGCCCTTCAAATGGGAATTGTCAACAGGATGGTTTCCCCAGAGGATCTCGAATCCGAAACCATGAAACTAGCAGAAGATATCTCTCGTAAGTCCCCATACACAACAAAGGTCGCAAAGCGTGTTATCCGGGGGGCATTGGAACTCCCCTTCTCAGAAGGGATTCTCATGGAACGATCAGAGTTCGTAGCCTTATTCGACACTGAGGACAAGGAGATCGGAGTTCGAGCATTCTTGGAGCGGTCTGACGCAGACTGGGTCGGACGATAGGTACGCTAACTCAGACTATTGGAAATAATTCCAAACGCATCGCTCTCCTTTGTAGGATCTATGAGTAGCCATTCTGACTGGGTTCCCGAAACAACAAGATCTTCTTGGATCTCTCTGATCCTATCCAAGTTGCCCAAGTAGTGATCTACTTGCTTTCCATTGTGCTTCTCCCGGTTGGCAATCATCCCTCTGTGTCTATTTTCGCTAGTGACGTAGAGGACCACTCCTGTGGCTATTCCTCCGGCCTCACGCCACTCGTCAATTATCTCTCTGTTTGGAAAATAATGCACTCCTTCGAGCAGCAGGTCGCCCCCCTTCTCAAGTGCCCTACAGATGACTGCTTGCACCCCCTCAGACACCGCTCCGACGGTCTCATTCCAGTCCTCAACTGCTGAACCACCAGCCGACTCAAATGATGATCTATGTAGTGATGGGCTTTCCGAAGATGTGAGTTGTGTTCTGAGGACCTCTCTCACTGTATCCGTGGAGGCAACCTTGCTGAAATCTAGGTAAGAAGCCATTTTTGCAGACATAGTAGATTTCCCCACGCCGCTGGTTCCCACGATGATTAGGAGCCTTGGGACCATCAAATCACCTAACGTTGAATTGACTTCGTCTCAAGGAACTCTTCCATTCCATGCACCCCCAATTCTCTTCCCAATCCAGACTTTTTGTAACCACCGAAAGGAGCAGTCACATTGAATGCTCCACCGTTAATGCTGACTTGACCAGTCCTCAGCTTCCTAGCGACTCTCATAGCCCGTGCCTCGTTCCCAGACCAAATTCCCCCTGAGAGGCCGTATTCTGAGTCGTTGGCTAGTTCGATTGCTTCCTCTTCGTTGGAGTATGTGGTAATACAGAGAACTGGACCAAAAATCTCCTCTCTGAAGACAGTCATCTCTGAAGTCACATCGGCGAAGACGGTAGGTTTGACGTAGAAGCCTGAATCCAACCCCTCTGGCACTCCCTCTCCGCCAGCAACTAATGTCGCACCCTCATCAATACCAGTTGAGATGTAAGAGGAAACACTCTCTTGCTGCTTTCTCGAGACCAGAGGTCCACACTTGCTGGTTACATCCATCGGATCTCCAACGGTGTAGCGACCGATCTTGCTTGAGATAATATCGACTACCTCGTCTCTGGATTCTTCTGGAACTAACAATCGTGTCAGTGCCGAGCACTCCTGTCCGGAATTCCCGAAGCATGAGTAGATTGCCGAAGAAGCGGCTCTTGCGATGTCGGCGTCGTCCAGAATAATGTTAGCACTCTTCCCTCCAAGCTCCAACGTAACCTTCTTCACACTAGGTGCCGCCAACTCGGATACTCGAATGCCAGCTTTTGTCGAACCAGTGAAGCTGACCATGTCCACTTCGGAATGACTGACTAGGGTCTCTCCAATTTCTCTGCCATGCCCAGAAATGAGATTGAACACTCCCTTCGGGAGCCCGATTTCGTCTAGTATGTCTGCGAGGACGAATGCATTCAGAGGGGCTTCCTTGGAAGGCTTCAGAACCATCGTACATCCAGCCGCAATTGCCGGAGCGACCTTTCCAATAATCTGGTGCAGGGGAAAGTTCCACGGAGTAATCATTGCAACTACACCTATTGCCTCCTTCACGACGATTGAGTTCCTGACTTCCTCCTCCCAGACGAAACCGTCGAGAATTTTGGCATATGACCTTGAGACTACCCGAGGTGTCCCGACCATAGCCATGCGGGAGTACTCAATCGGAGTGCCAACCTCTGAGGTGATTAGTTCGGCTATTTCTTCCCCTCTGCTCTTTATCGCTGAGGAAAGTAGATTGAGGTACTCCGACCTCTCTTCCACTGGAGATGCCGACCAACTAGTAAAGGCAGTCCTAGCAGCTTCAACAGCAGCATTTGCATCTGACTCGCTACTTATTGGGACTGAACCTATGATCTGTTCCGTGGCAGGATTGACCACGTCTATGGTCCCCTCTCCACTAGGTTCGATCCAAGTTCCATCGATGTAGAGGTGTTGGCGTTCGTGCATGATTGTCCCAACCTGCGTCGTCTTATGATATTCATGCAAATTCAATAGTGCATGCCCTGCCCGAGTGCCATGCCAGTTTCTACCGACATGTTGGATGGAGGGGTTGCGTTGGTCACCCTATCTTCCGATGCTTCCGCAGACACATTCGCCCCTGGAAACTTTGACTCCCTTCTTTCTTCATTAGATGAGCTCCTAGTTGATGTATCATGCAAATCAGTGGTGATTACAGGAACCGGGAAATTCTTCTCTGCCGGAGGGAACATAGACGATTTCTCCAATGGAATCGAGACTGGAGAAATTGGCCAAAAGGTCCAAGAAATGACCGATAAATTACATCCTTTGCTTCTGAGGATGAGGACTTCGAAGACAATTTTTGTGTGCGCCATTAACGGATCAGCTGCTGGAGGTGGTCTCGGGTTGGCATTGGCCTCCGACTACAGGGTCTGCGTCCACCAGGCAAAACTAGCCTCTGCTTTCTTTCGTCTTGGCCTTTCTCCAGATGGAGGGATGACGTGGTTGCTTCCACGTTTGGTCGGCAATCAGGTGGCTAAGAGGTTCTTCTTCAACTCAGAGGTCTGGTCCGGTGAAAAGGCATTGGCAGTGGGTGCCGTGGATGAGTTGGTGGATGATGATCACCTAGTCGAGAGAGCAGTGGAAGTCGCTAGAGAATGGGGAAAGTGGTCAGTAAACAGTAGGAGGGGGACGAAGCAGTTGCTAGACGCCTCCACCTCGACATTCTTCGAAACTCAACTTCAGTTCGAACAGTCACTCATGGTTGCCTCTTCCAAGACTGCAGACTTCGCAGAAGGCGTCCGATCCTTCAAGGAAAAGAGAGAGCCGTCGTTCGGAGCCAAAGAGGAGGAGTAGAGTGCCTCGAAGACTCATTGTAATGCGCCATGCCAAGAGTAGCTGGGAAGAGCCCGGCCTCGATGACCACGATCGCCCTTTAAACAAGAGGGGGATTAGAGACGCTCCCCGAATAGCCGATGTCATCCATGACAGAGGTTGGTCACCTGATCTGATATTGGTCAGTAGTTCGAAAAGAACACTTCAGACCCTTTCGAGGATGTCTTACAGATTTGGTCAAGTACCATCCCAAATCAGATCGGGGATCTACCATGCCACCGTGAATGACTTGTTGCTAGAGCTAGGGGATATGGTCCAAAAAGGAACGACAATGATTCTAGGGCACAATCCTGGATCGGAGATTCTGGTCAATCATCTTTCTGGAGAGTGGCATACGATGCCAACCGCGACTGTAGTTCTATTAGTTGAATCGAGAGGTAAATGGGCAGTTCAGGAAGTCATTCGGCCCAAGGAGATTCAGTAGTTATGGATGTGCTGGGACCTCTTCTGACCAGTGCGACATCTTGTTGAGAGTGATTGTCACGTTAGTTACCTCACCTTCTTCCCAGTAGTCCACAGCTACGAAGGTCGGTCTGTTGTTCATCACTTCCCAACACTCCAGGAATCTGTTGAGCAGGGTCTCATATTCGTTCACCTCATTTGCCAACACAGGGTCAGGGAGGCCATAAATGCTAGCCAGCCAGTTATTCAGGTGCCAAACTGGTTGTGAGCCATCTCCACGATACACCGTGCAAGACATCTCTTCCTTGCTTCCCTCAGCATAGTTGGTGGTCCAACCGAACATCCCAAAGTCGTGCAGCCATGGGTAGTCATCGTTCTGCGATTGTTCCCAGAAGACAACTAGGTCCTTTCCATCAAGCACCATGTCCCCTAAGCTTGGCCATTCCTCACCCAGAATATGTGTGTAAATACGATCAGCCATTCCAGTCTCGTTGAATAGGAACTGCAGGTGAGAGGCTGGAACGTAGTTTTCTATCAGGAGTGTTACCACATCGCCACTGGAGTTGTTCATCAGTGAATTCAGGAGATTTAGCCACTGGAAGGCATCCACTTCACCGAAATTGCATGGATGGAAGAACTGGCCTGTACTATGGCAAAACCTGACGTCCTCAGCAGACGTATTTTCGTAGTTCCTGTGATGTGAGTCGACCATGAATGCCCTGATTCCGTCATTCCACTGACGTTGTAGTCCAGTGTAGTGATTCACCCCAACAAGAACCTGGTCTTCCATCGTCGAGTATGCATTGTGGGTCTCTGCGAAGGTGAAGTCATCATAGGTCCTGAGGCAGAACACTGAGCTCCCATGACAACTCATGAAATCCTCTGGGTCCATCGGATTGAAACCCCTCTCCAACTCCCATTCGTTAGGCAGACCGTCTCCGTCGGCATCGTCATCCCACTCGTCGCAGATCATGTCCCCATCCAAATCTTCGGGAAAAGATTCTCTGTTTATTGGGTCGGTGCCACAGGTCCCCTCGTCATCATCGCTCCAGGAATCTCCGTCGTCATCCCCATCCAAAATGTCGCACACCCCGTCCCCATCAGTGTCCGTTGGAATATCATCCCCATTATTGGGGTCGGAAGTGCAGTTCAACTCCACAGAATTTTCCCAACCATCACCATCGACGTCAAAATCCTCGGAATCTTGAATTCCATCTCCATCCAAGTCAGGCGGAGAGTTCTCTACGCAACCCGACGTGACGAGAAAAATACACAATAAAAGAGAACTAAATTTTCTTTGCATCATCCCAGCTCTGCATATCGAATTTATCTCTGAGGATTCAATCCATTAGCGTCTCGTGACAGTCCGGAACGAAGGTTTGCTCTGTCATTGGCGGTCTGACATATCCCCTTGCATTCTTCCTATCGGGGAGCTCAATGGGCTTGGGCGTTAGGTCCTCGTACTCGATTATGGAGAGTAGGTGGTTGATGCAATTCAGGTGCGCATGCCTCTTGATGTCCGAGTTAACCACGAACCATGGCGACTGCTTGGTGTCGGTGTGAGCGAACATAACGTCCTTCGCCTCGGAGTATTCCTCCCATCGGGTAAGTGACTCTAGATCCATCGGACTGAGCTTCCACCTCTTGTGGGGTTCGGCCAACCTCGCCTTGAAACGCTTCATCTGCTCATCATCGGATACTGAGAACCAGTACTTGATCAGAATCGTCCCTGACCTCATTAGCATCCTCTCGAACATCGGACAGGATCTCATGAATTCGTCATATTCGTCTTCATCGCAGAATCCCATGACTCTCTCCACTCCTGCCCTGTTGTACCAGCTCCTGTCGAACATTACTATCTCTCCAGCAGCAGGAAGGTGGTTGACGTACCTCTGGAAGTACCACTCGGTCTTCTGCCTCTCGGTTGGGGCTGGCAGAGCAGCCACCCTCACAACTCTGGGGTTGAGGTACTGTGCGATTCTCTTGATTACGCCACCCTTCCCTGCAGCATCTCTACCTTCGAAGACCACGACGACCTTGAGTCCCTTCGCCTTTACCCATTCCTGTAGTTTAATCAACTCAAGCTGAAGTCTGAATAGTTCCGCATTGTACTTCTTCTTTCCAATCTTTTCGATGTTCCCGTCTCCCTTGCCGCCCATTATAATCAGGCCTCCATGCCCGTCAGTGACAAAAGCCCTCTGGTCAAAATTTATTCAGAAACTACTCCCCTCAGAGTAGGCTGACCAGATCCTTCAGAGACGAAGTCGGGTCATCTGACTTGGTCACTCCACTAGCCAGGAGAACCCCTGAGGTGCCAAGATCAATTGCCTTGGAAACGTCCGAACCGGTCTTTACACCAGCCCCACAAAGAATTCCCACTACTTCTGACACATCCCTCACTGCCCGGGCAGTACTACTGACAATCTCTGGATCAGCACTCGTCACTGAGACGTCACCGCCAATCAATTCGGGCGGCTCGACGGCTACGAATCCAGGCTCCAAAGCTGCGAGAGCCCTCGCCTCCTCGATATCTGCAGCACAGGCGCAGACATCGAAGCCGTCGGGAACCTGCTCGAGCAGCATCGCCACGTGCTCCAGACTGACCTTGTGCTCTGCATGGTTGATCAGAGTTCCCGAAGCACCCCTCTCTATTGCGGTCGCTGGATGTAACCATCCTGTGTTTGAGCCGAATCCCACGGGGTCTAGGTGTTGGCACCAAACCTCCAGATTGGGAGCCGTGGCCACTACTGCTGACAAGTCAAACGCTGAGACAGCGGCAACCATCCTGGCATCCGTTTCTATGCTGGCCATAGCCCGCGCCAGATCCTCAGCCGAAGCACCATGAGCAGTCTGATATGTCTTGAAGTTCACAACTACAAGAGAATCGCTCACAGTAACGCGAGTCGTCCGGCCTCTTTGACCGTGTTGGGGATTAGTCCAATACCAAGAACTAGTTCTGGAGTCTATGGTAGAGTCTCCAGATTGGTCGGAGAGTAGCCTTTCTGAGCACTACTCAGATGGTTCAGAGATCGATCTTTCGTGGTTGGATAAGCCAACCAGGCACCAATTCCGATGGAGAACTCTGAAGGGGCCATGGGTTACATCGAGGAAGAGGATTTCATCAGGCCAATCACTCGTGAAGGCCTTCGACTCGATGCCCACTGATGTGTATGTGTCCACTTCCTCTTGGCTAGATCCAGTGAATCTTCCTAGATTGAAGGACTCCAAGCGCCCACCACCCATTCTGATTGACCACATGGTCGTTTTCGACATCGATATGAGGCCATTCTGCAGGAGTAGGCTAGAGCTGGCGAGGAAAGAGACCCTCATCCTAAGTGAATGGGTCACTGAGAATACTGATCTGGAAATTCGCCATGTCTCCTTCTCTGGAAGCAAAGGCTTCCACATAGTGGCTAGTGACCCAGACAGGTCGCTGTTCGAAGAGCCAGACCCAGCAAAGAGGGAGCAAGCGGTAAGAGAGAATAGGAAGGCTCTGCTAGAAAGGGTGTTTGAAGCAGGCCACGATGTCGACCCTGTGGTGACTGCAGACACACGCAGGATTATCCGAGTGCCCGGGACATTGCACGGCTCAAACGGTTGGGCTTGCTCAGTTCTCGAGGAAGGGTGGCTAGAGAGGCCAGTAAGGGAGTGGATAGCTGACATCCTGAAACATGAGATGGCCACTCCGATGCCCCGAAGACCTCCGATCAAGATCCCCCGCTTTAAGCCCAGGAAGAAGACAGTGGTGGGGACAAGCCCAAACATGGAAAGTAGTGATGAGTTTGTCAGCCTCGAGGTCAGCAGCCATGTCCCTGGAACGAAGGACCGTTCCGCCTTGGTGGCATGGCTCCCAGATAGGTGGGGGAAGGTCACTGAATCGGTCGATAGGGCCCAGAGAGAGTTTGACTCCATCGACCTAGGGCCCGTGGCCTACATGTACGACGGGGAAAGGGTACTGGCAATAATCCCAAGGGCAATCCCTCGAGATTTCCTTCTGAGCAGAATAGGTAAGATGGGGATGAGGAGGCTAGAGAATGACCTCAGGAGATTCGACCACTCATGGATCAGGATTTCTGGAAGGATGGTTGAGAGAGGTTGGGAGTCCGAAATGAAACCAATAACAGTGCTCGGGTATGATTCTAGTCAGAGGTGCATGCACCCCTGGTCAGCCTCCCATCTCGACCTTTGCAAGAGGCTCGGCCTACCAATAAGGCATGGTGCAGGGGATGTCTCAGGGGATCCTAAGGCATCCATCAGAGTGGCCGTTCGACGCTGAGTTTATGTTACGTGGTGCCAACCGCGACTCGTCCCGAAGAAGGAGCCCAATGGGCAATGACTGCAGAATGCTACGCATTCGATATGCTCCGTACCTCACCGGCCCGGGCGCCGGGACAGCGCCCGGGCCTCAAGGATGTGTAACCTGTGAATTCTTTCGAAGAGGCTATCCTCGTGGGTATTGTCCTCTTCTTCAGCGGTGTCTGGTCTGCAATCAGGTTCGTGGACGAGTTCACAGACAACAGATGGGTGTTCTTCGTTCCTGCTGGAGTGATGTCTCTGTTCCTTCTTTCTGGATTCGGCAACGAATTATATTGGTTCTGCGGCTTTCTATTCGTTTTCGGACCGATTATAGTCATGCTAATATTTGTCGGTCTCCATCAGGGGGGGCAAAACTCCTCTTTCTCAATAAGGACAAGGGGTACTCCCGGTAAGAAGGACCTTCATCGCAAACTGGCACCAAGTTACAAGCGTGCGTATGACAGATTGATTGGCTACGTCCAAGCAAGGGGGGGAGAAATCAATTCCCGGGATGACGGCATTCGTAGGCTTAACGAATTGGGAGTTGTCGATGCGGAACGATTCTTCTCTAGTCCTTACGTGATCAAGACGCTTGACCTTCCCTCCGAATCAACCTCTCAACCATCGTCACATGTTTCTGGAGGCGGTGCCTCCAATGGAGTAGGAAGAACGGGATCAGTCGTTTTTTCTGAAATAGAAGGTGACGATTGGTGGGAGAAAGGCTACGAAGCCGGAGAAGACAAATCCTCCCAGAAGACAGATCCGGATGGGGACTCATGTGGAAACCCAGAGTGCTCGAATTCCGTGTCTGCTTTCGACTTCCGTTGCTTCACATGCCGCAAGAGGTTCTGCAGCGAGCACGCGGGAGCAAAAATCGAGTGCAATGATTGCTCACAGTGATCAGAGAAAAACACTCTTTTTGTGTGTAGGAGACCTCGGAGCCAGTCCCGCTCGCTTGATCTCGTCAACCATCTCCTTCCCGCTCCTGCTGTGCCCGTACTGAACCTCTCCGGGGCTTACTTTCCAGTTCCACTGGCGCTCGAAGACCTTCGCATCCTCTAGGTTACGACAAAGCTTTCTGGGGACTGCGTGGAACATCGAAAGGACATTCTTTTTCTTCCTGAAGTACTTTCCCACAACCTCTGGGAGCAAATCGCTTAGCCATGTCTCGCTCACCACCTTGACATCTCTCTGAATGACGTACCTGGGATTATCCAGAGGCCCAAGTACCTCCTCCATTGCCTCTGCGAAAATAGCCGACTCTTCTTCAGATGCCTTCTCCAAGTAGGTTCTCATCCAACCCCCACCTCTGCTGCCACCTCCTACCTTGACGTCGAACTCGATGTGACCCAAAGCCTGTAGCGAGGAAGCAACTACGTCCGCAATCGCGAGGACCAATGACTCATCGGACCACTGGGCTATTCCGATCCTATTTGTCGGAGGGAAACCACCGCTTCCTAAACTTCCGCCCTTGATCTCTATGGCCTCTCTGGGAACCGCGTTGAAGTCCTCTCCGATGCCCCAGAGGTCACGGGTCCGCTCCCGGTTCCTGGACCTCATCAGCATCTCCTCGTTGAACACGTCCATCGTCTCGGAGATTCCCTCTGGACGAGCCTCGGTGAAAGCGGCGTGGACGTGCCCAACCCCCTTCTCTATGGCTCCATCATCGCAGACTCCGTAGAGCTGCTTGTGCTTCCTCTTGAATCTGAGGTAGTCGTCGAAGCCCTTCTTGAACTCATCAGCAAGGCAAACAATGTCCCAATTGTTTGCGACCTTCTCCGGCCAATGCTTGTCCAGCCTGAATGACCTCCCTCTTAGCTGGTTAATGCTCATGCTAGTTGTAACGGTCGTCAGGTCTACGAGTACGTTGATCCTGCTAGCATCCCATCCCTCTCCGAGTAGACCTCTAGTACCCACAAGGCACTTCGTCACCCCATCCTGGAACATCTCAGTGATCATCATCGTGTAGTAGCGGGGCAACCAGTCCTTCCCCTTGCCCCTAATCTCGAAGTACCCCTCATTCTCGATGTAATCGAATTTGATATCTAGGCCTCTATCATCCACCCATTGCTCGAATCGAGGGAAAATCCTCTCCAGTAGATCGTCGTCGACGAGAACCGTAGTCCCTGTCATTAGTACTGGATCCAGTCTGTCCGTCGCCTCGCTCTCGAGAACCGCTCTGTATGCGGCGACCGCCCCGCCTGCCTCTTTGTCCAGCACCCCCTCGACAAGAGCTGTGGCTGAAGTCTTCTCGAAGTCAGTGACGATTACTGACCTGATCTCAGGTCCCAGTGCTTGCATCTCGGATTGCAGAATCTCTCGGAGCGCATCGTACTTCGCAGAGCCGTATGCCATTACCCTTCCAACAGGAGAAGCGCAAGCTCTAGCGCCTCCTTGGGTAATCTGAATCCCGAGCATCCTTAGCTTCTTCTTCGCATCCTCTGCAAGAGCATGGTCCTCTTTGCTCTCGGACCTCATCAGTCCGTTCCTGATGTACCGGTCGAGGAGCGTGATTAGCGTGTCCATGCTGTTCCCTGCATTAACCAACTCGGGAGAGGGCAATGGAATTCCATCCGGAAGGCTCAAACCACCAGATGACAGGTAGCCTCTAGCTGCATCCGCCAGAGCAGGATCACTTCGTCTGAATGAATCCCAGTCCTTGGCCTTCCGACCTGGGAGCGACAGCTCGTCCAGGACCCTTGCAAGCCAGACCTCCAGTCGCGGGACCCTCTCACTAACATCATCAGGACCCATTCTGAGCGACTTCACCAAGGACTCGAAGTCCTGATCCACGTTCGCAATGTAGCTCAACTCGTCCGGGGATGGTCGGACGAAGTAAGCCAGATCCTGGTATGGCGACAGGTTGCCGTCCCTAACTAGGGCGGGGACGGGGACTTCGTAGTCCACATCTCCGAAGAGTTCGAGATATCTCCCTATTGATGGGGCATTCCCTTCTTCGGGAGGGGTTGCAGTAAGGCCGAGGATAATCGGATTTCCGAGGAACTCCCTGGCCTCGATCAGAACCTTGCCCCAGTGATTCATTAGGTGATGGCACTCGTCGAGAATAATCAGCCCGATTCCTACATCAGCGAGCTTCATCAGGTTTTCTCTGGCCGATTCATGGAGGACCCATAACGCATTACCGTGATCGGCTAGTGAGTCTCTGACCTTCTTCCGATAGTTCCCCATTCTATCTGCGTAATGTTTCGGGTTCTTCTCTCCCAGGTCATTGATCCATGCCATGGCACTCTCTCTATCCTCTGCCTCGACGATTCCGTCACCAGAGGGCATCATCAGTTTGGAAATCCACATCTCCAGCGCGGACTCGTCTAGGTTATCTCCGCCTCTCTTGGGAAGCGTAATCGACTGGTAGGTTAGTGATGTCAGGATTCCCGGATTTTTGGGATCGGTCCCAATCTCAGATTCCCTTCCATCTAGGTGGAAGAGATCCTTGGCCCTCTCGACCCATTGTGCCTGAATGGCCGAGTTCGGGCTTAGTACTAGTGTTGGCATCCTGACTAGGTCGGACCAAACGTATAGTCCTAGGATAGTCTTACCAGATCCAGGAGGAGCGACGATTAGCAGCTCCTTGGAACCTTCTGAGAGGTCCTGTTTGATGACGCTTGATGAAGCGACTTGGGATGGCCTCAGAGTTCCAGAGAACCTGATACCGCCGAATTCTTCAGTCATTAGCAATCATCCTAGTGGGATCGTGACCGACAATCTCGTCAGTCATTACTGTGCCCTCTGGTATCCTTGCTCCCATGCCAATAAGGCACCCATCCAGTTTGCTTCCCGCACCTACTTCCGCGCCATCGAGGATAACCGAGTCAGAGATAGAGGCCTCATCTCCTACGGTGGCCAAAGAACCCACCGAACTTCCAGTTACTGAACCTAAGTTCTTCGAGCCTTCCCCGAACCACGAGTCCCCTCTCACCGTACCGCTGGAGAACCTACCTTCGGAGATGCAAACCTTAGTTGCCTCAACGAAGGAACGAGGGGTGCCCGCATCTACGAACCAACCATCGTAGGGGAATCCGTTCAGACCACCCGTTTCAGCTAGATCCTCGTAGATGTCCCTCTCGATACTGTGAGCACCAATTGGCATTAACTCGAAGATCTCCGGCTCTAAAATGTAAGTTCCCGCATTAATGAGGTTGGAGAACGCCTCCTCGATCGGAGGCTTCTCTTGGAATCTCATAATCTTGCCAGTTTCTGGCCTGTAGTCAGCGACACCGAAACGTGATGGGTCTTCTACTTCCCAGAGCGAAATGGTTCCAATTCCTCCGTTGCTTCGGTGGAAATCTAGCATCTCATCGACTCTCAGGCTAGTGATTAGATCTCCATTAATTACGCAGAAAGTGCCACCAGAGAGATGATCTCTGCAGTTCGCAATAGCACCGCCTGTGCCAAGAGGCTCAGTCTCTTCGATAATTTCCACTTCATAGGGGAGTGGAATGTTAGCGAAGTGAGTTCGCATCTTCTCGATGCCATACCCAGCAGCAATTAGGACCCTGTCGACCTGGGATTCTGGAAGGACCTCTACCACGTGCTCTATCATTGATTTATCTAAAATCGAGAGAAGCGGTTTTGGAATGCTTTCGGTCCATGGCCTGAGCCTAGTCCCGAACCCCCCTGCTAGAACGATTACGTCCATGTCACTCCCAGTACTATCCTGCCTTTCATCGCTTCGCGATTTTTCTTCGGAAAATGTGCTGCCGCATCCTTCAAGGGCACACCTCGGTTGGGGCGGCCAATGAATATTCACGAGTACCAGGCAAAGGCCATGTTCAGAGAGTCAGGCGTGTTAGTACAGCAGGGTTTTCACTGTACGACCGTCGATCAGGCACTATCTGCCTACGACTCCCTTGGCTCAGATGTTGTCGCGGTAAAAAGCCAGATCCATGCCGGGGGGCGGGGCAAGGGGGACTTGTTCTGCCCCGACTCTGGAGACTTGGTAATGCAGGGAGGGGTGAAGGTGGCCTTCTCCAGGGACGAAGTCGGAGATTTCGCCTCAAATATCCTAGGTCACAGGCTTGTTACCAAGCAGACCGGTCCTTCCGGGAAGATGGTCAGCAACTTGTATGTGGAAGCAGGTTGTGACATTGCTCACGAGTACTATCTGGCATTGCTTGTGGACAGGGAGAGGGACTCCATTCTAATCATGGGATCAACTGAGGGTGGCGTGGATATAGAAGAGGTCGCGGAGACTTCGCCCGAAGCTATCCACAAAGCATGGTTCGATCCATCGGAGGGCCTGAATGAAGAGGTCGCTGGTGCTCTTGCATCCTCTCTGGGGCTATCGGAGGCTTCTCACAGCTCATTCTTGGAAATGATTGGAAACCTGTCATCTTTGTTCGTCGAAAAGGATTGTTCGATGATCGAGATTAATCCGCTTGTCAGAACTGGAGAGGGGTCTATGGTGGCCTTGGATGCCAAGGTCAGTTTCGATGACAATGCCGCATTCCGGCATCCATGGTGGGACGATCTCCGGGACATCTCAGAAGAGTCAGATGTGGAAGTAAGAGCGCATGAACATGGCCTATCATATGTCGATTTGGAGGGTAACATCGGTTGCTTGGTCAATGGTGCTGGTTTGGCAATGGCTACAATGGATGTGATCAAGTTGTACGGGGGAGAACCAGCAAATTTCCTCGATATCGGAGGTGGTGCTGATAGCGAATCTATCACTGTAGCATTCGGGATAATACTGGAGGATCCTCGTTTAGAAGGAATCCTGGTCAACATATTCGGGGGGATAATCAGATGCGACATGGTTGCTAGGAGCATAATCGAAGCCTCGGAGGAGATTGGCCTACAGATTCCCCTGGTAGTCAGGTTCTCGGGCACAAATCACGAGGAAGGCAGGAAGGTTCTGGAAGACTCAGATCTCGATGTAATCACTGTTAGCACACTTGGGGACGCGGGTGAAGCAATAGTCAACACGATTGGAGGGGGGTCGTCATGAGCATTTGGATAAATGAGGAAACCAAGGTTCTGGTACAGGGAATCACCGGTAGCCAGGGAACATTCCATGGGACTCAAATGGTCGAATATGGGACCGACATTGTTGGTGGCGTGACTCCTGGCAAGGGAGGACAGATTGTAGAGCTGCCCGGGAGGTCAGTTCCAGTTTTTGATACGATGTCCGAAGCAATTTCCTCGACTGGGGCCGAGGCGAGTGTGATCTACGTGCCAGCCCGATTCGCGACTCCAGCAATAATTGAGGCTGCAGACTCATTCTACGAATTAAATGGAGGCGGACTAATAGTCTGCATCACCGAGGGAATTCCAACTCTAGACATGATGAAGGTCGTATCTCATTTGGAAAAAAGACCGGGTGTGAGGCTAATAGGCCCTAATTGTCCCGGAATCATCTCTCCCAGTGATGAGGGCGGTTGCAAGATAGGAATCATGCCTGGTTACATCCATGCCAAAGGCAGGATCGGCATCATTTCCAAGTCTGGCACTCTGACTTACGAGGCTGTCGCGCAAACCATGAGTGTAGGAGAAGGTCAAACAACCTGCGTCGGAATCGGGGGCGATCCAGTTAACGGGACCGGATTTATCGACTGCCTTGAAGCATTCCAGAAAGATTCCGATACCAAGGCAGTTGTAATGATCGGCGAGATAGGCGGTACGGCGGAAGAGGAAGCAGCAGAATGGTCTAAGGATAACTTCTCCAAGCCAATTGTTGGATTCGTAGCCGGAGCCACTGCTCCACCCGGAAAGAGGATGGGCCATGCAGGGGCAATCATTTCAGGAGGAAAGGGTACGGCAGAGGAGAAGTTCGCGGCATTCGAGGATGCTGGCATTCACATCGCTCGCGATCCATCAAAGATTGGCGAGGCACTAGTATCAGCATTGGTTGAAGCGGGCCTGCGAGAGCCTTAGGAACAGGGACGCTCAGCGAGACTTAGTTGGTATCCATGTCGGGCATCTTCAACTCGGAGTTGGACTCGATATTAGAGGGGACCTCTCGCTCATTCTATCTCTCGCTCAAGGAGCTACCCAGGGCGATTAGGCCCCAGGTTAGCCTTCTGTATATGCTAGCAAGAACCTCGGACACAATCGCCGACTCAGAAGCAGGAGTGCCGGATGAACTCTTGGAGGCACTCGAGTCATACAACGAATTCTCACAGGGGTTAACCGATAGATCACCAGATCTGACTTCGATAGCAGAATCACAAGGCAACAAATCAGAAGCCTCACTTCTAAAGAAAGTAGAAGAAATCGTATCCAAGATTGGAGACTTCTCGGAATCTGATCAGACAGCAATTCGTCTTTGCCTAGGGATTATCATCGGAGGGCAGATTCTCGACATACAGCGATTCTCGTCCGTTGAAAGCTCAATATTGTCATTAGAGGGGGATGAAGAACTGGATGATTACGCCTATCGAGTAGCTGGCAGCGTTGGAGAATTCTGGACTAGGATGTCCCTCGACCACCTATTCAGCCTCAAAGAGGAAAACAAAGAGTCCGAGCTCTTTGAGAAGAGCGTCAGATTCGGCAAGGCTCTTCAGATGATCAACATCCTTAGAGACATCCCAGCAGATTTGTCATTGGGGAGGTGCTACATTCCAAGTAGAAGACTAGCAGAACATGGAATAACTCCGAAAGATCTACTGGAACCGTCTAACATAGATGTATTCAGGCCCCTGTACAATGAATATCTGGATTTGACTGACAAATATCTGACTTCAGCTATCCAGTATATCGAGATGTTGCCGCATTCGCAGTTCCGTCTCAGGGGTACTTGCATGCTGCCAGTAATTATTGGAAAGAGGACAGTTTCTATTCTGAGAGAAAAAAATATACTTGATCCTAGCAACAGGATCAAGATTGACAGATCAGAAATCAACGATGTCGTCAAGAAGGTGATTTTAGCAGTTCCATTCAAAGGATATAGCAAGAAGATTCTAAGAGAGTGAGGGAGTAGAAGGTCGCCAATTTTCTCCTATCGTAACTAACGATGCAACACACTGTCTCATTCGGGAGACATTCAAGTGGACCAAGACTCCGCCCAATTATGAAACTACATGGCACAGGGTACCGAATCTAACAGCGAGATCATCCTCGATGCGGAGCTCGACGAATCCGTCAATTCAGAACCCTTAGGCCATAATGAAGAGCAGATAGACATCGTCAGAGCTGCAGTTGACGTCACCAAGGAGGCTGCTAGAGCAATCAGCATTACAGCTCTAGAGGCAGTTCGAGAAAGCGCCATCTTCATGGGGGTAATCGGATCTAGAGGGGAATTGCTGGACCCATTCAAGCACATTGACGCTGCCATCTGGACCGAGCCAGAAGTTCCCGAACACATGATTGAGGCATCATACGAATTCTGCGAGGAACTCACACGCAGGGAAGCAGGAAATTTCTATCACTCTTTCAAGTATCTACCAGAAGAGAAGCGCCGTTCAATAATGGCGTATTACGCATTTTGCCGTAGGGCAGACGATATTGCCGATGGCGATTTTGTAGATGTCTTCCCAGGAGGTTCCTCAGATGATCCAGAATCTGTAAGTTACAGGTCGGACATTGAAAGACTGAGCCCCAGTGGACCAGTTCTAGACAGATCGACATACAACGACAAGATGTCCCAATTGTTTTACTATCGAAAGAAACTCTCAACTGCATATGGTGATTTCACGTCAACCGATCCAATTTTTATTGCCCTCAAGGACACTGTAAGGAAATATGGAATTCAGAGGCAATTGCTAGACGACATGATCAGCGGGATGGAGAACGACTTCCACAAGAACCGATATCAGACCTTCGAAGAGCTATACTCGTACTGCTACCGAGTCGCGTCTACAGTTGGTCTCGTATGTATCGAAATATACGGATACGACGATCCCAAAGCGAAGGAGTACGCCGAGTCTTGGGGAGTCTTCATGCAACTAATCAACATCATCAGAGATGTCTCAGAGGATGCTCAGAGAGATCGGATCTACCTGCCCATGGAAGATCTGGCACGATGGGGGATATCGGAGGATGACATCAAGAGTGGAGAGGATTTGCTCAACCATTCTGGTTGGACACCGTTTGTGAAGGAATACTTGGAAAGGGCCGATGGCTATCGGCAACGAGCATTCAAACTCTTCTCTCACTTGGATAAGTCAGCTCGATATTCTCCCGCTGCGATGGCCTCATTTTACCAGTCAATTATGACTAAGATCTCCAAAAAGAATGGTGATGTTATTACGGAGAGAATACAGCTATCCAAAACCGAGAAGATTCTGCTTGCTGGATACGTGTACGTGAGGCATCGATTCTTCGGATTCTGACGGTAAACGAGTTTGCGTCATCTAACGAATGGAAGATGTATTAGTCAATGGTAAAGAGGGTTAGGCATGAGGGTGGCAGTTCTATTAGAGGAACGCTGCAAGCCCAACAGCAATGCTTTCGCCTATCTGAAGAAGTACTCCGCAATGTGTGATAGGGAGTGCATACAGGTAGAGGGATCGAAATGTAAGATTCTTGAGACTGCCTGCCCAGTTTGCTTCACGAGGGCAAAGCACTGTCCCGATGGAGCAGTAAAAATCATCAATCTCCCCGAGGAACTCGATACCGATCTGACTCACTCCTACGGAGAGAACTCTTTCAGACTCTTCAGACTCCCCTCCCCTCGTCAAGACCAGATTGTCGGAATTCTTGGGCAGAATGGTATTGGCAAATCAACCGCAATCAACCTCCTTTCAGGTACATTCAGACCAAATCTTGGAGACTGGGAAAATCCTTCTCCTGATTGGGAGCAAGTCATCACCACATTTCCAAGAGGAGAATTGAGGGACTATCTTGAACTGGTGTCCGAGGGAGAAGTTAGCATAGCAGTGAAACCGCAGTACATCGATAGGCTTCCTCGGATTTTCGAAGGTGAAGTCAACGAACTGCTGGATCAAGTTGACGATCGAAATGAGATTGTGAAATACTCCGAACTTTTGGGCATCTCCCATATCCTAGGTAGAAAGTTAGACGCTCTATCTGGTGGAGAATTACAGAGGGTTGCCATCTGTGCCACCCTCCTAAAGGAAGCAGATGTATATTTCTTCGATGAGCCATCTTCCTACTTGGACATATATGAGAGGATGAGAATGGTGGGTGTGGTCAGAGATATGGCCGAGAGAGGAAAGAGAGTGCTTGTTGTTGAGCACGACTTGGCAATACTGGATGTACTATGCGACTTAATTCACGTGATATATGGGGAGCGATCAGCTTACGGAATCTTCACCCCACCTAGGTCAACTAGGACTGCAATCAATGCCTACTTGGATGGTTTCCTACCCGAGGAGAATGTCCGGATTAGAGACAAGCCAATTCGATTCCTGAGAGGACGCACACGCGGCGAAGGGGCAGGAACTCCCGTACTAAAATGGGGGTCGATAGAGAAAACCCTAGGTGACTTCAACCTGAAGACTGGTGAAGGCGAAGTGAAATCAGCCGAAGTTGTGGGCGTAGTAGGGCCGAATGCAACGGGAAAGACAACGCTGGTCAAAATCATTGCAGGTGAGATGGACCCTGATGAGGGATGGTGCACAATGGATGCCAAGGTCTCATACAAACCCCAGCATGTTAGAACTGATTTCGAAGGGACGGTGCAAGAATGGCTTGATTCAGAACTAGGAAGTAAATGGCGTGGAGGGGTATTCCACACTCAAGTTACCCGTGCACTCCAAGTTGACAAGATGCTGGATTTGCATGCTACGAAACTTTCCGGAGGAGAACTTCAAGCTGTTAGCATAGCGATATGCCTAGGTAAGGAGGCAGATTTGTACTTATTTGACGAACCGAGCGCACATCTCGACGCAAACGCTCGGATGGAGACAGCAAAGGCCATCAGAAGAACAATGGAAAGCAATGAAAAGGCTGCAATGGTGATTGATCACGACACATATTTCCTAGATATCGTCAGCGATTCATTACTTGTTTTCCAGGGTGAGGGTGGCAGCCATGGCCAAGCAGTGGGCCCCCTCTCCCTCCGAAAGGGGATGAACCTGTTCCTTTCTGATGCCGATGTTACCTTCCGAAGGGACGTAGAGTCTCATAGACCAAGGATAAACAAACCCTCGAGTAGGAAGGACCGCGAACAGAAGTCATCTGGCGAATACTTTTACTCAGACTAGCATCGACCATTGGATTCTTGAGGGGGTATTCCAGCCCATTGACGTGAAGGAAGAGATGCCGGACGACGAAAAAGAGATTTCTGTTCCAGAGGAGCCCGACCTTGAATCAAGAGTTTCTGAACTAGAAAAGGAGATCCAGTATGCTAAGGCGGAGACTGCAAACGTCATTCAGAGGGCAGCCAGAGATAGGTCAGAAGCCCTGAAGTATGGCGGCACTTCTCTCGCAAGGAGACTTATTCCAACCATTGACCACCTATCCAAGGCAGTCGATGCATCAGAGGGAGGAGATGGATTAGAGTCCATAATCGAGGGCGTAAAACTAACCCTAGATGGAATCAAGTCATCCCTAGAAGCCGAGGGAATCTCCCAGATTGAAACTCTAGGTAAGAAATTCGATCCTACTTGCATGGAGGCAATAGCAACCGTCCCCTGCCCAGAAGGAGAGGAACCGGGTAGCGTCATAGAGGTAATAGAGAGCGGTTACAGGATGCATGATCGTATCCTTAGGGCATCTAGAGTTATTGTCGCCGAGGGGGACTCGTGACCAAGCAAAGCAGACTACCATTGTTCGCATTGGGTCTTGTATCAGTATATTTGATCTCCATTATTTCCATTCAAATTGCAGCACCGGATGAAGTAATCGAACCCGATGCATTTCCTGAAAAGTGCCCCGATGATTCGCTAAATTGCTCAATAATAGGTCCTAACACTTACAGGAGTGGAAACCTCACTGAATTGAGACTCAATTCCAGTCTTGAGGATGTAATGGACGAGGTAAGGGCCTGGATTGACTCCCAGTCTGGGACCAGTGTAATTGGTGACTGGTCCGAACAAACACACTCTGTTTTCCGAACACTCATGTTCAGATTTCCAGATGATTTCGTAGTCATGGGCTTCTGCGAGGATGGCAACACAGTGCTTCAGGTATACTCAAAATCACGTCTAGGAGTTTCCGACCTCGGTGTCAACAAAGCGCGAGTTCAGAGCTTCGCAGAATATATGTCAAACGTCGAAATGCCTACATCGGATTGCGTCTAGGGGTGATTGGCGCTAACCTTGTCCACCCTCATTGATTCAGACATCAGGAAGGCTCGAACCCTTCCATCTTCATACTATGTCGATTCCAACAGATTCGCAGAACTGAAACTCGGATTTAGGAAATTATGGCATTTCGCTGCACATAAAAGCCAACTCGCCATTTTCTCTACAATTGAATTGAGCCATATGGAGAACTTAATTGACGAGCCGATGATTATGACGATGGATGGAGAAATTAGATGCCTTTCGAATGTCTGTACCCATCGGGGGATGTTGGTCGTCGATGGAACCTGTTCTAAGAACACTATTCAGTGCCCCTACCACGGTCGAACCTTCGATCTTGATGGGGTATTGAGGTCAATGCCAGAATTCGATGGAGTAGAAGATTTTCCCAGTGAACTAGATGACTTGAGGAATTTCCAAACTCTCAGTTGGAAGGGACTCATATTCACTGGAGTCGAGCCTTCAAATCTGAAATCATGCCTGGATGAGATGGAAAAAAGAGTAGGTTGGATGCCAATAGAGACATTTGAATACGATCCTACACGAAACCGGAGTTATGAAGTCAAAGCAAACTGGGCACTATATGTTGACAACTATCTGGAGGGTTTTCACATACCATTCGTTCACAAGGACCTCAATAGAGCATTGGACTACGATAATTATCAGACGGAACTTTTTGAGGGCGGAGTTCTCCAAATTGGAATCGCCAGCGAGGGTGAGTCTACATTTGACATCCCAGAAATTTCTCCTGATTTTGGTCTCAGTGTAGCTGCATACTACTATTGGATATTCCCCGGGCTGATGCTAAACTTCTATCCATGGGGTCTTTCTGTTAACTTGGTAGTTCCTTTGTCAGTTGATCAAACCAGGATAATCTATCACGGTTTTGTCTGGGACAAGAGGATGCTCGGAAAGGGGGCCGGTGGTGACCTGGACAAGGTCGAATCGGAAGATCAGGAAATCGTCGAGACAATACAGAGGGGAGTTTCATCTCAAACTTACGATCGGGGACGGTACTCCCCTACCAAAGAGACAGGAGTTCATCACTTTCATCAAATCCTCACATCTTAGATTCAATTCATAACCAATCCTCTATTCGTAATAATGTGAACCAAATCCAGAAAAGAGCTATCGCAGCATTAATAGTGGCCTCTTTGATACTTCCCGGATGCCTAAGTGACGAAGTATCAGAGATTTCAGAAATTGAAGATTGTCAAGACGATTCATCCTGCGAAATTACTGATTCTATTGTCGAAGACGAGGCCATCGAGGAAGAGAAAATCTCCATCCCAAGAAACAACTTTTGTGATAATACAAACCCAGACCATTGTCTGCTTCCCTTCCCATCGTCAGCTTTTCTTTCGAGTGATTCGACATCATTGACTGGATTCAGAGTAAATATCTCCGGAGAGGCCATTCCGGATTCTGCATCAGCTGTTTCCAAAGAATTCCACATGATCAATTCCAGGGACGGGCACTCTCCCTCGTCTCAGATTTTTACCACCTTCAGTAGCCTTCCCAATATCTCCAGCCTGGCGTCTCAGGACAACATTGCACCCTCAATAGCAAATGGACATGGGAGTGTCTTACTAAACATGGATTCTGGTGAAATTGTCAAACACTGGGTTGAGATTTCTTCAAGGACCCAGGAAGGCGAGGCAACTCTGGTCCACATTAGGTCCCTAAGAGGTCTCGAACACAACACACAGTATGCTGTTGCTTTCAGAGGTTTGATTGATTCAGATGGGGCAGAAGTGGAACCATTTGACGCTTTCATTGCACTCAGAGAAGAAATCTCCACAGATTCAGACCAAATTGAGAACGCTCGTCTAGGTTACGAGACTATGTTTTCCGCACTTTCAGAAGTTGGCTTCGAAAGGGCTTCACTCCAATCAGCATGGTGGTTCCACACAGCTTCGAGTCAATCACTGACGGAGAATATAATTTCCATGCGAAACGATGCAATTCAACGTCTGGGCGATGATGGAATAGGTTGCAACGTTACTTCCGTCGATGAGAATTATGGCAACGATAACTCCACACTCAGAAGAATCAGCGGAACCATCACGACTCCCCACTATCTGGAATCCATTTATCCCCCAACTCCAATGATGCGAGACGAAGATGGAAAGCCAAAATTTAACTTCCTCAGCGAAGTTGTTTTCACACTCACAATTCCGATGTCAGCTGCAGAGAATTCACAACCTGCCCCACTAGTAGTCCTGGGACATGGTTTTTTGGGTAATGGAGAGGGCATGGTTTCAGGATTTAGGGGATGGGCAAATCAGTCGGGAGTGGCCACAATAGGAACCGACTTCAAGGGCTGGAGTTCGGATGGAGATTTTGACGCAGTTACCTTTGGATTGATGAATGTGAACTATCTTCAGCACCAGTCTGAAAGGCTTCAGCAGTCCGTGATAAACCATCTAGCCATGATCAAAACAATCAAGGGAGTATGCTCTGAATTGTCAGAATTCTTTCACAATGGCATCAATCTTGTAGATACTTCCGATGTTGATTACATGGGAGTTTCATTGGGTGGCATTAGAGGTCCCTCAATGCTATCACTAATCCAGGAAATAGATCGCGGCGTACTTTGGGTGGCAGGATCATCTTTCGGATTCATCGCCGAAAGATCAACTCAGTACACCCAGTTCGAGGAGCTATTCGCATCACCTCTGGCGTACGAATCGACAATGGATCGCTCAATTCTATTGGCATTGATGCAGTCAATGTGGGACACTACTGAACCAGAGACATACCTTCCCTTCAGGGATGGGGGATTGGAGGGGGAGCTCTACCCATTCGAGATTCTCTACTTGGCTTCTATCAATGACGCTCAGGTAACGACTCTCTCCGCGGATAGGGCATCAAGAACTTCGGGGATTCCCGTTCTAGCAAACTCAACATATCACCCCCATGATCTTGATGTGGTACAGGCTCCAATATCAGGTTCAGCAATTGTGTACTTTGACGGGAACTTCCCTGAAGTTCCACCGGGAAACATTCAGGGCCCAATGGCTTACCACTCTCTTGCGCATAACCAAGTTCTGGGCTTCGCACCAGCAATTGACTTGGCCGCAGACTATCTTCTCAGTGGAACGATTACAGATACCTGCTCTGGGCAATGCTACTTCAATGGAACATGGTAGTCAGTAACGGGGCGAGTTCACTCTCTCTACTTTCTCACCTGAAGTCCAATCGTAGATACCCCTACCTGTCTTCTTCCCTAGATCTCCCGAATCCACCAACTCTCTCAGAAGTGGGTGAGGTCTGTAAGACTCATCATCAAAAGCATCTGCAAGACTGTTCAATATGTCCCTTCTAACGTCCAGACCCACAAGATCTGACAACTCTAGTGGGCCCATCGGGTGCCGATAGCCCAAGCGCATTGCAGTGTCAATGTCACTTGCCGAAGCCACTCCCTCTGCCAACATCCTGATTGCTTCATTGCCTAGAACCACTCCCAATCTGCTGGTAGCGAATCCGGGTACATCTCGTACGATAATTGTCGTCTTACCCATGGCTTCTCCAACTTCCTTGGCCGTAGAGACTGTACTTTCGTCTACCAATTCATGGCGAACGATTTCCAGAAGCTGCATCAATGGAACCGGGTTAAAGAAATGCATCCCAATCACTCTCTCTGGACAACCTGTATGCGACGCAATCTCCGAGATTGGGAGTCCGGAAGTATTCGTTGCAAGTACCGCTCCCGAAGGCGCTAAGTCCTCTAATTCGCTGAAAATCAATCTTTTGAGCTCCATCCTCTCCGGAACCGCTTCTATTACAATATCCGAATCTTCCACCGCGTCTGACATTTCACTGGTGGCTCTAAGGTTGGCTGACCACACTTCCTTCTGCTGGGGGCTAGTCTTCCCCTTGGAGATTCCTTTATCCCAGAATTCGTTAATTTTCTCCATGCCATTCTCCAGTGAATCTGGAAAGGCGTCGAAAAGTCGAGTTTCCCAACCAGTCTGAGCACAAACTTGGGCTATTCCTGAACCCATGGTGCCAGCACCTATTACTGCCACTCTGCGAATTGTCATGAGTGTCGGATAGTCTGTCGGGAAATAAGCAGTGCTAATCTTCGCGACCATATGCGGCCAGAGCAGACTGGAACAGCCTCTGTCGAGGGACGTCGTGCTCTAGGAAGCAGGTGAAAGGGGCGACGTCCTTCAGAAGCTCAATGGAAGAAATGTATGCTCCGTATACGAATGGATCAGCCTCCTCCATCTTTGGCAGATCTATCCCTAGCCTACCCAGTCCCTTTCTTGTGTCCTCGTCCCAAATTGAGTATGTGTGATGCGTGAAGTGTAGGTATGCGGAGAGTCTGCGGATGTCAGATCTAGCCTTGTCAGTGAGACTCTCAATCAGCAGTGTGTCCGGATAGCGGATAGCGTATAGGGATAGAAGAACCTCCCTTTGTGTCTCCGCTCTCCATGTCCTCTCTCCGAGACCCATCCACCGGTCAATTGTGTCAAGCATCTCTGGAGTGTATGGGCGATAAACCCTGTACAGGAGATTCTCATATCCGTCTGGATCCTGCTCCGTGGAGTGGTGATGTGCATGGAATAGTTCGGTTAGACTATCGAAGAATGGCCGACAAAGATCCTTGTCAAACACTGTGAGTGCGACGTGTTGCATTTGGTAACCCCCGGGTCAGTTGTCCTTCCATTCTCTGTACTGGATCCAATTCTTCTTCATGTAGTCGTTAACCAGCTTTTCCTCGTCTTCATCCGTTGGAAGGATCGTGATTAGGTATTCCCTCCATTCTTGGTCACTTCCTTCGAAGGGCTCACCCTCTACGGTGAAGTTCTTGCCCGCGTACTTTCCAATTTCTCTTCGGAATTTGTCGGATGGGATGTAGAGCTCTGGCTCCCCCTCCTTGCGTGCCTTGCTGATCCGTTCCATCTCCTCCCTTAGTTCTTGGAAGTAGAGGTCCCTGCTGGCCTCGTTCAGGTGCTCTCTGTCTGCTGCTCCCGCTGCCTCTCTCTCATCGTAGCGCCCCTTGATTCCGTAGACGTAAGCCCACTGTGCGCTGGCTGAGTCATCCGTTCCGAACAAATCTAGTCCGGTACTGACCCACTTGTTCACATATTTCTGGACGAGAGCACAGGGAATTACACCCTGCTTCACAATTCTCCTAAGTCCATTGGCACCTGTTCCTAGATGGAACGACTCCTCCTTGAGCATAGGCCCCATACTGGCTGCCAGAGGCTTGAAGGAGGAAGTACTGAGCATCTTAAGCTGATACTTGCCGTCCCTGTCAATGAAGTGTGTGAACATGAAGAAGTCGAGCCAGTGATCTATGGGCTCGTTGAAAGAACCGAGGATCCTCGTCCCCTCTTGTGCGTTTCTTTCCAGGAGCTTCGCAGCCTCCCTGACTCCCTGCTCCCCGAAGAATGTGCATAGCAGGTAAGCCATCTGCCATCCGTGCCTCTGCTCCTCGCACATTATCCTCATTGCCGACTTCTTGTCGTACTCCGTGGGTGCGGTAGTCAGCAGGTGATTTTGCTGCTCAACGCTTGCGAACTCCGTATCACCTTGCACGCTAACCATGGTGATTATCGCATCCATGATGTTCTGTTGGGGGATTTGCATCCTCCTATCCCACTTGGGCATTCCCTTGAAATCACCGAACTCTATCTCATTGCCAGCAGTGTCCCAGTCAAACTTGATGTCAAATCTGTAATCCCCTAACCAAGAGGGGTCGAATCCAATCCTTGTCTGCCAATCGTTGAACTCTTCAATCCATGTTTCGAAGTTGGTCGGATAACTTTCTACTACCTCAGTCTCTGTCATTAAGCCCCCCAAGGTAAACGGGTATTTCAGCGATTGCTTCTATCTAGTCCGAAGCAAAACAGTACTACTTTCCTTCAAATCTAGGCGTCTGCTTCTCGACGTAGGCCTTAATCCCAGTTTTTGCGTCATCTGACTGAAACAAGTCAGATTGTAACTCTCTCTCCAAGGCCAAGTGGTACTCGAGTGGCATCTCGAGCCCACTCTGTACACTGCGCTTGATGTTCCCGATGGCCTTTGCAGCAGCGAACGGGAGAGTGAAGCGACTAGAGTAGTCGAGTACGTCCTGCTGGAATTCCTCGAGAGTCATGCTATCGTAGATGTCATGCACCAAGTCCATGTCCTTTGCCTCCTCGAAGGAGAACTTCCTGCCAGTGACCATGATTTCCATTGCTTTTGCTTTACCGACAAGACGAGATAGCCTAGCAGTCCCACCGGTTCCTGCGAGTACTCCCAGTGAGACTTCTGGCAGACCGGCCTGGAAGTTGCCCTTCCTAGCAATCCTGATGTCTGCTGCCATAGCTATTTCCAACCCCCCTCCAACAGTATGCCCATTCAGGGCAGCGATGACAATCTTCGGAGTCTGCTCTAACCTCGATAGGGTTTCGTTGGCATGAAGGCAGAAGAAATACTTGTAACGAGGGGTGAGCTTATTCAGATACTTGATGCTCGCTCCAGCGGAGAAGAACTTCTCACCATGTCCGGTTAGAAGTATTACTGAGACATCATCATCGAATCTAGCGTTTAGAATCGCATCGTCAATGTCATGCCACATCTCTCTTGTATAGGTGTTTACCGATGTTCTGTCTCCTTCCAATGGCTCTCCGTCGGAGTCCGAAACTAGTTCGATAATCGCTACTCCGTTTTCAGTCACTCCGTAGTTTACGAGGCGGTTCTTCATGGGCTTTAGTTCGGGCCACGATGTCATGCTCACTCGAGCGAGTTCCGCCATATCAATCAAACGGAGGCAGAACTAGGCTAAGCATCCGACTCTTTGAAAGACAGCGTTCCACCGCCTTTCCTCACCGATTTCCAATGTTCTCGGATTTTTATTGCTTCTACACTTGGCTCCCAAGAGTCTCTTTTGAGAGGGCGCCTGAATGGCATCCTGTGTACTGTTCTTCCATCGGTGAGAACCTTCCTTCTCAACATGCCAATTTTCACAATCGGCCACAGTGCTCTTCGCACCAGTCCTGGCTTGTACAGCCAACGCATGAAGCTGAGACCATCTCCTTTCTTCTTCTGATCCCTCATCCACTGGTTTGCCACTACCTTGAATCCCCTATCTCCTACTCTGTTCATCAGGAACCGGTTAATTGCACTGGCCCTAACTAGTGGTAATAGGCGCTTCCTGATTTCTTTCTCGTATTCGAACTCTCCAAGTATGGCTTTGGCAGATAGAACTCCGCTCGTGATTGCGTACCTCATCCCAAAACCCCACATGAAGTCCTGCAATCCGCCCGCCTCTCCAACATAGAATCTTCCTTCATGCATGTATTTCGTTGGAAGTCCAAAGTCACCCTTGCCCCCTACTCTCTTTATCGGTTTCCTATTCAATTCGTAGTTCTGCTCATACCACGCAATAGTCTCGTTAAGATAACGTCCACTATTCCTCTGCTTCCTCCACAGGCATGTGCAAATAAGGCCGATACCATCGATGATGATCAAGTATGAGTACGCCCCTGGGGCCAATTTGTCATTCAGTTGGAAGGCCACAATGTTTCGATGGCCTGTCTCAAAGATTTCGCCATACGCAACTGCGCTGGATTCTTTCGGCCCAGCAGCAACAATGTCGCAGTCTTCTGGAGATCTCCTTACGCCATAGTGAATTATTACGCCTGATTCCAAAGCCATCCTTTTGAATGCCTGGTCTATTGTGTGACTTGATGTTCCCCTCTCCACTACTCTGAATGCCACACCATCAGTCTCTGGGTGGGTTATCACATCATCCGGATGGATGAGGTCAATTTTCCCGAATGCATCAGACTTGAACTCACTAGAATCAAATCCCCATTCTTCCAACTCGTCGAAGAAGTCTACTTCGCTAGTCCAATTCTCAATTCCTTGGAAGTCACCATCAAATCTCGCACCGCTGTCTTTCCGAATCTCATGAACATGGACCTCCTTTCCAGATCGCGCAAGTATTGTTGCAGCGGCCAATCCGGACAATCCGGCGCCTAGGACGTGCACTTGGTCACTCACAATATTGCGAATCACGATGCTCGTTTGAACAGTTGGGTCATCCGTCGATTTCAAGCGAGAAATCTCATGGGGTGCTGTGGCCGTCCATATCGAGATAGCCAGCAAACCACTCAATATCGCTAAATTGAGGGGTCTGATTGATTCACAAGGTTGTGGCAGCATAGTGAGCTTCGTAGGAGTGACCAGGGAGAAAGAGGATGGCTTCGCTGTGAAGAGTCTAGAATTTGATGCATGGGAGGAAGAACTGCCAAACGTTCTTCGAGGACTCGCAAATGAGGCATTATCTGAGTTCGGGGTTAGATCCGTTGTCATAGCCCATCGAATTGGTTCAGTCGATCCAGGTGAAAACATAGTCTGCATTCATGTTGGTTCCGTTCACCGAGAGGAGGGTTTCACAGCTTGTGCATGGCTGATTTCTGAGTTAAAGAAACAAGCCCCTTTGTGGAAGAAGGAGATTCGTGAGGACGGTGAGTTCTGGAAATCTGGTCTGGGATGAAGCATTGAATTCTGGATTCTTGCTTCGACTCCGAGCGTCTGAATAGTGAGTACCTTCTCGGAGGCATAGTGAGACAATGGATGAGACTTGGTCTGGAATAATTGATGTCGGCTCAAAACCAATAGTTGAACGGGAAGCCACCGCTACTGGATTAATACGTCTCTCTGCCGAATCTGTTGATTTAGTCATCAATGGTAATTCTCCTAAGGGAGATGTCCGAAAAGCCTCAACAATATCAGTAATTCAAGCTGTCAAGGAGACATCTCGCACCCTTCCTCATTGCCACCCAATCCCTATTGAGGGTTGTAATGTCGATTGGAAAATAGAGGGGCTAAATCTGCGTTGTACGGTTACAGTTCGGACACACTGGACTACGGGAGTGGAGATGGAGGCCCTTTGTGGAGTAAGTGCAGGACTGCTTTGCGCATGGGACATGCTCAAGCCAATTGAGAAGGATGAAAATGGGCAGTATCCAGATGTGTCAATTGAGGATATCAGAGTTCTGAGAAAGAAGAAATCTCACCCACAGGATTGAATTCCCTAACCCCCTCACATGGCTGTGTCAACAGCGGACCTGATACCTGAATTACTGAAGGCTACTGAGGCCGCAGCCATTGCTGCCTCCAAATGGAGAGGTCTTGGGGATGGTAAGGCTGCGGATGGAGCAGCAGTTGAAGCAATGCGTGCAGTCTTCGACTCAGTACCATTCGATGGCAGGGTTGCCATTGGTGAAGGAGAGAGGGACAATGCCCCAATGCTATGGATCGGCGAGCCTCTAGGATCAAAGCAGGGTGACCCGGCTGCCCCGTCGATAGACATTGCAGTTGATCCTCTAGAATGTACAAATCACGTAGCTTCGGATTTACCAAATGCGATGTCTGTACTCGCGGCAGGTCCACGCGGTTCTCTTTTGCATGCTCCAGATTGTTACATGGACAAGATTGCAGGGCCTGCAGAAATTTCTGGTGCCACTAGTCTGGAGGCCGACGTTGACTACAACATCGAAGGGGCCTCTGGAGCACTAGGCAAGAGACCTGAGGAAATGCAAGTTGTAGTCATGGATAGACCTAGGCATGAGGAACTAATTAGGGACTTGAAGAATCTCGGAGTCAAACCCATATTGATTGGCGATGGAGATATCGCTGCAGCCCTAAATGCTGCTGATCCGAATTCAGAAATAGATATGCTAATGGGTATTGGGGCCGCTCCTGAAGGGGTGATCACAGCTACTGCATTGAGAGGCCTAGGTGCTTCCTTTGAAGGCAGGCTTGTCTTCAAGAATGATGGGCATAGGGAGAGGGCAGAGAAAATGATTGACGGAGATATCGAGAGAATCTGGGCCCGAGACGAACTTTGCTCTACCGATGATTCAGTCTTCATCGGTTCTGGAGTATGTGACGGTCGGACAAAGTGTGTGGAAATTCTGGAAGATGGCAGCCACAGAGTCAATTCAGAGATAATAGATGTAAATTCCAACAATCACTACTTTTCTTCAACAATAGTTCCGACATAAACCTCGTTTTATATCTCAAATCCGTTTGACGATGGTTTCTTTTCTCAGAACGTTTTCCACTTTATCGAGGTAGGCAGATGGACAGGCAATTATTGGAGAAAAATGCTAGAGAATTAGTTTCTCCCGGAAGGGGGATTCTGGCTGCTGATGAGAGCAATGGGACCATGTCAAACCGCCTTGAGGCCGTTGGCGTGAAGCCTTCTTCCGATACCAGAAGGAAATATCGCGCAAACCTCTTCTCTACGGATGGTTATGAGTCAGCAATCAGCGGGGTGATTCTATTCGACGAGACAATTCGTCAATCAATGGATGATGGGACTCCCATTCCCGAAGAACTGTCTCGAAGGGGAATTTTGCCAGGGATAAAAGTTGACACTGGGGCAAAGGAACTAGCTAATCATTTAGGTGAGAAGATTACCGAGGGCCTAGACGGACTCAGGGAACGATGTGCTGAATACTTCTCAATGGGGGCAAGATTCGCCAAGTGGCGTGCCGTAATTAGAATAGGTGACGGACTTCCGAGTTCGGCATGTATTTCCACAAATGCGCACGCCCTTGCAAGATATTCTGCAATTTGTCAAGAGCAAGGGCTCGTTCCCATCATTGAACCAGAGGTTCTGATGGATGGTGATCATGATGCTAGCCGGTGCCAAGAAGTAACATCCTCGATTCTCGATGCTACCTTCTCAGAATGTGAGAAACAAGGGGTCCATATTCCTGGGGCGCTTTTGAAGCCCAACATGATTATTGCGGGAAAGGATTGCAATGACCAAATTTCCAGAGAGGAAGTGGCTCGGATGACCGTCGAATGCCTTACGAAGCATGTCCCGCATAACCTCTCTGGGATAGTATTCCTTTCGGGCGGGCAGTCGGATGAAGATGCTACAGCCCATCTCAATCTTATGAATAAAATGAGTGTCGAACATCCTTGGCAACTATCATACTCCTATGGAAGGGCACTTCAGGCTGATGCACTAGGGAAATGGGCTGCAGAAAACGTAGAAGATCCCAACTCTGCTAGCCGCTTAGCATTCTACCATAGGGCGAAGATGAACAGCTTGGCCAGAAGTGGCGATTGGAATGAAGAACTAGAAATCTAATCAGATCAGGCCTTTTCATCCAATACTCCAGGGCGAACCTGCCAGACGCATATTTCGTACCTGCCAGAGAGGGCCCCCCCTCTCTTGGTGGTTGCAACCTTGAGGATGTCCTTGTCTTTAGAAAGTACATTTCCAAGCTGTTGAGGGGTTGTTCCATGCCTCATCGTCGAGTTCACATGCTCGAGTATTTCAGTGGTATTTGCTTCTCCTCTTTCGCCCAGGAATTTCTTAATCTTCTGTCTTAGTCTTGTAGTCCTCATATTTTCACACTACTTCTTTTCGGGATTTCCATGTTGTCCACTTTTTACAGGATAGCGGAGGGTAATATAATGCTTCTGTATGTATTTCTTCTTCTTGGTTACAAATAATGTCACCTTTATTCCACTATTCTATCTATTTCTTTCAGTGCACGGTGGCAACTTCCTTATTTCCACTGGAAATATATAACTAAATGTAACAAAAACAAACATTTTATTACTATCTTCCTCATAGACTTATTCTGAAGGTGTTTCTTGATGTCAGAACCTTCCCCTGTCAACAGGCAAAAAACACCTAAAAAAATTAGAAGCAAGCACCGTCGAAGATTACTTTCAAGACTTGCACAGAGTGAAGCTACGGTGTCTGAATTATCTTCCGACTCAAAGCTGAGGATGCCCCACGTTTCTGCTGAGATTAAGAGGATGAGGCACGACGGTCTTGCAACTAGTGATCTCCCCCCAGGTTCCAGGGGAGCCAGAATCAGACTAACCGAGAGAGGTTGGGAGATGCTAGAGGAGGACGAGTGGTCGAAAGTATTGGAATTGCAAGATCTGCCACTAGACAGAGATAGTTGCTGTGTACTTTCTAGGGACGAAGAAAATCTAACACTGTGTTTTTTGAGTCCTCCAAGGGAAACAATGGTGCAAATTCCAAACCGGATTCAGAAGGTTTCCTCAGAAAATGCAACGTCCTCCAGAAACCAATGGGTGTCTTGGAACTGGGCAGTTCTCTCCGAACGATTGCCAAGGTGGTTTGATAGAACCAATTTGGAGGTTCTAAATGCACCACCAGAATTAGCCGGACCGGGTAGTATTGAGTCATATGCTGACAAACCTCCGATTTTTGGAATAGTTAGGGCCAAACTACTAGATTTCCACGCAAGTCCCATCATATCGCCCGGAGTTTGGTTTACTCAACCAGATCAAATCCAACGAGCCCCCCTTGATGAACCAACATACCACCGAGGTGAATGGATTCTTGGTTCTCCACATAGTAAATCTCCCGACATTAGGCCATCTCAGCCAGTTGTCGCGATTATTAAGGAGAGACTCCCGCGTTCAGTGCTGCTTAGGTCGGCTAGGGTAAACTCCCTAGTAATTGCTGATCTGAGTGGTTTAGATATGGATGGTAATGAGTACCCAATTGGTGCTCTGGATCATTGGATTGAGATTGTTCATCCAAGACTCTCAGAAACAGAAAGGAAGAGGCGACTAAACTCTCTCAGGGATCGCATTTCCACTCCGAGAAGAGTAAAGGTAGCGGAATCAACACTTAGGAAATTCAGAAAGGAATGGGGCAGACGAACTTTCGCCATCGATGATTCCAGAATTAGATCGATAGATCTCAGGGGGCTGGGCAAAGCAGTAACTGAGTCCCTAATTCGATGGTCTATTGAGACTAATGGCATATCTTTGGTAATGGAAATAAAGCACAAATTGCCAGAATCATTACTATCCAGAATCGCTTCCAATCAGAGTCTTAGATTGATAATTATGGATAATATGACTAGTCACTTTTCTTCATTCGACACTCTAGAGGTCGATCGAATCAGAACCTTGCCATGGTTGAGTTACCGCACAAGTTCCGGAGAAACGATCCCCGTCCGAATGGTCGAACAGGGAAAAACAACAAATCTCACTGAAGAAGCTGAGAATACAACGATTTCTCCTTGGGAAATATTGGGAATTTCTTCAATGAATGAAGAATTCCAACATGAAATCGAATCTGCATCGGTAACGATAGTTAGGTCCGCAATATCCCAATATCCCAATGGGGATGAAGAGTGGGCAAATCAGATGGAGGCTAGATATCCACTAGCAGCTTGGATTGCATCTCCAAAAAATAACAGGTGGCAAAGATGGCAGCGAGTATCTACAAGATTAGAATCCGAGTGGATGGCACTCTTAGATTTGGATCATCTACCAATTGAGAGAATTTCCGAACTTGCAGATCAGGCCCCAGAATCTGTAAAACAGGTTTTCTCGAAATCTATCACCTCAAAACTTAGAGCCGACCCAGACAATCTTCTCAGATCATGGCCTGCAATAGATCCTACTCAGGCCAATAGTGGGGCAGCTTGGTTAGCATCTCATTTCATACAAAACTCAGCATGGTTGCCCAAGGAGGCTTATTCGGACATTCTTGGCTGGGCAGTCGAGGCCTGGCTTTCTCATCCCCCTAGAGAATCTCTAGGTGCTCTAATCGGCCTCAAGTGGCTGTATAGGATTGAAAACAAGCCTCAAGATGAGTTTGACAGAACTGTTCTCCGAATCAGGGACATAGGATCCGGTCTTCCTGAAGGGCATCATCTAAACACTTGGTCAAGACTACACGACCACTCTTCGGGAAAAAAAGAAGCTAACCTAGATGATATTTCACAATTCATTCGCGACCTCCCAAATTCTTGGTGGGCCCCTTTCTCCTCAGAATTCTTAGTAATGATATTGAATAGTTCAGATGTGGACAAATTCCTCGGCATCAATATTCCATGGTGTTCAGCAGTCCTTCGTCCAATAGGTGAGATTTCCGGGGCCCCTGGACTTTCATCGACAAGACACCATGGTTGTGATCCTGGATTAGTTGCACCTCTGCAGAGCTATCTGCGCGCATTCAAAGGGATTTCAGAACCCTCCCTCAATCATCTATTGGATCTGCTTGATGCCTTGGAATCTGTAAAGGCAGGCAGAACTCCTTCAGTTGGTCGATCTCACAAGCTTTCGGGATGGTTGGCACAACCCGGTGAAAAATGGCCAGATTTTACAATGACGATGATGATGGATGGGGATATCAATATCTCTGAAAGACTCATTCTGAGAAAGTCTGGCTTCCACTCGGAACTATCAGAAACCGATGATTCGGTACAACCGTTGGGTTCTTGAGTAAATCTGCCCGCGGAGTATTGCCCAACCGGCAACACCGTGTGGACGAAACCCCCTCGCCGGAGGTGGAGAGTGAAACACGGTACCACGGATTGGGTGACCACCCGTCGAAGACCACTGAGACTCTTCCGAGAGAATGATTGATGGCGCAAATCGGGTGGCCGGATTGCGTAGGTCCCCTGAGGACGGAATAGAATGAATCAAGGGACTACCCCGCAGTTCGACAGACGTCCTGGGGTGGGTCAGGAGCCTGAGCGAAGCAGTGAAGGTTACCGTTACGCCCCGGGGCACACTTACTAGAAAATCCACAAATAGGTAGGAAGACGATGCACGGAATCGGACTGATTGGTGGTACTTTCGATCGATTTCATTCAGGCCACATGTCTCTAATTGAAACCGGATTATCTCAGTGTGAAAAGATTGAGGTGTGGATTACAGATGATGAGATTGCCCAGCCAAAGGACAGACTAGTGAAGAATTGGGAAGAAAGAAAGGCTGATTTGGAACATGCAACATCTACGCACTCCGCCCGGATTTCAATTCATTTACTCAGTGACAAATACGGCCCCGCTCTTGAAAATCAGCATGCTACAGCAATAATTTGTACAAATGAGACAATAGATAACTGCCTAGAAATAAATTCACAAAGAGAGGAAAATGGCCTTGAGTCATTGGAAATCATCTCTGTTGACAGAGTTTTATCCTGGAATGGCAACCCAATCTCCAGCTCTCAGATTAGGGCTGGAGTGATGGATAGGGAAGGAAAACCCTGGATTCCAGAGTCATTCAGGGGTTCAGATGCAACCCTGACGCCTCGGCTTGAATCTGAGCTAAAGAAGCCCTTCGGACAACTGATTGAGGGTCCCGAGGACGATACTTCAATTGCAATAATAGAAGCACTTTCTCAGATTTCACAAGTTACAGATTTTACCGGTCCGATAATAGCAGTGGGCGATGTAACAGTTCTGGGTTTCCAAAAAGCAGGGAGGCCAGCAGATTTGGCATTTATTGATGGGCAAACCAAACGAGTCGAATGGCCAGAGGCGAGTGACATCAATGCCGGGTTGTATGATAACCTCATGGAGTGCGCGAGTCCGGCTGGCTCGTTGACAAACTCACTTCTAGAGGCTTGCAAAACCTCACTCTCGTCTTGGCTGGACAATGGTGAAACTAGCCTGATTGTGGTCGCCGGTGAAGAAGACCTTGCACCACTTCTTCTGCACCCATTGGCCCCAATTGGGTCCGTAGTAATCTATGGCCAACCAGGTAGAGGGGTGGTGATTAGGTGGTGTGACGAGGACTCCAAGACTAGGTGCAGGAATCTTCTGATGGGATTCGAAATCAATTAATTTTCTGCGGTTGCATCCTGAATCAAATTTAGACCTAGTCCAACCATCACGAAGGAAATCATTACTGAGTAAACCCCTGGATCAACCCATGTCGACTCTATTGCACTCCAAACCAAATAATACCCAGCACCTGAAAGAATCATCCAACTAGCTATGGTTCTCCCCATTCCGTTCTTTGTGGAAAAAAGGCTGGTCAACATCCGATCTTGAGGCAAACTGGAGAACCAACCTCCGAACCCATCTTCCCTGGCTGCACCCATCCCCAGAATTCCAGCACCAATGAGCAAAGAACTCAGCAGTCCGAATAGAATATCATCCGGAAATGCCAATGCAATTTCATGAGTTGAGTTAGTGTTCTCACCATTGGTGATGAAATCAATCCAATTTACCTTCCTACCGTTGGAATATGCTCCTACTGCGATATTAATTATCGTCAGAAAAGCCATCCAAACTCCCACAATAAAAAATCCAGCCGAAAGCGTGCTGCTGGGCCTCATCAGGGCTTCCTTCCACTCTTGACCTCCCTCTGACATCGAGCCACCGTCCTGAAGCCTCGGTTTAATCGTTGCCGGGACTAAACCTAGAAGTGCCCCTGAAGATTGTACTTGGACATCGCCGCCTCATTTACTAGTGATTCACTTTTACTCATCAGGCCGATTGCGTCAATTGCCTTCGGAATCGCCGAGTTAACCTGCTTGCTCCTGCCTCCTCTGCCCTTGCTTACATTCCTAGCCATAATCAGTCCCATTGTGTCTAACTCGTTTAGTAATGAGGAGACTCTCCTGGTAGTCAGTGGTTCTGTACCAATCTTTGAGCAGGCTTCGGCATAGGTCCTATAGACCTCACCGGTCGAAATATTCCTCAATCCGTTTTCCTCATTTAGACAAATCGAGAAAAGCACTAACTTTTGATGTAGGGGGAGCGTCTTGATTACTGGCGTCACCTGGTCATATTCTAGTTGGCTTTGCGCCAATCTTACATGCTTGGTGTCCACACTGCCTTCTAATCTCTGCTCAGCTTTCTGTACAGAGATTCTTAGCAGATCCAAAGCCCTCCTTGCATCTCCATGTTCTTGGGCCGCTAGGGCCGAACAAAGCCTGATTACTCCTTCAGTGAGAACCCCTTCTTTGATTCCCATTGAAGCCCTCTCTCCCAATATGTTCTGAATCTCAGTAGCCACATATGGGTGGAAAACAATATCCTCCTGACTTAGTCTAGAACTCACACGAGGGTCTAGGTGCTGTGTGAAGTGAAGGTCATTGCTAATACCAATTATTGAGCATCTACCATTCTCTAGTAGGGTGTTGAGGCTAGTCAGCGCATACAGAAGATCATCTCCCCCCTTGTTGACTAGATTGTCTACTTCATCAAGTACGATAATATGGACTCCTCCAACTCTGCTCATTCTAGAAACAACTGTCTCAAGAACACGGTCTGTCGGCCATCCGGTGAATGGAACTGGAGCATCTCCTCTCTGAGCTAACTGAGTTGCCATAGTTTGCACTACTCTATATTTCGTGTCAACGTTCCTACAGTTGATTTCGTAAGTATTTACAGTCTGCCCCATCTCTAGTCCTTTCTCTCTCAGTTGACTAAGAACGAATCTTGTTACTACGGTTTTTCCTGACCCAGGAACTCCATAGAGCAGCATATTGGAAGGAATATGGCCGTTTAACGCATCAACTAGATTCCTAACCAAAGAATCCACTTCATGCTCCCGATGAGGTAGTCGAGCAGGCTCGAATGCATGGTCAAAAGCTCTTCTATCGACAAAGAGACTATCCTGACCGAGAATCTCCTCGAAAATATTTCCTCTCATTTTTTTTCACGTCTGTAAAAACCTGACGAAATACCATTCTTCCCCCTCAGGGGGTTCGTTGCTTCTAGTGAGGTTTCCACAGCGACCGTGTTTATGGTAATAAGAGTGACTCGCTTTCTGAATAGTTAAACATATTTTGATTAGGAAAGAGTATGCAATCTCCGATCACTGACTTCTGTGAACATGAGGCTCAGTATTTACTCGCAATATCTCTTTTTTTCAATTATTTGTCTGGTGACTTTTCTACATCAAATGGAAATACTATTGTCCTTCAAGTCAACTAACTTTACATTGAGAAAATTTCTTCTCAATTGGGATGATCATGTGGACTAATTCTAACTCAAAATTAGATTTGACAGAACTTTCTCCATTTCAGATATATATATCGGAAAATAATTTCTACTAATTATTTACAATAAAATTTCCATTGTCATCAATATCAACGCTATCTCCATCATTCAATTGGACTATCTGGACGGGTAATTCTGGGATTTCGAACCCAGACTCACAATTGGGAGACCTTGCAAAGTTGTGTGTTACCAATACCTTCACGTCAGGAAATCTCTCACTGAATGAAATTACATCAGAAGGCATGTGATGATGGGGAAACTCTCCAATGTCTGGCATTCCCATCTCTAATATTGCAACATCCACACTATCTGCGCGACTTTCTATCTCCGGGCATGGGCCGGAATCACCACAGTGGAGCAAGCGGAATCCACTTTCATGCACCAACTCATACCCATGTGGATCGGTTTCAGGAGTGTGATGAACTGGAAATCTCTCATACCTCCACCCAGTCTCTCCTAGCATTGCCGACTCCTTTTCGTTCCAATCGACTCTAGAGTCGAGCGAATCTCTAAGGTTGCCCGGGAACCCCATTTCACAAAGAACGGAGAGATACTCTCTCCCTCCAGGTCTAAGATGCACCTCTAGGTTGTTCTCTCCAAAAGGATCTGAGATGTATTTCCTATCCAATAGTAAGAATGGAAACCCGAAGGTATGATCTCCGTGCCAATGTGTGAAAAGTATATGCTGCAATTGCCCGGGCGAAACCCCTGTCCTTCGTAACTGGGGTAGGAGAGTCGGAGGGGCATCAATTAGGACTCTGCTATCTAGTAATGCCAAAGCATGCATTCTTCCTTGGGGTGAGAAAGCATTCCCCGTGCCAAGGAAGTCGATGCGCGCCACATATCCTGACATGGGCTTCCAGACTTGACCCCATCGTTTGATGCTCCAAGGGTCATTACCTTACGCATTTGTTCATATATCTCAGTTAAGTCGGAAATAACAGAGATATTTGTGGCAGGCAAATCAACTAAATCTGAGTGGTCCGCGAAGAACCCATATTTCACCAACATTACTGAGAATTACATTCTAAATGGTAAATCTTCGAAGAAGGAAACCAGACATATTGTATTCAATCTTGGCAGCTCGAGTTTGGAGTACAAGGCGGGGGATGCTATTGGAGTCATTCCAAGATGTCCTCCGGACTCAGTTGAACAGGTATTGCAGATTTGCGGATTTTCCGGAGAAGAAGAAGTCGAAACTAATCATGGACAATGCTCACTTAGGGAAGCGTTGACAGATCGATACGAGATTCATCGAGTCTCAAAGAAGTGGCTCATGGGACTCACCGAGAGATCCCGAGATTCTCCCGCAAAAATAGAGATGCGAATCGCCTCCAGAAGACGATTCTCGTCCGTCGACGGCGCAATGATTGTTGACTGGGCAGCCCGTAGTGAACAAGATCTCCCAGAGGGTTACGTGGAGATGGGAGAATCGGGCGATAATTCGGCGATTCTCCTACAGGAACTAATCTCCAATAATGATTCAATGGAGGATTACATTTGGTCCAGAGACTATGTTGATGCATTAGGTGATTTCATTGGTTTTGGCTTCACTCCTCAGCAACTTCTGGAGGGGATGGCTAGGCTGAAGCCGAGACTCTACTCTATTGCTAGTAGCCCCGATTTTGAAAAGAGAACAGTCCACCTAACTGTGGCAATAGTCCGATATCATCATCACGAAAGGGATCGAACTGGACTTTGCACAGGTTTCATGGCCGACAGATGTGAAACCGACACTACTGAGATTGGTGTTTACATGTCTCCAACTCGATCATTTGTCTTACCGAAGGATGGTTCTAAGGACATCATAATGGTCGGTCCAGGAACTGGAATTGCCCCGTTCAGAGCCTTCATCCAGCAGAGAGAAATAAACAAGGATTCGGGGAGGAACTGGCTCTTCTTTGGAGACTGGACCGAGGAGGGAGAATATCTCTATCGTGAAGAAATGGACGAATGGAAAACCAGAGGGGTAATTTCGAAACATGATCTAGCTTGGTCACGGCAAGGTTCTGAGAAGGTCTATGTCCAGCATTTGATGAAGAAGAACGGTGAAGAGATATGGAAGTGGATTGAAGGTGGAGCATATTTCTACGTATGTGGCGATAAGCAGTACATGGCCAAAGATGTGCATGTAACTCTGATAGACATCTGCTCTGAATATGGAGGGATGTCTCCTGATGAGTCCAAGGATTTCGTAGAGAATGGGTTGATGAAGTCGGAGAAGCGATATCTGCGAGATGTATATTGACAGGCCGATTCACTCAAACGAAGACGCACCTAGCATGATAATGTGTTCCGTCGTGTTCTAATCGCTAATCGGGGTGAGATTGCACTACGGATAGTTAGGTCATTGAGGGAACTAGGCATCGAATCTGTCGTAATCTATGGAAGAGAGGATAGAATGTCTCTCCCGGTTAGACTTGCGGACGAGGGTTATTTCATTCCAAGAGAAGACCCACTAGCGTCCTATCTTGACATAGAGGCGATAATCTCTGCCGCCAAAGAAGTGGGTGCCGATGCAGTACATCCGGGCTATGGTTTTCTTTCGGAGAACGCAACCTTTGCACAACGTCTTGCAGAAGAGGGAATCACATTCATAGGGCCCTCTCCTGAATCACTCAGACTTCTAGGAGATAAGATAGCAGCTAGGGAGATAATGTCAAAGGCTGGAATCCCTATAGCAAAGGGAACCAATCAACCAATTTCTGATTCTAAGGAGGCACTAAAGATGGCTTCCGACATCGGCTTCCCAATCATGATCAAAGCAGCCTCTGGAGGAGGGGGGATTGGAATGCAGATGGTAAATGAAAAGTCTGAATTCGACTCAGCTCTGAGACTATGCCAAGGTAGGGCAGAATCCGCCTTTGGTGATAGTAGAGTTTTCATCGAGGAGTATGTAAGCTCAGCAGAGCATATCGAATTCCAGGTTGTCGGCGATGGCTCAAAAGCAATCCATCTTGGAGAAAGATGCTGCTCCATTCAGAGAAGGCACCAGAAGATTCTCGAAGAGGGCCCTTGGATTAGTCGGGACGAAAGAGAAGATATCGGGGCTAGGGTCGTAGCAGGGGCGGAGGCTATCGGCTACAGAGGTCTAGCGACATTTGAATTCCTCAGGAACTCAGATGGAAAATTCTACTTCATGGAGGTGAATCCACGGGTCCAAGTAGAGCACACAGTAACTGAAATGTTAACAGGAATCGACCTCGTCTCTCTTGGAATCATCGTTTCTTCTGGAGCCGATTTACCAATTACTCAAGAAGAAGTGGCATTGAATGGTCATGCTATTCAGGTTCGGATAAACGCAGAGAACCCAGTAACTCTCGAACCTTCTCCGGGAAAATTGTGGGAATGCCACTGGCCAGGGGGACCCGGCATCAGGGTTGACTCTCATGGATTCTCAGGTTATGTGATGCCCGAAGCATTTGACTCGTTGCTCGCCAAGATAGTTTCTTGGGCTCCGAACAGGAACCAAGCAATAGGAAGATTAGACTCTGCTTTGGAAGAGACTATTCTTCTTGGAGTAGATACTTTGATCCCCCTCCACAGGGCGATATTGCAGGAATCAGATTTCATAGAAAGGAAGATCAGCACTGACTACCTAGAAACTCATACAGATTTGCTAGTTGGTGGTGGTTAGTTGGATTTAGTTATTGTTGGCAGTATTGGTTATGATGACATAGAAACGCCAATTGCCACAGGATCAGATGTCCTCGGAGGATCTGCAGTTCATGCCGGTGTCTCAGCCTCCTTTCATCTCCCAGAGATCCCAGGCGGAGTCCGCCGAGTGGGTTTGGTGGCACCAGTTGGAAAAGATTTCTCTAATTCGCACCAGTCCAAACTAGAAGGCTTGGGAATCGACTTCTCCGGTGTGGAAAGGTTGCCCGGTAAGACATTTCGTTGGTCGGGAAGATACTCGGGTACGATGGAGAACGTTGAAACCATTTCTACAGAGGTCAACGTTCTAAGCGATTTCGCCCCTGAAATCCCCCAACCATGGAGGTCCCCGAATATTCTCTTCTGCGCCAATACCCATCCAGCATCCCAGATTATGGTTCTTGATCAGTGTCCTAGCGCAGAGATTACAGCAATTGACACATTCATGTTGTGGATAGAGACTGAGTTTGAGGACCTCTCTTCTGCTCTCAGAAAGGCAGACTTGGCAATTCTCAATGAAGAAGAGGTATGTGCGATTTCTGGTGAGGAAATTTTCATGAAGGCTATCAAACCAATATTGTCAGGAGCTTGCCTTCACGGAGGGGAATCCGCTGGACAAGGGCCAAGGGGATTGATAATCAAGCGGGGATCTTCTGGAGTTATTGCACATCTCCCATGTGGGATAATTGCCCTCCCATCTTATCCAATTACTGAAGTTGTTGACCCAACTGGATGCGGGGATTCCTTCGCCGGGGCACTTTTGGCGAATATGTCCGGAAGAAAAGGAGTCTTGCATGATTTAGACTCAATGAGAGATGCTATGGTTCACGCGACTGTGTCTTCTTCGTTTACAATTCAAGGACTAGGTACGAACAAACTTCAGGGTCTCGAGAGGGGCCTCTACCATGCTAGAATGGACAGTTATCGCAGAATCGTAGGACTGTGATTATCCCAATCTTCTGAGTCCTGGGAGAGGATGGGAGTCTTCCTTAGAAGAGGTCGGTTTTAGTTGATTGAACCTCAATGAATCATTTGACCCATTGAGTCGACGGGAGGCGGCTTCTTCTTCTCCCGAAAGACTCCTGACAATTGAATCGAGCTTGTCCCGAGCAGTGGAGGCATGATTGGTTTTTCTCATTTCTCTCAAACGAGAACTAACGTCTGCTTGGTGGTCTTGGTCACTCCTCAGTCTCATGTGTTGGGTGGTCTGGAATCTCTCAGTTTCTATCTCATTGGTTGAATCCGAATCCCCACCCTTACTCCTATCGATGGAGCTACCCGGTCTCAAAAGACGCGATAGCCACCCTCCCGATACCTCAACTTTCGACTTCACACCAGACGACCTGCTTCCAGACATAGTAGAGGCAAGCCCCTTCAAGGCAGGATAGTCATCCAAATTTGCAGCCGGCATCCCTCTCAGTTCATCCAAACTCTGCGACCTTAACTCTTGCTTCGCCTTTGCTTGTCTAACTACTCCTGCTTTGCACTCTTCCCTAACTGCCTCTTCAGTAGGAGGGGGTAGCAAGGAATTCGAGAACGGCTCAATCGGAGCCCCAAATTCTTGATGTGCCCGTTTAATCATCTGGGCACTCGAATGTGTTCTTTCAACTAATTCTGGAGAGGGGGTGAACTCAAAATCGAAAAGACCCATATCTTTTGTATTGGAGGTTTCTGAGACTGAATTCGAGTCGAATAGTCCGCCGGGGGAGAACATGTCTAGACCCTCTGCGGCATCAGAGAAAGCAGAATCAATCCTAGTGCTCCCGTTTGAATCAGACTCCTTCTCTTTGTACCAACTGGGTGCCTCTTGCACCCCCCATGCTCTCTCGTATGCATTCTGCTTGGGTGAATTAGGAACAGACACCCCTTCCTCAATACTTCCTTTCTTCACCAATTCGGGAGTTTCTGAGGATAATGGAGTGCCGAATATATTCAAATCATAATCTGATCTGATTCCTAGATTTGACTCGTGACTTTGTTCCTTATTGACTACCGCGTTTGTTTGAATCGTGATTGGGAGTGCAGCTAAAGGAGCCTGCCCCAACTGCCCAGTTACATCTCTGAGTGCGGGGAAAGTTGGAAGTTCGGATTCTAGATTTTCCAAGCCCAGCAAAGCCTCTTGTATATCGCTACCATGCCTTACTCTATCAACAATCAGACATAATTTCAGGAGATTTGCCTCACTGCCAGAAACTAGGTGCCTGTCACCCGAACCAGTTTCTATAGCTAGGATGGAATAACGAGAAACTATGTTCGCAATAATTACCGAGATTCCCAATCCAACTGCCACCCAACTCATTGGTGCAAATATGGTTGTTATTCCCAGGTAAATCGAAATAATTCCTAGAATAACTATGCCCGATGGGAGCATAGGAATCCTGAGATGCCTCATTCTCTCGATGGCAGCTAAATTGAGTCTGATTCCCTTTCCATCGAACCTTTCTATGGTAAGCTGTTGCTCAGTAATTACTGCACAAAACTTCCCTCTCGCTCCGACTAAGTAGAGACCGCCGATTAACTCGGCCCGTCTCTTTTCAGTCGAGCCATAAGGCTCGGCCAATCCCATCCGAACTGCCGAGCGGTTTATTCACGGTATAAGTTCATGGGGGGTCATCTATTGAAATCACTTCACTTAGCGATGCTTCTTATCCCGCCGCCATTCTCTTCAACGCATGGCGTTCCTAGCATTGTTTGCTAGTACCCACATCTCCTTCTCATCATCTGACTTCGGTTCAAATTGCGGAATCTCGACGGGCTTCATAGACTCGTCAATGGCAACCATGAAGAAGAACCCAGAACAGATTTCTTCCCCCACCCATTCAGAACGAGATAGTCTACAGGAAGTCACATGAACTCCAACAGTTCGAGGTGATGTCCAAACTACTCTAGACGTAGTCCTGATTATGTCTCCTTGAAAAGCCGGTCTCTTGAACTTCAAAGCGTCTACAGAAACGGTTACGAAATCCCTGTGTGCGAACTTTGAGGCAACCATTCCCGCAGATGTATCCATGATGGCCATTAGTCTGCCACCGAATAGGGTGTTAAGCGCATTTGTGTGGCCGGGAAAAACCTCATCCAGCACCACTACTGGTTCGTCTGAGAATGGTCTGTCACTATTCATCAAACACTCTCACCACGACACACCCCTTGAATCCTACAGTTTCAGGGACAACAAAACGGAGATTTACCGCTGACTTCAATCGAGCGATGCACCTCGGAGAAACATGGGGGTGCCAGATCTCAGGTGGGAAACTTCCGTCTTCCGGGATCCAAATGGCGGTTCCGTTTTGCTCTGGCCCTACCTCCCATGTGTGCGCATGCCTCCAAAGATGAGGCCAAGAGATTGGGACGGTTTAGCACTACTGTCCTCAGCCGATGAACTAGTTTCTCTGAAGGAGGAAGAGGAGCAGGATAAGTCCAACCCAGGGATACACATGGTGGCTGCAACTGCATCTGGAACTACTCTTGGAATGCTTGTTCGAGACCTTTCGGAACTAGATTTGGAGGGCCCATCTATTCCTGATCCAGAGAGGATCAGACTTCTCAGACACGCTGAGAACTCTAGAGGTGGATTGCCCATTTATGCTATAGAACCGGGAATAGATGACCTAGAGTGGGCAGATTGGCAATCCAGATGGGCTGATGAACAAGTCAGATTTAGGAATCTACTTGCCACAATAGGAAGATCTAGGAGGTGGTCCAAGATTCGAAAGGAGGCCATTACAAAGGTCACTCACTCAAGGCTAGCAAATCCAGATTTAGGTGCCGCATCAACAGTGTGTGCTGCTTGGTGGACAGAAGAGTCACTTTGTCTGACTGCGGAACTCGTCAAGGAGAGGGATTCAAGGTTTTCCTCCAGGATTAGAGGGGCCCTCTCTAACCTCAGAGATAGCGGACCAAGAGATTGGGGAGAAGACGGCCCAAACCTACTAGTCCTAGTTCAACAGGCTCATGTTCCCACTCTAGAGAATAGCCTAATTGCCTGTGAGTTCGTCGAGATACTGGAGAGGGAGCAATGAGCGGTTCTGAAATCAATATCGAGACTCAGTCATTCCGAGTAATTCCCTCCGAACCGATCATATTAGCAGATGCTGTGAGGTTAGCAGGAGCGCGGAGCAACGGGGAATTTGCAGTAATTGAGCACGAGGAACCCCGAGCCATCATTGTCATCGACACAGATGGATCATTACTGATTCATGGAATTTCCAACCCCGAAGCAGCCTCGTTAATCGCTGAGGAGACTCTTCTTAGTATCGGCATCTCCGAAAAGGGACTTGTAGTAGAAATGGGAGAGGTTCTTGCCAGCTTCTCTATTGGAAGGGCTGTATTAATTAGTCTGGCAGCAGAACGATTCAAGGATGCAGAACACGACCTCAGGCTAGATGCACTCCGAATCACAGCAAAGAGGCATAACTGTACAATCCTTCTTTTCAACAACGGCAAAGGAATTGTGTCGGGCCAGTCATCTCGAAAGGTCGCTGAAATGGCTGCCTCATATTGGATTACGAAATTGTCCGAAGAAGGCGCGTTGGCGTGAGAAAATGTTGAATAAAGGAAAGTGGAATGGGCCGATTTTTGATCAACATATGCATCTCGATCGGTCACACCGATTCCTAGATGCAGTGTCAGACTTCTCGAAATCCGGTGGAACCGGACTCATGCTCGTACACAAACCAGCATTCTCTCAATCATTGCCATCGGACATTTTAGGGTACAGGGAAGCCTATTCAGAAACAATTTCCATGGCCGAGGAGATTCGTATGAATCACGACCTAGATGTGGGAGTTGTTCTCGGACCCCATCCAGTGGCTTGGGAGAATCAGATAGCAGAATTGGGATTAGAGAAATCTTCAGAGTTACACTTGCAAGCAGTTGATTTAGCATTGGAATATATTGATTCAGGGGATGCGCATTGTCTCGGAGAGGTTGGGAGGCCACATTACCCAGTTGAAGAGGAAACTTGGCATGAAGCAAACGAAATGCTGTTGGAGGTACTTTCGATGGCATCTTCAGCTAAGACATCGGTCCAACTACACGTCGAGGACAATGGCGGAGACACATGTTTCGAGTTGAGCCAACTATGTAGGTCATCAGGACTCCGTTTGGATCGTGCTATCCGACATTATGCCCCTCCAGATGTTAGTTCCGACTTCACTCATGGCCTCTCGGCTACTGTCAATGTTGGAAAGGGCAGCGTTGCAACTCTGACCGAAACAGTCAGTATGGCCAGTGCTCCTTGGGGGATGGAAACAGACTATCTCGACGATAGTAATAGGCCGGGAGCAGTTTTAGGTCCAAAGACAGTCCCAAAAAGAACTCACGAATTGAGTTCCAGTCTGCTCTCGTCGGGATGGTCAGAATCCGCGGTTGAGTCTTTGCTGATAAAGGTCCATTCAGAATGGCCAAAATCACTCTATGGGGTCTGAGCGTAATCTCAATCTTGGTGTGAAGATCATCATTAAACCGGCAATGAACATGACTAGAGATACCCCTAAGAACTGCAATTCCCCCAATGGAAGTGGCATCCCCCTTGATTCCATTAGCATCCTCAACAAAGGTCCATTTATTGGAAGGAAAAATAATACCAGAAAAATACCAAACCTCTGCCTGAGCATCATGACAATCCGTGTAGGCACTCACTTTCAAATCCCTTAGTAAACCGAATCGATTTAGAGATACTATACGTCCGCCGAGTTCAGGCGCCTGTAGTGAAGGGGTTATCACAAGAGGTTTCCAACCTCTTGTCCCGGGTTCAAATCCCGGCGGGCGCACCATTTTCCTTTCTATGACCTAGAAATTAGTTAATTGAGACTGAAGCATTGAAACACACCTTGCTTTACGAAACTCCGTGTCAGCAACCGAGCAAGAGGGGGAGGCAGTAGGTACGTCACTAAGCAAAGACATGTCGGAGATGGCCGATGTCCGCCAAGTAGTCGGCAGGAAGATATGGAGGGTTGTTCCGTACGTCACCAGATACTGGAAAAAGGCACTTGGAGGAATTCTGGCAAACGCCGGTGCCCGTGCATTCGATCTAATTCCGTTCATCGCAATCGGAATGGCCGCAGACTATTACCAATCCAAGACCTTCACGAACTCCACAATCGAGGGACTAGTAAAATGGGGGGCAATCCCAGACTTGGGCCCCATCCATTCCATAGAACTGGGATTCGGGCTCTTGATCATGGTCTGTTTCACTTTCCTAGCGTTTTTCCAAGGTCTTAGCAATCAACTGTGGCAATCCACTGCATATATGGCGCAGCATGATATTCGAATGGATGCAACTAACTCGCTATTGAATATGGAAGCATCGTACTTTGAGAGCAGACAGACTGGTAATCTAATGTCTGTCCTCTCGGCAGATGTCGCACAACTAGAGGACATCATCTCAGATGCGAGTACTAGCATGATACGAATCACTATCACATTCTCTGCTGCATTCTTCATCATGTTCTGGATGTCTCCAAAACTGGCTGTAATCCTTTTCGCTCCATTGGTAATCATCGTGCCAATGGTCATCTGGTTCTCCACTAGGGTCCAGAGGAAGTACAGGAAGCAGAGAGAGAGTACTGGGGGGATCGTCGCAATTTTGGAGAACGTACTTTCTGGCATCACTGTCGTTCAGGCGTATAACGCCAAGGAGTTTGAGAGTTCAAGAATCGGAAGGCAGAGTGGCGATTACCGAGACGCAGCAGTTCAAGCTGCATTCGTTCGGAATCGATTTATCCCTGGGATATACGTGGTTGCAGGTATTTCATTCGGGCTACTCACCTCAGCAGGTGGTTGGGTGATGGAATCGGGTGAGATAACTGTTGGGCAGTTCGTTACATTCCTCCTCATCTCCACTAGGATGACTATGCCGATGTTTATTCTTGGAATGCTGATAAACCAAATCCAGAAAGGAGAGGCTTCATCCAAGAGGGTTTTTGCTATAATCGACTTGGAACCCTCAATTTTCGACAAGGAAGGGGCAGTTCCTCTCGAGGGCCCTATCGAATCCATTCGTTTCGATGACGTCTCCTTCGCATATCCAACATCGGAGAATAATGTCCTAAATGGGATCTCACTCACAGCCTCCTCTGGAGAGTTCCTTGGGGTGATGGGGCATACCGGAGCAGGTAAGAGCACGATACTGAAACTGGTCGAGAGATTTTACGAGCCTCAGGGTGGAAGAGTGATGATCAATGACAGGGACATCAACGAATTCCAGATAGAATCGATTAGGGAAAGAATCGGTTTCGTCTCACAAGATCCTTTTCTTTTCTTTGGAACTATAGGTGAGAATGTGGCTTACGCTCGCGAACCAACCAATGAGCAGATTCTCAGTGCTCTAGAAGCCGCAGGCGCAACTGAGTTTATTTCCAACCTTACCGATGGTTTGGATACGATGGTGGGTGATAGGGGCGTGATGCTTTCAGGAGGTCAGAGGGCGAGAATCAGCTTGGCCCGAGCACTACTAACAGATCCAGACTTACTCATTCTTGATGAGGCCAGCGCGGCTCTTGACGCAGAGACGGAGAAACGCATTCAGGAGTCTCTTTTCGGAAACTCAAATGGTGGAAATAAGAGAATAACGATTGCAGTAGCACATCGTCTTGCAACCATTAGGAATGCTGATGAGATAGTTGCAATGGTCGACGGTGCAATCGTCGAGCGCGGAACACACAGCGATTTGATCGAGAATGACAACGTCTACGCATCCCAGTGGTCAATACAGACTGGAGAACTAGGTGCTTTGGGGGGATAATATTGAATGAAACCCAGATTCCCTGGGTTTTCGTTGAACCTGGTTCGGTTTTGGTCGGTTCCGATAATCGCTCAATTCTGTTCGGGGGGATAGGTCCTCGGCACGAGGTCATAGTAGAATACCCATTCCGAATTTCAGAACGGCCGTTAGATTTCGAAGAAGCTGTTAGTCTTACAGAAGATACTGAGATGGAACTTGTATCCGATTCTGAGTGGCAGTTGGCATACTCAAGAGGTCTATTGTCGGGCGATGACGGATCCACAGAATCTTTGGCAGACTCGGCCCAAGATTACTGGGGAAAGGCCTGTGATGGCAGACCTTTCGTAAATGTCCACCAAAGTCCCAAGATAATTCGAAGATGGAAATCGGACCATGCAGAAACACTCACGGTTTTCGTCCAGGGCAGTGCTGAAGGAACCGCGGCCGATGGAGTCAGGTTGGTAGTCAGAGAACATTCTGGATGGGGTGACAATCCCATAGAAGTCCCCAGAGAGAGCAATTACTCAAGTATACTGATTGAGGAGATATTGCTTTGTCTAATAGTAGGAATTTTCCCTTCTTTCGTTTGGGCTTTCTTCAATGCTAACCCTGGATACATCCAAGAAGGTTGGTTGAATCTGATCCTAGGAGGGGTTTTCTTCAGCATCTTCACAATGCTATTTTGGCGTCCGAAGCAGCCTACCTGGTATATTGAATCTGGACGCATGGTCCCTAGGAGAGAGAAGAAATATCTTGATTGACTAGTCTCTATCTCTGTCATCTATCTGGGAAGTGTGGCTTCCTGTTGCGATACTAATTCTGGCTTTGTTTATTCCAATGCCGTAATCCCACAGTAGCATGAATGAGACTATCGATGAAAGAATGACGGTAGTAGGGCTCTTGTTAGGGGACGGTCCTAGCATTGCTCCGAACCACGCAATTATGTTGAACAAGACTGCCAGTGTAGGAAATTGATGGACCGATGCCCTTTCTATTCCAAGTGGGACTGAATCAGTGGAGATGTCCCAGAATGACGGCCAAGCCAGGCCCCCATTTAGGCACCCCCAAACGAATGCGGCTAGGGAAATGCATACAAGGACCGGAAATACAGAAACCAAACTATGGCTCCAACCCCATAGGTCAGGATATCTTCTTCCCGCCAGAGTCCTAACTAGGCCGTAGTTCCTAATCTGCTTCCTGACTCTTCTGAGATCCCGTCTCCGATGCCATATAGTTGCACTCCCATCTGACCAGAGTCTATGTTCCGCTGACTTGATTCGGTGGTCAAGCATTACATCTTCAGCCCCTATTGCTCCTGGGTCAAATCCACCAACTTCTTCCAAAACCTTTCTTCTGTATGCAGAGTTCACTCCTGGTAGTTGCTCCACCTCCTCAAGATCCCGTTCCGATCTTCTGCCGTAATTCGTCCCAGCAGTGAGGAATTTGTTGCAGAAAGCAACATCAATTGCCATCTGCCATATGGTAGATTCACCAATAGGTGCGAAATTTGGCCCACCCACTCCTGAAACCTCTGAACGTTCGAACCATCTCTCCAGTTTTTCGACCCAGTCCCGCGGGACAATAACATCATCATCAGTGAAGAAGACCAATTCTGATTCTGTCTCTTTGATGGCTACGTTACAAGCATCTGCCCTATTCCTAGAACCCTTGTCGTCGATATACCTGAACCCCCTGTCTTCAGTCACCTGTTTTCCAGCGTCCCCTGCCGGTCCAACAACTGCCACCTCCATTTCTTTAAATGTCTGGACCGACAGACCATCCAACACTACTGCTAGTTCTACAGAGTTGTCTATTGTGGGGATGATGACGCAAACCCTGCTTGACACGAGAAGTCCGGAGAGGGATGCATTGATGAGTTCACGGGTCAGTCATTGACAATTCGTGGCGCTAGGAAGTAGGTCCACCTCGCTCCACCTTCGTTACTCATCCAAGTAAGTCTGAGGGGGTACTTCTCCTCGAACTCAAGAGAGACCACATCCGTGAAACCTCCAGCAAGCTTCTTTGTCAATTCTCCTAGGTACTGTAGCGAGTACGTTGAATGAGTGGGAGATGCGCAGATGAGTTCGCTCAACTCTCCTGACTCGAACTTCACATTCACTCCCTCGCCCGCCTCAACCGTGACAGACACAGCAAGTTGATTCTTGTCCATGCTAAGGTCCACTTCGCCTCCTACAAACTTCGCAGCCCTCAAAGCCCTCGAAAGCTTCTCTGAGTCAATAGTGGCCTTTGACTTGAATTCCAGAATAGGTTGGTTGGGATTGTCCATCGTACTGGTATCAATTCCTCTGAGAATCATTAGAACCTCGCCAACTCTGATGTTTATTGCCCCAACTGCATCGTCGTAATCGATCTCAACGAGATCACTCGGCCCTGCAAGTGTAAGTAAATCTCGCATCTTCTGAAGGTCAAGACCAATTTCAACAGGCTCGACTTCGTATGTTTCGAAGCACTCGTCCGCAATCGTGGCCGACAGAAGCGCGACGTGCGAACCATCTACTACGGATACACTAAGCCCCTTTTCTCCCCAAACCAATTTTGCCTCAGAGGTCAGGACTGATAGGATATCCACTATTTCTCTCATTAGTTGCTGCTTGGCAGTAATCCTCAGCATGTGCTCACCTCGATTCTCATCTACTTTATGGGAGGCTCTTGATGCTTATTGGCACCAAGTCAGCATAATCTACTGGTACTCCCTCCACCTATGCTTGCACTCGAGATTTGCGCAAGTACAGAACTTAGTCTCCGGTTCATCAGAGGATCTAGTTTGCTGCAAGTGGACGTAAGCATTTCTCTCATTGCACTTAGGGCAGATATAGTCGCCCTCTCTAAGAGTTCCCTGAGGCCCATCCTCTTGTACGACCTCAGTCAGATGCTTCAGAGACTTTGAATCAGTGGTGGCGGTGGTCTTGGACAAATCGATAGTCTTTCCTGTCATGGGGTCGGTAAATTCGGAACCTTTTCCATCTTCGCCTGAGAGGGGGCCTTCATAGCTACATTTGTAATCTGGGCACTTAATCCAGCCTCTCTCATCAGGGTAGGAAAGAGAACCACACTCGGGACAAAACATCTCTCTCACCTTAACGAATTAACGAGAACGGAATAACGCTGAGCCTGCCGACTATTCAACTATTCGTTTATTCTTTCATTCATAATCCGCACCGTTCAAGCCATCATGCCGGTTGGAAGGGCCATGAAAATTCACTTCGATTGGCGCCTGTCACGTGTAGTCGATGATCAGGACAACATTGTCGATGAGATAGTATGGGACGGACCAATGTCTCCATCTGGCTTGGCTAAACGACTATTGAAGATCCAACAAGGTCGAAAACTTCCGGAGGTTATCACCCTTGCCGAGAGATTTCCAGATGCCGAAATAGATCCTCTTGGTTCTTTATCAGATCCAAACTGGCCGAAGGCGGAAGAATCGGATGAACTCTTCCGGAGAGCCACACTGACATTAGCGAAGATGGGAGTCGCCGAATCTTCTGGGGACATGGACAGGAGGCTTGACATGTTAGTCTCAGCAACTCTGGAAGCAAGATCCTCTTGGACGACTTCAGAATCACGTTGTATTGAGTGGGTCGGATTTTTCATCACCGAGGCTGACCTTGATTCTCAGAGAGGCGAGATTCCCTCTGCGATCTCCTCTTCACAATCCATCGTCGAAGCATCAGAGAAACTTGGAGTAAACCCGCCAAAGCACCTCCCTTCAGATTCCGAGTGGTCATCCATGGTTTCACATGCTTTAGCCGTGACATCTTCTTCCGACATACTCGAACAATTGGAGGTCTCGATTAGGGAAATGGCAACTCTTCACGTCCCATCCCTAAGCGCTCTTCTGGGGCCCATATCTGCTGCCAAGTTGGTCTCCCTAGCCAGAGGGAGGGAGAGGCTCGCTCGTATGCCTTCTGGCTCACTCCAGGTTCTCGGTGCTCATGCTGCCATGGCTGCTCACAGAAGAGGAGCGCCCCCTCCAAAACACGGGTCCGTACTCTTCTCTATGCCACAAGTGAACCGATCCCCTAGGTGGGTCCGGGGAAAGATTGCACGATATCTAGCGGGAAAGGCAAGCATTGCAGTGAGAGTCGATCACTTCGATGGAGAGACATGGGGGAAATCTCAGATAGATGAGATAAATGGTGAGATTGAGGCAATCAAGGCAAAGTTCCCCAAACCCCCTAAGAGGTGATAAGGAATGGCTAACAAGGCAAAATCTATTGTTTGGGGGGTCAGAAGAGAAGGACGAACTCTTTGGACTAGGAACGCAGTGAAAGGAATCTCAGTAAGGGGTGAAAGGAGGAAAAGAGATGGCAGAATTGAGTGGAGGCGATGGGATCCTACCAAGTCTAAGGTAGCCGCTGCATTACTCAGAACGAGTGCCGAACCATCTTCTCTTCTCCCAGATCCGGGTTCGACATGCCTGTATCTCGGTGCTTCCAGTGGCGGGACTGTCAGTCATATACACGATTTCGTTTGTGGTGCTGATAACCATCATTGCGGACAGGTGGTGGCAGTGGAGATATCTCCTCGGATGGTTCGTGATCTGGTAACTCTCTCTGATAGGAGAGTGGGACTGGTCCCAGTATTAGGTGATGCAAGAAAGCCCGCACAGGTCGCCGCATTCATCAGGGGGAAGGCAAATTGGATTCATCAGGATCTCAGCATAGCAGACCAGGCCGAGACTTTCGTAAAAATGGCAACTACGTTTCTTTCTCCCGGGGGAATCGGTCTTCTTAGCTTGAAGGCAGCAAGCGAGAGGTCATCCGAGGGAGACGACAACTCAAGGTTCCAGAAGGCGGAGCAGATACTAAGAAATTCAGAACTAGTTCTGCTAGAGAGAATCGACTTGACTGGATTGGAAGAGCAACATGTGGTATTTTCTTGCGCATCAAGCCTCTGAGAGAACTAAGGCTGCAAACAGCCCTCCATAGAACAACATCACCAGTATGAATAGACCAATGCCTATCCAGGAGATAATCTGTGCAGCCTTTGCCATTCCTTGGTCGGGATGTCCCGGGTAATTGCTCGTTTTTGCGAGAGCCCCATTTGCCAGAATTAGGCCTGGCACTGCAGTGCATACCGAGCACATCACTAAGCCCAGAATACCAAAGACTAGGGCCAGAACTGCATTCGTTTGAGGGAGGATTGTCCCGGGGCCACCATGCCCCTGGACGTAGATTTGCTCTGGAGCTTGGTTCGAAACAGCCGGACTCCCTTCAAGAATCACGGTCTCAGAAGGTTTCTCCGTTGACTCTTCTGAAGAAACCCAATCTGGAACATCACTCTCCTCCATAAATATACGGCCAAGCATTGAGAGATAACGTTGTCGAAACTATTCCGAAAGGTAATGACCCACCTCTATGACCAATATACGTGCCAGAATTACCTGAGGTCGAGACTGTCCGCCTTGGTTTGGAAAAACATCTTCTCGGACGAAAGATTTCGACAGTCGACCTCAGGCGTAGTGACCTGAGATTTCCCTTCCCACGAGATTTCGTTTCATCACTTCGGGATCGCTTGATCCAGTCAGTGGATCGTCGAGCAAAGTATCTGCTAATTCGTCTAGAAGGTGACCTAACGTGGCTCTGCCACTTGGGCATGTCTGGGAGGTGGACACTAATCGGAGAAGGAATAGAGAGCAAACCCGGGAGATTCTCTAACGGGGCTCCGATTGGTAGCGGGGACGGCCCTCATGATTGGGTGGTCGTCCACCTAGATAACGGAAGCAAGGCAGTTTACTCCGATCATCGAAGATTTGGCTTCATGGACTGCTTCCCTACATCAAAACAAGATAGCCACAAAATGCTTTCCAATCTTGGTCCCGAACCAACTCCAAATCATCTTGTTCCAGAAGAACTAGGTGATGGACTCAGAGGGAAGAGTACACCAATCAAGTCGGCCCTTCTGGACCAGCGAGTTGTTGCCGGGCTCGGGAATATCTATGTTTGTGAGATTCTGCACAGAGCAGGAGTCTCTCCTAGGAGAAAGGCGAGCAGCGTAGCCGGTCAATCCGGAGTCTCACGCAGAGTGGAAAGGATAACGGCAGCTACCCATGATGTGATTACCGAGGCTATCGATGCGGGGGGTTCGACTCTGCAAGACTTCAGAGGCGTAGATGGCGAAGAAGCGATGGGATATTTCGTCCATAATTTCCAAGTCTATGGGAGGGAGGGCCTGGGGTGCATAAAGGAAGATTGCCTCGGAACCATCAAGAGAATTGTTCAGTCTAACAGGTCGACCTTCTATTGCTCATTTTGCCAACGCTGATACCTCTTATTCATGGTGCTGGGACATCTCAATACCCCTCACCAGTGCAAGAAGAACCTCGTTCCTAGGGGTCGGGATCCCAAGTTCCTCGCCCTTGGAAACTACTGCTCCACAAAGAAAGTCGATCTCTGTTTTCCTTCCTGCCATCAGATCTTGCAGCATCGAGACTCTATTCTCAGAAGTAGCAGTAACGACTTTCCTCAGGTATTCTTCGTTGTCCATCGCCCCCAAGTCAATCCCAGATGCCCGCGCAACAGACTCTGCTTCCCTCATCGCCTCGAGAGATTGCGCCCATAGCTCAGGGATTTGGGATAGAGCCCCATTCCTAACACCTGCAATCGCACATATTGGGTTAATCGCGACGTTAATCATCAGTTTCCTCCAGATTTCTTTCTCGATGTCGGATGACCATTTGGGATTCAAACCAGCCTCTTCCAGAAGAGAAACAAACTCTGATGTAGTCGGATTCGGCTCGGATCCACCCATAGTGCCTAGGAAAATAGAACCTCTTCCAGTCCAATGCACGCTACCTTCCCCATCTCTCCAAGCTGAGTGAGTGGTGGACCCTCCAATTACACTGTCCCAGCCAACTCTGCTAGCAATAATTCCCGCATGTCCAAGACCGTTTTGGATGCTTACTGCAACTCCATTTTCTGACAATATGTCTTCTGCTATGGAAGAAAGTGAAGATGTTGAATTTGCTTTTCCAGCGATAATAGCCACATCACAAGAACCGCACATAATCTCCTCTAATGGCCCCTTCTCACTGTCAATTAGGAAATAACGCTCTCCGGGTATCATCTCCATAGATTCTTCTGGAGTGAAGATGGTTAGTCCGGATTCGATAAGTTCAGCTGATCTTCCCCGGGATACGCATACCAACTCTGCACGAGTATCCGCTAAGCAACCAGCAATGACGCCACCCAGAGCACCAGTTCCTAGGATGGCGACTCTCACTCAGCATCCCTCCGAGGGGCATCTCGCTGAAAGATGAACCGTAATTCCCGACTCATCAGCCGTGACCCACACCGCTCTCTCGAGACTTGAAAGCCCTACCTCCTTCACTGTAATAGAAGTGCTATCGCCAGATTCAATCCAGTCGTTGATGGCGACTTCCCAAATTCCGCTTTGCGGAGAGTCACCATGCCACTCTACAGCAAGATTCATTCTTCCCGATGCTCTGTTGAAGACCATGATTTCCTCTACATCAAGTCCACGATACAATCCATTGGGATGGACATAGACATCCACCGACTCTCTAATGCTGAATGCCTCCATGGTTCCGTCATTGTGACATAATGCAAGCCATCCCTCTATTCCAATACCAATCGTCCCTTCACCACTAAGATTTCCCGTGATTCTCATAGCAGTGTAGTTCCCCATCTCTACGGACCAGTTCGAACTCGTATTAATTTGAGCCGCCACATCGCTAGAAGGGCAGAATGGAGAGCCTGAGTCTGAGTGGTAGAGGACGTCTCCTACTTCTACAAATTCACTTGGAACTACCCATAGTCCAGCCTCGACCTGGATTAGTGGCTCTGTACCATCAATCGGAATTGCCCAAGGTCCACTCGTCAAATTTTCTCTGATTAAGTAAACCACCGGACCAAAAACCCTCCCTTGGCTGTCGAATAAATCAGAGTTCTGAATTGCCCCCTCATGACCTCCGAGGCACACTTCCTGTATTCCAGAACTCAGATTGCTACCATTCAATTGTTCCCAGTAAGAACCTTCAATGGAAATCACTCCTCCTTCTCCAGCATCCATCTCAGAACAAATAATCGGATTTTCTGAGTCTCCCGTAAGGTTCCAATAAGAATCAACAAAACCCTCATCGTCATGGTTTGAGAGTTTTATCAGATGCTCCACCTCGAAGCCAGAGATCTCAACAAGTATCTTGAGTAAGTGAGGGGAAAAATCTTCTTCCGGAGGTGTGATTACTATTGAGAGTTCAAGGATTTTATTCTGCGTCAATCCATCAAATCTACATACTTCAGAAAACTCTGAACACGAGTAGTTCAGTTCCCAATCATCTGGGGCTGATCCCTCGACTCTGAACTGTAGCCAACCTGATACTGGCATCACTCCCCGTGGCTCCAGAATTAGGAAAACCTCCTCCTCTACCCCTGCTTCGAAATGCAACTCCTCTGGCCATTCATCGGTAGAAATTCCAGCAATGTAGTCTTCCATTTCGTACGAAGGGACAGTTCCGGGTAATCCTGCCAGTAGAACGATTGCCGCAATTGCTACGAAACGACTTCTGAATCTCTCTTCCAGTCCGATATGTTCGTCTAGGATTATTGGCTGAGGCAGACTGTCTGGATTGAATCTCTGCCACGCAGCTACAAATGCGAGGATAACCCAAGGGGTCCACTGTGCGGTTGCGAATACCACTACCATAACAAAGAGAACCAAAAGGAAAATCGAGGTCTGTGTGCGCCCGTTCCTCATCTCAGATGGTCCGATAATTGCGTACAGCAACCTATCTCCGGGAAGTCCCGGAATTGGGAGCATCAATCCCCATCCAACGATGGAAAGGCCAACTCCAGCAATTCCGATTGGATGCAACCATTGTAGTCTAATTCCCAATTCATTTCCAATCCAGGTCTCGACCAGATAACCTGTGAATAGGCTCGTGTCGAAGACTGTCGGGGCTGCAGTGAGTTCGGGAGGGCTACTTGGCGTCATCATGAGTCCCAAAATGGTCAGAATGTTACCAGCCAAGAAAAGAACGATTGGGGCTGTAATTTCGATCGAGCCCAAGGCTCGTCTATTCGGCATTGGGATAAGATCTGGTTTCCTCTGCCCTAGAGCCCCAACAATTCCGAATGGCCACCAAGTAGGGATTGGAAAAACAATCGGGGTAATGTGGCCGATTTCAATTCCATACTTCCTTGCCACCAATACTCTGCAATAGCTAGCTAGGATGAATGAAAGCATCACTGGAATTGTGAAGAAGAGGGATGACTGGACGATATCACTTATTCCGGATTCTCTCCCATATTCGTATTCAGAAACCCAATGCGACCCCACTAGAGTCATGAATGCTGCCATCACAGCCCATAGCACGACTTGCTGATAGCCTTCCATTACCGAACTTCCCGAAGGCACTCTTGAAATCGTCATTACTGGGGGGTTGCTGTCCTCTAGCGAACCGATTAATCCCATTGGGCCCAAGTGCATATTGAGTTGGAGCAACTGTTCTCCCACTTCTCGGCCATCTATTCCTTGAACTTCCCAGGAATTCGGATAAGCACCTTCACTTCCAAGATCGAAGAATCTTGAGGCAATCACTTCTAGAAGCTCACGTGTGCCCCAAGTCTCATTATCGACCAAGATTTCTTCGGGCATGCTGCTCACTTCCTGACTCTCCTCGAGGGATGTCAGTTTTGACCCCTACTCTTGTCCAACTCACTTGTTCTTGAAGCGCTTCAGACGGAAGGTCTCTTCTCTTTCCATCTCTTCAAGTCTTAGCTGGATGAAGGTCTGAGCCTCTTTCATCTCTGGAATAACCTTGAATTCAAGCGCATTAACTCTCCTTTTTGTGGCCTCTATCTCCTCCAACAGTCTCTTCAGAGTCGCTTCCATCTCGGCCGCCTTGACGACTTTCTCCACCAAAAGTGAGTATGAGTCAGCTGCCTCGTCGATATAGGGTGAGCCCCCCACCATCCCAAGACCTCTATCTTCCGCTGAGAGCTTCAGGTTCTGCCCCTCGACCTTCGGTACCACTACCCCCATTATGTTGCGCCGTGAAACTTCTACCTCAGGATGCTTGGATGAGGCTATTGCCGCGCTCTTGACGGATAACCCACCCTCTATCGAGGATGCCAGGTTGATTGCCTGAACCGCATCCCTGAAGGTGCCAACCAATTCCTCCCTAGCAGATATCATCTCAGAAAGTAGGATCCGGAACTCGTAGAATAGTCCATCTCTCTTCATCTTCAGGAGATTGTATCCGCTAGAGGTCTGCTTGATCTTCCTCTTGAGGTTGATTAACTCAGATCTGGTCGGTTTGATGTCTAGGGCCATGTGACATTCTCCTTGCTATCTCACTCTTCCTTCTTGTCCGTAGGGTGATACTTGTCAATCCACTTCTGGTCTAGCCTCACTAGAAACTTGGTGTCGATGTTCGAGAGTAGGTTCCAAGCAAGGTCAAGAGTTCCTTCTTGGATGGGCCTGTCCTCGTCCCTGCCCTGTCTCAGGAATTGGTCCTCGAATATATCAGAGAACTTGAGCATCTGGAGATCTCTCTCGTTCAATGCATCTTCGCCGACAATTGCCACTAGGCCCCTGAGCTCCCTTCCTTGTGCATAGGCAGCGTAAAGCTGGTCAGAAACCGACTTGTGGTCCTCACGAGTCTTACCAGGCCCAATCCCGGCATTCATCAGACGACTTAGTGAAGGGAGGACATTGATTGGTGGGTAAATCCCCTTCTGATGCAACTCTCTCGAGATGACAATCTGGCCTTCAGTGATGTATCCTGATAAGTCAGGGATTGGATGCGTGATGTCGTCACCGGGCATGGTCAGGATGGGGAATTGTGTGATGGACCCCTTCTTGCCCTTGATTAATCCGGCCCTCTCGTATAGCATTGCAAGATCTGTGTACATGTATCCTGGATAACCACGTCTTCCCGGGACTTCTTCTCTAGCCGCTCCAATCTGCCTCAGGGACTCGCAGTAGTTTGTCATATCAGTGTAAATCACGAGAACGTGATAGTCGTGCTCGAAAGCAAGGTATTCGGCAGCTGTTAGTGCCAGTCTCGGAGTAATCAGTCTCTCCACAGCTGGGTCATCTGCTAGGTTGACGAAGAGCGCTGCATTCTCCAGTGCACCCGTCCTCTCTAGGTCGTGAACGAAGAAGTTGTATTCTTCCGCTGTGATTCCCATTGCACAGAAGACAACCACGAAGTCATCATCACTGTCAACCAGCTTTGCCTGTCTTGCAATCTGCAATGCAATGTCATTGTGTGGCAATCCACTAGCGCTGAAAATCGGTAGTTTTTGGCCCCTGACCAATGAGGTACAGGCATCAATCGCCGAAATCCCAGTCTGTATGAAAGACTTTGGGCTCCGTCGCGAGTATGGGTTGATTGCAGCACCAATGATGTCAGCCATCTTGTCGGCAACAATCTCTGGTCCGCCATCTCTAGGTCTACCTGCACCATCAAGAATTCTTCCGATAAGCCCCTTGCTCACAGGCAGCTTGAATACATCCCCTAGGAACTTGACTCCAGTTTGTCTGTCAATCGATGCTGTCCCCTCGAAAACCTGAACTATGACCTGATCATCAGATGTGTCCAGAACCTGTCCGTTCTTCATTGAGCCATCACTGAGCCTTAGTTGAACAATCTCTCCGAAGGACACTGGTTCAGTCTTATTTAGGAACACCAGTGGTCCCTTTACGTCTGTAATCGTTCTGTATTCCTTTCCACTCATTGTATCACCTCAGTTTGCCTCCATAGTAGCAGAAATCTGCTTGCCCATCTCAGACACCAGTTCTCCGATTTTGTCTTTGTATCCTTTCTCAAAGCGACCTCTCATCAGGTCCGTCCTTGCTGGGACGTTGACGACGTCTTCGAGCTGAGCCCCACCCGCGATTGCCTTCTTCGCTTCTTCTTGGAAGCTCAGAATTGCCCTCGCCATGTCATATTGAAGCTTCAGATCGCTGTAGGTATCTACATCGTGGAAAGCATTCTGCTGCAGGAAATACTCTCTTATCATCCTGGCAACTTCCAGAGTCAACTGTTGATCAATTGGCAATGCGTCAGAACCGACTAGTTGAACAATCTCTTGCAACTCTGCTTCAACTTGTAGTAGAGTACTAATTTCTGTTCTTACCTCTGGGAAGTCGGATGCTATGTTATCTCTGTACCACTGATCCAGGGCCTGAGGATAAAGGCTGTATGAATTCAACCAGTTGATTGCTGGGAAGTGACGTTGCCTCGCTAGTCCAGCATCCAATCCCCAGAACACCTTAACTATCCTCAATGTTCCCTGACTCACTGGTTCTGATATGTCTCCTCCCGGGGGAGAAACGGCCCCGATAACTGATACGGAACCGTCATCGCCTGCTAGGGTCTGGACCCTGCCGGCCCTCTCGTAAAACTCTGCAAGTCTGCTGGAAAGATATGCGGGATAACCCTCTTCGCCAGGCATTTCCTCTAGTCTGGAAGAAATCTCCCTCATTGCCTCTGCCCATCTGCTTGTCGAGTCGGCCATTAGGGCCACATTGTAGCCCATGTCACGGAAGTACTCAGCTATCGTGACTCCTGTGTAAACCGATGCCTCCCTAGCGGCCACTGGCATGTTTGATGTGTTTGCGATCATCACAGTCCTATTCATCAGCGGCGTGTTCGTATTTGGATCAATTAGATGTGGAAACTCGTCGAGAACCTCAGTCATCTCGTTACCTCTTTCTCCGCACCCTATGTAGACGACTATTTGGGCGTCTGACCACTTGGCTAGCTGCTGTTGCGTCACCGTCTTGCCTGACCCAAAAGGCCCAGGAATTCCAGCGGTTCCGCCCTTTGCGAGTGGGAATAAGAAGTCGAGTATTCTCTGCCCAGTCATCAGTGGAACGTCAGGAGCGTACTTCTGGATGAATGGTCTTGGATGCCTTACAGGCCATTCCTGCATCATCGCAATTTCGGTTCCATCCTCTAGCTTGCACACTGTCTCGGTGATGTTGAATGAACCTGACTCAACACTCTTGACAACCCCGCTCTTTCCAAGAGGGACCATCACTCTGTGCTCGATAGTCTCGGTTTCCTGAACGATCCCAATAATCTGTCCTGCGGAAATCTCGTCTCCAGCCTTGATGACTGGGTTAAATTCCCACTTTTTCTCAAGATCTAGTCCGTCTGCATCCACTCCTCGAGTGATGAAGACTCCCATTGTTTCCTCCAACTTTGGTAGAGGTCTCTGAATTCCATCGTAAATCTGTGTCAGAAGTCCCGGACCCAATTGGACTGACAGAGTCCGACCTGTCCTAACTACTGGTTCCCCGGGACTGATTCCAGATGTCTCTTCGTACACCTGTATCACTGATTGGTCGCCATGTAGTTCGATTACTTCTCCCATCAAACCTTCATTCCCGACTCTCACCACCTCGTACATTCGAGGTGCTATCCCTATCGCTGTTACAACTGGTCCGGAAATCCGGTATATTACTCCATTTTCTTCACTCATTTTTTCACTTCCTTTTTTGTTCGAATCTTATTTCCAAAGGTCGACACCAAGTGCCGACTTGATTGACTCTCGGAGGGTATTGTCCTCCTCGGCCCCTATACCCAATACCGTTGGCGTAATGCTCTCAGAGAGTTGCAAACGTAATCTCTCCGGGAGCCTCATTAAATCGAAGTTGTCTACTACGACAACTCCTACTTCTGTCTGATTAAGGAGACTTCGGAGAATTTCCGCCATCTCTTCGTCATCAGACGGGTTGTACAGATTTTCTACACCTGCAAGTTGGAATCCTAGTGTGAATTCCAAAGGCCCTACTACTGCAATTTCCATCTCATCACCTCAGTAGTCCATGTGTGCTTCCAATACTTCGTTTGGCAGTCCAACTGCCTTGCCACGCACGAGCAAACGCAGATTCCTGACTTCCAGGGCCTTCCTTTCAATGTAGTAGATGATTGGGAAAGGAGAGATGGGGCTAAGGTACGCGAACCTCTTTAGAACAGTGTGTCTCTGATGAGAGAGAAGTTCTGCATACGGGTCTAAGCTACCCATCCTTTCTGATTCTTCCATGGCTTCATCGAATCCAGAGTCATCGAAAGAGCTACTTCTTCGGAGAATCTCGATTAGCTCTTCATCGCTCTCTGCCTGACATGTCTGCCTCATTGTCCCAGAGTCAATCTTCCCCCCAGGGATTACCATAGATTGACGCTTTTCTACTGTCATTCCCATTCTAATGGCTCTGAATTCGTTTATCACGTTCCTGTGATCAATCTCCATTCTGAGATATCTTCGGAGCCTAGGGCCACCATCCCTTCCCCTCACTGCCTTCAGTGCATCAGAGAAGTATTGCAAATCTAATGCATTCTCCATGTCCTCTAGAGTGACATCAGCGTCGAGTTTGGACAATGTCTTCCCCCAAGATGTCCCGGACATCGCCTCAACGGCCTCCTGAAACCCCTCTGTATTTCTAACAATACTCAACCAAGGGGCATTCCTGGGATTCTCCGAGGGAAGTATCTGAGCCTCAATTATCTCATCTGAGGCTCCACCATTTATCGCTCTGAGTACCGTCTTAGCCTTCTCATAATCAAATCTCTCTACGTAAATCGCTACTAGGGATTTCAGGTGCCCTTGGCAGAACTTCAGGACTCCCGCCAGATCATTGTCCAGATTGTGGAAAAGCGCAGCTTCGATTGCGTCCGACCCACTCATTCTTGAGCCATAGATATCCATCTCTGCTCTGTAACCCATCTCGCCAATGCTGGCTCCAATAGAGTCAGGACCCTGCTGCACGAGCTGACGCATCCTTGTCGTATCAATCAGTGAAGCTTTGCGAGCCTTAGCCCGCGCAGCAGCGTTGTAAAGATTTGAACGACCGTTCAGCACCCTCGTCATCCTTCTCCCTCACTGTTCCCCGAATAGAATCTTGTTTACTTCCCCAAGGCTAGACTTCCATTCCGATTCCAAGCGGAAATCGAACCTGAAGTCCAACATTGTAGAACCGTCCTTGGATTCTAGAACGAACCCACCTAGTCCCTCAATGTCTTCACCCATCGTGAAACCACTCTTGGACAGAGTTGTTCTGTCGGAAGCAACAGGCCTCATCACCATTCCAGACTTCGAGTTGCTAGCCTCCTTGACCAACGAGTCGAGAATCTTCTTCCTACCCTTCATCTTTGATGAGCTAACTTCTTCCTTCACGGTATTCCATGTGGCATCCAACTCCTCTCTTTGAGCAATTAGCACTCTCTTCTGATTCGCTTGTTTGGCCGAGGCAACTACCTCGACAGACAACTGCTCGCGCTCTCTTTCTGCCTTGACCGAAGAAACAGAGGAGACCTCAGAAACCTCGTCCCGGGCTCGTTCCTCGATTTTTTTTGCCTCGGCTTGAGCGGCCTCAACAATGGCCTCAGCCTTAGCTTCAGCCTGATTGGCAATCTCAGCTACTAATGCATCAAGTGTCATATTTTAACCTCCTAATCCGTATTGGATGTTGCATTCTGCTTAGAGCAGAAATAGTGCAAGGAATCCAAACAGTACGATGGTCTCGGGTAGAGCGGTGAAGATCAGTCCAGTAACGAACTTGCTCGAATCCTCGGCAATCATTCCTACTGCTGCTGCTCCAATCGGTCCCTGGCTTAGCCCGGTGCCGACTCCTGCTAGTCCTAACGCTATGCCAGCGCCAAGCTTTGCTGCATCCCAGTGGTAGGACGTCGTATCTGCGTCTCCCTCTTGTGCCGAAACCACGGATGCAAACATTGCAAACGAGAATAGGGCCATCAGGGTACTCATTCCAGTCATTATTTTTCTGTTGTTCATTTTTTTTTCCTCCTTATTTTTCAAGCCGAGGCTTGGAATCTGATTTAGTCAACCTCCACATATTGTGTTCGGAGGCCGAATGGGTTGAAAACCTCCCCGCTTGAGTCGTAGTACTGCCTCATCCACTCAACAAAGTGTAGTCTGGCAGCGTGAATGTTTGGGCTGAATACTCCTAGTCCCCACGCGAAGAACTGCACAGCCAGCCAGCCTAATACGAGAAGAATGGCCATAAGCGGTTCGTCAAAGCTGACCTTGTCGAATAACATGCTATTACCAGTCTCTGCTATCTTGACTCCCACAACTCCGACCGCGAACAATCTGACATAAGATATCACTGTGGGCATCATCCCAATGGCTTCTATGGGCGCTAGACCAATATTGATTGGGAACGGTACTCCGTGATACTTGTACAGGGTCCACATTAGCATCACAGTAGCCGAAATCGCGATTGCCGCACCCGGTTGCATCATCCACTCGGCCGGTCCGATGAAGCCGTAGGCGAACATGAAGCCACCAACAAGTAGAATCATCCAGGTGCCCTTCTCAAAGAAGGCACAGACGAACCCGAACCCGCCATGACCGTTTCCGAACAGCATTATGTCTCTGAACCCGATCACTAGTCCTAGGAATACGTGAATTATCCCCAAATAGATGGTTAGTAGAATTAGGTGTTCTAGATTCCCGTGGTCATCAACCATAACCACTCTATGGAACGGGAAAGCCAACTCAATCCCAAGTGGTAGAGAAGCATCCCACACATGATACGCTCCCTCTGAAATACTTGGGTAGAGCATTTGAAGGACTTCAGCAGGGTTAGAGCTGTGATGAGGGAAAATTTCCCATCCAGCAAACTCTGCGTATAAGTATCCGAAGACGACGGTGCCGAATCCTATGTACATCAGAAATTTTCCGCCTAGTTCGAGCATCTCGTTAGTACTAGATTTCCTCACTAGTAGTGCTCCTAATCCAATGGTGACTAGGCCGTATGCCATGTCTCCTAGCATAAGGCCGAAGAATAGCGGATAAGAGATGAACATGAAGATAGTAGGATCAATCCTTCCGTAGGCAGGTCTACCCACTGCATCGGTGAGTAATTCCATTGGTCTACTGGAGCTTCTCTCTTGGAACGCAATAGGGGGCATCTTCTGACTGTGATGGTGGTCCGAGTGGCCATGCCCTCCCCCTCCAGCTTCCATCTCGAATGGGGTGATTTCGGTGAATAGGCAAACCTCATTTAGAGCTCTTCGAACCTCTTTCGACCTTGCCATTGCTACCCATCCATCGATCACAAAGGCATGTTCGGAAACCGCAATTCTAACTGGGGCAGTCAATACGTCGTGATCCCTTTCTAGAACTTCTAGCCCGCAAAGCAGCATCTCTCCATTCGATTTACTCCACTGGTCAATCCTCTTTTCCAGGTCGTACTTCTCTCCCTCTAGGGCACCCTTTGTCTTTCTGACTTCTGATAGACGAGCAGATGCCGAACCTTCTCCCTCGGGAATCTGTATGGATTCGAAGCCAGCTTGTTCTAGTTTCGTAGAAGTTTCCCCAGATTCCTCATTCCTCACGAAAGCGGCTACTAATCCTGACTTGCCTGCTTTCTCTTCGATGATTAATCCTGAACCAACTGCCTCTCTCGCCCCAAGTATGTTCTCCACCGTTCCCACGAAGGAGGTTATCGATTCGTATCCGCCAAGCAGTTCGAGGTCTATACTCAGTGGAGCTACTTGTGAGAGGGCGATCTCCTCCTCTAGGAGGGAGGAGATTTCGTTATTCAAATCATCAATCCTTGAACTATCTGTCAGGACCTCATCTATTTTGGCCGGGAGATCACTACCCAGCGAATTCCTGACCGGACCCTCTGGAACTGGCCTTATCGGGCCTGATGCCTCTACTACTGAGGCAGCTGACCTCGCCTTGACTAGGTCTCGCCCAACCGCTTCTGAGCCCCTTTCCGGAGATCCCAATGAGAAACCATCTTCACCACCATCGTAATCGATGATGTGCAAAGCCTCCAGGCGAGCTAGAATCTCCACTGCTTCCCCTAATCTCTCCTTGTTCCCAGCCGCAACCATCCGGCCCATCTGCTGAGTGTTAACTTGTGACATTTAATTCCTCGAGAATTTCAAGACCTGAAGGCATCAAGCACCGCGTTCACCGCTTCTTCTCTACTACCCGCTCCACCATCGTGAATCGAGCCGATTACCGAGTCCCCTTCATTGGAGACCTTTTGCGCCTCGCTTTCGGCAGCATTTCTCGCTTCAGAAATCATATTTTGAGCGTTGGCTTCTGACTCTGACCTTCCGGCTTGGATTATCTCAGTAGCCGCCAGTCTTGCTTTGGAAACAATCTCCGTTGCCTTTGACTCTGCATTGGCTATAGTTTCCTTCGCTTCGTCCTCTGCCCGTCTTATTGCTCGTAGAACCTTTTCTCGTCCCATTCTATGCACCTATGATACATTCCGCGACCATTGAAGAGTTTATGATGATAACCTCACGCATTCCACTAGTTTGACTCCGCTCACTCATCCTCTCGGGAACCTTCCAAATATGGCATTCTCTTGGATTGGGGCATGGACGCACAGGGCATGAGTGCCGAGGATTGGAACGAGCTCCAGAGAAATCTATTGGCCACCATCCCCGTCTATGACCGAATCAATCGCTTCGCCACTCTGGGACAGGTTTCCAGATGGCGTCGAATGGTTAGGAAGATGCTGCCCGAAGGTAAGGTCCTGGAGGTGGGATGTGGTCCCGGAAGCTTCGCCGAGGACGTTGTCGGCAGGGAGCTAGTCTGCCTCGACCCAATTCCGGAGATGCTAGGAGTAGCTGAGGAAAGGGTGAACAAGTCTCGAAAGGAAAGAGGAGATGCTCCGGCACTTTTTGTCGAGGGCACCGCTGAAAAACTTCCCTTCGAGGATGATTCCTTCGACGCACTATGCTCATTGTTCTCATTTAGGGACTGGTATGACAAGAAAGCCGGCCTCACCGAGTCTCTGAGGGTCCTCAGATCGGGCGCCCCAATCATCATTGTAGACCCAGCGAAGATTAACCGAGTTCACGGTTTCCTAGGGATTCTGTGGATGAGGGTATGGGTGGGTGCCTACGCCAGGATTGTATGCGGCCAGAGAGACCACCCATGGAAGTGGCTCACCAAGACCTACTCTGAATTCGGAACCACTAGGGATTATGTCTCGATGTTGAAGAAAATCGGATTCGTCGATGTCAGAGCCCGAGTAATTTTCCCAGGTATGGCAACAATATGGTCTGCTCGCGCGCCTTAGAATAGCCAGAAGACTCTCCGACAGGTCACGGCTCTCCAAATCATCCCCTTTGTCAGGCGATTAAATGCAATATTCAGGATCCAATCAGGAAATTTGAACATCAGGTTCCCAATGCGAAAAGCTCTCTTAGAGTTGCGCATCACACTCCCCATCTGGACTTCCCACCTCTTCTCATATTCCTTCAGATCCACGCCGCCATTGATATGCTCAGAAATCACCTCTCCTGCAATTCTGCCTCCTATCATGGCGATAGTGATACCTGCTCCGTTTGATGGCAGGACCATCCCTGCCGAGTCTCCGACTAGCATGTATTTTCCTTTGACAAATGAACGAATAGTACCTGACATCGGCAGATATCCGGCCCCTCTGAATGCTTCCTCTCCTTCGAAGTGGTCAATGAAATGGTTTGCGTAACTCTCCAGACTCTTTCCCTTGGACATCCTTCTCTGTATTCCCAAACCAATATTCGAGCCCGACTCTTTGGGGAAGATCCAAGCATATCCACCCGGTGCCACAGAGCCGAAGTGTAACTCTAAAGCATCGGTATGATCTCCATTCTTTAGGGCGAATTTGACCGGGATATTCAGAGACCTCTCACTCCAGTATCGCTTTCTTATTGGGTCATTGTGTCCACCAGCTCCAACTATCACCTTACCTCTCAATTTCACGCCATTGGATAGCAAAACCAAATCTTCCTCGACACGTTTGACACGGTTTCCTAGGAGGTATTCTGCACCCTTTGAGGAAGCAAGTTCGACCAAGGCCTCATCATGCGCGACTCTGTCTAACACCATTCCCTCAAAATCGAATTCCATCCCTATGCCATTTGGCTTGACAATCCTCATCTTCTTGGAGGTGCTAGAGATTGCATTCTTGGGAGTTATGAACAGATTGTCCATTTCTGGAACATTCGGGCACAGTCTCTTCATCTCCTCGTTAGTCGGTACCAATTCTCCACATTGTAGTGGTGAACCGATGGAATCTCTCGCATCAACAACTAAGACACTCAGTCCCCCTTCTGCAGCATATCTTGCAACGGTACTGCCTGCAGGGCCTCCTCCGATGATTATAGCATCCCAGTACTTCTCCTCGTCCAAGGGAAGCGCCTCCGTTAGTTTGTTCTGGACTCTGAGATCATTGCGATCTCCCTCAGTAAGTCCTTCTCATCCGACGCTGGTAGTGTTTCGATATGAGCCAGTGCTCTTTCGACATGGTTGGAAACCAGTAATTTCGCATATTCGAATGAACCTGCCCGTTCAAGGAGTTCGACCAACTCATGCAGTCTGTCATCTCCGAAGTTGGTTAGAACATCCTTGAGGTGTTCTCTGGAAGTTCCATGCAGCATTGTGAGTGCGTAGATGATCGGCAGCGTCATCTTCCCCTCGTGGACATCCGTTCCCCGAGGTTTGCCGATGAGGTCACTCCCAACCAAGTCAAGAATATCATCCACAAGTTGGAAGGCCCTGCCCAGTTCCATGCCGTAACTCTCCAATGCATCGGATATTTCTTCACTTGATCCTGCTATCATTGCTGCGCACTTGCACCCAGAAGCGAAGGGCCCCGCTGTCTTTCCATCGATAATTTTGTAGTAGTCTTCTGGACTCGTATTTAGGTCATGGATGTGCTCGAACTGCCGAATCTCTCCAGATGCTATTCCTGCGCATTTGTCCCTAACCTTGCCAATCACTCTTTCGTCATACTTGGACCCGAATTCGAAACCCAGTGTGAATAGGTAGTCCCCGGAAATAATTGCATGCGAGACTCCGTGAGTGGTGTGAATAGTCGGTTTTCCTCGTCTCATTTTTGATTGGTCGTATACGTCGTCGTGAACCAGGGTTGCTGTGTGTATTAGCTCTGCAGACAAAGCAAGATCTAGTATCTCGCTGTAGTCCTCTCCTCCTGCAGCTTTGTATGACAGGATAGCCAGGATAGGACGGTACCTCTTTCCCCCTCCAAGGAGGACATCCCTAGCAATTGACATCACCGGTTGATCGAGGGGAGAACTAATTTTCTCGAGAACCAACTCTTCGATGGCCCCCTCTACGAAGTTCTTGATCGAATCTAGCGTCATTGACTCGATATTTTCCACTTCCATGGTGTCTCCAGTCTAGGGGTCGCATATATCAACGGGTGCGCACGCCGCTCAGAATGGGTACGAGGCGTGCTCCCTCCCTTGAGGTGGATGCGATGAAAAACAGGATAATTGTGGGGACTATAAATTCGCCTTCTTGCCAAGTATCGTCGCAGGTTTCCGCTCACTTCGAATCTATGGAATTTGAAGGATTCGAACACTCCGTTACTTCTGTCCAGGGTTTTGAGTCAGGCATTGAGTCTCTTTCCGAGGGCGACCTCGATCTCTTGGCGATTCCAGCGACTGAAATTATCGGAAGGGAAGGGGAGATTTCTGCTAGGGGATGCCAGGTTATCGGAGCCAGGACTCCTAGGAGGCCAAGCCTGGTTCTAGTTTCTCCAGATCGTCTGATGTACCAGCCCAAATCCGCAATAATCGTCTCAGATTCAGGATTGGTCCGTAGACAGCTGCTCAGAGTTCGTCCAGACTTGCAGGCAACCTCCTCCGAAGAATTGGGACGTATTGTCCCTGGATTCAAACTCCCTGCCGATTCCGGAGAGCTCCTCAGAAAGTTGGCCGAACTACTGGATAAAGGAGAAATTGACGGTTTCGTAATTTCCAGAGCCGAATACGATGGGACAGGGCAGACCGAGAGGAGGCACACACTAATGCCTCAACCGAAGGAGCGAGGCGCACCCCACTTCGTTCCCCGCCCATATTCCGATCTAATCGCTGTAGTTTCTCGAGTCGGGTACCCGAATCGCCTAGCTGCAAAGCTCACTGAACCAGAAGGCAATACTGTACTATGGGCTCAAAGCAGGATAATGGGGGACTTGGATTCCTCAATTCACGATTTTGTGGGACTGGAAGTGAGGCATAGGCAGGTAGGTGCGATTCTCAGACAGGCAGAGGCGAATCGCGACTTGGTCTTGGAGCAATCCTGTCATGATCCAGACGGAGAGATATACCATGACGAGGTCAGGGTCGAAATACGAATCGAAATTCTGTCTCAAGATGGGAGGAGAACGCTATCCCTGGAGAGGCTGGTAGCTATGAGCGAGTACCAGAGGGCCGTAATCGCACTTCTAATGGACTGGAAGGTCCTGGTTACCGAATCCACTAGAGAAGTTCCTCGAGATCATCCCACTGACGATGACGCACCTCCGTTCCTTCCTGAATAGTCAGCCGCCACTATCGAGCACAACTCAAACCCGCATTTACACGTCTAGTTCAGGGCAATCGATAACTAAGGAACCCTCACGAGGGGCGCTTGTAATCATGAGAGTTGCCTCGAATTTACTGAACTCGTTATTCACCGAGCGTCTTCAGAATCTGAGAAAGAGAGCGGAGAGTTCAGGAATCTCTAAGTCCGGCTCAGTCGAAGTTCTCCGAGCACGTTTGATCAGCAGCCAGATCCTCTCTGATTTGGACCTGTCATGGGAAGGAATCCAAGCGATATCTCACAAGGAGATGGGGGACGTCCTGAAGGTCTTTGGAATCAAGTCATCGGGCTCGCATAAGGAGAGGAGACAACGACTATGGCTACATTTGAATTATGACTCAAGGAGGATGACCATCGAGAATTTGGCCGAGATGAACAGGGATGACTTGCATGAGATGTGCAAGAAACTAGAGCTGGATCTGACTGGCAATAGGACCGTACTGATGGGGAGGGTGGCAGGAGTGCTGACAAGTCAGATGAATGGCTGGGGGCGAATCAAGCGGAGTCTGAGGAGGAACGGTCTCCAATCTTCGTTGTTCCAGAGTCTCGAATCAGAAGTCAAGGTGGAAGAGGCAATAACTCCTGAGATTGTGAGTGAGATTTTCCATGCTGCCCCAGCGGAAGCCTTGCTTGAAGATGCCAGCGACTCACTATTGATCGGATTGGACAACCAACCTAGCCAAGTGCAGGGAGACCTCCTGACCATTCATGCAAGGGTGGGTGACTTGGAGAGGATGGTGGGCACCATTCTTCGAGGTCATGGAGGCTCTTGGGGCGAGTCGGAGAAGGACCTCCTTCTGCGCCTGGTAGATAGGAGAGGGTGGCCTATTTTCGAGCAATTCGTCAGACACAGAGTAATCATGGTCGCGACTAACATCGCTGAGGTTAAGGGTGCAACACTGGTATCGGGCGATGATTCCAATCCACTAGTGGAAGACTCGGAGACCACAATCAATAGAATCAGATCGAAATTATCTTCACTAGACTCTAACAATGTCTAGGAAACAATCACGAGGAAATCGAGAAAAAACCGAAACGAGGTTCAGAGATTTCCATACTGACGTCCTTGAGGTGCTCTATAGCGTCCTCTGCCTTCTCTCTTGATGAACCAGCAGAAATGCACGCACCAACAAGGGCGTCATATTCTATCAGATCTCCTCCATTTGAGGTTAGAATTTCTAAGATTACGTCTCTTGGATTAGCACTATCGGTTGCCTGTTTCGATGTTTCCTCTTCTGGTTCCGAATCATTGCTAATGATCCCTTCAAATGATTCTTCTGCCCTCCCAATGGCCCTTGAAAATGCTTTGAGAATCCATACCTTGTAGACCTCAGTATCAAATTCCGAGTAATGTTCTCGAGACTTCATCAATCCAGCCATAAGATCTTCCGGAATTCCTGCGTTCCTGAATCCCTCATCAGTCAACTCCACTCCTTGGGATGAAGAATAGGCATCAAGTCTTCTTAGGGTGGCATCAGCAGCCTCCACCATCCATGACTTGTAGGTTTCGAGATCTATTTCGGTGAAGCTTTCGGCCCGAATTGAGGTGAAAATTCCACCATCCTCCGACTCGTTTGTCTTCTGTCTACCTACTATGGAGACAAGAATTGAGTCCCCCGTCTCGAATCTGGCTAGCAACTCCTCTGCGTCAGGATGAAGTTCAGGCTGGAAAGGGGCCACATCGAAGTAATGGGTCCCCGAAGGGTCCCTGATCTGACCTCGATAGAAAGGCCCAGAGTCACCATCCCTTCTCTCCATCCTCTCTAGTCCCCCGCAGACTAGGCATCGATTCACCTTGGCTCCTAACTTGGTGATAATGAAACTAGGGTCGTATTCACCAACTCCCCTCTCAATAAGTGACGACTCCGAGTATTCCTGAGCAAAAATGCGAACCGCACTCTGCCTCTCCCTTCGACTTCCGGATGCAGATATCAAAGTACCACATCCCATCTTTGCATCACTTCTTCGGCCTCTTTTGCCGGCTTCGGATTTACTATCTCCACCTTATCGGCAAACAACATCGCCCCCTGGTCGTCAACCGAGCATCTCCCATGCACTACCATCTTTCGGGCTAGGACGCGTCCCCTCAGATTGGAAACGAAAACCTCTCTGCCAATGCTAGATATCTCACTCTTGACGTCTTCCATACTCATTCCGAGGAATTCCTCTGCGGGTTCCTTGCCGAGGAATAAGTTTGCATTTGAAACTCCATTATCTAATACAAAGCGGAGACGCAAATCTTCTTCTCCCTTCTGAGATCCATGTTCTGAGCAAGTACCATCCCTTAGCATCCTTCTACAATCCGGGCATCTCTCTATTATTCCCGAACCGCTGTTTATCGCTACAATCGTTCCGGCCGTTGAAATCCCTCTACGCGAACCTCCCTGTGTAACACTTGTCAAATCGACCTCGACCCAGTGATTCTCTGGATCTATCTTCTCCCACGGGACATCCGAAAGACTCGAGACCTGGTCAAGGTTATCGATTACCAAATCCGGAGAGCCCTGCCAAAATTGCACTCTTCCACCTTCAATCCTAATAGAATCGCCAGGTTTTGGGTCGAATTCACACCAAGCTGTGAGTCTACATCTTCCTGTAGGATCCATTACGTCACCACTTCTCACGGTTCTGGAACTACCATCTTGAGCTTCAAACGTCCTCTGGGCCCAACTCTCAACCTGCAAGGTAATCGAGATGTCTCTCATCCCATTCCTTAGATCGGCAATACTCACCTTCTCCGACTCAACTAATTCACTAACATCTGGGAATGCTGTATCGTGATACGTTTCAATCACAGTACCATCGTTGATTTGGATCTCTGGAGTTTCATGAAACTTCCTGATTGAAGCCCCTACAATCTTCACCAACGACCCTACTTCATGCTCGAACTCCTTCCAAGACAGGAAACTGATGCTGCCCGAAGAATCAGCAATCTTCCCTCTAACTATTGGCATCTCGCCACTTCCGTCTTTCCTTACGATGGCATCAGGTTTGGCAGATAAAATTCTCCCGACTACATTGACGAAACCTTCCACTTCAGAGGCCCTAGCAATACTCAGTGGCTCATTACTGGTCGGAGGAGCAGAACCCCCTCCTTCCTTCAGGACAGTAACTCTGGTGGTTCTGTTGATGTTGATCGATCGCTTGTCATTCCATTCGTTAACCGAGACCCCTTCTAGTCGAATCACAGAACCCGGAATCATGGTCTCGCCTTTGTTACCCCAGTCCTTGTAGTCCCACCGAACTCTCTCTGAACTCGCCTCCCATGGATTGTCCTCGATCCAACCGAAAGCTATCTGTTTCTCCTCCCCTCTAACCATCTGAGTTCTAGGTGTGTACGAAACCACTGCAACCTCGATTGACACATTCCTGTCATCAGCTCCCAACTCTGAGAACCTCTGGACCTTTTTCTCCTCGCGGACAGGAGTGGAAGTATTGGTCGAAATTTCTACTCCTGTGGCTGCCTGGAACTTCCTGATTACGGATCTCAAAGCATCCTCTGGCGGAATAAGGAAATCCACCTCATACCTCGCGAACTCCTTGCCTATTTCTCCTTCATCGGCATCTGGGCACTCTTGCTTCACTACCGCGATCTGGTTTGCATACGTCGTCTGGTCACTCATGTCTATCACCTGTGTCAGAGATTGGGCGGCGAGACTATTTCAACCAACGATTCATTTGGCCATAAATGCGCCAGACAAGACGTTGCTAGGGAAACGATTGTCAGTGCGTGTTGGGGAAGACTCGGCACCTCATTACCTCCGGAGATGCTTCTTCGAATCGACGGTCTTTGAACGTGCCCATGGGATTAATGAGGTACCGACGGCGTTTTCTTTGGATGCCTCTACGGATTGGTAATGGCAGATTCTGAACTATGTCTTTTTGGAGTGTTGACTGCATCTGATCGGGCTAGCTCGGGAGAGTACGATGATCTCAGCGGTCCAGCCATCGAATCATTCCTCCGAGATGCCGTGACATCACAGTGGAAAGCTGTTAGGAGGCTTGTATCCGATGACAAGGAATCCATAGAGGAGGCCCTCGCCGATCTAATTGATGATCAGGGCTGCTCCGTAGTTGTGACTACCGGAGGCACCGGCCCTTCTCCAAGAGACGTAACACCAGAGGCAACCGAGTCAGTGTGCGATAGGATGCTGCCCGGTTTCGGAGAACAGATGCGTGCCGTTTCGATGCAGTATGTCTCTACTGCGATACTTTCGAGGCAGACAGCTGGAATCAGGGGCTCCTCATTGGTAATCAACCTCCCCGGCTCTCCAAGATCTATCCGGGAGATTCTGGACTCAATTTTTGCTGCTGTTCCCTACTGCGTGGACTTGATCGGCGGACCCTACATCACGACTGATCCTGAGGTCGTGGTCTCCTTCCGGCCCCCTCATGCACGACGCGAATGATTCATCTGAGGGACTGGTTTCGCATGGACATGGCGAAGGTGAAGACAGGTGTGGGCAGTACCGAAAGAGAAAACGATGAAATCAGGGAAATCGAGGTCAAGCTAGACTTCACCCCCAATGCACTCGCATCTCTGCTTTACCATCAGGGAAATACCCAGGTCCTGGTGTGTGTCACCAAGGCGCCATCACTCCCAAGATGGTTCCCACGAGATTCAGATAGAGGTTGGGTTCATGCCGAATACTCTCTATTGCCGGGATCAACCGACACCCGATTCCGCAGGGAACGCAGTGGGGCCAAGGGTAGGACAATGGAGATTGAGAGGCTAGTGGCAAGATCGCTAAGGGGGGCGGTCGACCTTGAGCATCTTGGCCCCATTGCCCTAACCGTGGACTGTGACATTCTGAATGCTGACGGAGGGACTAGATGCGCATCTATCACGGCTGCAAACATCGCACTCAGGCTCGCTGTGAGGAGGCTTATTTCCTCCGGCGAGTGCCTCCCAAAGGAAAAGAGACTGACTAGGGAGGAGATTAGGAAGGGGGCGAAGAAAGAAACCCTCAGCCAGGAAGAGATGAATTCCCACGAGATTTCAGTGATGCCCAATGATGTGGCTGCTCTCAGCGTGGGAATGGTCGATGGGCAGGTCTGGACTGATCTGGATTATATCTTAGACAGTAATGCAGATGTGGATATGAACGTGGTGATGACCAGTGCAGGAGATTTCATCGAGGTCCAGGGAACAGGAGAGGAGGCAACCTACTCTAGGAAGGAACTGGATTCGCTAATCGATGCGGCAGAGGCAGGCATATCCAAGTTGCATAAACTACAGTCCGACATCGTCTCGGATGCAAGTTGATGGTGGGACTGGCCGGACTTGAACCAGCGGCCTCCGCATCTTCAGTGCGGCGCTCTCCCAGCTGAGCTACAGTCCCGTAGCATCCTCGCCACCACCGTCCCGACTTCAAGCCTTCCTAATCCAAGGAATGGGGATTCTTTTCCGTTCCGGCACTAAGTAGAAAACCCTCTCTACATAAGAAAGGGCATGAGTCAGAGCCCAGAAAACACAATCCTACGTTCGGATTACGATGCGTCAATCGTCGGCCTATACGCATCTTTGGTAGCCGGCGGGTTAATGCTCGCCTATGCGATATACTACGTCACGGTAGTCAATGTCAGTGACGACTACTCGTTTCTGACTCTCGGGATAATAACTGGAGTCGCTGCGGTGTCTGTGATTGGAATGCACGAGTGGTTCAGGTACCAACACGGTGCTGAAAGGGTGGAGAACCCGATAGAGGAGTACGGAGGGGCTATCGCAGTTCTGATGGGCGCGCTCTCTGCAGTGTGGCTGTCTCGCTTCGCAGTATTCTATGCAGGACCAGAGATGGGCTGGATAGAGTTTCAAGAAGGGGATGTGTGGATGCCAGTCTGGTTGGCAGCACTACAGACGGCAGCCATACTATTGGTGATGGAGGTCAGCACCCGCTCAATCCGCAGGCACTCTCTGGGGACTCTCCCTAGAACTGTGGTGGTGCTAGCACCGTTAGCCGTTGTTTTCAGCGGAGTGAAGATATGGCTAGAGTACTCCAGAGGGGAATTGGAGGAGTTCATCACTCTCTCAGTCGTTCTACTGACTGGTTCTGCGGTTCTGTATTCCCTCAGGCTCGATAGAGCCGTCCTCTACCTACTCTCCTCGGGGGCCGCAGTCGTCCTCCCGATATTCATCTCCCTGAGCTCATGGGGAGAGACCGAGTACGCCAGCCTCCTGGTGCCCGCAGTGGTGCTTGTCGGCATCACCGCCACTGATCGCAGTCTCTCCAAGCGAATGATTGAGAACGGATCCGGAGCAGTAGTGGCAGCGATCCTATTTTGCCAGATTATCGCTGCCGACGAGACGCAGTTCATCATTGCAGGGCAGACGGTTTCCCAACACCCATTCGGACTGACCTTCTGGCTATGGGTCGCCCTGCTCGTGGGCTGGTTTGCCCCGACCACAATGCAGAGGACCCCAGCGATGCCAGTCGGTCTGGCCCTCGCATTGGCTCTGCTCTCCGACGAGGCGGCCATGGTTGCATGGTTCGTAGGAATTTCCGCCTTTGTCTACCTAGAGACTCGACCACAGGCTAGGGACTGGGTCGTCAGAGCCACATACATCGCCATGGTGGTTTCATGGGCCGTTTCCTCGTTCATCGGGGCGAGCAGGGAGGGCAACATCCTCGAAATCGGAGGATTCTCCCTGGGCATCGTTGATGGGTTGTCTCTCGTCCTGTTCCCCACCGTCTTGGCTCTCGGTATTTGGGCCCAGTTCAGGGGGAGACTGAGGTTCTACGAGGGACCATCCATTCTCCTCCTGCTAGCGGCCTTCAATGCCGAATTGATCGAGGAGGCCCACTTACTCTTCGTGATAATCATCTCAGTTGCCACCCTGTACCAAATGAACTCATTCCTGTCCCTCAGAACCGAAAGAGAGGAGGGCCTTCTGGATTGGGGTACGGAGGTTGCGTTTCTATCATTGATTGTGGCGCCACTGGCTCTGTCAATTTTCTTTTCATCGTTCGAGACGATGGGAGGGGACATCATTGCTAGAACACTCCCGTTAATTGCCGCAATCAGCCTTTTTGCAATTTGCCATAGGTGGAGGATTGCAAATGAGAGCCTGTCCTTGAGGCCCGAGATGGCTGCCATGCTCTTCCTGGTACTAGTATTCCTAATGGTCAACATCGATTCACAGTTCCAAGTCACTCCTACCATGTCCGTCAGATTGACTCTTGCATGCTCTGCTTTATCGGCGGTTCTTCTCGCATTTGAAGGGGGCGCCGCATTTCGCACCACGCCGTTGGAGAGGTTGGTTGGAATCTCCTACCTCTCCATAGTCTCCCTAATCTCTGCTATGATTCTGTCAGAGGAGGGGGCAGACATCTGGGCCAGGTCTATCAGGGACCTCGTGATCATCTCGGCTCCCGTCCTGGTCAACTTTCGTTTGAAGACCTTGGTAGACATCTCTCAGGAGGCACGCAACTTCGGAACCCTGACCCTCATGGCACTGCTGATAATCGGGCTGACGGATTCTTCCGGTGGTCTCCTCGCCATTCCCGTATTCGCCATCGCGGTCCAGAGGGCAGCGAAGCACGTTTCCACTCCCGTACTGGCCTCTCTTCCTGTCTTCGCTATCATATATGCATCTTTCTTTGAGTGGAGCTATGATGGGAGTGACATTCTCTGGCCCCTCATGTCAGAATTGCCCTACCTAGGAGATACTACTGATATGCTATCCTTCCACACCCCTCGCTGGGCATCCATCTTCCTGTTCTCGATCCCAGCAGCAGTTGCTTTCTATCTACCCTCCGAGAGGGCGCGCGAGGGCGGATCACGATATGGTCCCGAGCAGCTCTTCGGACCTGCATTGGCATTTCTCATGGCTGTCTCCTTCCTCCTACCCGACACCCGATTGCCCCCGATCATGATTGTGACGGTTCTCTCCTTGGGGGCCTGGAAGAAGGGCGTAATACATTGGTTTTGGGTATCTCCATTCGCATGGTTTTGGGCATCATCACAGCTAATCGATTACATCAATGGCGGGTCAGGGGCAATCGACCCTGACTACGCCTGGATTATCGGAGGATTGGCCGGACTAACTCAGTACGTCCTCTACGAGAAGGGTGTGCTGCTGCAGAATGCCAATGGAGACGAGGTTCCAGATTCATGGGCCTATGTCTACCTCGGATCAGCCTCACGCGGGTACGGGTACGCGTTCTTTCTTCTTTCAGGTGGAATCTCTGGTGCACTGCCGTTCATCGCGGCCTTAATTGCAGGTTGGGACGGACTCAGGAATGGCATCCCAATGATGCTCCACGGTTCTGTTTTCGTGCAGGCAGTGACACTTTGGTTATGGGTGGATGATGACTTTGGTATCCATCCAGACAATGTACTGCTATGGCCAATAATTGCCGGTTTGGCCATGGTATACATCTCATGGTCGAGGAAGGACCCCTATGGCTCTGATATCGAGATCATGACTCCATTTTTCCCTCAGCAATCTGAAGCCGACCCCTTCGACAGGGAGAAGGACTTCGGCCTGTTCGGCTCCGCTTTCTTCCTTGTTGCAATGCTGCCCTACTCCGAGCATATAGAATTGGATTTTGTCTTCGGACTTTCAATCGTTGGCCTATCGTTCCATCACGTGGTTGTTGGATTCAGCCGCGACCATGGTTGGAGGCGGATGATCAGCCTCGTCGGCATGCCATCGGGTCTGATTTACACTGGTGTCGAACAAGGCGAACTTATTCTGATTGTAATGCTCTTCCTAGCCGCCTTGACTCTGATCGGGCAGGCGGTGCTCTATGCCTCCCGTGGGGGGCTAGAGATCGGCAGTACCATCGAAGGGGCTACTCCATTCGTCTCTGAAGTCGGCGTCCCCGACTCCGAGGCAGGAGAGCAATCCTCTGACGAAAGAGACCCCCCCGAGTTGGAATCATCGGAATCACCTGACGACCATGATGATGCCCGTCAAGAGGAGACAGAAGTCCCATTCAACCCAAAAACAGTCGAAACTCGTCTACCTTCCCCGCTATTCGCATCGGACGAAGCCCCCTTCGGCATCAGATTGGACCTGCCCCTAGTTTCCAACCTCAGAGCCATGATAGTAGCAAACAATTCCGTCGACTTCAGCAAGTGGTCGCCAGTTCTGGGAATCAGTGCCAATGGGGCAATAGTTCTGAATTGGGAAAAGACTAGTACAGAGGAAGAGTGAGGAAAAACCTCAGAAAGCCCCTATTGTTGCCCTAGGGCACAGTTTTACTCTTCTTCTGCGTCGCCGATCTTTCTGACATTGACCGCATTCGGGCCCTTATCACTTTCACCAACTTCAAACTCAACTAAGTCTCCCTCGTCAATCCTTCCGTTCACTTCGGTCGTATGAACGAAGAGGTCATCACCATCTTCCCGTCCAATGAACCCAAATCCTTTCACATAGTTGAACCACTTCACAGTTCCTGTCGCCATGACCCCACGGCCCCAAAACAGGTTATTGAACTAGACTGCTGATTGAGGTCACTTGAGCCAGAACACGTCGTCTATGTCTGAAGACTCGTCAAATGGTATCATTCACTGGTTTTACCGGCTTTTTCCTTTGCAGGGGCCTTGTTTGCAGGAGCCTTCTTGGGGGGTCCTTCCAATTCGCTGGTTAACTGGGACTTCCTAGCCGCCGCAGCCTCCTCCTCTCTCCTCTTCAGCTCCTCCGGGTCAATGCCTTGCTGGGCTGCCAACTTGGCCCTCCTCTCGTCACGAGCCCTAATCTCTAGTAGGCGCTGCCTAGCTTTGTCATAGTGTTGGAGCATGTACATTGCATCATGCTCCAGGAGCGGAGAGTCCGAGATTATCGTGATGTCCATCCAGTCGCCTTCCTCTGCGAGATACTCCGCGAATGGCTCGAACTTCAAGTCAGACTTCTTAATCTGGGTGTAGTGGAGTGCATTCCCCATCCTGTGCTCGACTCCCGCGAAGTGACAGTAGAATGTGGACCCGCCATAGGTTTCTCTGGCCTGATCGAATAGTTCTGCGTAGTCCTCGCTGGTCCTGAGCCTACCGTGGCCACGAGCGTGAATGTGGCCCATATTCAGTACAGGAACCGTCCCTTCTACGTGGTTGCAGACTTCTAGGACCTCCTCTACCGTCCCCCAAAGCTCCTGTCTCCCAGAGGTCTCAATCCCAACTAGGGAGGGCTCCGACTCGTGGACCCATGGGAATGCAGCGTAATCCTCCTCCTCCTCTTCGACCCCCCAAACCTCTCTGACTCTCTCAACTATTCCCGACATGACGTTTGCGACCTGTTCGTTTGCCTCAGGCCCCGGATCATACTCTCCATATGGGCCTACATGGAATGTAAGGTGCCTCGCGTTGATTATCTTCCCAGCCTGGAGACTTGTTTCCATCTTCGACAGGGTTCTGTTTCGCTCCCTTTTGGACCCAAGAAGCTCCGCGTAGTAGGGTCCGTGCATATTCATTTCGAAGTCAGACTTCCAAGATAGGATTCCCGCTTGCCAGTATTGATCGAAGTGTTGAGGTTGGATGGTTCGCACGGTCTGCACCTCCATTGCATCTAGTCCCAATACCGTGATGTCGTCCATCCCCTCAACAATGGTGCGGCCCTTGCAAGAGAGGGGAACTCCTGCAGGCCCTAGTTTGAGTGACATCCCTTTGGCCTCGCGGGTCCGGCCGAACGGGTCCCCCTTCAAAAGGAGTTTCAGGCGGGGACTTCGCAGGAAGAAGGATTAGCCCGGCGAGGACCGGGCCGCAGATGCAATCCCAGACTCTCCAGAGCCCGATTTTGGCAGCCCGCAAAGGAATCCTGCTAGCCATCTTTCCAAACTCATCCGCTCTTTTACTTCCACAATCTCGTGTCCAAGCGAGTGAGAAACATGCGCGATTCCTTCCTTTGGGTCGAACGAGCAGACTATTGGGACGAGACTTCTGCTCCTGACCTCCTTCAGTAGGAGTTCTACTTTCGTCCCTTCCAGCTCTGCCAGAGCCTTCATTGCCTCCGGGTCGATGAAGAGGAGATGGATTTGTCTGATTCGTTCTATGACGGATCCCCATACCTCATCCAAGCGTCTCGAGTCTTCGGGCATGTCGATGAGCATAGCTGTCTTGCAACCCTCCAGCTCTGCGAATGTCAGGGACGATCCCCATGCCCATTTCATTGAGTCTCCATCGAGAGGGCCAGACGATGACAGTACGAGCCAATGATTCGACTCAAGTATCCCTCTCCAGTCTATCATCCCCTGGTCGAATTCCCTTATCTCGCTACGATCGATGATGAATTGGGCATCCGCCCCGATCTCAAGGGAGGCCTCGACGACGGCGGACGCAATGTCACTTCTGTCTTGGCGTCCTAGTCCCACCATCCTTACAGGGGCCTGAGTCATGAATCCCCCTCTACATGTCCGTGAAGAGGGTTGCCTATTCCAACTTCCATCTCAGGAGGGCGATTGCACCACCCATGCCTTGGAGCTGTTTGCCCGCATCGTGCTCTGTCGATGCTTGAATCACCTTCCCACTAGAACTTTCGACTGCTTCCGCTATCGACTCCCAATCGGAGTGGTTTTCTTCTACTCGCAAGAGTCTCGCCTCTATGACCAATGTCTCAACAGCACCCTGTCTCGCAGCATCTGACACCATCTCCATTCCATAGGTAACAGCACCATCTGTCGCGACTCTCTTCAAACCCTCCTCTATCGCTCTGACCTGTTCCACAATTGCGTGTTCGCCTAGGAGTGAGTCGGCTAGCCCCTCCGCTAGTACCTCGTTCGCAGCAGACCTCCCGCCTATCGTTGTCGGCGCATTGACAATCTTGTTCTGCGCCCCCAATCTCCTCAATAGGATTTCGAAACCCTCTCTCGCCATCCCCGGTCCGCAGAGAATTAGAGGCATCTCATCTGGAAAGACCATCTTGGTTTCCTTGGCAACCTTCTCGAAGAACTCATTCCGAACTGCGGTTGAATCTCCTATTCTCTTTCCCCCTCCTCGCAAGTTGAACTGCGACACGTCACGAATCCCATGGACGGCCACTTCGAAGATCAGAACCTCGTCGTTTTCGACCACAATTAGTCCGGAACGGGCTTTTCTTCCCGAGGAGATCGCCTCTTTGATCAAAGCAGAATCGACTCTGGACAAACCCCCTTCCTGAGTCAACTCGATCTCATCACCCGAGGAAATGACATGAGTATGGTGGCTACCGATGTCGATCTTCGCCTCCTTAATCACCCCATGCACCCTGAGATTGTCAGTGAATGGCTGGAATGCGGTCTCAGACGATTCCAGAACTATCCACATTGGCTTCCTCTCGGCGCTCTTAGCCCTACCGTCCTCTTTCGTCCCGGTCGTAGAGTCCCTTCGATGGGACAGCATCCCCACTAGGCAACCCGTGCCGCATACCTGGGATAGTACCCACAGGTCGTCCTCGCTCTCGATCCTCAGCCTCAGACCCTCGTCCAGCCTCTTGACGCGACGCATTGCTCTTACCCCCGGCACTCTCGGTGACGGGGCGCTCTTGAAACCTTCATCGGCAATAACCCCGGGCGAGAGCCATGAGTAGACCGGCATTCTGGGGTATAGCAGGGAACCCAATCTCCCATTCGCTAACGCCCAGGCTCTTCTCGATAGTCGGTGCTTACATGGGGGTGGAACCGTCCGAGCAGGTCTTCATCGAGGCAACCAGTATCGAAGAGTTCGAGTCACGGGTGTCATCTCTGGAAGGAGAACTGTGGCTATCGTGCACCGCTCCACTGAAGCACTCGCCACAGGAAAGACTCGGTGTCAAGGGACCCGAGGGGGTCAATGCGATCAACCAACTGAGGAGGTCTGGTGGAAAGTGGTTGGGCACTAGCACCGATGGCCTAGGTTTCGTCTCAGCCTGCAGGCATATTGGGATCGACCCCGAGGGGTCGGTACTCAGAATGAGGGGCGGCGGTTCAGCAGCACGCTCAATTGCGGCCGCTTGGTCGTCGCAAGGCGGTTCGATAATTCCAGAAGTGGGCCGCAGGGAGTTGATTAGTGGCCCATGGGATGGCAGCATAGTGATCAACGGGCATTCCGATCTAGCAGTCGATCTCGATGCGGAACCAGCCGGGGGGGGATCTATAGAGATGGACTCTGATAAACAGGTATCGATATCCTATGGAGGGGGTGCGTCTACTGACGATTTCGCTGTGGTGATGGTCGCTGCCCAGCACCTCGAGGCTTGGAAACTCCTCTTCGCCCCGTCAAGGGCAGAAGAAATGCCCAGCCTAAGCGAGGTCCTTTCGGTAATCTGATACTATTCTTCGGAGTCCGAAGAATCGCTGCTCATATCGTATGCATGCGAATCTGACCGAAAAACTTCCTATATTACTGGAGACCGTGTTTCTAAGTCATAGAGGGATGTTTCCGTGCTTTTTCGGGAGTACCATCTCCCTCTTCGATAGAAGCGGCCTTAGCGCCTTCACTAGGGCTATTCTGGTCTGGGCCGGCTCGATCACATCGTCCAGCCAGCCATGCCTCGCGGCGACGTACGGGTCTCCGAACTTTTCCCGGTACTCGTCCACCAGCTCTGCATGCCTTCCTGAACTGTCCCCGGCCTCGGATAGCTCAGTTCTATGGATGATGTTGACCGCGCCCTCTGCGCCCATTACGGCTAGCTCCCCAGTTGGCCATGCCACGTTGTAGTCGGACCCTAGGTGCTTGCAGCTCATCGCTAGGTATGCTCCACCGTAGGCCTTCCTTGTTACCACTGTTAACTTGGGCACGGTCGCCTCGGCGTAGGCGTACAGAAGCTTGGCTCCATGCCTGATGATTCCTCCCCACTCTTGGACCGTGCCGGGCAGGAATCCCGGGACGTCCACGAAGGTCACGACTGGGATGTTGAAGCAGTCGCAGGTCCTGATGAACCGGGCTGCCTTCACGGCTGCATCGATGTCCAGGCAGCCAGCGAGCACCGATGGTTGGTTCCCGATGACGCCTACGGAATGCCCATCGAGCCTAGCGAATCCAATGACCACGTTCTCGGCATAGGACTGAAACATCTCGAGGAAGCGTTTGTCGTCGAACACTTGGCTGATGACGCCCCTCATGTCATACGGTCTGTCAGAGTCCTGTGGCACGAGCTTGTCCATCCCCTTGCACTTTCTGTTCCACTTGTCCCCAGTGCTCAGTAAGGGGGGTTCAGACATCGTGTGGTCTGGCAGGTGGGAGAGGATCTCTGCGGTCATGTCGAAGGCCTCGCTCTCGTTTTCCGAGACCATGCATGCAACGCCGCTCCTGCTGGCATGGTGAGCCGCCCCGCCTAGGGTGTCCTCATCCACCTCTCCAGAGACGATCTCGGGGATAACGTACGGGCTGCGCATGAACATCCTTCCCCGCTGCCTCCCCAGAATCACGAAGTCAGAGAGGCCGGCCGCTAGTGCGCTTGTGCCTGACACGGTCCCCAGGACGATTGAGATCATCGGAACCTTTCCGGAGCAGGATACGAGGATGTCCAACAGCTCGCCATTTGGGCCAAGTGAGGCGACGCCTTCGTGGGCACGCTGACCATCCCCGTCCCATATGCCTATTATGGGAAGACGTGCCTTCTCCGCGAACTCGACAACCTTGCAGATCTTCTTCGCATGCATCTCTCCCATAGTCCCGGAGAAGACCGAGAAGTCCTGGGAAAAGCAAGCTACCCTCCTGCCGTCAAGTTTTCCGTGACCGGCCACGACCCCATCGCCCAGGGGAGTGTGAAGGTGCATTCCGTGATCCCCGGACCTATGTCTGACGAACGCATCGACCTCGACGAAGCTATCATCATCCAGTAGGTCGAGAATCCTTTCCCTTGCCGTCTGTGACCCCGATTCCCTCATCTCTTTGATCACGCTTCGATCGCCCGGAGACATCGAATCCTGCCTAATCGCATCTAAATCGTCGCTGGGAGAGGAGGCTGTCACGAACTACTCAGGTGCAAGTCGGTTCTTCAGCAAACCGGAGTCCCTAGGACATGGAGAACGCCGGGTTCTCCCCCACCAGATCCATCTCCCATCCCCTTTCAACCGATTCCTTACCTCCGACCGAGAGTAGGTGGTGGAGCTTGACCAAGGCCGACCCGGGCGGACATAGCGAGCCATGCCCGATGATCCCGATCTCTTGTTGGTCCCGTCCCTTGGAGTAGACGTTCATGTTGACAGGGCCGTGAATCGCATTCGTCACTATGACAACGACGCCTCCATTCGCTATGTGGTCCTCTAGCATCATTCGCAGTCTGGTGTTCTCTAGGCTATCTTCTCCTGGGTCCGAGATCGGGAGGTGTCCCAAGCCAGTCCCATGGAAGAGCAAGGCGTCGAAGCCAGAGTCTATTGCCCCTTGGACTTGGTCTGGATGTAAGTGGGGGTCGGAGATGAATTGGGCTATGCGTATCGACTCGTCGAACGGCTTCGGCGCAATCGCCTCGACCCTGGCGTCATGGGCCTCGGGAACGTAGTCTATCTTCGCTCCATTGCTATCAATGGAAATGTGCCCCAGAACCTCTTGGTTTATCGGCTTGAAGGCGTCTCTGCGTGATGAGTGGTACTTTCTGCAGGCACATCCCGGCAGCACGGCGCATTTCCCATCTGAAGAGCTTGCATGGACAATAACCACAGATGAGTCTCGGTATCCCGAGGGCGCCGGTCCGTGGGCTGCCCATTGTACTGAAGCAATGAGATTCTCTGCAGCATCAGAAGAGCCTCTGTCCGGGGACCTTTGGGAGCCGGTGAGAACGATTCTGCCGGGCGGCCTTCCCCCTTGCCCAGACCACCCGTACGACATCGCTGCAGCCGAAAGGTGCAGGGTATCCGTCCCATGGGTGATTACGCAGCCAACTGCGCCTTCAGCGAAGGCCTCCTCGGTGGCTTTCAGCATTCTATTCCAGTGCCTTGGCCGAAGATCGTCTGACCACATGTTTCCAAGTTTAACCGCGCGAATCCGCGCTATGCCACGCAGCTCGGGCACAGCATCTAGGAGCTCATGAGGGTCGAATCTGGCGGTAACTGCTCCTGTTGCATAGTCCACTTTGCTGGCTATCGTCCCGCCGGTGTGGATAAGATGGACAAGAGGCAGGGACTCATCTTGGGGGGCGGTTTCCTCGACCTCCTCCTCGATCACAGGCATCTCATCAAGGATTTCGAACGAGTCGACGTATGATTCCGGGAATGAAACGTTGTAGCCGTTCTGCAGTTTCATCGTAATCAGCTTGTTCCCAGAACTGGGGAGGGCAATGCCGAAATGCTCCGCTTTTCCAGCCCACGTCTTCACCACTAGTTTGACGGGCGTTCCGGGCTTTGGCCAATCCTCCACGCTAGTTGGCAGCGCGCGTCGGCCCATCAAAGGCTCGCTTGTGTTTGGTATTGGTGCCGGGAGCGGGACTTGAACCCGCGACCTTCGGATGACTCAGGCATCTCGAAGGGGGCCTACGGCGTGAACATGCCTTTCGGCTGCCCTATGAGTCCGACGCGCTACCAACTACGCCACCCCGGCATACCAACAAGGCGGGCGAAGAGACCATTTGAGCATTGCCGGTAATTCACCCGCGTCATTTGCTCCACACGCAGGGTTGATGTATCGTCCTCTCTCGCCAGAACCATCCATGGTCGATGTCGATACTGCCCTTAGGGCAAGCGCCTATTCAGGCAAGAAGGGCAGCGGTTCGAAGGGAGGGGACAAGAAGTCATCCACTATGGAACCGTTCGACCCCTCTTCCCACGCAGAGAAGGAGAAGGCAGACGCGATTTCCATGTGGCTGGTCATCGTCTTTGGCCTCATCGTTGCGTTGGTGATGCGGTTCTACATGATGCCGGGGATGGACAGTTCTCAGCAAATCCTCTGGCTTCTCCCTGTGCTAATGATTGCGTTCGTCCGTCCATTGCACCAACTAGCAGTTCCCGAGCGGTTCTTCGAACAGTTCACTACCGGAAACTGGGTCAGAGCATCGTTCCTCTACCTATTCTCTTGGCTCGCCCTCTCCTTTGCTCTCGTGAACCCGCCAATCGCTGACATCGCAGCCCCACATCTCGCCGATGCAATAGACATTGCCAACAGCGAGGGGATTTCCGACTTTGATTTGGATGGAAATGTATACGAGATCAGAATTTCCCAGGATTCAATCCCGGTGATTCTAGGCATAGGCGTTAGGGACAACGTCGACGCTCAGAATTCCACGATGAACTTCACAGTTTACAGGGTAGGGCAGATGGAGCCGATAGTCAGCGTTTCCGGATTGGTTTCCGAAATTGCAGACGATGGTCCATCGGATACTTTCGACACCGTGGATTCCAATGACTGGGTCAGGGGGATGAAGAAGAACTCACTCACAGGGGAGTCCTCCGGGCCAAAGGTCGCGCCCCACTCGGAGGATGTATCCATGGCATGGGACCTGTGTCCAGATGGCTGCCTTCCAGGGGAATATCTGATTCACATCTCCCTTGTCGAGGAGGGAGAAATGATTCCATGGCAGGACGGGGACAACACCTGGGAGAGGGAGTACACTCTCAGCATCCTACAGTCTTCTTCCTAGTTCCTGAGCAGTCCGCAGATCCTTGCGGCCATGGCATCTAGTTGCAGTGCCTCTCCGCCTCCCTCGACCATTCTGAAGTCGCATTCTGCCATTGCTTCAGTAACCGCGAGTTTCTGCACCTCGTCTAGGAATGTGACGCCACCCAGCTCCCTGTGAAGCTGGTTGACTAGATCTGTCCCGGCTAGCCCGAACCTGTCAAGAATACCCTTCATCCTGCGCCTCGCTGGTTGGAAACCATCCTCCTTGCAGGCAAGGAAGAACCCATGCAGCTCCTCTGGGGGAGCGGTTGCAGTGGTTTCGTAGATTAACTCCCTAGTCACATGCGAGTCAAGCGATGCGGCTACTTGCAGTGACGTAATCGCCTTCCTGAGGTCACCTAGGCTTACGTTGGCTATTGCCTGTGCTGCCTCTTGCTCAAGCTCCACGCCCTCGCTATTTGCGACTTCGACCACCTTCTCCAAGACCTTCTCGGCGTCCAGCGGCCTGAACCTGAAGACCGCACATCTGGATTGGATTGCCTCGACTATCTTAGATGAGTAGTTGCATGACAGGATAAATCTACAGGTCTCAGAGAATTGCTCCATTATCCTCCTCAGTGCCCCTTGGGCATCGGGTGTCAGCGCATCGGCCTCATCTAGGAAAATCACCTTGAACGTGGTACCGGGCATCGGAGCAGTTCGGGCAAATTGCTTGACCTTGGTTCTGATGGACTCCAGTTTTCGCTCGTCACTGGCATTCATCTCGAGAAGGTTGCTCCTAAAATCCTCTCCAAACACATCCCTGGTCAGGGCCAGAGCCGCTGTCGTCTTCCCCGTTCCGGGTGGCCCAGCGAACATTAGGTGCGGGAAAGTTCGGGACTCGGAATAGGCCTTCAGTCTGTCAACCACCGCTTTCTGACCCTTCATCTCACTGACAGAACGTGGTCTGTGCCTCTCAACCCACAACTCGCTCATGATGACCTTACCCTACCCGTTGGCGGGCGTCCTTGAAGGTTGGGGGGGCATTTTTCCTCCGTATCAGTAGCTCTCGTCTTCGGAGGGGAAATCTCCTTTTCTGACATCTCCGATGTAGTCCCTCACTGCTCTGTCTACGGCATCTCCCACATCCGCGTAGCGTCGCAGGAATCTTGGAGAGAAGTCCTTGGTAATTCCAAGCATGTCGTGCAGGACTAGGACCTGGCCATCGCAATCTGCCCCGGCCCCTATGCCTATGGTGGGTATGTCCAGTGATTCGCTCACCCTCTTTGCCAGGTCTGCAGGAATCTTCTCGAAGACTATGGCGAAGCATCCAGCATCCTGGAGGGTCATCGCATCCTCCAAGAGCTTCTCGGCCTCATCCTCATCCTTGGCTCGGACCGAATAGGTTCCGAACTTGTAAATTGACTGCGGCGTCAGACCTAGATGACCCATTACCGGGACCCCGGCAGTGAGAATCCTCTTGACTGAGTCGACGATTTCACCCCCACCCTCGATCTTAACTGCATGGCCTCCAGATTCCTTCATGATCCTGATCGCACTCTTTAGAGCCAGCTTCGAATCTCCTTGATAGCTGCCGAAAGGCATGTCTACCACCACGAGGGCTCTGTCTACCGCGTTAACCACGCATTGTGCGTGGTAGATCATGTGATCGAGGGTTATTGGCACCGTGGTGTCGTTGCCAGCCATTACGTTTGAGGCAGAGTCGCCGACTAGGATAACGTCAACTCCGGCCCCGTCGACTAGCCTGGCCAGTGAGTAGTCGTAAGCAGTAAGCATCGCAATTTTCTCGCCCGAGCGCTTCATTTCCTGTAGGATGTGGGTTGTCACTTTCTTCGCTCGACTGGATACCACATGCTCACCCGGTACTGCCTCCAGTACGGTCACAGACTTCAATCACACGCCCAGAGATTCAATCATTGGGCTCGATTTCTTCGGCCACCGTTAGGAACTCCTCAATGTCGATTAGTCCGTCCGCATTCGAGTCCCCCCAATGGAAAATATCGCGTACCAACTGGTTCCCCTTCGAACTTCTGGTGCTCGAAATCACTAAGGCGTTATCATCGATATTCTTGCTCCCTTGTTCGATGTATCCTAGGGCCCTAATCGCGCTCACGAACTCTCCCAAGTTAAGACTCCCAGTATCTTCGGTGTCAGCTGCATGGAATGCAGCGAATTGCCGCCGCGCCTCTACCTCATCGGGATTTGTAATCATTTTTGTGGATGTCTCCCAGGGAGTAATTGCACTCTCGACGTGCCTCTCTCCGTATCCCTTGAAGATGATAAATCCGAGAACTATTGCGACAACTGCCCCTATCAGAGATTTCGGACCCATGAGGACAATAAGGATGCCACCTCCGACGATTCCAGCAACTTGGATAATCGGATATAGCGGCCATGGGGGCTTCCAATCGGGGTCGTACCATGCATGGGAATCTGAGGAGTTACGTAGAACGATTACGCAGGTATTAATCACAATGAAGACCATAATCTGGAACCCAGAGGCCAATTCTGCAACGTCGTGGACCGGCAGGAATGTGATTGCTACCCCCATCGACAGTCCAGTGCCGATAATGGCCCAATGCGGCGTCCCATACTTTCCATGGACATTCTCAAGGAATTGCGGTAGTAGCTTGTCTCTAGCCATCGCGAAAGGGAAACGCGAAGATGCCAGTATCCCTGCTAGCGCCATTGACGTCATCGTCACGACTGCCAGAACCGCTGCGATAATCCCTGCCATCTCGCCACCCACTGCCTCGGCGAAAATGTACACGGGGTCCTCTCTTGCGTGACCATTGCCATCTATGTACCCCGAAGGGTCGACTGTAGCCACCATGATCATGGTTACCGAGACATAGAGCAGGCAACTGAATAGTAGAGATACCAGCATCCCATATGGCATGTTTCTCTCTGGGTTCTTGATCTCGCCACCTACAGCTGCAATCTTCGTCACACCGGCATAGGATACGAACACGAATGCGGAGGTGGCTACCACCGAGTTCCAGTCGTCACCGAATGCTTCTCTTGAAATTGCCGCATCCCAATTCAGGTCGCCAGTAGCAACGGCCCAAATGCACAGCAACATCAGGTATGTAGTGGAAATCACGACAATCGGCGTCTGGATTTTCTTGATCTTCTTCACACCGAGAATGTTGATTATCACAATTATCACAAGGAGTATCATGGCAGCAGATTCGATGTTAATTTCAATCCCGATAATGTCCTCAATCACCCACAAATAGGCCTTGAATCCGATCAATGCGAAAGCAGATTTTAGTAGGAAGTTGGCCCAAAGTCCCAAACCAGCAACCGTCCCGATTAGAGGCCCGAAAGTCTTCTGGATGTAGACGTAATCTCCACCAGTAACAGGCATGGCAGATGCAAGCTCAGATTTCGAAATTGCACCAGGTAGAACGACGAGGGCAGCCACCAGATATGCAAGCCATACTCCTCCTACCGGGTTCGTACCCCCTCCCATTTCTACCATGGCAAGAGCGGGGAGCACGAACAAACCAGAACCGATCATCGCCGACAGGGAGATAATCACGACTGAGAATAACCCCAATTTCCTCTCCAGAGTGTCTGAGACTACCTCTATGGGGGTCAGTACGATGCCCACTAGGTCCTTTGGACCATAACTCCGCATGTTTTACCGGCCTAACACGCCCCAGTTGAAGGTTCTCCTCACCCAACAGGTTAGATACTGACCCCTCAGGCCCCCGAACATGAGTGATACAGTAGAACAGGACACCATAGCATCAGTGCATTACACCGGGACATTCGTAGATGGGGCAGAATTCGACAGCAGCGAGGGCAAGGATCCCTTGACCTTCCTAGTCGGACACGGACAAATGATTCCAGGCTTCGAGCAGGAGGTTCTCGGTGCAAAGGTGGGAGAGAAGAGAGTGTTCACACTCACTCCAGATCGAGCCTACGGAGAGAGGGACGACGACGCCATCCAGAAGATAGAAAGAAGCCAGTTTCCAGAGGGTATGGAACTGGAAGTAGGGATGGTCGTAGGAGCGCATAGCGACCAAGGCCCCATCCAATTCACCATCACCGAGATTGACGGCGACGTCGTTTCGACTGACTTCAACCATCAGATGGCCGGCAAAACTCTCCGCTTCGAGGTAGAGGTCGCCGAAATTCGTACTGCCACCGAGGAAGAGCTGGCGCATGGGCACGTCCACGGACCAGGCGGACATCATCACTAGCCCCTTCAGAAGTGTTATCTCCTCCTCCAATAATTCGACTAGGATGAGGAAGCAAGCCCCGTTGGTGGCGACCTTGATAGTCATGGCATCTCTAACTGGGTGCCTAGGCTCCGATTCAGGTAATGGAATCTTCGGAGGAGATTCGGAGAAAGAACCACTCAGAATTAATCACATCCAGATGAAGGGGACTCACAACTCATACCACATTGAGCCCTTGTTTTCTCCCACTAGGGAGTACATGTACACACACCAGCCTCTGGATTTCCAAGTCTCACAGCAGGGCGTCAGACAGTTTGAGATCGATGTCTGGTGGGACATTAGGGAGGGTCTCAGAGTCTACCACAACCAGTACGACTCCGGCACGACGTGCCCAACATTCGAGAATTGCCTTGAAGCACTCCTCGGATGGTCGAACGAGAACCCGTTGCACCATCCGCTCTTCATTTGGATTGAGCCCAAGGACTGGCCCGAGCAAGCCACCGACGTGACAACCACTCTGGAGATTTCGGGCCTATTGGAAGACATCGAGCAGGAGATTGCCCAGTTCTGGCCCCTGAACAAGACGATTACGCCCGATGACGTGAGGGGCGAGAGTGCCACTCTGAAGGATTCGGTAATTACGGATGGCTGGCCATTGCTGGAAGAGAGCAGAGGAAAGGCGATTTTCGTTCTGCTAGCTAGTGGGGAGTCCAGGGACCTGTATGTAGAAGCGTATCCGGGACTATCCGGGGCTCGTATGTTCACCCTGTCTGACGAGAGTAGCAACGAGGCCGCCATCTTCTCGCTTACAGACCCAATTGGCAGTGGTGAAGAGATTACCAGACTCGTTAGCGAGGGTTACATCGTCCGGAGTAGGGCGGACAGCGGAGGGGAGGAGGCTGACAACAATGACACAACGAGACGCGACGCAGCCCTTGCAGCCGGGGCTCACAGCATCTCGACTGATTATCCCGCACAAGTGGATGGGGTAGACTACTGGGTCGAGATTCCGGAAGGAACTCCAAGCAGGTGCAATCCCATTACATCCCCAACTTGGTGCACTTCTAATGCAATAGAAGATCAGGGATCCTGATCACGCTCTTGCGATGACCTTCAGCTCGATCGCAATAGAAGTCGGGAGTGCATCCACCGACACGGTCGTCCTTGCTGGCAGTGTCTCGGAGAAGTACTCGGCGTATACCTCATTGTACCCGTTGAAATCGCGTTCCATGTCAGTCAGGAAAACAAGGATATCCACCACCTTCTCAAGTCCAGAACCGTATTCCTCAAGAATCACTCTAATGTTGTTGATAACTGCGTGAGTCTGTGCCTTGATGTCGTAATCCAAGGGATTCCCCTCATCGTCTTTGATTGGTCCACCCGGGATTTCATTAGTCCCCGGCTGACGTGGCCCCATTCCGCTGACTAGGATCAAATCACCCACTCTGTGCAAGTGGGGGTACGCCCCGACTGCAGATGGGCCGCCCTCAGCGATGAAGGGGCCGTCTTCACTTGTTAGCTTTCCAGCAGCCCTCCTCCCTACTACTGCGCCAACTACTCCTCCAACGGGGCCTCCAACTGCTACCCCTGCTGCTGCCCCTAGGGCTCCTCCGGCCGTCTTGGCCAATGACTTGCCCACCTCGTCATATATTCTCTCGACCGCATCAGACGGCGCTGCGACGATATCGTCAATCATGCTCTTTCGCTTCTCGTCGTGAGTCATTTTGTCTTCAGTAGACATCACAACATCCCCTTGTCCAAGACTCCGCGATCACCATGGTAGTGTTCTACGTCATCTTCGTCAAACTCCTTGTCGCCAACCGATTCAGAAGAGGGGGTCAGTATCACCACAGCCCCTCCGGAGCCATGGAGGGCCTCGTATGCCAAGACCTCGCCAGTGTAGTTGTTATGCTGGCCCATTGTGGCCGACATCCACCAAGCTGGCTTGTACGCGACTACCTTCTGCACTCTGATCTGCCCGTGTATTTCTCTCGAGAGCTGACTCAAATCCTCCAACCTGCCATCATCGAAGAACTCTAGGATCTTACGATTCCACTCGTCGTCTTTGGCAGAGTGAATCCTGTCCTCGGAGGGATCGATGTGCTCGGTGAACATCCTGTTAGATAGGCTCGATACTACAACGACTACGGCTTTCTTGCCCTGCTCTTGAATCGCATCACGCGCAGATTTGCCTAGGACAATGGTCTCGGCCCTATTTGCATACATGTTGCTGGAAACGATGCATGCCGGTATTCGGTTATCTGGGTTCAGGAGCTTGAGAGCGACGACCGAACCCGTGTCAATTGGGAATCCATCGTACTCGATCGTCCTGGATTGCAGTCCCCTTGATTCAGCAGCATTCTTGAACGCATCAGCGAACTCTACATCCATCCTGAACTTGTATGGCATGCTGCCCAGGAAGTGGAAGTCATCGTCTACGTGGACCCATTCCGGTTCGGGATGCGCCTGAATCTGATGCCCGATTATACTCGGCCATGTCGTGGAGTAGACTAGAATCAAATCCGCTTCGCTCTCTTCGATTCTCTTCCTGCATGTTTCGTAGGCATCCCTCAGTTTTCTATAGCCATCACTAGCTTCCGGGGAAAGGAGAGGTTGCGGGTGAGGGGGGCAATAAATGCCGAATAGAATCTCTGGCTCCGTCAAACAAACACCTCAGAGGACAATCTCGCGCGTGGCTTCTATGGGATCCCATGCAGCAATCAGGTTACCGGTTCCAATCACTGATTGGTATCCGTAAATCTCGGCAGGATAGTTTGGATACCCCATTGCAGCCATCATCCAAGTCAGGCCACCGGCCTCGGTCTCCGCATTCGTCTGCTCGGTGAATTCAGGCATGATGTCGATCACTTCTCTCATTTTGCCACTCCTCATCAGATCTACGAGCTTCATGTCCCAGACATATTGGCTGTGATTGTATATGTGCTCTCGACTCATGTCTTCAGGCAAGGGAGACTCAGTAACGAAGTGTCTGTGTGAAAGGCTGTGACTGCTGATTAGCACCACCTTCTTGCCGCTCTCTTCTATGGCCCTTGCACAGGCTTCTCCCAACGCACTGGCTTGCTCGTTCATTACCTCAGCAGAGTAGTAGTGAGCATTCCTATTGCTACTGATGGTAACGAGTGATTTGTCCCAATCTGGATTGAGCATATGGCAAGATGTGATCGTGCCGTAGTCGATTCTGAAGTCGGGATTTCGCATCATCTTGGTAACGATTCCAGACTCACCGGCAACCTCGCACATCTTTTCAGCCAGATCCACATCTACCGAGATGTCGTAGTTGAAGCGGAAGATGTTCGGGAAAACCGGATCAACAGACTTAGACTTGAATTCCGGTAGTCCTAGGAAGTGCGTTCCGATGTATGTCTGCCAATGAGGGGTGAAGATCACCATTGCATCGTAATCAATCGTTTTCAGTTTCCTAGCCAGTCTGTTGTAACCCCATCTCAGAGTCTCCCAGCCCCCTTCCGAGAAAGCCTCGTTTTGTTCTGGATTCTCAGCATACACAACATGTGGCGGGTGTGGTGCGAGGCAACCTAGCACAATCTCTCCCTTCGCCATGTTACTGCGAGGTCATGAAATCCAAAGAAAACCTTCCGGCTCAACTAGTAGACTTCATGGGGGGTCCATTGGGGTGACTCGTCATGAAGTGGGACGAACCCCCGCTGTGGCCAGTAGTAATTCCAACCCTAGTTGGATTTGCTGCTGCTTGCATACTTCATCTCTTTGATGAGATACCCCGACCTTGGGGGTGGGTTCTCTCAGCCCCATTCTTGGGTTTGGTATTATTTAGTCCGCTGCTGTATTTCTCTCCAAAGCCAGCCGGAGGTAGAATTGAATTGGTTATTGGTGCAAATGTTGCCATGGTCCTAGCAATCGTCCCGCAGTTGTTTTTCCGGGTCTGGTTCATCGTTGTGATCCTGTTCTGGATTTTCCAGTCAATGTACATATGGAGGCATAACTACCCTGCTTTCAGGGTCGGAACTTGGCTGGGTCTGGGGGCAGCATCGGGACTATTCATGGGTGGTTTATTCGCTCACTTCATCCTCTGAGAAATACCGGTCACCTATGACGAGGCCAGTTATTGCGAAGGCAGGAACGGAAGAGATGATGGCAGACCACAGGAGGTTTCCGTCCACGTACTCTATGCTGATTCTGACCTCGCCGATTCCGGAATCTCCTTGGTGTGTGACCAATACGTAATACCCATCAAACACCGAAGGCGTTTCCACTTGTTCGCTAAGGATTTCTCCCGGACCCAGTACGCGCACATCCCCGCCAGATAGGGACGTCCAGTCGATTATCCCATCCTTGGCGTGATCTTCTACCGAGTCCCTGTGGATGATGAGCACCTGAACGACTTCAGCCCCCACGTTCCTGACCTCTATATCTGCCGGGTGCCACAGGCTGTGGACCTCGATTACATCGAGATTCACATCTCCGGGTCCGACTCTCATTGTCGGCACCTCATCATCTGTCCCGGGCCCATCGACTACCACTGCGAGTAGGATCAAGGTCCCTAGTAAGGAGAATGCAGCCGATGTGTAGGCCACCCTCTTGGATGGAATCAATGAAGGCCAGCCATTCTCCCGTACGCCTCTCAGTTTGGGTTGGATATTTTGGACGAAAAGAGCACATATCATGGCTAGGATTACACCAGGAATCACATCGGATACCCAGTGTATCCCGAGGTACTGAATGCTGAAAAGGTAGATCGGGACATTCACCGCCACGAACAGATCGAACTCCCTATGACGCCACTCTTCAATCTTGATTCCGATCTCTCTAACATGCAGCCTGTTGATTATCAGGAGTCCAATCGGGATTCCCACATGCAGACTAGGGAACCCATTGTCAAGAGGATCGACTTCCGTGAAGAAGAACAAGTTCCACGACTTGTGGTACATCAGAGCATCCATACCCGGGACGAAGGAGGAGGTGACTTCGACGTTGAAGAATAGGTAGAGGGGAACTGCTAGAACGTAGATAACGAAGTAGTTGAGCACCGCCTTGTCGGCCATCACCTCGTCCCTGCAGAGAATGTAGTACATCGGGCTGAACCATATCAGGAACATGTAAACGAAGAGATAGTGGAAAGAAAGAGCATCGCTGAGCAGGTCGTTTCTGAAGGTCTCTTGGACCCAGAGGGTGACACCTCCCTCGAGCCCATGGACGTAGTGCGTGAATCCGCCAACCCTAGGCTTGATTGCCTCGTTGTGCTGGTCAATGAATGCCTTGAATCCGTACATTACTAGGTAAACAGAGATGTGCCACTTGTACCCTCTCTCTCGAATCTCCTCGAGTAGATCCGAGAGAGCGACCCTCATCTCTGGCTCGTCTCTGGTCAGTAGCCTCTGCAGTGGGATGGTCATCAGGAGAATGGTTCCCATCACCGTCTCGTAGGGTCCGAACGGCCACGCCATGGCCTCTACCGATTACCACCGAGTCATGAAAGTTACACAGGCGCGCCGTCCATTTCTCAAGTTCGTTGCTCCCCAACCCATAAGTCGTGATACTTTGGGCGAATTCCATGGATGGTCACGAACTATGGCTCTCGCAGTGCGAGAAAATCGGCTTCTCGCCATCCCCTAGGAAGTACGATGAGGGCACCAGAACTTCTCAGGACGCAGCGGATCAGTTAGGGTGCGAAGTCGCCCACATCGCCAAATCCATTGTCTTCGAAGGGCCAGAGGGAGCAGTTGTCGTGATTACTTCAGGTTCGAACAGGGTCGAGAGGAAGAGGAAACTGAAGCGAATTCTGGGTTTCAAACCTGGAATGGCCAGTCCCGAATATGTCCTGAAAAGTACGGGATTCGCAATCGGTGGAGTTCCGCCCTTCGGGCACACTAATCCAGTAACGGTTCTGATGGACGAGGATCTGATGCAATACGATTTGGTCTGGGGGGCTGGAGGGACTCCACAAACAGTTTTCCCGATTACTCCCAAAGAACTCAGTACCATAGCAGGTGTTTTGCTTGGGGATGTGAAGCAATAGATGACCGAGGTAATTGAGGGTCTGATTCGAGCTGCATCCGGACTGAGGGACGATGCCCAAGCCATTGCTCGCCGTCTGGAATCCGAAGGCATCGCAGACTGCGTTTACAATCCGCTGATGTATGCTTGGGAAGTCCATGAGGAATTCATTCGCCGTTCAGGAGGGAGCGGTGCCAAGTCCATTCTGCTGGGAATGAATCCTGGTCCCCATGGGATGGGTCAGATGGGAGTCCCATTCGCTGCTACCTCAGTCGTGAGGGATCTACTGAGGATATCTGGGATTGAAGTGGGTCAACCGGTTAGTCCGCATTCCAAGAGGCCAGTTAACGGACTCAGCCATCCCACGGAGGAAGTCTCTGGAACAAGGCTTTGGGATCTTCTACAGCAGAGGTACGGCGGCGCAAGCCAGATTTTCCAGAAGGTGTTCATCATCAACCACTGCCCGTTGATGATCCTTGATGGACCGAGGGGCACTAACGTGACTCCCAACAACATCAGCGGACCTGTGATGAATGAGTTGTTGGAGAGGTGCGATCAACACCTCAGGGAGGCAGCTGTGGCATTGGGTGCGGAGGAGGTCATCGGAATAGGGAAGTACGCGGAGAAGAGGGCTCATGCCGCACTCATGGGTATGGGCATCCGAGTTAAATCGTGCTGGCATCCATCTCCAGCATCCCCTCTCGCGAATCGGAACGGAGGGGCCGACTGGCGCGAAAACATCAGCGCCGTGCTCCCCTGAAGGTTGTTTTTTCAACACTTAATTCACTAGACAACAGTTAAGTTTCCGGATGCATTGTCCAAGCCCATGTCAGCGAAGACTACACCCCAATACCTGATTGATAACGCAGAAAATTACCCAGACGAAGCCGCAATCTCCTCCAAGGACGAAAATGGCAACTGGGACACCACGTCTTGGTCCGAGTTCTTGGACGACGCGATGGACATCTCCAAGGCACTGATCGCACATGGCTTCCAGAAGGGGGATAAGCTCAGTATCTATTCGTACAATCGGAAGGAGTGGTACGCTGCGTACTCCGCCGCCAACATGTGCAACGGGGCTGCGGTCGGTGTCTACCACACTTGCTCTCCAGAGGAGGTAGAGTGGGTGGTAGGCAACTCCGACTCCAAGATAGTCTTCGTTGGGAACAATCCAATGGACGGGGGCAATCCCGAGAAGATGTGCGCCCATCGGCTGCACGAGGCGCTCGCATATCTGGACAAGGTAGAGTCAGTTGTGGTGATGGATGGCGTCGACATGCCGGACCACCCGAAATCTGTATCGTGGAGCGATTTTGTTTCCAAAGGCAGGAAGGTCAAAGACTCCGAGGTGATGGAGAGGCTCTCTAGCATCCAACCAGACGACACCGCATCTCTGATCTACACTTCTGGGACTACTGGCAACCCCAAGGGTGTCGAGCTCACCCACGACAACTTCGAGGCAGAGATCGCAGGAGTGTCGGCCATCGCCAAGTTCAATCAGGGCGACGGTTACGTCTCTTGGCTTCCATGCGCACACGTGTTCGGCCAGCTGGCCGACAACCACATTTGGGTGAGGGACGCCATGCACATGCGTGTGGTCAGCTCGCCACTGGACTCGATAGATTGCGCCAAGGAGGTCAAACCATCCCTCTTCATCGGAGTCCCACGAATCTACGAGAAGGTATACTCGAACCTCGTAGCTGCACTAGGGAGCAAGGTAAAGTGGCTAAACCTGCCGATCCTGAAGGGGATAGTCAGGAAGAAGGCGAAGCAGAAGATAGGCTTCTCCAACCTAAAGTACGCCATCACCGGGGCAGCCCCGATTAATCCTGACATACTGCACCTCTTCCACAAGTTAGACATCCCGCTTTTCGAGGGATACGGTATGACGGAGACCACGGCCGGCGCGACAATCGGGTTCGAGGGCAACAATAAAATTGGAACGGTTGGTAAGACATTCGTCGGAGAGTTAAGGATCCACGACCCCAACGAGAAGGGCGACGGAGAGATACAGTTCCGTGGCCGGCACGTCATGAAGGGCTACTACAACAACCCCGAGGCGACTGCAGAAACGATGACTGAAGACGGTTGGCTCAAGTCAGGTGACCTAGGTCGGGAGGACTCTCAGGGGTACATCAGCGTCACTGGGCGGATTAAGGAAATCTACGTGAGCTCGGCAGGCAAGAACATCGCACCTCTGGTGATAGAGGAGACGATGAAGTCAATCCCCCTCGTTTCTCAATGCATGCTCATAGGAGACAACAGGAAGTACTGCAGCGCGCTCTTCACACTGGACGTCAGCGTAATCCTGAGGGACAAGCACGGGATGGACGGGGCCAAGGTTCCCAAGGACCCAGCGGAGCAGTTGGCAAAGCTGAAGGAGTTTGGACACGATCTCAGCGAATACACCGATAGCCCGGAGATATACGCCGAGCTTCAGGGGCACGTCGACAGGCTCAACGGCCAGTTCTCCAACCCCGAACAGCTGAAGAAGTTCACAATCCTTTCCAGGGATCTCAGCGTTGACCATGGCGAATTGACTCCCACTCTGAAGATTCGAAGGATCCAGATCAGGGAGAACTGGGTTGACGAGATAGAGGCCATGTACGAAGGTGCCTAGTCGGTGAGGCAATGGAACCTAGCGCATGGGTCGCCCTAGCCATCGTTTTCACACTAGGGGCGATGAGCCCTGGGCCGTCTCTGGCAGTAGTCCTGAGGAACACCATGGCGGGTGGTCGCAGCCAAGGCGTCTCCACTGGGATTGGACACGGAATAGGGTTCGGCATCTACGCATTCCTCGCAGCGCTCGGAATCGCCACCGCCCTTTCGGCCAATGAGGACGTCGAGATATTCCTCAGGGGAGGGGGGGTGTTGATCCTCCTCTGGTTGGGGGTCATGTTCCTGCGCCACGCCATGGCCGGTCCGAAAAAGGACTTGAGCTCCGATGTCTCACACGGGCCCTCGGACAGGGCCGGCTTCGCTCAGGGGTTCTCGATAGCCCTTCTCAATCCCAAGATTATGGCTTGGATGCTGGCTCTGTACGCCCCCTTCATCGAAGTCGACTCTTCCCTGGAGACGCTCCTTGGGATGGGTCTGCTGGGGATGGTCATCGATGGGACGTGGTATGTGACCGTAGCAACAGTTCTGACTGCAGGGGATAGGGCCGAGATGCTGAGGTCGAAGGCACACGTCATCGACGGGGCAATGGGGCTGCTGATGTTTTTCTTCGCGTACATCCTAGTGAACGGTTTCTGATGATCAGAACCCAAAGAATACGATTACCATGACAATCATTGCGAGGAAAAATACCGCTGGAATCACTACCAAAGCGGTTAGAAGACCGTATGCGAAGTACTTGCTTCCTCTCGTGAAGCTCCAGACTAATCCGCCAATCAGGCCAGCGGGCCAGAGGAACAAAGCTAGCATGTAGAATATTTCGTCTGGGCCGTGTGGCATTGAATCTCCAATGATCATGAAGATGAAAGAAACGAACCACATTGTACCCGGGGCCAAAATCAAACCAATTGCGAACCATCCTCCGTTGGACGGCCCCTTTCTCTCTTCGTTGTGATTCCCCCAATATGGGGAACTTTCCCCTTCGTCCTCGAAAGAAGTGACATTTCCGCTGAGAATGGTGCTTCCCGGCCCTGAGTTACCCGAGTCCCCGCCCCACGGGCTTTCATCATCTCCGGGAGATATTTCAATCGCTTCTGGGCGCTCTTCCACTATACCTTGGAACTCTCACTCAGTCTTGAATCATGTCCCGGAAATGCCCCAGACACTGTTTCTTCAGTCAACGCATTCTTGTGGAGTTATGTTTTCGGGTTGGTGTGGAAAGCAGCCATGGGAACGGTGCAACCGATGCCCCAATCACAGCCTCTGGCGGGAAAATGCCCATTCGCATTATCACCGCAGCTGCGATTTTCGATGGCCACGACGCGGCCATAGGAATCTTCAGGAGAATTCTTCAGAGTCAGGGTTGCGAGGTAATCCACCTTGGGCATGACAGGGGTGCTGACGAGGTCGCGCGTGCGGCCATCCAGGAGGACGCACACGCAGTTGCAATCACCTCCTACCAAGGCGGTGCCGTTGAGATGTTCACTCACACCAAGGAGATCCTGGATGAGGAGGGTTTCGACCACGTATTCTTGTTCGGAGGAGGGGGTGGAACCATCCTTCCACATGAGATTGAGCACCTCAGAGGAAATGGAATTTCTCGGATTTACTCGCCAGACGATGGCAGGGACTTGGGCCTTGTCGGAATGGTGCGGGACGCAATGAACCAAGCATCGAAGATAGACCTCCTGAAGAGGTCCAGGTTCGACTCGATATCCGGGCCGGTTGGTGCTGACGACCATGGAATGGTCTCCCTGCTTCTGACGATGGCAGAGAACTCCCAACCAGATGAGTTCTACAATACTCTCTCCAAGGCACGCTCTAGGAACTCGGAATCAGAGTGCCCTGTGATCGGCATCACTGGGACAGGCGGGGCGGGTAAGTCTAGTCTGATTGACGAGGTTATGCTCAGGATCCGTAGAGACAACCCGGATGCCCGGGTGGCCTTGCTAGCCACGGACCCCACTAGGAAGAAGACGGGTGGAGCTCTACTCGGCGACCGAATCAGGATGAACTCCCTTTCCGACCATAAGCTGTTCATGCGCTCCTTCGCGAGCAGGGACAGCGGCAGGGAGATCGCTGAGTGCGTCGATCGAGCCGTCGAGGCTTGCAAAGCGGTCGGCTTTGACTTGGTCATGGTCGAGACGAGTGGCACCGGCCAGGGGAACGATGCCATCACCGAAGTGGCAGACACCTCCATCTATGTCACAACCAGAGAGTACGGCGCACCGAGCCAGCTAGAGAAGCTAGCTGCCCTGGACTTTGCCGACATCGTGGTGCTGAACAAGTTTGACAGACCCGGTGCGGAGGACGCACTGACCGAGATCCGCAAGCAGTTCCTGAGGAACCGTGAGGCCTTCGATGAGACTCCCGAATCAATGCCAGTTGTGCCCACAATAGCCAGCCAGTTCGCTGATGCGGGCGTGGACCGCCTCTGGGAGATGATGGCAGTCCAGCTGAACGAGAAGTTTGGGACCCACTTCTCCTCCAGCGAACCTCGTTTGGGCCCAGATGGGCTGCCGAATCGAGATATTCCTATCCCCCCCAAGCGCCAAGGGTACCTCGCCGAGGTCGCCTCAACCGTGAGGGACTACCACAAGAGGTCAGAAGACGTAGCGAAATCCGTCCGTCAGGTGCAGCAACTCGAAGCAGCGGCCAAACTGCTAGAATCCTCTAGCAAGGGGGACACTCACCAGGACTTGATAGACGAGGCAAACGAGATCAGGAGCTCAATACCCGAAGCAGCATGGGCGTCTCTAGATGAGTTCGATTCGAAGTCTGAGGCATACCGCTCCGGTCAGGCGAGCTACACGGTACGAGGAAAAGAAATTCCAGTCAAGACAATCCACGAGACGTTATCGGGGACCAGAGTGCCGAGAGTCGCCCTGCCCACGACCCAGGACTGGGGGGACAAACTTCTTTGGATCAGCAAGGAGAACGCCCCAGGGGCCTTCCCCTACACTGGCGGAGTCTTCCCGTTCAGGAGAGAGGATGAGCTCCCAGTCAGGATGTTCGCCGGAGAGGGCAGCGCAGAGAGGACCAACAAGCGCTACCACTTCCTGTCCAAGGACCAGCCGTTCAACAGGCTCTCAGTCGCATTCGACTCCCCTAGCCTGTATGGGAATGACCCGCAGGAGAGGCTCGATATCTTCGGGAAGGTATGCGAATCTGGAGTCAGTATCAGCACGGTGGACGAGATGGACCGCTTGTTCGTCGGCTTCGACCTATGCGCTCCAAACACCTCGGTCAGCATGACCATCAACGGTAACTATTGGTGGCACCTAGCAGCCTTCTTCAGAGTGGCAATTAGGCAGCAGACTAGGAAGTTCGTCGAAGAGAACGGGAGAGATCCCAGCGAGAAAGAATCCGAGGAAATCAGTGCCTACGCCCTTTCCACTGTGAGGGGGACTGTCCAGGCTGATCAACTGAAGGAAGCCATGGGCCAGAACACCCTGGTGTTCAATCTGGACACGGCGCTCAGGATGATGGGGGACGTCGCAGAGTTCTACGTGAACAACGAGGTCCGCAACCACTATTTCGTCAGCATCAGCGGCTACCACATCGATGAGGCAGGGGCGAACCCAATCACCCAAGCGGCACTCACGCTCTCAAACGGCCTCACCTACGTCGAACTGTTCAAGGCCAGGGGGCTCGATCCCGACAAGTTCCTCAGGAACTTCTCATGGTTCTTCTCCAATGGTATGGATCCCGAGTACGCTGTAATCGGCAGAGTCTCCAGGAGGATTTGGGCAATAGCGATGCGCGACCTCTATGGAGTCGAGGAAAGGGGCCAGAAGCTCAAGTACCACATCCAGAGCAGCGGCCGATCTCTCCACTCTCAGGAATTCACGTGGAACGACTACCGGACCACCCTGCAGGCCCTCTACGCGCTTGCCGACAATGCAAACAGTCTCCACACTAACAGCCGTGACGAGGCCTTCGGAACTCCTACGGAGGACACGGTCAGAGACGCGGTCGCAATCCAGCTAATCCTCACTAAGGAGTACGGCTGGCTGCGGAACGAGAACCCCTTGCAGGGCTCATTCGTAGCGGACTTCCTCACGGACGAGGTCGAGGAGAAGGTCCTGCGTATCTTCGAGGAGATGCATAGCAGAGGGGGTGTTCTGGGTGCACTGGAGGTCAACTATCAGCGCAACCGAATTCAGGATGAGGGCATGCTGTACGAGCATCGCAAGCATACGGGCGAGACGCCGATTGTGGGCGTTAATACGTTCACCGACTCCGACTCGTCCACGCCCTCAGCAGAGGAGTTCGACATCGACGTAACCAGATCAGATGAGTCGGAGAAGATGATGGTGATCAGCAGGAACAGGGAGTTCAAGGAAGCACACTCGGCGGAGTCCAAGGAATGCCTGAGCCGGCTAAAGCAAGTTGCTCGCGAGGGTGGCAATCTGTTCGAAGTGATGATGCACATAGTGGAGCATTGCTCGGTTGGACAGGTCACGCAGGCCCTCTTCGAGAGCGGTGGGAAGTTCAGAAGGAACATGTGAAGGCAGTCATTCCACGGCTTTTCCCGGAGCATCTCATAATTCATGTCCCGAATCGCCCTACTGCCTCAATGTTCTTAACCCCAAATGGAACGTCTGGCGGCGTTGTCGGTGATTTATTTCCCGACGACTGAGGTGAAGGGATGCATCTAGTCAGGATTGAAGTTGAGAATTTCAAGTCTTTCGGCGGCGAGACGACCATCCCGTTCGAGGAGGGCTTCACAGCGATCACCGGCCCCAACGGCAGCGGTAAATCAAACTGCGGAGATGCCATTGGATTCGTCCTCGGACCCAAGTCTACACGATCGCTCAGGGCCTCCAATGTCTCTGAGCTCATCTTCAACGGAGGAAAGTCCGGTAGTCCGGCAAAGCATATGTCGGCGACCCTGGTCTTCAGCAACACCCCGGAGGTCGGGGGCAAGAGGAGACTCCGCTCTGACTCGGACGAGGTCTCCTTCACGAGGTCGGTCAGACTCAACAGGAAGGGGAGCTCGGTCTCCTCGTTCAGGATCAACGACAATCCATCCTCGGCCACCGAGATGAGAAGGATTCTCTCGGAGGCTGGACTGAGAGGGGATGGCTACAACATAGTGCTGCAGGGCGACGTCACCAACCTAGCCACCATGACCCCTCACAAGAGGAGGGGGGTTCTGGAGCAGGTCGCCGGGGTGACTGCCTACGACGACGAAATACGAAAGGCGAACACGCAGCGCAAGCACGTCGAGAACAGCATAGAGACGATCGACATCTTCGAGGCCGACCAGAAGGGACGACTCACGGAGCTCGAGAAGGAGCGAGAGCAGGCTCTGAAGTTCAGGAAACTGAAGGGAGAGGCGGACCTAGCCCGACTGACCCTGGAGCAATCCAAGCACAGGAACAGACAGGGAGAGGTATCACTACTGTCGGAGGAGAGGTCCAACTACGTCACAAAGGAGAAAGACCTCTCCAAGGAGATGCTGGAATCGAGTCAGAGACTGGACGGATACGACAAGGAACTCGTCCAACTTAGAAGGGATCTCGATATGGCTCTGGGCGAGGATGCAAAGGGAATCATAGACAAAATTAGGCAACACGAGATCGATCTGGAGACTGCTTCCGACCGCATCGGCGACCACAAGAGGGCCACCGAGAGCTCGGAAGGGGAGATCGAAATTCTGATACGTGAGAGGGAAGGGGCCGACAAAGCCCGCATACAATCAGAGCAGAGCATCACAGACCTCCGCCAAAGGGTCTCAGACTCCAAGGCGGCCCTGAAGAAGGCCGCTGAGGACGAGGAAGAGGCGAGGAAGGCCATCCAGTCCGGAGACAAGCTCGGCCGCGACCTCAACAGACTTCTAGGCAAGGCCACCGAGGTCGAGCAGTCCGCCAGCACAGCATACTCACAAGCCCAACTGGATTACGACCGGGCGAACCAGAGATCTCAGATAGCATCTGAAAACCTTGTCGACATAGAGCAGGCATTCGAAACCGCCGAGCTCGAGAGGGACGACCACGCGCTCGTAGGGGAGGACCTCGAGGACTCCAGTCCCGACATCAACAGAGAGTCCATGGCCAAGGAGCTGATGAGCTTACAGAAGCAGGAGAGGTCCCTCGTCGATGATCGGGACAGGGCCGAGTCCAAGCTCAGGAACGCGGAGATGGGCCTCGCCAAGGCCAAGGCCAGAATGGAGGCTAGGTCAAGCACTCCAGGTTCGGCACACACCCTAGCAGCACTATCCCGCCTCAGGGAGAGCGGGGAAATCCACGGAATACTAGGGACCCTCGGGGAACTGGCGACCCCGAAGGACCCCTCCCACGAGGAGGCACTGTCATTCGCCTTCGGTGGCGGTCTCAGGAGCATCGTCGTGACCTCCGACCATGTAGCATCAAAGTGCATCGCCTGGCTACGCAAGAACGGCGGCGGCAGGGCAACCTTCCTTCCCCTCAACAAACTCTCAGTCTCCCGTCCCCAGGGAAGGACACTCCTAGTGGCGAGAAACCCAGGAGTGGTAGGATTCGTCCACGACCTACTGGAATTCGACCAAAGCGTCGAGACCGCGATTCGTTATGCCGGGAGGAACACGCTGGTCGTGGACTCCATGGACGTCGCGAGGGAGAACATGGGCGGAGTGCGGATGGTCACCCTTGACGGGGCGGTCATCGAGAGCTCAGGCGCCATGACTGGCGGCTCCGCTTCGAAGAAGGGCCGCCCGGGATTCGAGGGTTCGGGAGCCGGGAGCTCCGGGATAGACAGGATGGAGATGGGTGTCCAAGAGGCGGACCTCCTATTCTTCACTGTCGACGGCGCTCTGAGGGAGCTCCGCAGGAGCCAGCAAGAGCTCAGGGACAGGATACACGGCCTCGACAACGACGACCACTCGGTCAGGATCAGGAATTGGAAGGCCGACATGGGAAGGGCCGAGAAGGCGGTCAACGAGATCAGGACCAAGTTCAAGGCAGCCAACAAGGAACTCGACGAATGCGAGTCCGAGAAGTCCCGTCTCTCAGAGATATGCGAGAATGCCCGAGTCTCTCTCGAGGAGGCGACAGCCACCCGGTCCAAGGCTGCAGAAGACCTCCAGAATCACACTCCCGACTACCTTTCTGTCAAGCTCAGAGAGGCAGAGAGGGTCAGAACAGAGGCAGAGAGGACTCGCGTCATGTCCGAGGCATCAATCGAGACATCGACCCAGCAGCTGAAGATCTTGATAGACAGGGTGGCAGAGCTGGACAGGCAGGTCAAGTCTCAGAACGATTCGATCTCCAGGGCAGAGAAGAAGATCGACGAACTCAAGTCGAGCATAGGAGAATCCGAGTCGGAGCTCCTCGAACTCAGAGAGCAGGCTTCCCAGTTCGACGAGGAGCAGAAGCTCCTGAACGACAAGAGGGACGAGATTATCGAGGAGAGGGCCAGCCTAAGGGCCCACCTGGAGAGGATCTCCCAGGAGAAGCAGAGCATATCCGGGCGATTGGAGGAACTTAGCGTACAAATCAAGCAGAGGCGCGAGGCGCTGGACGAGATTGTGGCCGAACTAGGGGCGGCCGGCATACCGATCCCGCCAGAAGACGCGCAACTGCCAACAGTTGTGGAGGCGGAGCGGAGCGTGCAGGGGCTCGAGCGCCGCCTCCGCGCCCTCGGGGACGTTAACATGCTCGCCATAGAACAGTATGACACCGCCGCTGCGCGCATCACGGACCTGATCGCAGACGGCAAGCTCCTGAGGAAGCGCAGGGACGAACTCTCCACGATAGCAGATCAACTAGAGGATGAGCGAAAGACGCGGCTGCTCAACGTCTTCGAGCACGTCAACAACAACTTCCGGAGGGTGTATGAGATACTGCAGCCCACAGGCAGTGGCGAACTGAAGCTCGAGAACATAGACAGCCCCTTCGACGGAGGATTGGAGATGGCATGCGTCCCACCGGGCAAAAGCCAGAACACCCGGAGGACAGCCCTATCCGGAGGCGAGAAGTCGATGGCAGCGCTCGCACTGATATTCGCGATACAGGACTACGAACCCAGCCCGTTCTACTACTTCGACGAGGTGGACCAGAACCTCGACCCATTCAACTCCGAGAAGATCTCAGCCCTCTGCAGGATGAGGAGCGGCATGGCACAGTTCATCATGGTCACACTGAGGAAGGTCAGCCTCACGCTGGCCGACCACCACATAGGAATCACTCACGCAGGCAACGGATGCAGCCAGAGGATAACCGACTTCGACAGGGCTGCCGCATTGGACCTCAGTGAGGAGATTGAGGCCGAGGAGAAGGCGAGGATCGCCTCCGAGGCGGAGAAGGAGGCGATGCCGGAACTACCATCTCCAGCGGACATGCCAAAGACCCCAGAACCGCTGCCAGCTCCCTCGAGCCTCGGTGGGCTAGCCGACAGGGCAGGGGTCGACGTGCCCGAAGACGGGATTCCCGAGCCCGAGGGAGAGGGTCTTCAGAGCCTCAGGGGACGCACTGAGGACGTCACCGAGGACATCGAGGAGTCTGAAACAGCACAAACTGAGGAGCAGGAGGAAACTCCCACAACTCCAGAGATCGAATACAGGGAGGACGCATAGTGATCTTCGGAGAGCAGATGAGGGATGACGTTGTCCTCCGTCTGCTTGAGGGCCAGCCCAACCTAGAGGCCAGTAAATTTCTGGACAGGCTGATGGAGCTGTCGACCCTGGAAGAGGCGGAGCACCAGTTCCTCATCGACCCATTCGACCGATCGGTTGCCCTGGTGTTCCAGATGTTCCAATCGAGCGACTTGGACCCCTGGGACGTCGACCTATCCAGTTTTATCGAGATGTTCAACGAGCGAATCGAGAAGGCCGAGAACATTGACCTCCCATCGTGCGGCCGCATAATCAGGATGGCGTGGTCCATCCTACGTGGTCAGGCGAGCTCCCTGATAGAGCGTCAGGAGATGGCTATGGATTTCGAGGAGGAAGTCAATTGGGATTTCGATGACGGCTGGGAGGTCGAATTCGATGACGCTGACTACAACTTCTCAGTGGGCGTCATGACCGGAGCAGCCGACGAGACCCTACCTTCGATGTTCGAGGGGCGCATACACCGGGAGGAAGGTCGACCAGTCACCCTTGGTGAGCTTCTCTTCGGTCTCAAGGACGCGAGTAGAATTGCCGAGGAGCAGAGGACTCGGGAGAGGATAGCCAAGGAGAGGAGGGAGGCACATGACAGGGCAAGGGCACGATTCAGCGGGAGCTTCCACGTGGAGGATCTCGAAGGAGACTTGAGGAGGACGTGGGATGCTCTGAAGTCTAGGGCGCAATCATCCGAATCAGTGGCACTCGGAGAGGTCGCAGACGAGCTGAACAGGAACTCACAAGCGGGACTGGACGATCAGGAGACCAAGACAGAATCGCAAGTCACCGCATTCGTATCCACCCTGTTCCTAACAAACAGGGGCTACATCTCACTCGACCAGGAGGGGGGTTACAACGGCAGGATAGTCCTCGGTGACCTCTGGGGAGGATCAGAGGACTATGAGGAACTGACTCATAAGCTACACCCGAAGTCCAATTCGTTGGAGGTCTCAAATGTCTGAGCCACCACTGACCACAGTACTCGAAGCCATCCTGTTCGGAGCGGGACGCTCGATGTCTCTCGAGGAGCTCTCCGAGATGCTCGGGGAGCCGAAGGGAGTCATCCACGTCGGCCTATCCAACCTGAGGAAGAGCTTCGAGCAGAGAGAGGGCAGCGCCCTGCAACTTACGGACGTTTCAGGCAGGTGGATATTCGAGGTCAGGCCCGAGCTATCCTCCTTCCTCCCAAAGACATTCAGGGCAGACATACCTCCAAGACTACTACCAGCAGCAGCTCTAATCGCCTACCACCAGCCAATGCAGCAATCCCAGCTGAAGGACATGCTCGGTCAGAAGGCCTACGACCACGTTCGGGATCTAGCTTCGATGGGACTCATCGACAGGAGGAGGGACGGACTCACCCGACGACTCACCACCACTCGGAGATTCGCCGAGTACTTTGGGTGCCCAGAGGTCGAGTTCAGAAAGGTACGCGCTTGGTTCAGGTCGGAAGCCATCAAGCTCGGGCTCACCAGCGCCGAGCTCGCCGCATCCCTGGCTCCCGACGAGCAGATGACGATATCCGAGTTCTCTGAAGGCGACGCACCAGAGGTCGAAGCTGGTGTCGAAGAGTGACTACTTCAGTTCCCTCTGGGAAGGATATCAGTCTGTCGATAGGCTAGCTCTCTGAGTAGCAAACCCCTCGTACAGGAGTGCAATCTCGAGAAGGATTAGCATCGGCCCACCTACTAGGAATAGCGAGATTGGGTCGGGAGGAGAGATCAGCGCACCCAGGAAAAGCGCAGCGAACCAAATCGCACCCCTGTTCTCTACAATCGTGCTCCTCTCCACCAAACCGGTCCTCAGTAGAAGGACTGCTATCACCGGGACTTGAAATCCCATTATGGACGAGAAGTACAGGCCCGTGACAAAACCGACCCATGACTGCAATTGCCATGTCGACTGTAGGCCAGATGCCGCAGTGTCCTCTGCTAGATACTCTAACAGGAATGGGACCAGTACATTGTGAGCATAGGCCAACCCTATCGTACCCAGGGCAGATATTGTCAGCATCGCCTTGACAGCTCTCAGCGCTCCCGCGTTACTGGATAATCGAGCAGTGGCATCGGAAAACGTCCTACTTCCAGTCCAAGACAGGTCCAGTATGATAGTTGCGATCGTCAGTCCGAAGGCAATCTGGACAGCTATCCTGAGCTGGAGCATGATTACCTCGAGAGGCTGCAGGATGATCACCTCGACTCCCTCGGGGATGTATCCGTCAGACTCCAGTAACCATTCGATGATCACCTCGGCCACCGGGTATCCAGCAACGAAACCAATGGTGAAAACGCCCAGGTACAACTTCCTCCTCTTGTCAAGATGGGAAACCATACGTCTCATGCCCCTATTGTCTAACAGCTCCAGCAGCCCCTCGCCCATGCTCTAGGATAGGCATCACATTGGTGAATACATCGATAGTCGGTTATGACTTCCTGAGAATCACGGTCAGGACATCCTCGTCCTTCAGACGATGGTCCAGGCCCACTCTCTGCCAATCGAACTTGGCACTTGGCCCCTTGATCTTCGCATATCGAAACTTCCTGAGGAAGTCCCGGTGCAGCTTGGCACAGACGTCCCTTACGGTGGATGTGTCTTTCACAATCAAAGGCTCGACCATGTCCGCCTCCTGCCCCTGTGGCTTGAGGAAAATCGACATGAAGCCAAGGTTGTCGAAGATGAAGTCCTTCATCTTCTCGATGCCCTCTCCCGTCTTGGCTGAGACGTTGAGTATCGGCCACTCCTCAGGAAGCTCCTTGTAAGCTCCCTTCAGAATCCTATCGTTAGCTAGGTCAATCTTGTTGATTACGACAACTGATTTGCTGTAGACTCGATTTCCAGCCAAGGTGTCGACGATGTGGTCGTCCGTGACATCGGTTCTGAGGGTCACCGTTGCCGAGACTATTCCGAATCCTCTGATGATCCCTTGGATCTCCTCATCGCTCATGTTCGTCTGCTCGAGAGTCGAACGCACCTCTATCCCCCCCCTCCTGGTTCTGGTGACGAAGACTTGTGGGGGGCTCTGATTCAACCTCATTCCAGACTTCCACAACTCCTGATCCAGGATTTGGAAGTGTGACTTCTGGAATGGGTCAATAACGTACAGAACCATGTCGGAGCCTCTGATGACATTCAGGATCTCCTTCCCCCTGCCTTTACCTTCTGAGGCGCCCTTGATCAGACCCGGCAAATCCAAAATCTGAATCTTTGCCCCTCTGTGCTCCATTACGCCTGGGATGCATGTCAGGGTCGTGAATTCGAAGTTGCCTGTTTCCGAATCGACATCGGTGAGTTGGGAGATCAGGCTCGACTTCCCTACGCTGGGGAATCCTACTAGAGCGACTGAGGCATCGCCTGACTTCTTCACCTCGAATCCCTGGTTGCCTCCGCTTGACCTGGAATGCGCCTGCGCCTTTTCCTGCTTCTGCCTGAGTGCTGCAATCTTGGCCTTGAGCTTCCCTATGTGCCCCTGGGTGGCTTTGTTATACTTCGTCTTGGTTATCTCATCTTCCAGGGACTTGATTTGTTCGTCAATAGTCGCCATCCAAAATCCACGCCCCTAGCATCTACCTGTTGATGGTGGCGTGGCCCCACATTCTTGAATTCGGTGGAACGTTAGGGCCTGAATCCATCGAGCGAGGGTATTTGGCCATCAGCGGCCCATCGCGTGCATGGTCGATGTGATGCTCCATCTGGTCGACCGAGGTCTGCTTAACGCGTTGATGGCGATGAGCGTGTCCGAAATATCGTCTGCGATGGAGAAATCATCCCTCAGGGACTCTAGGCCGGAGGCGGATCCCCACTCTCACCGCGACTTCGATGTGGATCTGGAGGGAGAGGTCCTCGAGATCATTGACGGCGCATCAGGGCTAGGGAGTGGGATGGTCCTCCACGAGGCTCCCACCGATGCTGCAGCTGAACTCAGACTCCTTCTCGCCAAGTGGTGCTCATCGGTCCAGTGGAGGTGCTGGGACGCGCGGCTTTTTCTATACGTCGAGCCGATGCTAGACCAATCCGTAACCGGGCCCGATGACTTCCTCCTGCCAGAGATATGGGAGCAGTTCTCAGAAGCCCTTTCAAGGATGGACAGGTCATCCTACTCCGAGTCTGTGGTATTGGACTGGATGTCTAGGAGGGAAGAGATGGGTGAGACGATGGAGCCGGCCGAGGATCCGATGATTCTGCCCACCATGGAGTCGCACCGGACCCTGAGCGAGTCGCTCTTCAATGTCATGGAGTCTCTCAGGAAGTCGAAAATGCAGCTGATGGTGGGTCGTGAATTCCTCGATGCAGGGGAATGGAGAATCGGTCGAGCAAAATTCTCCGAAGCGTGGAGGCCGCCAAATTGAGCGATCTACCACTGGAGCCCCTGCCTCCACCAGAACCACCAGAATCTGGCGTGGTCGTCTTGGGTAGGTTCCAACCGGTCCACAAGGGGCACGCTCTGATAATCCGGGCCGCTGAGGAATGGCGTTCCACAAATGCAAGCGACAAGCAACTCATAATCGCCATCGGCTCATCCAATCAACCTCCTTCGATGAGGAACCCATGGTCCGCAGGAGAGAGGTCCACAATGCTCGAAACATGGCTGGAGTCGGCTAGAATCACAGCATCTATCGTAGCGGTCCCGGATATCGAAGACCCTCCAAACTGGGTCTCCCATGCCGAGAAGTACCACGGAGCCTCGGGGTCACTGTTCACCACCGATATCGACACGGCGGAGCTCTACGAGTCCTCCGGATGGCCAGTAATCCTCGAACAACTCGAACATCGCGACTCATACGAGGGCTGGAGAGTCAGGGCCACTGCCCACATGATGTCGACCGTCTACGATGAGGATGCCGTGAGATCGGTGATGGGTGAATCGGTACCCGAATCTGTCGTTTCCCATATGCTGGAAGAGGGATCCCTCGGTAGGCTCGCTTTCATGGGTGAAGGCGGGGAACCCGTCGGCTAGGCACGGCCCTATTCGTCGTCGAAGTCCTCGAACTCGTCGAACTCTTCCTCACTGATTTCTTCGTCGAACTCCTCGAACTCGTCATCGCTGATCTCCTCGCTGGCCTCGACCGGCGTCTCTGCTACCGCCACCTCTTCGTCGAACTCCTCGAACTCAGCATCGCTGATCTCCTCGCTGGTCTCAACCGGAGCCTCTGCAACCACCGGAGCCTCTGCAACCACCGGAGCCTCTGCAACCACCGGAGCCTCTGCAACCACCGGAGCCTCTGCAACCACCGGAGCCTCTGCAACCAC
>Ga0114999_10000043_pt1 | contig 154101 bp, 144 predicted proteins | sample ArcticOcean_MG_C_3_FD_89820 | JGI IMG/M metagenome (GOLD analysis project Ga0114999, IMG submission 89820) | Marine microbial communities from western Arctic Ocean - ArcticOcean_MG_CB8_126 | ecosystem: Environmental > Aquatic > Marine > Oceanic | place: Arctic Ocean: Canada Basin | collected...
ACCCCCGGCTCCAGAGACGATAAAACCATCACCTTGGTTCCTTAGAATGCCCCAACTTCTTGGACCGCCGGGGCCTCAAAGCCTAACATAGAAAGTGGTACCACATCTGGGGGCACGTCACCGTGATACCGCGCCAATCCAGATAGTCCATGATCTCCACGGCGAGGTGCTCGGGTTCTCGCCCCAGGAGCGCGGTGAGATCGTCGATGTGTGGCTCGGAATGGAAGGGCAAGATGCTGTGCGGGCGACACGCTTCGACGATCCGAAGCACTTGAGGCTCGGCGTCCAGATCGACCTTCGTTGGAAGGATGACAATGAGGGCCATTCCCGGCGGTCGACGGCGAACAACCTTGAACTCACGGCTCCACATGCCCCACGCGAGTTGCCACACGAGCGCGGTGCCAGGACGACCGGGTTGAGTGAAACGAGGGTCGTCCTCGCGCACCGACTCCAACTCGAGATAAGGCCGCGCAAAGAACGAAAGCGTAAGGGATTGTGCTGGTGAGGCTCTCATGGACGTTCCTCCATAAGGCGTGACATCAGAACCGTGATATGGCCATTATACCTGGCTGCCATCATCGTTCTATCATCACCTCTGGAACCACGAGCGTGGCTGACTGAGAGGCCCTACCACCCCTCCCTTTGCCTGAGCGATGTGATGTGCGCCACGTGATGCCTACCGTGCCACGCGTAGAGCTGGAGCAGCACGTCGAGGTTCGACTCCCCGAAGCCGGGGTTCGTCCATCGGCGGTCAAAATCCCCGGGGGTCATGGCCCGGAGAAGGATGAGCCAGCGCGTGTGTAATGCATCGAGGAGATCGAGTGATACGGCTACCGGTGCGGTTATTGCATCTGGTAAGCGCGCCCACAGTTTTTCGTCGTACGGCTTGATTACGGGTGCGTCCTCGGTGAGGGCCCACCGGAACCGCACGTACGCGTTGACGTGGCTGTCGAACACGTGGTGAACCACCTGCCGCACGGTCCATCCTTCTTCTCGGTACGGGGTGTCCAACTGAGGATCATCTAGTCGAACAACAGCCTCGCGTAGCAACGCAGGGGCGTGGGCGATTTCGTCCATCATGGCCACCCTCTGTGCAGCCGTTGTTTGTCCATGCGCGTGGGCTTGAAACCGTCCGATGGGATACCTCAGATCCGTCATGCCGCCGCACCCGGCGTTCCGAACCGCTTCGCCGTGCGCTCGCGAGCTTTCGCCGCCTCGACGTCGCGGTCGCGCGGCGCGGATTTCGTAGTGAGAGAGGCCAGGAGTTCACTCGCAACATCCGTGACAGACTCTACGGCTGCGTCGAAGGCCTGTTGGTTCGCTTGTGACGGCTTGTTGAACCCGCTCAGCTTTCTGACGAATTGTAAGGAGGCGGCGCGAATTTCTTCTTCCGTTACGGGCGGATCGAAGTTGAACAGAGTCTTGATGTTTCTGCACATTGGAAAGTCCTTTCGCTCAATCGATTCTAGGTTGCTTCGAGTCGGGTCGGGAGCCTGCCGCCCCGGTCGGCTACCTTGCCAATCTCGGATCTTTTCTTCCGTCTAGAAAGGGCCTCGCGCCACGCCCTTTCCAGGACCCGAAGCTCGCCTCCACATCTCGAAATCGCCCCGCCAAACCCTTGCGAAGACACCGTTTGTTTCTTTAATTGGAACTTGCATTCAAATTCAGTATTCTTGAAGGTGACTCGGAGGCCCAGCGCCTTACTTCAAATCCGTCGTCGAGGCGGGGTGAGCCATTGGAAGGAGCATCCTCGGTGAATAGGCTGGGTCCCCAAAAGAGACCGGCCCGCCTGGCTGCGGTTGCGCCGCCTCCAGGCGTGCGACTCCCCCGCCAACCGCGGAGTCAGGCGTCGTTCGAACGGATGATCGCCGCTGCCCATGACCTCATCTGGGAGTCCGGCCTCGAGGCGGCGACCGTCCAAGGCATCCTCCAGCGTTCTGGAGTGGGATCGGGGACCTTCTACGCCCGTTTCGACGGGAGGGACGCCCTACTCGCCTATTTGGCCATCCGCTTCTGGTCCGATGCCGAGGAGGGTTGGGCGGCAGTGCTCTTGCCGCACCGATGGACTGCGGCGGGGCCGAAGGAAATCGTGACCCAGTTCACCCGAATGGCGGTCGTATGGACGCAAGCGCACGGGGCGCTACTCCGGGCCTTTCTGGTTCATGCGATGACGCATGCGGAGGCCGATCTCCTAGACCAGACGATGGAGCTGGACAACACTGTGGCCGATCATTTGACCCGTCTCTTGTTGCCACGCGCGAAGGAGTTCACACACCCAGACACCGAAGGGGCCGTCCGACTCGCTACGCTTCAGGTCTTCGCGGCGCTGCGGAGCCGAATCATCTTCGCATGGGGAGACCGACCCGACGGAATCGAAGACCGGCACCTGGCCGATGAGCTCGCTTCGGCATTCCTGCTCTACTTGGGGGGCCGGATCTAGAAGGAGCCCGTTCGAAGCCCACCCAGGGATCAAAAAAAGACGAAGGGCGAAAGACTTCCACGTCCCCCGCCCTTCGAGTAAGCCCGCCGTTGGAACGGCCCGCTTACGAGTGCACGCGCGTGATCCCTCTAGTGGTGGCCCTCACCCCCGTGACCGTGCATGCCCTTCATGTGCTCGGGCATCAGGACGGGCATCATGATCCGATCCCAGATGTCGTATCCGGCCGGGGTCATGTGCAGCCCGTCGGAGACGAAGAATTCGGGTATGGGCAAACCGTCCGGCCCCAGCATGTCGGTACCGACATCGACGAACTCGACCCGAGCGTCCCCACGAGCGTACGCCTCAATGGCGGCGTTCGAAGCTTGCATCTCATCCCAGACGTCCCAACGGGCCAAGCTCGGCTTGATCGACATGATGACGATCCGCGTCGAAGGCTGCGCCTCGAGCACCGCCTCGATGAACTGCTCGTAGTCCTCCAGGATTTGCCGGCTGAGCTTTCCGGCGCTGCTGTCGTTGTCTCCCTGGTAGAGGACGACGGTCCTGGGCGAGTAATTGAGGACCGTCTCCTTGACCCAGTAGGTCCCATCCGACATTTGTGAGCCACCGAAGCCCCGGTTGATTATCGGCAAGCCGCGAAAGCGGGCACCCGTGTCCCAGCGCACGATGCTCGAGCTGCCGACAAGGAGAATCGCATCCGCCGGAAAGCTGTTCTTGGAGTCGTACGCAGCGAACTCCGCCATATCATCGGCGAAACGGGTTGGATCGGGGTCGGCGACCTGCCCCACCAGCATGGCCGGGCCGGCTGCGAGGAGAAGTGCTGCGAGCAGACCTAGACGTGAGGTAAGGGACGATTTCATTCGACTCTCCAATTACGACGTTTTCCATCACTGGATACGGGGCATCGCCCCTGCCGGGACGCGAACGGACGCGAACCGACACTAGACTGATGGTGAACATTGGGCATGTAGCCGCCTCCGTCCAGTCCCGAGCGCCCCGAAAGGCCCCCAACACGGGTCTCGACTTTGGGCCCTGTTCGATCGCTCCGACCGTGGCGCCTCGATGATCACGCCGCGGACCGAGTCGGAAAACGCCTGCGCCTACGGCGCCCCACACGTCAGGAAATTCATGGAAGGGCTGGAACCTCCGGCGCCCTCTGAACTGAGGACGATCGCTCCGTCCGCTCCGAATCCAACGCCCTCTCCCTGTGATTCACCGAGGGTTCGAAGACTGACGCGCTCGTTCTCCCTCTCGATGAGTCGTCCTCCATCCGTGACGTCGAAAAACTCGAGGCTTTGGTAGGTGCGGATGACGACCGCGCTGCCGTCGAGCGACGCGGAAGCTCCCGTCACCATCCCTCGCAGGCTCACGGGACCGGGCGTGAGGAGCTGGATTTCGACCAGGCGGACGACCTCATCAGAGCGGAGCGGTAAAGGATAATGATACAGCGTGACCGGATGATTCCGGCCCTTTGTGACGAAGAAGATCTGCTCGGGGGGCAAGACGTACATCGCTTCGATGTCACGAGCTCCGTCGGGAAGCGTGACACCGTACCACTCCGCCTCCACTTCGGCGTCGGCCTCACCGTTCGGTTCAGTAAGCCGGAAAAAACCGACGCTTTCGCGACGCTCCGTATTGTCCCCCGTGTCCGCCAGATAAAGACATTCACCTAGAGTACAAGTCGCCCGTGCCATGTCCTCCCAATCACGGAAGCGTTGCTTCAACTCGATGCGGGCTCGCACTCGCCCGTCGCGGTCCACCGCGAAAAGAACGGGGTCGCGACCGTCGTTGTGTGTCCAAACCAGGTCGGGGTTACGGATGCCGACCGCAACGCCACTCGTCTCCCGGAGATGCCCTGGAAGGAATACGGGTGGTCCCACAGGAAGGCACTCCGATGCGTCCGCGATGTATTGCGTGCAGGTCGCGATCACGGGTAGCGTCATCCAGATCGCGTGCCGGGCTACGCGGGTTAGGGACTTCGAAAACACCGACACGATCAAAACCGCCCGGCGGCAGCCTCGGAGAGAATGGTATCGAAGACCTGTCTGAAGGTCTCGAGGGGAAGAGCGCCGTTGACGGGTCCTACCCCAACGATGATAAACGACGGGGTACCCCGGATGCCGAGTTCACCCGCCAGGTTGGTTTGTGCCTGCACCCGCCACAAAAATTCGTCGTCTTCCACGCAACTCCGGTATCGCGCCATGTCGAGCCCGGCCTCCTCGGCGAAAACCTCGGCGAGAGCTTCGGGATCTGAGGCGGACTTCCAATCGCCTTGTCGTTCGAAGATGATATCCGAGATCGACACGAAGTAGCTCTGTCCCTGATCCCTCGCACACTCCGCGGCGAGCGATACCGGCATCGACGGAGCCCAGTTCCCGGTGATGAAGGGGATAGATTTCCAAAAGACGCTCCCCGGATCCACGTACTCTTCGTGAAGGGGCCGGCGCGTTTCCTCGTGGAATATTTTGCAGTATCCGCAACCGTAGTCGTAGAATTCGACCATTCGGATCGGCGCCTCTTCGGTGCCAAAATTGACCCCGAGCATGTCCACAGTAATCTCATCGAGCGGCGGCCCATTGGGCGCAGCCTGCGAAAGCGCCGCCAGGGGGTTACCCGGCTCGAACAGCGAGGTGCCGGCGGAGAGAAGCTGGCCCGCGCCTGAGGTGGTCAGGCGCGCGCCCGTCTCAGCCGTCCCGTCGGTTTCGCCCGAGGTGCACCCCACGGCGCCCGCAGCCAGGAGCACCATAAACAGAAGTGGCCACAATTCTCGATTCATCACAATTCCAGATTGATCCATTGAGGTAGGTCGGCTAGCGACGTCGAAACGGCGGCGAACTTACCCGTTACAAGAAGTACGCCGATGAGCACCAAAAGGATGCCCGCAATTTTCTGAATTGGCCGAGCCCATCGGCGCAACTTCTCCAGGCTCGTAAGAAACCGGTTGAACGCCACTGCGGCAACCAAGAAGGGAACACCGAGCCCGAGGCCATATAGGGCTAGAAGGAGCGTACCTCTGGCTACGGTGGCTTCCATCGAGGCATATAGGAGGATTGTCGCGAGGATCGGCCCGATGCAGGGCGTCCATCCAGCACCGAACACCACGCCCACGACCAAGGACCCGAACACGCCGGTGGGTTTGGTCCTGAGGTGGACGCGCAGGTCCCGAGCGAGTGGTGGGAAGTGCACCCAATCGAGGAGCAAGATCCCCAGTCCGATTACCACAACCCCGCCCACGCGGCTGATGGCCGGGAGGACTCGATTAAGAGCCTGGCCCGCGGCGGTCGCGGAGGCGCCCAGGGTCATGAATACGAGAAGAAAACCGAGTATGAAAAGCGCCGCGTGCAGTACCGCATTACGGCGGGTTGGGGCCTCGGACGCATCGGCCAGCTCGTCCATCGTCAGGCCAGACACGAAGGTCAAGTACGCCGGCACCACGGGTAGCACGCATGGCGACAGAAACGAGACCAACCCGGCGAAAAACGCGAACGGTAGGGAAATACTGGTGGCGTCCATGATCCGTTAGCGTATCCCGAGCGCCGGGTAAGCCGGACCCTTGTCGTCAGGCGGCGTGATCTTACGAATGGACTGCCGATCCCAATTCCCGGGCACTTTGGCCACGCCGTCGAGGATAACGACGGTCCCCGCGACCTTGTCGTGAATCCCTTGCCGATTCGCGTCCCAATAGATCTGCGCAAACCCCAGCGTCCCGGTCGCTAAACCCGCCGCATAACCACCGGCACGTTCAAAAGCGTGCCACCACGTGATGGGATGACCGTCGAGGCGCACCACACGCACCTGCATGACGCGCTTGCCCGGGGTTTGCCCTCCCATCCAGGGCATGAGGATGGCGAAGTAGAGTGTCCACCAACCGAAACCGAAGCCTAGGGAATCGAGGCGGCTTGTGAACCACCCGACCAAACTTCGACGTTGAAGCGCATCGTCGAGCTCGGCTCTGGCGACCTCGAGGTCGCGGGTCATACGCGCCAGATCTTCTGCGAGCTCTCCAACCGTATCCCCCACCAGGTCGAGCGCCTCCGCGTTCTCCATTTCCGTGGCTCCGTCGAACGTCGGTGAGTTCCGCTGGTCCATCGTCTGAAGTATTCCCACGACGACCACTGCCGTCATCGTCAGAACCGCAAACCCCATACATCCTAGGAAAAGGCGGACCCCCCGAGGCGCTCGATGGTCCTTTCCCGATTTCCCGGCGCGCGTAAAGAGAAAGGCCGCCGCGACCACGCCTAGGACGAACCAAAACCCGCTCGTTAGTGCCGTGATGGAAGCGACCAGAAAAATGTCGATCAGAATCGCCAAGCCCCGCCGCCACGGCGGAGCAAGCGGAGTCCCCAGAAGCGGGGGGTCCACCGAAAACGCATCCGGGGTAACGATGGTTTTTGGATCGTTCACGTCCATCACTATGCTCGTAGCGCGGGATCAGCGAGAGCGACGGGCCACGTACAACCCGGCTGCCATGCCGAGGAGGACGGCAGCCCAGAGGGTACGACTGGACCTGACGCTTCGCCGTCCCGGCCCGTCCACCGCTTCCCGGTCCCCGGGCGTGAGTTCGCTCTCAGCTTCCCCCACTTCGAGGGCGCCCCCTCCTCTCCGGGCTGCGATGCTCAGATCGGGCTGCTGAGAGGGGTTCACGTGAGCAGGAGCGTCACCTTCACTCACGTACTCGCAATGGAGACACGACGCGATGGTCTTTTGCATAGCCGTTCGGTTGGGATAGGTCAGCGCCTCTCCGCAGTCGGGACAAGACCGTCCGGCGGGTAACGGGCGGATCATCGTGTAGAGGCCGCTTTTCGAAAGGTCCAGCGTCTCAGCGATCCGATTCACGCTCTGTCCGGACCGCCAGTACAAATCGGTGGCTCGATCCGCGAGTTTCTGGTCGTCGCTCTTTTTGGACGGCATCGGACGATTCCGCGTTCGGACGACCCTTGGCGACGAGACTCGCCGCCGCCTGGAGTGCTGTCCTCGACAGGCCATGCGGCCCAGGGCAAGATAGCGGGGCCACCGGGTAGGTGCGAGAAGCGGGCCATCGAAGACCCTAGCAGTATGGTAGGAGACCGACTTGAACATTCCCGTGTCCCACGGGCATTTGGAGGCGGCTCACCGCGAGCCCCCAGGAACGTTGAGGGGTGCCGGTATCGTCTGTCACCCCCACCCCCTGCAGGGTGGGACCATGCACACGAAGGTTGTTTTCCGGGCGGCGCAGGCCCTTGCCGACGCGAAAATCGCCGCGCTCCGGTTCAACTTCCGCGGCGTGGGTACCAGCACCGGCAGCTATGAGATGGGGGTTGGTGAGAAGGGTGACGTGCTTGCCGCACTTGATTGGCTCGAAGAAAAGTACCCCGGCGCGCCACTCGTCGTAGGGGGCTTTTCGTTCGGTTCGATGGTTGGACTCGGGGCCGCGGCGGAGGATCCTCGGGTCGTCGCGCTGTTCGGCCTGAGCCTTCCGGTCCGTATGTACGACTACGGATTCTTGGCCAACGTACGTAAGCCCATTCTCGTGGTTCAGGGTGATGAGGACGAGTTGGGATCGGGTTCCGATGTTGAGCCCATCGTCGCTGCTTTGGGCTCTCACGTCACGCTCGCCAGAATTGCTGGGGCGGACCATTACTTCGACGGGCAGATTGACGAATTGAAGTCCGTAATGAGCGATTATTTCGGAAGCGGGCCGGGCGGTCGTGCACTGTCAGAAGGGTTGATCGAATGAGAGATCGGCAGCGGATCCTCGACAACCTGGAGAAGCTTTATCAGGACGAGTTGGGCCGAAAAGCGGACCCTGATAGCTCTGGAGCCAGTCGCCTGGACTTTGAATTCCAGCGGGATCAGCTTTACCTGGAGGTGCTCCTCGATTTACGCGATGTCCTCGGGGGTTCGCCGGTGGACGAACCGTCCACCAAGTCCCTCCTCGAGAAGGCACAGCAACTGAAAGACCTGACTCGGCTGCGCTGATGAAGATCTACACCAAAACGGGAGATGACGGCGACACCTCTCTGTTCGGTGGCGGGCGGGTTCCCAAGTGTGACAGCCGGGTCGCGGCGTACGGGGCCGTAGACGAGCTCAATTCGTTCGTCGGCGTTGCTGCCACTTTGGTCGAGGGTGCCGGGGTCCGGCGCGGACTCCTCGATATCCAAAACGATCTTTTCGCGCTCGGCGCGAACCTCGCGACCCCGGGGGGGGACGGATCGCGTGCGCGCCCCCAAACGCCCGATGTCCCTGTGGCTCGGATCGAAGCCATGGAGCGTTGGATCGACCAGGCCGTCGACCAACTCCCCGAGCTCCGTCAGTTCATACTCCCTGGCGGCACCGCCGCGGCTTCGAACCTGCACGTCTGTCGGTCCGTGTGCAGGCGTGCGGAACGCGCCGTTGTCGCCCTGGGCCGAGAGGAGTCCCTTGACTCCGGAATCGTCCCATATCTCAACCGACTCTCGGACCTACTCTTTGTTTGGGCCCGCCTCGAAAACCACGGAGCGGGACTTGAGGACGTGCCCTGGAGCCAGGAGTGAGGCGTGCCCCGGTGGCACGAGTGAAGTGAGCCGGTGGGAGCTCATGGCCGACCGCGTAAAACGAACCGCCGTCGCCTCAGGTGTGGACCGGGCGGGAAGGGATCTCATCGAGAGGGCGATCGCGGCCGCAATGGTCCCGCGCTTGGCTGTCCTCGATGACGACCACCATCCCGACTATCTTCACCCGGGCCGAACCGCTGTGATCCTTCTAGATGACGTCGGGCTGGCAGATCCCGTTGCGCTTGCGGCCGCCAGCATACTGGACACACGGCGGGGCGACCTGGAGGTGGGTGATCGAGAGGCCACCGAACGACTGAATCCCGAGGTCACTGCTTTCAGGAAAGCGGTGCCCCGCGCCGGCTCCCCTACCTTGCTCGAGGATTTGCTGGCCAGCGAGCATGACGTGGTCTTGGTGGCTCTCGCCGAGCGGCTCGACCAGGTCCGGCACGCGCATCTTTGGGGAAATCTGTCCGAGGCCCGCGTGGCTCATGAGGAGGCGCGTGAGGTTTACACGAAGATGGCCGAGCGGACCCATGCCCGTTTGGCTGCCCGCTACACACACTGGGGCCGCGCTTTTGGGGAAAGATACCTCAAGTAGGACGATGGATACTTGACTGGCTCGAGGTTTTCTGCATTAATGGATCCCTCTCCGTTGTTTCCGGATTCATCACGCCACGACCCGTAACGGCCCATGACTTATATCATTGCTGAGCCCTGCATCGACACGAAAGACGCGAGTTGCGTCGAAGTATGCCCGGTCGACTGCATCTACGAAGCCGGGGACATGTTCTACATCCATCCGGATGAGTGCATCGACTGCGGAGCATGCGAGCCGGAATGTCCCGTCACGGCGATCTTCCCGGACACGGACGTGCCGCCCGAGTGGACCAGCTTCATCGAGAAGAACGCGAAGCACTTCGATTAAAGACCAGTGAAGGCGTCGACCGACTGACCGCGTCGGTCGACGCCTCCAGTGTCCCTCGAGGCGAGTGCTGAGGCACCGTGCTAGAGGCCGAGTTCCCTCATCCGCTCGAGCGTGATCGATCCTGAAGCGCTCTCCGCTTCGGGTACGGCTTGCTTCGGCTGACTCTGCTTCTGCTGTCTCACCAAGAGCAGGCCCGCCACCACAGCTGCGGCACCCACGATTCCTAACGTAAGTTTGTGAATGGTCCCCTCCTCGCTCGGGTTTTCTGTCGGTGTTCCATACCGGCTACGGCACCGCGCGGGTCCCCGTGGCCGGCGCGTCTCATCGCGGCTAAGTGGCCGGTTTCTTTTGACTTTGGCAAGTGTTGTGCGCGTCTTTGCCGTGGGGGCGCTCGATCCCACCGGGCCCTGGGCGACTGTCCCATCCTGCCCTTCCAAAGGAGGACTGGCGTAGCTAGAATGCCTGCCGATACTTGGCAGATCCAGCCGATGACCCTACCCCCAGCGACCATGGTGCAGCCGATGAACAAAGTGGCCAGCGAGCCGACCGCATCGGAACGGTTGATCGTGGCCCTCGATATGGAGGACAAAAGCACGGTCCTGAAGCTCGTCAGTGACCTCGGCGCCGACGTCTCCTTCTACAAGGTCGGGATGGTTCGCCTGTTAGACACCGGCATCGAAATTGTTGAGGAACTGACGCGCCAGGGAAAGAAAGTTTTCCTCGATCTAAAGTCTTTCGACATTTCGAATACCGTTGCATCGACCGTCGCATTAGCGAGAGACCTTGGGGCTACCTTTGTCACTGTCCATGGCAGTGGTGCGGCGATCGGCGCAGCCAAAAAGGCTGCAGGCGAGGATTTGAAGGTCCTCGCGGTAACTATCCTGACGAGCTTGAGCCGGAAGGATGTGTACGAAATTTACGGCATCGACGCAGATCTGGAGGACATGGCCGTCGCGATGGCTAAGCTCTTTCTGGAAAAGGGCTGCGATGGCGTGATTGCGTCACCCAGAGAGGCGGCACGTCTCCGTGATGAACTCAAGCCCGGGGTCCTCATCGTAACGCCCGGCATTCGCCTGGACGGGACGTCCGAAGACGACCACGAGCGAGCCGGCGATCCACGAAAAGCCATCGCCGATGGTGCCGATTATCTTGTGGTCGGGCGACCGATTTACGAAGCAGCCGATCCCCGGGCGGCGGCCTCGGCGTTAATTGCCGCGATCCAGCAGGGTCTCGACGCTCGTACGAGCGCGGGTTCACGCTCCGCCTTTTAAGGGTGTCCACCATGACCCCCTGCCGCGCGTAAAGCAGTCGGGGTATAACATGTCACATCCACAAGGCCGAATTCTTCAAGAGGCGCAGGCGGGTGACCCCGTTGCACTAGCTCGAGCTTTGGTCTCCACTCCGTCCGTGAATCCCCGACTCGAAGAATGTGGCGCCGGCGAGGCGGCCATCGCTCGCTTGACCGCCGACTGGATGAGGGCCTGGGGCCTTGCGGTCGAGGTTTCCGAGGTGGCGCCTGGCCGCTGGAACGTCGTGGGGCGCCTGGGGGGTGAGGGCATCGGCCCGACGCTCCTCCTGAACGGCCATCTCGATACAGTGGGTGTGGCGGGCATGAGCGTCGAGCCTTTCGGGGCCGAACTACGTGCTGGGCGGCTCTGGGGGAGGGGGTCTTGCGACATGAAGGGGGGTGTGGCCGCGCTGCTGGCGGCCACCGCGAAAATCGCCCGCGATCCACCTGCCGGTGCGTTGATCGTGGCCCTCACGGCCGATGAGGAGCACGCCAGCTTGGGTATGGAGGCCCTCGTGGCCTCTGGTTTGCGGGCCGACGCTGCGGTCGTATGCGAGCCTACCAGCTTGGCTGTCATGCCCGCTCACAAAGGGTTTGTCTGGGTAGAGGCCGTATTTCACGGGCGGGCGGCGCACGGTTCCCGACCCGAAGTCGGTGTGGATGCGATCGAGCACGCCGGCCTTTACCTCGCCGCACTGGGTGCGCTGAGAAGTCGGCTGTGCACGGGAGAGCCCCATCCGCTTTTGGGCTACGGATCGTTCCATGCCGGCACGATCCGCGGTGGCTCTGCCCCGTCCGTCTACCCGGACGCTTGCCGACTCGTCCTGGAACGCCGCACGTTACCGGGAGAAGACACGAATCGCGTCGTGGAGGAGTTCCAGAGGGTTTTGGACGATCTGGCGGGCTCGGTGCCGGAGCTCGAGGCGAAACTAACTCTGGGGTTGGCACGTTCTGCTAGTGAGGTGCCACTGGGGTCGCCCCTGGTGGCGGGGCTACGGGCCGCGTGCGTGGACGAAGGAGTCGAGCCGACGTTGGCGGGCATGACCGCATGGGTGGATGCGTCGTTTTTGAACGAGGCCGGGACGCCTGCGGTTTGCTTCGGCCCGGGATCGATCGCTCAGGCGCACTCTGTCGATGAGTGGATCGATCCTGCTGAGATCGTGGTGTGCGCGGCGGTCCTCGAACGTTTTTCACGGGAGTTCCTTCAAGGTGATACGGACGAGATGATGAGTGACGTGTTGGCGGGGGCGCAATGAGCGGGGATTACCCGGTCCAGGGTCCGAACCTCGAAGCGGCACGTGAGCGCGCTGTGGACGTGCTCATGGAACACTTCGCAAACGACGTCGTGGGCCTTGATGAGTTCGAAGCGCTGCTGGACACGGTTAATGGCTGCTCAACGGTCGGGGAACTCCGTGCGTTGCTCGCCGAACTTCCGCCTCTGGAGTCGTCAAAGCCCGCCACCGATGTAATCCCTGCCCAGGGTGGAGGGCCGGTCATCGTCGAAGCGGATCGCGTCCGGGAGCACGGCTATTTGATCAGTGTTCTAGGTGGGACCAACCGCACGGGGCGTTGGATCCCGGCCCGAAAGAACTTTGCGATCGGGATCTTGGGAGGGATCTCGCTAGATTTTTGAGAAAGCCTACTCGGGCCGGGTGTGACGGATTTGAACGTGCTAGCGGTCATGGGCGGCGTCGAGATCATCGTCCCACCGGACATGGCCGTCGAGGTTGACGGGATGGCCCTGCTCGGAGGATTCGACCACCAGACCAACGCTCCGCTTCGGAGTAATCCAGAACTCCCCACGCTAAGGGTCCGAGGCCTTGCCCTCATGGGCGGCGTGGAGGTCAAAGTTCGGCTCCCCGGAGAGAGCTCCAGGGAGGCCCGAAGTAGACGGCGCCTGGAGCGGAAGTCCAGGCGCCGGGGATAATTCGGCTATTCGCTAGCGGAGACGCCTGCCGCGCAGTGCTGGTCGTAGGCAGCCTTCAGTGTATCCGCGATCTCGAGCGGGTGACGCCCCTCGATCTGGTGGCGCTCCATCATGTACACGAGCTCCCCGTCTTTCATCAACGCGATCGCGGGCGACGAGGGCGGATAGCCGGCGAAGTACTCGCGTGCCCTTTCTGTCGCGTCTAGATCCTGCCCGGCGAACACGGTCGCGAGCACGTCGGGCTTGGCCTCGTTGGTCAACGAGTGCGCCACCGCCGGCCGCATGCCCCCGGCGGAACAACCACAGACCGAGTTGATCGCGACGACCGTCGTACCCGTATCGGTCCCGAGGACCTCGTCGACGTCGGCGGCGGTCCTGAGCTCCTTGAAACCTACCTGAACGAGTTCCTGTCTCATCGGGGCAATCAACGGTTCTGGATATGGCATCATGTACTCCTGTGGTGGCGGCGTTCTCAACCGGCTTGCCGATCGTGTTCCCTTGGGCCGGCAAATTTCCCGGGTCCGTAAATATCAGGGTCCAAGGGTATTTGGGGAACCCTAAGCGGTTCATCGCGAAACGATCGACCGACGCGACCTGTTACTCGACTTGATGGACACGCCATGAATACCCGCGGCGGACTCGGACGAAACATTCGTTACCGTATGCCTGTCATTTGACGTGGGAAAGTGACCCGGACAGCGACATAGACTTCGGATGCGGTAGCTATGTAAACTATGGTCCGACTACAAGTTAGGATATACGCGGGTAATGCTTTCATACCACGACGGCACCGTTGAACATACTAGGCGGTGGCACAATACCATTCCCGTGGGAATCCGTTCGATTTATGATGCGAATAGGAAGAACGCAGGCCGGAGCGGGGTAAGAGGACGTACGTGAAGGAAGTACGGGGAGGTGATGAGGGTGGGATCATGTTGAAGCGCGTCGCATGCTGAAGGGGGCCAACGTGGTCCGATACTCCCTGACCTTCTTGGGAGCGTCCATGCTTGCCGTATGCAGCGGCGAAGCTGTTGATCCGCTGGACCGCGCTGTCTCGATCGGGGGTTCTGAGGCTGTCAGCGGCGGCGGCACGACTGACGTACAGCCGGAACCGGCCACCCTGCAGGGCACTGAGGCCGACTGGGCGATCGTCCAAGAAAAGACTCAGTGGGCGGTTGCGCAGGGACATGCTTCGCTGAGCATCGGCGACCTGGTTGCCCGGATCGGGGAGACGTTCGTTGGGACACCCTACGCTCCATACACGCTCGAGGCGCCCGGCGAAGAGAGCCTCGTGATCGAGCTCGAGGAGCTGGACTGCGTGACCTTCGTTGAAAACGTGCTAGCGCTCGCCCGGTTCGTTCAGACTGCGCCCGACGACCTGTTGGCCGCGAATGCCGGTCAGAAGCAGCGGCCTTTCTTCGCGAGAATCCTGGAAGACATACGCTACCGCGGCGGAGAACTCGATCGGTATCCGAGCCGTTTGCACTACTTCAGCGAATGGATCAGGGACAACCATCGTATGGGTCTCGTGCGTGATGTGTCAGAGGAACTCGGCGGTGTCCCGGACGACGAAGCGATCGACTTCATGACGACACACTCGGACGCGTACCGCCAGTTGGGCGAGAATCCAGCGTTCGTTTCAGAGTTGAGACAGGCCGAGACCCGACTCAACGCGGCGCCCCGGTACTACATCCCCGAAGACCGCATCGCCGGAGTGGAGGATCGCATCCGCGACGGCGACATCATCGCGGCCACGAGTACCGTGGCGGGACTCGACATCGCCCACACCGGGATCGCTCTATGGAGGGAGGGTCGTTTACACTTGCTGCATGCGCCGCTGGTGGGTGGGGTGGTGCAAATCAGTGAGGTCCCCCTGGCCGAGCGGATCCAGCGGATTCGCGGCCAGGACGGCGTCATGGTGGCCCGCCCAATGGCGGCAATGGCGGCAAGGTAAGGCAAACAACTACGGCAGTCGATGTGGTTCTAAAGCCGACGGGGCTTAAATACGTTGTGATCTTAAAGACTCGAACCTACAACATAACACCTAGTCCGACTTCATGTTAACTGTATCTGTGGGTGTCCCTCCGCGCAGTGGTTCCAGCTCATCAAGGCTGTCCGGCGGTGGTCAGCTCTTCGGTCAGCTCACCCTAAAACGTCGCGATCGCGTTGAACGGGCCTGCGGTCCCGTTCGGTACCTTCGTGATCTGCCACGACACCATGAACTCCCACCGCTGGCGGCTCTCCGCCTCCCTGGCCACGTCTTCGAGGTAGCCGTTGTCCACGAGCGGCAGCCCGAGGAAGACCTGCGTCATGGTGTGTACCGGACGGTTGATGCCCTCCACACCGGACGGCTGAACGTCGTTCACGGCATCGCCGACCAGGAGGGACACGCCCCGCTCCCTGAGCCAAGGCAGCACGGAGGCGTGGAGCCCAGCCCCGCCTCGTGCGTAGTTCCACGGACCGAGCTCGTCACGCCTCGCCCAGCGGCCCGCCCGAACCAAGAGCACGTCGCCCGGCGAGACCGTGATCCCCGCGAAGTTTTCCCACTCTTCGAGGTCGGACACATAGATGGGTGTGCTCGGTTCGAGCCAATCCACCCCCCTGAGCAGCGGCATGTCAACCAGAATGCCCCGGGTCACATAGCCGGGCCCCATGTCGTCGATAGAGAGGTCGCCGGTGCAGCCGCCGACCGTCAAGTTCTGTGGGTAGCCGTTGAAAATGATGCTCTTACCGTCGCGCCGTGTGGCGTAGTGACAGAGCGCGTCCATGTGGGCGAGTTGGCCGTCGTGCAGCGAGAAGCTCATGGCGTCGAGTGCGCCGCGGGGCTGACCTGTGTTGGGGTCGATCGAGGTCATCCAGTGTTCGGTCGGCCCGAACGTCTGGCTATCGATGGCGTCTTCCTCCGTCACGAAGTGCGCCAACGTCACCGTCACTCCGTCCTCCACGAGACGTGTCGCCGCAATCGTCTTTTCCGGCGTGATGAAGTTGAGTGCGCCCCGTTGGTCTTTCGGGCCCCAGCGGCCCCAGTTGGAAAGCTCCGTCTCCCAGCGCTCAAGTGTCTCAAGCGTGACTTTGACCGAGGGATCCTGGGTCGAGGGATGGACCTCGAACGTCTCGTCCAACCCCTGCGCTGCGGCTACAGCGGACGTGAGTCCTGCCGGGGACAGGGCCAAGGTGGCCGCCACGAAAACCGAAAGTAAGAGCTTCATCTCGATCACCCCTTTTCTTCGTGAATCCATTTCAAGTCCACCCATCAAGCCAGTCCACCCAAAAGAGTAGGTCAGCGAGAATATATCAAACGCGCATAGAGACGACTGTGGGACGACGTGGGTTGAGCCGTGGCACCCTACCTTGCCTCGACGCAGCGTGATCGTCCACCTTTCCTAGGTGGTCCGGCGGGTCCTCGGGCCGGCAAAAGTGCTTCCCGGGCCCGCAAAGCGCTTTTCCCCCTGCCCCACCTCATGAGAGAGATAAAGAAACTTCTCGTCGCCAATCGCAGTGAGATCGCGATTCGTGTCTTTCGTACCGCCCATGAGTTGGGCATTCGTACGGTGGCGATTTATTCGCACAAAGACCGGTACGCGCTGCACCGGTTCAAAGCGGACGAGGCGTATCTGATCGGCAAGCCGGAAGAGCCGATCAGGGCGTATCTCGATATTGAATGGATCGTCTCGTTGGCCCGGGAAAATCAGGTGGACGCGATCCACCCCGGCTACGGATTCCTGTCGGAAAACCCCGATTTCGCCCGCGCTTGTGAGCGGGAGGGGATCATTTTTATAGGTCCCCAAGTGGAGGTGCTCGAACGACTGGGCGATAAGACCGCAGCTCGGAAGATTGCCGCCAACGCGGGTGTGCCGGTGCTTGGTGGGAGCGAGGAAGCGCTCTCCGACGTTGCCGATGGCAAGCGCCAGGCCGAGGAGGTAGGCTATCCCGTCATCCTCAAAGCGGCAAAAGGGGGTGGTGGTCGGGGGATGCGCGTGGTGACTGATAAGAAGGACTTTGCCGGGGCCTTCGAGGACGCCCAACGGGAGTCTCTGACTGCTTTCGGCAGCGAAGACGTCTTCATCGAACGTTTTGTCCAACGAGCCCGCCACATCGAAGTCCAACTCCTGGGCGACAAATACGGCAACCTGGTTCATCTGTACGAACGCGACTGCTCGGTCCAGAGGCGTCACCAGAAGGTCGTAGAGACCGCCCCAGCACTCTACCTGGACGACGAGGTACGCCGGAATCTGCACGACGCTGCGGTGGCGATCGGCCGTGAGGCGAGTTACCAAAACGCGGGCACCGTCGAGTTTCTCGTCGATCAGGACGGTGGCGACTTCTTCTTCATCGAGGTCAATCCCCGTATTCAGGTCGAGCACACGGTCACGGAGGAGGTGACCGGCGTGGACCTCGTCAAGTCCCAGATCCTGGTCGCGCAAGGGACGCCCCTCGCCGACGAGGAGATCGGCTTACCCGCGCAGGCGGCGGTTCGCACGCTGGGCTTTGCGATGCAGTGCCGCGTCACCACCGAAGATCCCGCGAACGACTTCATGCCCGATTACGGGCGCGTGTCGCACTACCGTTCCGCCTCGGGGATGGGTGTGCGCCTCGACGCAGGCAGTGCGTTCTCGGGGGCGGTGGTAAACCCGTACTACGATTCGTTGCTGGTGAAGGTAACCACCCGCGGGATACGTTTTGTCGACGCGGCCAAGCGGATGGAGCGGTGCCTCCAGGAGTTCCGGATTCGGGGCGTCAAGACGAACATCCCGTTCCTGATCCGCCTGGTGACCCACGAGCAGTTTCTGACGGGCGGAGTTACGACGCGCTTCATCGATCAGACACCCGAGTTGTTCAAGCTGCCCAAGCGACGTGACCGGGCGACGCGGCTTCTGACTTATCTCGGAGAAACGATCGTCAACGGAAACCCTCTGGTGAAGGATCGCCCCCTGGCTGTGCGTAGGGAGCCCGCGCCCGTTCCGAAGGTCGACTATCAGGGCCCGATTCCCGATGGTACCCGCCAGAAGTTTCTCGAACTTGGGACTACGGCGTTCGCCACCTGGATTTCCGAACAAGAGCGGCTGCTGCTCACCGACACGACGTTCCGGGATGCGCACCAGTCCCTACTCGCCACCCGCTTTCGCACCTACGACCTGCTCAATGTGGCCGATGCGTATGCTCGGAGGGGCTCGGGGTTGTTCTCCCTCGAGATGTGGGGCGGCGCCACGTTCGATGTTTCAATGCGCTTTCTCAAGGAGTGTCCGTGGCGGCGACTCACCGACCTCAGAGAGCACATTCCGAACATCCTCTTTCAGATGTTGCTTCGTGCGTCGAATGCGGTCGGGTATACGAATTATGCGGACAACCTCGTGCGTGCCTTCGTGGAAGAGGCCGCCGCGGCGGGCATCGATCTGTTCCGTGTGTTCGACGCCCTCAACTGGACGCCGAACATGCGCGTGGCCATGGAGGCCGTGCTCGAGACAGGCGCGCTCTGTGAAGCCTCGATCTGTTATACGGGTGACATCCTCGACGAGGGCCGCACGAAGTACGACCTGAAGTACTACGTGACGATGGCCGAGGAGTTGGAGGGGATGGGCGCCCACATCCTGGCCATCAAGGACATGGCCGGGCTCTGTAAGCCTTATGCGGCCAGAAAGCTAGTGCGAGCCCTCAAAGATGCTGTGGGCATCCCGATCCACTTCCACACACACGACACCGCCGGGGTGCAGGCGGCGGCGATTCTGGAGAGCGCGGAGGCAGGGCTCGACATCGCGGATGCCGCCATGGCCCCGATGTCGGGCACCACTTCCCAGCCCAACATCAACACGGTAGCCGAGGCGCTCCGATTCACGTCGCGTGATCCGGGGCTGGAGAGGCAGGATCTGGACGACATCGCGGACTATTGGAGGGCGGCGCGAGACTTTTACACGCCGTTCGATGGCCAGGTCTTGCCCGCGACGGCGGACCTGTATCGCCACCAGATGCCCGGCGGCCAGTATACGAACCTTTTCCAGCAGGCGCGCGCCCTCGGATTGGCCGATCGTTGGGCGGAGATCTGCCGGCTGTACGCCGACGTGAACGAGCTTTTCGGAGACATCGTAAAGGTCACGCCGACCTCCAAGGCGGTGGGCGACATGGCGTTGTTCATGGTGGCGAACGAGCTCACGCCGGAAGATGTCCTGGGTCCGAGTCGCGAGTTGGCGTTCCCCGCCTCGGTCGTGGATCTGATCGGTGGAGGTATGGGACAGCCGCCGGGAGGTTTTCCTGAAGAGGTGAAGAACCGTGTGTTACGCGGGGCGCCTGGTTTGACTGGCCGTCCGGGAGAGACCCTCGAGCCGGTGGATTTCGATGAGGCGACGGCCGTGGTGGGGAGGTTGTTGGGACGCGAGCCCGCGCGGCGGGACGTGATCTCATATCTGCTCTATCCGAAGGTGTACGGGGACTTTGCGGACCATCAGAAACGGTACTCCGACACGTCGGAGCTCCCGACACCCGTGTTTCTCTATGGTCAGAACCCGGGCGAGGAGATCTCGGTCGATATCGAACGGGGCAAGACGCTCATCGTGAACTTCATTGCGGTTGGCGAGCCCCATCCTGACGGAAAACGTACGGTGTTTTTCGAGCTGAATGGGCAGCCGCGGGACGTCGACGTGATCGACCGATCGCTCGAACCGGAGACCCAGTCCGCCGTGAGAGCGGACCCGGTCGATCCGAAGCAGATCGGCTCGAGTATGCCTGGTATGGTCGTAGCGGTATCCGTGCAAGTAGGCGACACGGTGGCACAGGGGGATAAGTTGCTCAGCTTGGAGGCCATGAAGATGGAGACCACACTCTATGCCGAGATCGGCGGGACCGTGGCCGAAGTGCACGTGTATCCTGGAAGCCAGGTAGCCCCCAGTGACTTGATGATTCGTTTTGCGTAGAGTTTAGTCATGGACGACTGGAGACCCCAAACGTGGGCGGTAAGAGCCCAAGTCGAGGAATCGCAGCACCACGAACACTCGGTGCCGATGTTCCTGACGTCGAGCTTCGTCTTCGAGGACAGCGAGGAGATGAGGGCGGCGTTCGCGGGCGAAATCGACCGGAACATCTACGGCCGCTTCACCAATCCGAACGTCGAAGAGCTGTCCGAGAAAATTCGCCGCCTGGAAGGCGCCGAGGCGGGGCACTCTCTGGCCACGGGCATGGCTGCGGTGTTCGCGACGTTCGGAGCGCTGCTGTCTAGCGGCGATCACATTCTGGCGTGCCGGTCGCTTTTTGGATCAACCCACTCGATTCTCACCAAGATTCTGCCTCGGTTCGGGATTACGCACACGTACGTCGACGCGGCGGACCCCGATTCTTGGCCTGGCGAGATTCGCGAGAACACCCGGATGATTTTCGTGGAGACACCCACGAATCCCGCCGTGGACCTCGTGGACCTCCAGTGGCTGGGAGCGCTGGCGGCCGAGAGGGGCGTCACCTTGGTCGTGGACAACTGCTTCGCCACGCCGATCCTTCAGCGCCCTATCGAGTTCGGTGCACACATCTCGCTCCATTCGGCGACCAAATACATCGATGGGCAGGGTCGCGTGATGGGCGGCGTAGTGGTGGGTGGCAAGGATCTGATTCAGCAGATCTATGACTTCTCGCGGGCCACCGGGCCGTCGCTCTCGCCTTTTAACGCCTGGGTGCTCTCCAAGAGCGTGGAAACGCTCGAGGTCCGTATGGAGAGGCATTCGCAGAACGCCCTGAAGGTGGCGGAGTGGTTGGAGGGGCGGCCGGGTGTCGCTTCGGTTCGGTATCCCTTTCTCCCTTCGCACCCCCAGCATGAGATCGCGAAGCGGCAGATGTCTTCGGGCGGGGGCATCCTTGCCTTCGTCGTGGACGGGGGGCTCGAGCAGGGGAAGCGCTTCATGGACTCCGTGAAGTTGTGCTCCCTCACCGCGAACCTCGGTGACACGCGCACCATCGTCAGTCATCCGTCCTCGACCACCCACGCCAAACTCACGGAGGAAGAGCGGCAGGCCGTGGGCATCACCCCGGGGCTGATCCGCATCTCGGTGGGTTTGGAAGACATCCGTGACGTGATCGCGGATGTGGAGCAGGCGTTAGCGGCTCCCGGCTCTTAGAGGTTCAGCATCCGCATCGAATGCTCCGGATAGCGTAGGCCTGCGGCCGCCCCGAACGGGATAATGGAGTCCAGCTGCGACACCACGGCGGAGGACAGTTCAACGTCCGCCGCCGACGCGTTCTCATCGAGGCGCTGGATCTTCCGGGTGCCCGGGATGGCTACCAAGTTGGGCGATTTTGCGACGACCCATGCCAGTGCGAGCTGTGAGGGCGTGATGTGCATCCCGTTCGCTACCGCCTCGACTTCTGCGACGAGGTCGAGGTTCTTCCGGAAGTTCTCACCCTGGAACCGGTCGTGCGTTCTCCGGTGGTCGTTTTCGTCGAGATCGTCGATGTTCTTGATCGCTCCGGAAAGGAAACCGCGGCCCAGCGGGCTGTAGGCTACGAAGGTGATACCGAGTTCGGCGGTGAGGTCGAGGAACTCCGCCTCGGGGTCGCGCGTCCATAGCGAATACTCGGTCTGCAGCGCCGAGATCGGGTGTACGGCATGCGCCCGGCGGATCGTGGCTGGCGCTGCCTCAGACATCCCGAGATAGCGGACCTTCCCCTCGTCGACCAGGCGGGACATCTCGCCGACCGTGTCCTCGATCGGTGTGCTCGCATCGACACGGTGTTGGTAGTACAGATCGATCGTATCGATACCGAGCCGCTTTAGGCTGCCTTCAGCCTGTTGGCGCACGTATTCCGGGCGGCCGTTGACCCCGGTGAACGAACCGCCCTCGCCGCGCATTACCCCGAACTTCGTGGCGACGAACGCGTCGTCCCGCCGGCCGCTCAGAGCCTCCCCGAGGAGCTCCTCGTTGTGGCCACTGCCGTACATGTCGGCCGTATCGAGCAGGTTCACGCCGTTGTCGAGGGCGTGATGGATGACCCCGATGCTCTGCTCGCGGTCCGAGGCGCCGTAGAATTCGGACATTCCCATCAGGCCGAGTCCGATGGGGGAAACCCGGTCGGTGCCGATCGTGCGTTGCTTCATGCATCTTCTCCTGGTGAGCATTCTTCAGTTGGAGGAATGTTAACGGATTAGCCCCTCACCCCTTGGGCCGAAGCTGCGCTGCCGAGGTAAAGAAGGTGCCTCTATAACCCACGACGACGATTACGGCCGCGAGCGCCACCGCCGACGCCAGCATGAACATCACGACGATCTGGTACCGGATCGCCACCAACGGATTCGCGCCCGCAAGGATCTGACCCGTCATCATCCCGGGGAGAGAGACGATTCCTACGACCATCAGACTGTTCACCGTGGGAATCAACGAAGCTCGAAGAGCTCGTCGGACGGGTTCCCGGGCTGCCCTCTCTGAAGTCGCGCCCAACGCCAAATAGGCCTCGATCTCGGCGTGGCGAGTCTCGATTTCTCCCGCCAATCGATCGGCAGCGAGGGCCGCCGCGTTCATCGCGTTACCCAGGATCATGCCGAAAAGTGGGATCAAGTATCTCGGGTTGTACCAGGGATCCACGTGTACGACCATCACGCTGACGTAGATCAGCGTCAGGCCCGAACCGAGCAGAAGCGCCGCTCCGGTGATGGAGAAAAGCCCCGCCCGCCTCGTGTCCTGACGGTCGACTGCGGCTTTGGTGGCCACGGCCAGCATCACCAACAGGGCGACGACGACCCAATACCAGCGGTCGATCGAGAAGATGAAGACGAGGACGTATCCGACCAACGTGAGCTGTAGCACCGTGCGGACGGCGCCCACTGCAAAACCACGGGCGAGACCGGTGCGATGCCAACCCGAGACCCCGATGGAGATCAGCACGAGCCCGACCGCTACAGTTAGGTCGATCCAGGAGAGCTCGAGAAGGGGTTGGGCGAGAATGTCGATGTTTTGCATTCAGCCTGTCCGTTCAACCTCGTCCATCATTGCTGCGTCCATCCCGGCGACGATCATCACTGCTCTGTCGAGTCCGGAGTGGAAAGTGCGCCCAGGATCTCGTCGGCGTGGCAGGACCGCACCACGCGCCCATCAATGACGACCAAGGCGTGATGGGCATACTGCCGTGCCTCCGGAATCTGGTGCGTGGCCACCACGATGGTGAGTCGGCGCTCCTCGGAAAGGCCGCCGATCGTCCTCATGAGCAAACTCGCGGTCTCGGGATCGAGGGCGGACGTGGGTTCATCGAGGAGAAGCACGTCCGGCGACGTCATCAGCGCCCGGGCCAAGTTGACGCGCTGCTTCTGGCCAACGGATAACTCGTCCCCCGGGCGTAAGAGCAGGGAGGGCTCGAGCTCGGCGAGCCTCATGACTTGGTCGGCCTTTTCATCGAACTGATCGTCCGGAACACCGGCGAGCTCAGCCGCGACCCCCAGATTGTCCGAAACAGATCCCGAAAACATGACCGGAGTCTGAAAGACGAACGCCACCCGGCATCGAAGCTCAGTCACCGAGTAGTCGGCGATCGGCTTGGCCTCGAAAAGAATGCTCCCCCGTGCCGGATCGTCGAGCCGATTGAGGAGCCTCAGGAGAGATGTTTTACCGCCCCCGGACGGCCCGCAAAGCACGGTGATCTCGTGTTGCGGGATCGTTGCGTCGATGTCCTGAAGTACGGTCCGTCCGGCTCTTATCTGGCCAACTCCACGGAGCTCGAACGCGGGGATCGTCACCTAATGTGTCCGGCACCCTCCACCACGAACCGTTGCGACGTCAGCTCCTCCAGGCCCATCGGTCCGTAGGCGTGAACCCGGGAGGTGCTGATTCCGATTTCGGCGCCCATGCCGAGCTGGAATCCGTCGTTGAAGCGCGTCGACGCGTTCACGAGTGTGCAAGACGACTGAACCCGACGCGTGAACTCCGCGGCGGTTTCCGCGTTCTCGGTGACGATCGTATCGGTGTGATTCGATCCGAAGCGCCTTATATGATCGATGGCGGCGTCCATGTCGGGAACGACCCTCACGGCGACGATCATATCGAGGAACTCCCGTCCCCAATCGTCCTCGGTGGCGGCGACGACACCCGGGACGATCGCGCGCACGGCGTCGTCTCCGCGGACCTCGACTCCGGCTTCCTGGTAACGGGCCACGAGGTCCGGTAGGAACGTTGGGGCCAGATCCTCATGGACGAGCACGGCCTCGGTCGCGTTGCACGTAGCGGGGGCCGAAGTCTTTCCGGTGACCGCGATCTCTAACGCACGCGTGACCTTCGCGTCGGTGTCGACGTACACGTGGCAGACCCCGTGGAAGTGCTGGACGGTTGGGATGGACGAGTTCTTGCTCACGTATCGGATGAGCGTCTCCCCGCCGCGCGGGATGACGAGATCGATGCAGTCGTCGAACGTGAGCAACTCGGCGACGACTTCGCGTCCGCCGGAGCCCACGAGTACGAGCGCCTCCTCCGGCAGTCCGTGCCCGCGAAGCGTCGCGTGGATCACTTTGGCGAGCGCTTCGTTGCTGTCCTGCGCTTCTTTACCGCCTTTGAGAATGCAAGCGTTGCCGGATTTGAAGCAGAGCGAGAATGCGTCGATGGTCACGTTCGGGCGTGACTCGTAGATCATCATCACGACGCCGAGCGGACAGCGTACACGTTGAACGCGGAGGCCGTTGTCGAGTCTCTGATCGCGCGTGACCCGCGCGACGGGGTCTTCGAGTTCAGCGACCTGCCTCAACCCCTCGGCCATCTGAGCGAGACTTTCGCTGGTGATGGCAAGCCGTTTGAGCTTCGGAATAGACAGCCCGTCCTGCTCGGCCCGCGTCATGTCCGAATCGTTGGCCAGAAGGATGTCCTCCTCCGCGGCAACCAGCGCTTCCGCCAGATCGAGCAGGTAGTCGTTCTTCCGGCCGGTCGCCAGCGTAGCAACGTGCTGTGCAGCGTCTCGTGCGGCTTCAGCCGCCCTCCGTACCTCACTCATTCGTGCTTCTCGGCAGCGTCGAAGCTCTCTCCATTTTTGCTCTTTGGATCAAGCAGGACCAGATCCTCCCGGTGTACGATCTCTTCCACGTACTTGTAACCGAGCACCTTCTTGAACTCCTCACTTCGCAGTCCCTTCATGCGCTGAATCTCGGAGGCCGGGTACGACACGAGCCCGACCGCGAACGCCTCACCGCGCCCATCCAACAAATCGATCCGCGCCCCGATCCCGAAGTCACCCTCGACTTCGACGATGCCGATGGGTAGCAGGCTGGCCCCCCGCTCGACGAGCGCACGTTTGGCCCCGTCGTCCACGACGATGGAACCACGTGAGCGGGTCCGGATTGCGATCCAGCGCTTCCGCTCCGTCAGTTTTTTGATCCCGGGCACAAAAAGAGATCCGATTTCGTGGCCGTTCACGATATCCGAAAGCAGCCCGGGCTCCTTTCCCGAGGCGATGACCGTGGGGACGCCCCAGTCACTCGCTAGGCGCGCCGCACGAACTTTGGCTCGCATCCCGCCTACACCGGTCTCACTCTGGTTATCCGTGATGTGGCGGTCGATTTCGGAGCCGACTTCAATAGTGCTGATCACCTCTCCTCCCTCGTCTCCAAACCGGAGCACGCCGGGTACGATGCTCAAAATCACGAGAAGGTCGGCGGTGGTCAGGCTCGTCACGAGCGCCGCTAGGTGATCGTTGTCTCCAATCTTTGCTTCATCGTCGGCGAGCGGGTCGTTCTCGTTGATGATCGGAAGAATGCCCCGCGACAGAAGCTCCTGCAATGTGTGCCGGGCGCTCAAGAAACGACGCCGGTTCTCGATGTCGTCCTGCATCATGAGCAGTTGAGCGACCACGGTATCACACTTCTCGAATTCGCTCGCGAACATCGTCATGAGCTTATACTGCCCCACCGCGGCGGAGGCTTGGCGGCCGACCACGGTCGTCGGCGGCTGATCCCTCCCCATCCCGAGGTACCCGGCGGCAACGGCACCGGAGACGACCAGCACGACCTCGAGGCCCGCGTCTCGTACCGTGGTGACGTCCTTGGCGATGCGTTCAATGACGAGTGGATCGAGTTGTCCGGCGGGTGCTATGATACCGCTCCCGACCTTGACCACGGCCCGGCGGAGCTCGCCGAAGTCCCGGCGCTCGCCCTGTGTGGAGGTCACGCAGTGGTCCCATCGTCGAACAGCGCGCCCGCCTTACGCGCTGAAAGTACGAAACCCTTGATCATTGCCGAGCTGAACCCCTGATGCTCCATCTCGTTGAGCCCGGCGATGGTGCAGCCGCGAGGTGTCGTGACCCGGTCGATTTCCGACTCGGGATGATGGTTGTCCCGGAGAGCGAGCGAAGCCGCTCCCCTCGCGGTTTGCGCGGCGAGCAGCAGTGCGTCTGCGGGGTGGAATCCGATCTCGATTCCGCCCTGGGAGGCCGCCCGAACCGATCGGAGAAAAAACGCGACGCCACATGCGCACAGAGCCGTCGCCCCCACCATCATCTCGTCCTCGATGCGGAGTGTGAGTCCGACGCCCTTGAACAGGGCTTCGGCCTCTTCGAGGGCGGCCATCGAGTCGGGATCCGCCGAGAGGCAGGTCATGGACTCTCCGATAGAGACCGCCGTGTTCGGCATGACCCGGACGACCTGGGTCGGGGCCGGGATCATCTCCCGTAACTGGGCGACGGTCACGCCAGTGACTACCGAGATCACTTTGTGGCGCACGGGATCGAGCCCCTCCCGGATCTCATCGAGAAGATCGGTGATCTGCTGCGGCTGAACGGCCAACAGAATGGTGCTCGCCCCCGCCATGGCGGCGAGATTGTCACGCCCGACCGGAAATCCCTCTTCGGCCAGCCCCTCGAGCGAGGGTGGATGCAGCGAAGTGACGTGGATCTGATCCGGTCGAAGCGTCCCACTGCGTACTAGACCACGTGCGAGGGCTTGGCCTAGGTTGCCACCGCCCAGAATGGCCAAGTTCGCGGACGATGATTCGGACGCACTTTTTTTAGACATCGGAAACCTCTCGGAAACAAAAAAACCGGCTCCTGGAATGGGCGCCGGCGAACGTCAAGTCTCAAGGGTCGAAGGTGGCTCTATCGCTCCCCACGCAAGACGGGACGCGCCCGCTCCCTAGGGAATGGACTACGGATTGGCGGTCGGCGTCGCGGTCGTGCGTGCAGCTTCACGGTCGGTCCTGTCAAAATGGTCGAAGAGGTTTGGAAACGCGCTTAGATGTCGAAACGGTCAAAAAGATCACGTAACGGACGATAGCGAAGCTTGGTGGCATGTCAATATTCCAGCGCCCCGTGGGTTTCTCCATCATGGGACTGAGGACATCGTACATGCGCGCATAATATGGTAGCGTAATGAGTGATATGCCTGCCGCGTCCTAAAAAGCCAAGATCCTCGGCACCAGAGTCGATGCGACGACGGTGATCAACGTGATCGCGATGATGTTCATCCAGATGCCAGAACGCGCCATCTGGGGGATCGTCAGGTAACCGGACCCGAAGACGATGGCGTTCGGTGGTGTTGCCACCGGCAGCATGAACGCCATGGCCGCTGAAAATGCCGCCACCGCCATCAGCGTAAGCGGCGCAAAGCCGAGCCCCGCAGCCACTCCGGCCATAATGGGCATCGCCATGGTGCCCGTCGCTGTGTTTGAAGTCACCTCAGTAAGGAAGACGAAGAGGGTCGCCACCATCGCGATGATGATGACCGGTGGGATCGCTCCAAGCGCGCTGACGCCGGATCCGATCCACGTGGCCAGCCCCGACTGGTCCATGGCGCGGGCCAACGACAGGCCACCACCGAACAGCACGAGGACGTCCCACGGAATTTTCCTGGCGGTGGGCCAGTCCAGCGTAAAAACGCCTCGCTTGGCCGAGACCGGAATGAGGAACATCGCAAGAGCTCCGGCCATCGCGATGGTGCCGTCCGTGACGAACGGAAGGTACGTCTGAATTCCGGGAATCGTCAGCGCCGCCATCTGTTTTGGCGCACGAAAAATCCAAGCTAGAGCGGTAAGCGTGAACACGATGCCTACGTTTTTCTCTCCCCGGCTCGCAGGCCCGAGCGCGGCCCGCTGTTGAGCGAGGACGGAAGCGGCATCCCCGGAGACCGGTCCTGGGGGATACAAGACGTAAACGAGCATCAGCCACGCTATGGGCATCATTACGACGACGAACGGTACGCCCACCATCATCCACTGAACGAACCCGACTTCGATGCCAAGCATCTCGTTGGCCGCTGCGGCCATGATTGCGTTAGGCGGCGTTCCGATCAGGGTCGCCGAACCACCGATGTTGGCCGCGTAAGCGGTCGCCAACATGAGGGCGATGCCAAACTCATAGGGTCCCTCCTGGTCCGAGGGTCGAAAGATCTCCGCGAGCGCGAGCCCGATAGGGAACATCATCGCGGCGGCGGCCGTGTTCGAGATCCACATGGATAAGAAGCCGGTCGCCAACATGAACCCGAGAACTAGCTGGCGTGGGCTCGTGCCCACCGCCGCCACGATCGCCAGAGCAATTCTTCGGTGTAGCCCCCAGCGCTCCATTGCGACGGCGATGAAAAATCCCCCCATGAAAAGGAAGATCAGTTCGTTGGCATAAGGAGCGGCCGCGTTGGCCATACCCAACACGCCGAGAGCCGGGAAAAACACCAACGGAACGAGCGCGGTCGCCGTGATGGGGATCGCCTCGGTCATCCACCATATGGCCATGAGCGACGCGACCGCGGCGGCCCTCCACCCTATCGGCGAAAGACTCGCAGGCGCAGGGAGAACGAGAATGAGCAAGAAGACGAGCGCACCGCCGATGAGACCCGCCCACTGGATGGAGCGCATGCCAGGTCCTTGATCGCCGGGGTCGGCCCCCCCTGGGCTGGCTGGCGGAGCTTGGGGCCCCGCCACTACTCGGTGGATCCTTTGGTCCGGCAACTCGGTCTCATAACGATACACACTCCTCTGGCCCGGTCATGCACACCCGGGCGACAACCTGACGGGGCGGCCCAGACCCGTCAAGCAGGGTGGACCCCAGGGGCAAGAAGTTTAACGTTCTGACACGATCCACCGTCTTCTCGCATTTAAGAAGGTCTCTTCCAAGAAGGTCTCTTCCAAGAAGGTCTCTAATCCACCGGAGCACCACCGCCATGGCCCACCCGATCGCCCGCTTGAAAAACCTTGGAATTGTCTTCGCCGTACTGTCGGTCCCTTTGGGATGCGACCCGTCCAACCCCACCGCTTCGGAGACGGTGGACGTGTTGATTACGGGGATAACGGTGGGCGACGAGGTGGACCCCGACGGTTATCAAATCATAATCGACGGCAACACCGCAGGTACTCTGGCAATCAATGGGGAGCTCGAACTCACGGGCTTGAGCACTGAAGGTCATCAATTTGCCGTCGAAGGGATCGCTGCCAACTGTCGACTGACGAACGTGGGTCCGACAGGGTTCCTCGACCCTCGATTTGGCAGCACGCTCGACCTCATTATTTTTTGCCTTCAGGACAATCCGGGTCTAATCATCTACACCACGGCCCAGAGTGACTCTACGCCCGGCCAGGAGATTCGGACCCGAAACGGGCTCGGCGGGGACCTTCAGGGGCTGAATCTGCTGGGGAGCAGCCCCTCTGTGACGCTGGATGGGCAACGCGTCGCCTACGATTTCAATGGGGACGTCTGGGTAGCGAACATCGATGGCTCCAACCCGGTCAATGTTTCGAACACCACTGCCCACGAGGAAGGACGGCCCAACTGGTCTCCGGATGGCACTCGGATTGTCTATGATGCCCGTCTGAGCGGCCAGGCCGACTTCGACGTCTTCGTGATGAACGAGGATGGTTCCGGAGCCACGAATTTTACCCCTGGTACCCCCGACTCGGACGACATCCATCCCTCGTGGTCCCCGGATGGAAACAGGATTGTCTATGCGAAAAATGCGAGCGACGGGAGTGTGGATGGCGACCTGTATACCATGGCGTCAAACGGCAGCGACGTTGTCCCATTGACAGCGGCGGACAGCCCGGTCTCAGGCCCCCAATATTCCCCTGACGGCCAGCGGATCGTTTTCGCGCGATTCCTGGATCGCGACCTTGGAGAGACAGGCTTCGAACTCTTCTCCATCGATCCGGATGGCACCAGCTTGGCCCAACTCACGGACAACGGACAGTTTCGCACCACAGACGCCGCCTGGTCCCCCGACGGCACGTGGATCGTTTTCTCAAGCTTCGAGGTTGTTGCGACAGGGCTGCCCGAGTTGTACGTGATGCGCTCGGACGGTACGGACATCTTACAACTGACCTTTCGCGAAGGGGGACGCCTCCCTCGTTGGCTGCCGTAGCCGCGTCCTGTGGGCAAGGCTCGGCGGGCTGCTCAACGCATCGAGCCCGCGAGCCCCCTCAAGCTCGCCGCGAGGGAACGTAGACGGCTACGATCGGTCGGTCGTTCACCGCTGTCCGAAACCCTAGAGTCACTCTCCAGATCGAACGCCGTCTGCTCGAGCTGCGCAAGCGCCCCGGCCCGTTCCACTCCGCTTCCGACCCGCTCGATCCGATCCAAGGCGCCCGCGACGCTGACCGCTCTATCGGCGCGAATGGCGTTGTTCCTCATGAGCTGGTCGAGGTAGGCGCGGGCCACCACGACCGTCGGCTCCCAGACGATCCTCGGCTGGTGTTGGACGTTGAACTCGTCCATCCGCACCTGAGCGGCGGCGTCGATTTCGTTCTGGCTCAGATACTCGCTCGGGATGAGTCTGAACACGTCGAAGCCCCTGGACAATTCACCCCCGTAAATGAATCCGTTGTAGTAGTAGGTGGACCAGTAACCGCCGGATACCATCTCGTCGTTGCTGATCGGGCCCCGGTCGAAGTATGCGATCTCCACCGGATTCGCCGGATCGGTGAAGTCGAAAGCGGATAAGCCACCCTGGTACCACGCCTGGACTTTGATGTCCCGGCCGGGTACAGGAATGAGCGACCCGTTGTGAGCTACGCAGTTTTCCTCGGCGGTCTGAGGTGCGCTCAGCTTGTAGTAGCCGGCGAAAAGAAGCTTGCGGCCGACGATCTCGAAGATGGCGTCCGCCCCCCAAGTGGGCGGGTCGCTCGCTTGGCAGCGAGGCTGACCCCCCCCGCCCCACTCGTCCGTGAAGATCACCTTGGTTCCGTCGTTGCTGAACGTGGCAGAGTGCCAGTAGGCGAAGCCGGGGTCCACGACTTCGTCAATGCGATACGGGTTCACTGGATCCGAAATGTCCAGGAGGATGCCGTTTCCGGAACAAGCCCCGGCGGCCAGCCCGATGGCGGGGTACGCCGTAATGTCGTGGCATCGGTCGGTCCCACGGGTGCTCTGGGTTCCCGGCCCGTGGTCGCCGCCCCCCCAAAGGCCCGCGATGTCACCGGTCTGCTCGTTCGTGAAAATTCGTGGCTCGCTCACGACCGCAGCGTCTTGTGGTCGCGCGAGCGGCACCCTGATCACTTCGATGCGGAAGAACGAAGTGTTCGGGTCCTCCGCACCCAGCTCCGAGCACCCTGCCAACTCCTCGCGCGGGCGCACTCCACTAGTGCCTTGTACGTAGATGTAGACGTTGTCGTCGTCTCTGGGATCCTCGACGACGGTATGGGTGTGGGATCCCCGACACGTCTGTACGGCAGCGACCTGTCTGGGACTGCGGATGTCGCTGATGTCGAAAATGCGAACCCCCCGGAAACGTTCGGCGCTGATCGAGTCGGCGACCCCCTGGGTTCCACAGTCGGTGCGCGCGGATCGATCCTGTACCGAAATGAACAGCAGGTTTCCGTAGACGGAGGGGTCTCCTTGCCCCCCAGGACAAACGACCGCGACACGGAGTGTGGGGTTGGCGGGGTCCTCGATGTCGTAGATCTGAAATCCGCGGTAGTTGCCTTGAATGGCAAAACTTGCGGTGAACGCGATGTCCGAGTTGGTATACCCGGCTCCGAACGCCGAATCGGGGTTCACGAAGCCCACGCCCTTGGGGATCGACGCTAGCAGTTCGAGGTTGCTGATCGCGGAAGCCGCGTCGTGCCACCCGGCCGCGAGCCCCACACGTGGGTCCGCTGCATCCTGTGCGGCTCCTGTAGTGGCGGCGGTCAACCAGCCGGCCGAGGTCATCAGGAGGCAGAGCAGGGCGAGGCAGAGCAGAGCCGGCCGGTATATCGTGGCCCTGCGTCCAGGCGTTCGCCGGCCGTTTGTTCCTGTTGCCATCGAGAACCTCCTACGAGTGTGGTGTCGGGTCTCGCGTCACCTTCGCGCGAGCAACATGGTGCCCATGCGTGCGATCTCCATGGACTGATCCGCGTCGACGTGTGTGATGAACTGGAAGACTTGGGGCTCTTGGCCGGCGCCGGAGATCAAGAAGAGCTGCTCCAGCATCGCCAACGCACCTTCGTGATGCACGATCATATACTCGAGAAACAAGCGGTCGAAGAATTCGCCGGCGGTGGCGCTCAGCTCCGCCATCTGCTGTGCCGTGAGCATGCCGGGCATGAGTTGTTGGTCGTCGAGAGGCCAAGCGCCCCTTTTCTCGAGGTCGGGGACCTCTTCACTTCGAGCCTCCAACCACCGCTTCATCATCTCGGTCTCAGCGCTCTGCGAGACGTCGATCCTCCGCGCGAGGAGCCTCATTTTCTCACTTTCCGTGCGAATCGCGAGCAGGTCCGTCATCTGCAGAGCTTGAGCGTGGTGGTAAATCATTCCTTGCATGAAGCGGACGTCCGCCGAGACATGGCTCGGTGGCCCGAGGGCAGCGGCCTCGTCGGCCGTGAGTGTGCGCGTTGGCTCGCCAGGGGCTCCCGGTTGGACGATCGCGGGCGGTTCTTGCCCATAAGTTGGCGCGGGCACTGCCACCAGGGCGGCGGCGAGTAAGACGCGGCCTGACAGCCGGCCAGTGGAAGTCTTCATCAGAGAAACACGCTAGTGATGGCGATGGCGATGGACAAGGGAAGTCCCGGCGATGAGCCCCCCGCCCGCGCGAACCCGTCTCCACGGTGGCCCCGGACCCGGACCATCGTTTAGCTTTCGGTTGGTGCGTGGGCAGGCGCGTCGGAATTCCAGCCGCTCCGGAAAAACTCCGCCGGGACGGAATCCATCAGAGGCGGATGAAGAGATGAGCGAAGAGCGTGAAGCCCAAAGCCCCGACGAGTCCACCACGGAGATCACCGAACTCATGATGCCGGGCCAAGTCAACAACCTCGGGCACGTGTTCGGCGGCGTCGTGCTTTCGATGGTCGACCGGGCCGCGGCGGTTACCGCCATGAGACACGCGCGCCAGCCGTGCGTGACGGTGTCGATCAACCGAGTCGACTTCAAGGAGCCGATTTACTCCGGCGAGTTGGTCACTTGTGCGGCACGCGTCCACTACGTGGGTCGAACCTCGATGGAAATCGGGGTCGGTGTGGTCGCTGAGAATCCGATCACGGGTCTACGACGCCATACGAATGAGTGCTTTCTGACTTTCGTGGCGATCGACGGAAATAGCCGAGCGATGCCGGTCCCTGGGCTGAAGTTGGTTACGGATGAAGACAGACAACGGTTTGAGGACGGCGGGCGCCGGCGGGAGAATCGTGAAGCTCTGGAGAAGGAATTAAGCGACTGACGTCACCCCCGTTCGACCACCATCGCAAAGCCGAGTCCCCCCGCGGCGCACACCGTTATCAGCCCCAACTCCACATCCCGCCGTTTCATCTCGTTCAACAACGTGGTCGTGATACGGGCGCCGGTCGCCCCGAAGGGGTGGCCGATCGCCAAGGAGCCGCCCATCACGTTGATGCGCCCGATGTCCGGGTGCCCGACGGCTTGGCTTCGGCCCAGCTCTTCCTCGGCGAACTTCTTCGACGACAGCGCTTGAAGGTTCGAGAGCACCTGTGCAGCAAAGGCCTCATGCATCTCCATCAGGCCGATGTCCGCCATGGTGATGCCCGCCCTGTCCAACGCCATCGGGGCCGCATATGCCGGTCCCTGAAGCAATTGCCCCGCGGGATCCAGACCCGAGAACGCGTAGCTGCGGACGAAGCCCATCGGTTCGAGGCCGTCCGCGCGCGCACGCTCCTCGGACATCATCAAGACCGCCGCCCCTCCGTCCGTGAGGGGGGAGGCGTTGCCCGCCGTGACGCTTCCATGTTTCCGGTCGAAAACGGGGCGCAACTTCGCCAGGGCCTCTTCGCTGGTGTCCGAGCGTATGCCATTGTCGGTCTCCACCACGGTCTCGAAACGCGGGGGCACGTAGACGGGGCCGATCTCTGCAGTGAGCCGTCCGTCCAACGTGCCCGCCGCGGCGAGTTGGTGGGAGCGTAGGGCCCACGCGTCCTGATCCGCTCGGGTGATGCCGTTCTCCTTGGCCATGCGTTCGGCCGACTCCCCCATGCTTTCGCCCGTGGTCGGCTCTGCGATCTGGGGGAAGTTGGGAACGAGATCCTTTGGCCTGATCGTGGCCAGCGTACCGAGTCGCGGGCCGAGCGTTTTTGCCTTCGAGACGCCGATCAGCTTCTCCGCGAAGGAGTGTTTGATCGTGATCGGAATGTGAGTAAGCGACTCTGCGCCCCCGGCGACGACGACATCGGCGTAGCCACGCTTGATGAGGTTGGCCGCGTCCGCGATCGACTGGTTTGCGGTGGCGCAGGCCCGCGACACGGTCACCGCGGGCACGGTCTTGGGCAGAGTGGCCAGTCCGACTTCACGGGCGATGTTGGGGGCGTGGGGATCGTGTACCACGGTTCCGAAGACCAGATGGTCCACGGCTTCACCGGGCACACCGCTGCGGTTCATGAGTTCACGCACGGCGAGGACACCCAAGTTGATCGCGGTCAGGTCCTTGAAGACCGTACCGGAACGGGCGAATGGCGTCCGGCATCCGGCGATGATAGCGGTGCGTTTTGACATGACCCCCTGTAACCCACGGTCTCCATCTGCGGTTCCGTAACCCGTCATCGGCATCTCCGGTAGCTAGGGCAATCTTCCGGGGCTAGACTGGTCTTCGTTCGACGACGACCGATCTTGGCGGCGAGGCTACTGTCGTGAGACCGCATTGCACGTGAAGTGCGCAAGCGGACCACGGGCTGACGCTCCACAGGGACGACCAAGGACACTATGAGGGGAGTGACGTTCGACGTATCCGTTCCGCACTTTCTTCTCGCGAAGACAGCGGGGCGAGTCACCGATTCGGCCTTCTTCGGAACGCTTAGTGGGGTAAGAATGCGGGACCTCCCCGAGCCGGCGTTACCAGGGCCGGACTGGGTCGAGATCGAAGTGATCGCTGGTGGGATCTGCGGAACCGATATCAGCAACCTGACGTACTCCGCGAGCCCGGCGATGGAGCCCTTCGGGTCTTTCCCCGCCGTCCTCGGGCACGAGATTCTGGGAAGGGTAAAGTCGGTCGGCGCTCGCGTGTCCCGAGTGTCTCCCGGTCAGCGGGTCACGATGGATCCGATGATCTCATGCGCGACTAGGGGCTACCCCGCCGAAAGCCCCTGCCGCTCGTGCAACCTCGGGCTTCACTGCACGTGTGAGCGGGCGGGGGAAGACGGCATCACGATGATCGGAGATCGGCCTCTTTCTCGGGGCCTCACGGTCGGTTATCACCGAGATTTGCCCGGTGGCTGGGGCCAGACCGTGCTCGCTCACGATACGCAGGTGTTTGCGGTAGACGATGCGTTGGTCGATAACGCAGCCGTGCTTCTCGAGCCGCTTTCGATCGCTCTGCACGCGGTTTTGCGCACGCCACCAAGAGGTCAGGAGCCCATTTTGGTGATCGGTAGTGGTACCATCGCCTTGGCCACGATCTGGGCCATCCGGGCGACCGGTTTTCAGGGCCCGATTCTCGCGCAAGCCAAGCGGGAACACGAGCGGCGGTTGGCCAGGATGTTGGGGGCTTCCGATGTGGTCGAGCCGGGTCCTGATGCGCGCCGGGTGTTGATCGAGACCGGGGCGTCCGCTTATTTGCCGGTCGTTGGCCCGGAGGTGTACTCCGGCGGTGGCTTTCCGCTCATTTATGACTGTGTCGGTAATCGAAGTAGCGTGGCGCAATCGCTCGCTTACGCCTCGCCGCGCGCACGGATCGTAGTCATCGGGTGTGTGGCGGAGTTCCGGAAGCTCGATCTGACGTTCGTGTGGGCCAGGGAGCTCCGCATTCGGGGGGCGGTGGGCTACGGACAAGAGACTTGGCGCGGCGAGCAACGACACACGTTCGAGATCGCACAAGATCTCCTGATCGAGAGCGGGGCTCCAGTTCAGGACATGGTCACGCACGCCTACCCCCTCGAGCAATATCGAGACGCCTTACGCTCAGCGGCGAACCATCGCAAAAGCGGTGCGGTGAAGGTGGTGTTGCAGCCCTAGGACTTGCTGGTCGAGGCCCCCCCCCTCTTCATGTCGGCACGGTGGGGGGGGGCAACGGTCCGCGCTCTGGGCTGCTGGGGCGGGGCGGGAGGGTCATTCCCGTCATCTGGCCACGGCTCCCTCAGCTTGGGCAGGGGCTTAAGAAGTCATTCCCACCATCCCGCAAAAGCCCCAACAAGCCCGGGCGGGCGGTGTTCGGCTCCAGAAAACAGTCTGAGGGAGAGGGCTCGATGGTCCTCCGCCGGACAATCTGCGGCGAAGCCGCAGAGCGAAGCGCTGGCCGGAGGAGGACCATCGAGCCCTCTCCCTTCCACACGCAAAAGAGGAGCCGCCATCCCCGCCCAAGGCCACCCCAGCCCTAGAGCGGAAGGCGCAGCAGCTCCGGTTGGACTCGGCTTCCGGATTGGTGCCCGTCCACGTCGATGCCCTCGATGCCGAGGAGGGTGACCTTCAAACGGAGGCCTCCGGAATAGCCCCCGAGTTTGTGGTCGCTTCTCACGACCCGATGGCACGGAATGACGATGGGAAGGGGGTTGGCTCCCACCGCCTGGCCGACCGCCCGGGCAGCACCCGGCTCGCTGAGTTCGTCCGCGATATGGCCGTAAGACACGATCCGGCCATACGGAATTTCCATCAGCTGGTGGTATGTACGGCGCTGGAATTCTGTGGCTCCCGAGAGGTCGAGTGGAAGGTCGAAACGTTTTCTCTTCCCGCTGAAGTATTGGGCGAGCTGCTGAAGGGCCTCAATAAGCGTGGGATGGGCCTGCGCATCCCAGTGACCCTCGTCGATCATTTCGGGCGTCACTGGCCCGATGCGGCGTACCCCGTTCCGCGTGACCCAGACGGCGATGGCTCCGGCGGCCTCGTCGTGTATAACCCCCGAGTGGACCGCGGATGCGCCATCATGGGAAGGCTTCACTTCATCTTCTCCTCTTGGGACGCCGCGTTGTGAACCGTTCCTCCGGCGGAGTCGGCTTCCGGTCCCGCGCCAAGCGCAGCACGGAGCGCGTCGAAGGCGAGAAGGGCGCACCGAATCCGGACGGGAAATTTGGCAACGCCTTCCAACGCGCGCAGGTCCCCCAAGGACGGGGGGGGCGCGGCGCGCTCACCGCCGGCCATCATATCGGCAAAAAAGCCCGCGAGGTCAAGCGCCTCATCTCGACCCCTTCCTTTGATCAGAGCGGTCATCATCGACGCCGAGGCTTGCGAAATCGCACAGCCCTGCCCCTCGAAGGCGATCTCCTCGATCCGGTCCCCGTTGAGGCGCATCTGAACCCGGACCTCGTCACCGCACACCGGATTTGCAACGTGCGCCTCGGTGGTGTGATCGGGGAGCATCCCCTTGTTACGTGGGTGGCGATAGTGCTCGAGAATGAGCTCTTGGTACAGCGACGTTATGGGGGTTTCCATCACGCGTCCGCCACAATCAGGGGGGCCAGGCGAAGATAGTATACGGGCAGGAAGCGAATATTTCGAATCGCATGACTACTCAGGGTTCGCAGACCCGCCCGTTAGACGGCATTGTCGCAGGCGAGATTGCCGGAAGGGCTAGACAGGGAGTCTGTTGGAGGCGTTGAGGTAACCTGCTCTGAGCTTGTGGCAGCGACACCGCCAAACAGGCGCTGCTGCTGGCGCGGTCAACATGGGAGTCGCACACTTCATATTTTGTGGGCATCGTAGCGCGCAGCAGCATTACTCAGTCGATAGCCAGCCTCGATCAAAGGAGAGCTCATGACCACTCAAACCCCGTGGCGGAAAGGTGCGGTGGAGGTCATCGTGATCGTGCTGGGCATCTCGATCGCTTTGGCTGCGGACGCTCTTTGGAGCGCGAGGGTCGAGCGACAAGACGAGCAAGAAGCTCTTGGACGGCTGTACGACGATTTCAGCGCTGCCCTGCAGGCCATGGAATCGCCCAAGGCCGCGCACCAAGAGAATCTCGAGGCATTCTCCGAAATGCTCAGGCTGATTGCAGCGGGTGGCGTCCCGCCGGGTTCTTACCAAGTGCCGGATTCACTTCTCTTGGCGATTTACGGGACTTACGCCTGGACTCCTCCTCTCGGAGCGCTCCAATCCCTTCTGAGCGCGGGAGACATTGCTCTAATCCGTAACGATTCGCTCCGAGCCGAGCTGACGGCATGGCCGGAGGTGGTCAAACGAGTGAACGGCGAGGAGGCCTCAGATCGGCTGATGTATGAGCAGGTGCAGTTGCCCATCACCTTCCAGACCGTGCCCTACGTGAGCGTCATACACCGTAAGGTGGGCGACTACGCGAGCGAGAGTCCGTTGGAGCCAGACTATGGGCGGCTGCTCACCGACCTTACGTTCGAGAACGTCATGGAGTGGCGCTTGGTGAATACCTCCGAGATTCTGACCGAGTACGATTCGGCGGGCCGGACCCTGCAGCGGATCCGCGCCATACTCGCAAGCGAGCTGAAGTGACGGCTGGCCAACAAGACCCGGAGTTCCCCGGCGAGTGGACGCAAGACAACGCCGTCTAACAAACAGTTGCCGCCTCCGTTCGCTAACGCTCACTCCGGTGAATCACGGCTCGCGTTCGCGACCCGCGCCGGCAACTTTGAACGTTATCGGACATTCCTTTGACCGAGAAGCGTGTGGCTTCCGAAGTGACTAGCCACGATATCGCTCGAAGTGCATGTTCGTTTCGACAGATGTCGAGGGGAATGAGACCCAGACGTCGGGTATAGCGGCAAGCCTGCAGCGCGGCACAATCATTCGTTAGGTCGTACTCCTCCCTTGTAGAGTTGGCACAGGCGAGATTCTCCCCCTTTCCCCCTCCTTCAGCTCCAGCGTTCTCGTTCGGTTCTCAGGAGTCTCAGGATCGACTCCGCTTGGTCTTGAGCCTGTTCTAGTCGCCGGAGGTTGAGCTCGAGCGCGGTCAACCGCTCGTTGGCCAGGTTTTCGAAGTACCGGTCTCGAAGGAGCGGCGCCGCATCATGGGGAAAAGGCCCGGGGCCTAGCTCCTCGTGATATCCGTAGCTCACGTCGATGGACCGCACGGAAACGTGATCCCAAAGGTAGGGCAGAATTCGATTCCTGACCAAATTACTCAGGGTCTCGCGGTCCCCCTGGAGCCTTGCCCGGTGCCATGCCCATTCACCGAGTGCGGCTCAAACGCTGTCGGACTGAATCAACCCGAGCTGGCCGGAGGAGAGGAGCGAAGACAGGACGCCCTCAGGCAAATTAACGTTATAGAGGGCGATAGCGTTGCAATCAACAGAGCGAAGATAAAGTTATACCTTGCACGAATAGACGATATATGCAATATATACCTTGTTTTGTAGAAAATGAATGCAAGCTATGACTTGACAAGAGAGGTGCTGATGTCGGAACGACCCATTCCACTTCTGGCTAGAAGGCAGCTAGATCGCCGTCTTGAAGCGATCCGGGAGCACAGCCAATTGCTTGATCGGCCCAGAGCCGGGTGGATAGTTGCTTTACGGCGAGCCTTGGGAATGACCCAGGCGCACCTCGCGGACCGGATGGCTGTCTCCCGCCAGGCAATAAGTCAGCTAGAGAAGAGAGAGGCCGATGGCTCGGTTACGCTGAAAGCGCTTGAGCAGGTTTCTCTGGCGTTGGGCGGAAGGCTTGTATACGCGGTCGTCCCCGACCGACCATTAACCAAAACGCTCGAGGAGCAGGCGTTGAGGGTAGCTACGCGGATGACCGGATCCGTCCGGCATACCATGCGGCTGGAGGACCAGGAGCCCCTTTCAGATCTCGACCAGCGTACCAGAGACTTGGCCCAAGAACTGTTAACTACGCCGACCCGTCTTTGGTCAATGCCCGATGGCGGGTAGCCTCCCTGAGGGCGCGACACCCATCGATCCGGATGAAGCCGAAGGCCTCATTCCCGAACACGTCACAACTCGAGGCGAGTTGAATGAGTTAGAGGAAGCCAATATCCAAGAAGGCCTGAAGTGGGCGCTTCGGAGGGCGTTGTTGGGGCGCGAGCCAGCCGACGTGCTTTCCGAGTCTTTTCTCTATGAGCTACATAAGCAGATGTTCGGCGCCGTTTGGGTCTGGGCCGGAAAGGTCCGCCTGACGGACAAGAATATTGGCGTTGATAAGAACATCGTCAGACCTGAGCTCAAGAAGCTAGTTGATGATGCCCGCTATTGGCGTGAGCAAGAAGTCTGCTCCCCCGAGGAGATGGCTGTCCGTTTTCACTACAAGCTTGTCTCAGTTCATCCCTTTCCTAACGGGAATGGTCGTCACGCTCGCCTGATGGCTGATCTGATAGCACAGCAATCTGGCCTTGAAACGTTCTCATGGGGCGGTGCAGGCCTCGCGGAGACTTCCGCCCTGCGGTCCGCGTACATCGATGCACTCCGATCCGCCGACAAGGGTGACCTTGGCCCATTGAGGGCTTTCGCCCGATCCTAGCCGCGTCGTGAGTCCGTTACCGACGTTTCCCAATAGGCGCAACGAGTTCGGAATGCTGGCGGGAGTCGCGGTGCGATCCAAGTGAGTGGCCGGCGACCGACTAGCGAAGACAGAGGCTTCTACCAGACATGCCAACATTGAGAGTCCGGCCCCCTCAAGACGTGCCGAAAATCTCCTGTACCGACGCGAGGCCCTCGATCAGACGGTCGACCTCGTCCGTGGTGTTGTAGAGGTAGAAGCTTGCGCGTGCGGTGGAGGACACGCCGAAGTGTTGCATGGCGAGTTGGGCGCAGTGATGACCCGCACGAATCGCGATCCCCCGGGAATCGAGGATCGTCGAGATATCGTGAGGGTGGGCGTCGGCCATCGTAAACGAAATGACGCCGGACCGTTCGTCCAGATCAGTGGGCCCGAAGACGCGAACCCCTCCTAAGTCGTTGAGACGTTCTAGCGCGTAAGCGAGTAGCTCCCTCTCGTGCTGCGCGAGCGCGTCGAATCCCACCTGGTCCAAAAAATCAGCGGCGGCGCCCAGCGCAATCGCTCCGGCGATGTTGGGTGTGCCGGCCTCGAACTTGTGTGGAATGTCGGCCCAAGTGCTTTGCTCGCGGCCGACGGTGCGAATCATCTCGCCCCCGCCGTGGTACGGCGGCATGGACTCGAGGAGTGCGCGACGGGCCCAAAGTGCTCCCGACCCCGTGGGACCGCACATCTTGTGTCCAGAAAACGCATAGAAATCGCAGCCGAGCTCCTGGACGTCGACGCGGCGGTGCGGCACCGCTTGAGCGCCGTCGACGAAGACCAGTGCCCTGACCCTCTTTGCCTGCTCCGCAATCTCCCGCACGGGATTCACGGTCCCCAACGCGTTGGAGATATGGGATACGGCGACCAGCCGCGTGCGATCCGTTAGTAGCTGGGGGAGATCATCCAGGATCAAACGGCCCTGTTCGTCCATTTCGATGTACCGGAGACGTGCGCCAGTGCGATGAGCCACCAACTGCCAGGGGATGATGTTGGAGTGATGCTCCATGGAGCTCAGGAGGATTTCGTCCCCCTCCACGAGCGTGTCCCCTCCCCAGCTGCTCGCCACGAGATTCACGGCTTCGGTGGTGCCTCTGGTCCACACCAACTCGGCGGGGTCCTCGGTTCCGATGAACTTAGCCACCTTGGCCCGGGCCCCTTCATAAGCGACGGTCGCTCGGCGACTCAGCTCATGGATGCCGCGGTGTACGTTTGCGTTGTCTCGCTCGTAATACGCCGAGATCGTGTCCAGTACGGACTGAGGTTTCTGCGAGGTGGCGGCGTTGTCCAAATAAACGAGCGGGTGTCCACCGACGTCTTGGGCCAACGCCGGAAACTGGGCCCTCAGGGCCGCCCATTCGAGTCCGGGAGACGTGGCAGGCATAGGGCCTCTAAATCTGGATGTAGATTTCTTTGCCCCGAACTTCCACGGCGTACGTTTCTACGGGCTTGATCGCCGGAAGAGCCGTGGCCCTTCCCGTACACACGTCGAACTTGGCGCCGTGGTACATGCACTCCACTTGATCGCCCTCCAGTTCCCCGTCGGACAGCGGAAAATCCTGATGCGAACACCGGTTCTGTAGAGCGTAGAGGTCACCGTCGACGTTCGCCAGGACAATACTTTCTTCTTTGACCTCGATGTCTAAAAGGCTACCCGGCTGACAGTCGTTGAGGTCAGCGACTTTGACCCAGTCGGTGTCTTCGTCAAGCTCTTCAGACATGGCGAAGTTTGCGCTCTACGGCACCCGTGACCTTCTCGATGACACCACCGAGTGGTAAACGGGTCATGACGTCCCGGAGAAAGCCCAAGACGACCAGGCGCTCGGCTTGCTGCTGGTTCAATCCTCGGCTCAGAAGATAGAAGAGCGCCTCGGAATCGAGTTGGCCCACGCTAGCTCCGTGTGAGCACTTTACATCGTCCGCCTCAATCTCGAGGTTGGGCAGCGAGTCGGCCCTGGCCTCTTCAGAAAGCAGAAGGTTCCGGTTGGTCTGGTACGCATCGGTCCGCTGAGCCTCGGGACGTACGCGAATGATTCCCCTGAAAGCGGCCCGGGAGTGTCCATCGAGAGCTCCCTTGTAGAGGAGGTCGCTCCCGGTGTCCGGGGCCACATGATCCTGACTGGTGTTGTGGTCGAAGTGTTGGTCTTCGTCCCCGAAGTAGAGCCCCAGCATATCGCTATGCGCTCCGGGTCCGAGGAGTTGAGCGTTGAGGTCCAGGCGGCTCACCGAGCCGCCGAGATTCACGTTCAGCGTGTCCAGCTTTGCATCCCGGTACGCGAGCGTGCGCTGAGCCGACTGGCAGAATGCGCCACGCCCAAGCCGCTGAATCGAGGCGTACTGAACCTGGGCGCCATCCCGCGCGATGACCTCAACGGCCGACGAAACGAGCGTGCGCTTTTCGAGATCGTCGGAAAGCAACTCTTCAACGTACGAAACCTGGCTTCCCGGTTCCGCAACGATCAGGGTGCGCGCGCAGACCGCGGAACTGGCGCACGAAATCCACCGTGTGGCTCGCACGGGCAGATCGAGCTTCACGTTCCGTGGAACGTAGAGCAGCACGCCGTCCGTCCAAAACGCCGCGTTGAGCGCCTGGAACTTGCCCTCCTCGGGTGGCAAGGCCACGGTGGCCAACAACTCTTGGAGAAGCTCACCGTGTTCGTGCACCGCGGACTTCAAGGAGGTCAAGATGACCCCCTGCTCGGTCAACGCAGGATCGAGGTCGACGTGTACCACAGCTCCGTCGATCATGACCGCGTGCCCGGACGCGGCACGGTCTTCGTCCATCGCCGCGATGAGCCCGGCAGGGCGAGAGCCGTCTTCGGCCAAGGCCCCCTCAGTGGCGAGCCTGAGCTCGGCCAACTTCACGAGACGAGAGACATCCGTGTACCGCCACTCTTCGGAGTGCGTGCTGGGAAGAGGTGTGTTTTCGAAGACCGACCAAGCGTGTTTCCTGCGCTCGACCAACCACGACGGGGCGCCGTGGCTGATCCTCTCGACCGTAGCTGCGTCCAGGGGACTCGGGGTGTCCTCGTCCGCGAGCGGTGCCTCCATCGTTGGTGCAGGGGTGGACATCAGCCGACCGATCCCTCCATTTCGAGCTCGATGAGTCGGTTGAGTTCCACGGCGTATTCGAGCGGGAGCTCCTTGGCGATCGGCTCTATGAATCCACGCACGATGAGCGCCATGGCCTCCTCTTTGGTCAGTCCGCGACTCATGAGGTAAAATAGCTGGGCGTCGCCCACCCTGGAGACGGTCGCTTCGTGCCCCACAGAAGCCCGCTTCTCTTCGATTTCGATGTATGGATAGGTATCCGTACGCGAGGTTTCGTTGATGAGAAGCGCATCACACTCGACGTTCGACCGTGAGTTGTACGCGCCCTCGTGCACTTTGCAGAGGCCACGGTACGACGACCGGCCATGTCCCTTCGAGATGGACTTGGAGATGATCGAAGACGTCGTGTTCGGCGCCACGTGCACGACTTTCCCCCCCGTATCCTGGTGTTGGCCATCGCTCGCGTACGCGATGGACATGATGTCCCCGTGGGCTCCCTCACCCACTAGGTAACACGACGGATACTTCATCGTGAGCTTGGATCCGAGGTTGCCGTCGAGCCACTCCATGGTCGCGTTTTCGTTCACGATGGCCCGTTGGGTCACGAGGTTGTACATGTTGTTCGACCAGTTCTGGATGGTCGTGTACCGAAATCTCGAGTCCTTCTTGAGAACGATCTCGATTACACCGGAGTGGAACGACTCGGTGGTGTAGACCGGTGCGGTGCACCCCTCGATGTAGTGAGCCTTGGCGCCCTCATCCAGAATGATCAGCGTGCGCTCGAACTGCCCCATGCGCTCCTGGTTGACCCGGAAATATGCCTGTAGGGGTGTCTTCAGCTCCACCCCCTTGGGCACGTAGACGAACGAGCCACCCGACCAAACCGCCGAGTTGAGCGCCGCGAACTTGTTGTCGGCCGGCGGAATGATGGTGGCGAAGTGCTCGCGGAAAAGCTCCGGGTGGTTCCTGAGTCCGTCCTCGATCGAATCGAAGATCACGCCTTGAGAAGACCACTCTTCTTTGAGGGAGTGGTAGACCATTTCGGATTCGTACTGAGCGCCGACACCCGCCAGGAGCTTCTGCTCCGCGTCGGGGATGCCCAAGCGCTCGAACGTCGTTTTGATGTTATCTGGGACATCGTCCCAGGAGCGCTCCATCTGATCTTGCGGCTTCACGTAGAAGTAAATCTCATCGAGCGTCGCCTCGAGCTCCGAAAGATCTCCGCCCCACGTCGGCATGGGCTTCCGTTCGTAGATCTTCAGCGCCTTGAGACGGAAATCGAGCATCCACTCGGGCTCGTCCTTGTGCTTCGAAATTTGCCGGACAATGTCCTCGTCCAGGCCGGGCCGGGTTCGGAAGACGTGTGCCTCATCATGGCTGAACCCGTACTGGTATTCGTCGAGGCCGAGTCCTTCTACTAGTTCATTTTCGGGCATGGTTTTCTAGTCCTGCTGAAGTCGACGGACGACTCGAAAAGTCGATGCGTTCTCAGGTGACAGAGTAGGTTCGATAGCGACGAGTCCTCAGCCGATTGACGCCTCTTCCGTCAACGACGCGTCTTCGGTGGATGCCCGCTAAGCGGGCACCACTTCCTGTTCCCTCCAGTCGGCGTAGCCCTGCTCCTCCAACTCCAACGCCACCTCGGGTCCGCCGGATCTTACGATGCGCCCCGCGACCATCACGTGAACCACGTTGGGCTCGATGTAGTCGAGCAGGCGTTGGTAGTGCGTGATCAAGAGGATGGTCATGTCGGGATTTTCCTCGCGCAACGTGTTGACGCCGCGAGCCACGATCTGGAGGGCATCGATGTCGAGCCCCGAGTCTGTTTCGTCCATGAGCGCGAGCGAGGGGCGAAGCACGGCCATCTGAAGGATCTCATTGCGCTTCTTCTCGCCTCCGCTGAATCCGTCGTTCACGGGGCGCTCGGCGAAGGACGGTTCCATATCGAGGAGCTTCATTCGATCCATGAGCTCGTCTTGGAAATCGAACAGGTCCACCTCTTCCCCGTCCTCGAGGCGGGCCTGCATTGCCGTCCTCAAGAAATTCGCGATCGAGACGCCCGGTACTTCCACCGGATATTGGAACGCTAGAAAAATACCTGCGAGCGCGCGCTCATCGGGTTCCAAATCCAGAAGAGGCGAGCCATTAAAAACGACTTCGCCACCCGTGACTTCGTAGTCGGGATGGCCCGCCAACACCTTAGCGAGCGTGCTTTTTCCGGAGCCATTGGGTCCCATGATGGCGTGAATTTCTCCGGGCTGAAGCTCGAGATCCACACCCTTGAGGATGTCGACGTCTTCGTCCGCAACCTTGGCATGAAGGCCAGTAATCGTAAGGATAATAGGTATCGCTCATGAGGAAGGGGGAGTCGGCACGAGGGGCCTTATCAAGAATGATTCTTTATTACACGAAAGCTAGGATAGCGTTCACACAGCGTCAAGCCAGCGGCGTTTCCATGGGTGGTCCGAGTCGTGACGGAGTCTGATCCGTCCCCCCAACCTGCGACGGGGGACGATTCGCGAGTGTGGGTCGTTATGGGCGGTGGTGCCGCCAAAGGGCTGGGGCACATCGGGGCCTGGAAGGCGATTCAAGAGGCTGGAGTTCCGGTCGCCGGGATCGTCGGGACGAGCACTGGGGCGATGATGGGCGCCTCTCTCGCGGGGGGACGAACCGTCCAAGACTTGGAGGAGTACGCCCGTCACTTACGGCGTCGCGACGTCATGAGAATTAATCGTCGGGCCGTCTGGGTGAACGGAATTCGATCGCGGAGCGTGCTCCGTGGCGATACGCTTCGGCGTTTTATCGAGAGCCTGCTGCCGGAGGAAGGCTGGAGCCAGCTGGCCATTCCTCTGGTGGTCAACGCGGTGGACTTAGCAACGGGCGAGATGGTTTGGTTCGGCGACGGCGTGGATATGGACGTACCACTTCTCGACGCGGTGTACGCATCTGCCGCGCTCCCGGTTCTTTTTCCTCCGGCCGAGGTGGGAGGCCGCTTCTTGATCGATGGTGGAGCTCGCGACATGCTCCCAATCGGGAAGGCTGCTGAGATGGGTGCCAGCCGGATCATTGCGATCGATGTCGGCTCCGGCCCGGATGCCGACGCCCGCTCGGTGGTCGACTCCGGATTGGTTGCCGTTCACCAGAGGGTTTTCGGCCTCATGGCGGGGCAGCGGAAAAGGGAGTCTGTACGGGATTGGACCGGGGTCCCACTCACGTATGTCCGTCCGGACTTCGGGGGAGCCGACGGCTTCGACTTCGAGCAGCGGCACCTTTTTCTGGATGAAGGATATCGGGCCACTCGCGAGGCTCTCGCGGGGACCCCTATCTGAAACCATTGATCCGTGCCGATGCCAGCAAGGCGCTCAGCGTCGGAGTGAGCCTGCCGCGGTCTGGCACCTCGCCCGGCGGAAAGCCTACGCGTCGGCTAAAAGCCCTGTGAAGGCCGGAGCCACTCGCGTAGCCAGATTGATGCGCTGAGGACTCGATGCTCTTCCCCCAGTCCAAGAGTCGAGCCGCGTAGAGTAAGCGTCCCCAGACGAGCAGTACGCGAGCGGGCGGTGCGCCCAGGCAGCCCAACTTGCGGGCCATCTCGGCGCGCGACATGCCCAGGGCTGCTGCGAGGTCTCCGGCCCTGGGCTTGCCGCCGGCGCTCTCCACCGCCCACTGAACGGCCGCAACCAGTAGGTCGGGTACCCGACCCGCGAGATGGTTAGCGACGGCTCCGGCGGTGGCCGATGCGTACGATCGTGACACGGCGTCGCGAATGGTGGTTGGATCATCCGCCCCTGCGTCGATGACCGCGTCGACCCCCCGCCGACCCAACTCGAAGGGGTCGAGGCGGTTTTTTGAGAAATCAGAGTAGACGACGATAGCCGGGTCCGGGTGCCGCTTGCGAAGTTGGCCGACGCGATCCGGGGAGATCGTCCTCCCTGGACCGTAGATATCGACGATGCAGGCAGATATACGCGCGGTGCGCACCACCCTAGACAATTCGGACCATGTACCGACCGCTTGAAGGTCGTAGTCGGGTGAGAGCGCATCCCTCAAGCGGGCAGAGGCCGTCGAGTCAGGTTGGAATACGGCGATCGTGGGCGTGCGGCTGTATCCCAAACGGTGTTCGCTCAACTGTTCGCTTCGACGACAACGGCGGTGCCATAGCAGAGCATTTCCGCGGCTCCGGTCTGAATCATGGAAGTGACGATGATCATCGGTAAACGTCTCGATACGGGTCGGTCAGCCACTCCTTGCGCCGCTCGTAGATGACCGTCCCAAGGAGAAAAATAATTCCGAGACCGATCGCGGATGTCGCCGCCTTGGACTTTCGGACCACTTCGCGTTCGACCTCCCGTTGCAATTCTCCCTATCTCCTTCGCTGGATGGTACGACCGCCGACTAAAATTCCTTCCATCTGGGCCGCTCGACCATCCTTATTCCTGTGGCCCCTTATGCTAATTCGTGAGGCGAGCAAGTACGGACACGAAAGCTTCGATCTCGTCTTCAGTATTGAAGTAGTGCGGGGAAATTCGGAGCACCTGATCTACGCCCTTGGCGTCGAAATCGAAGATCGCTGAATCTCTCGCGGTGCGTGACGTATTGATGCCCTCGTTTCTGAGCGCGCGTAAAAGGTCTAAAGGGTGGTGTCCCTCGACGGCCGCCGTCACGATCGCGCAGAGTTGTACGCCTTGATCGAGAACGCGTACACCGTCCACCGCGGAGAGACGTTCACGCAGGGAACCAGCCAGCGCCCAAGCCCGCTCCCGAATCGCCTCGATACCGAGGCTCTGTGCGTATTGGGCCGCCCGCCCCATGCCCAACACCATCGCCACCGGCGCCTCGAAGTTTTCGAAGCGCCGGGCTCCCGGAGCGGGTTGATAGAGATCCGCGTCGATCCAGTCGGCCCCGCGCAGGTCGGGAAAGAGCGGCTCCAGACCAAGCTCGAGCGCCCGGTCGGATACGTACAAGAAGCCGACTCCCCGGGGACCACGCAGAAACTTCCGCGCCGTCGCCGTCAGGAAGTCGCACCCGATTTCTTCCACGTCTACCGGCATCTGTCCAACCGACTGACAGGCGTCGACGAGGTAGAGGGTCTCTCGTTGTCGACAGATGACACCGACTTCAGCGACGCTCTGCACGAGGCCGGAACTCGTTGGAACGTGGGTAACGGCAACGAGCTTCGGCCTGCGCCGGTGAATCAACTTGTCGAGAGCTCTTACGTCTACGCCACCGCTGGCCTCGTCCGGTGCTCGGACGACTTCGACACCAAAGCGTGCCACGAGCGAGAGGAACATGAGCTGGTTGGATACGTAGTCGTTCCGGGTCGTCACGATGACGTCGCCCGGGGAGAACGGTACGGCGGAGAGCGCTTGGATGAAGGCGCCCGTTGCGTTATCGGTGATCGCCACGTTTTCGGGATGGGCTCCGATCAGCGCGCCCACCGAGTCGTAGACGGATCGGATCTCGGTGTGTCGGGCGGCCTCCGCCTCGTATCCGCCGATTCGAGCCTCGAGTTCGAGGTGATCGATGACCGTCTCCAGCACCGGGTCGGGCATGAGGCTCGCCCCGGCGTTGTTCAGATGATTGACGGTACGGGTGCCTGCCGTCTCGGCTCTCAGGCGCGCGATATCGAGTGGCGTCATCGTGCGATTCTCTTCATTCCGCAAACTGCCAGAGACGGGGTCGACAGCCGTATCGGGGTCGCACGAAATTACTTCAATGAGCAGGGCTTGGCGCCCCTGATATATAGCCCCGCATGGACCCTCGCCAGGGCTGTACGGGTCCGTTCCTATTCGCCACGTTACTAGGCTCGTCCGGTGTGCGGGGCGTCCTCAGAGGGGGCGACCTGGTGGTCGGGGGCGTGGCGGTTTGGCGGGAACCCAGCCAAGAATGGAGCTTCTTTGAGCACGAAACGGCCCGACAGGTCGGACGATTCGCCCAGCACTGTCCAAGGGTCTCGCCGGAACGAAGCCGGCGATGGAGACGAGGCCGACGTCGTGCGGCGCCTGGAGCAGCTACGTGGAGAGCTTCGGCGACATTCCTACCTGTACCACGTCGAATCAAGTCCGGAGATCGACGACGCCGAATACGATCGGATCTACGTCGAGCTCAAGGCCGTGGAGGCCTCGTATCCACGCTTTGTCACTGCGGATTCGCCGACGCAGCGCGTAGGTGCGGAGCCACAAGGTGCGTTTCCCAATGCAGAGCACACCGTTCCGATGTTGTCTCTGGATTCGACCCAGGATCCGGCGGAGGTCCGACGTTTCGATGAACGCGTACGAAAGGGCCTCGAAGACGAACCGAGATATATCCTTGAGCCAAAGCTCGATGGGGCCTCCATCGAGCTCGTTTACGAAAAAGGACTTTTCGTACGGGCAGTGACCCGCGGGAACGGCCGCGTGGGGGAGGTCGTCACCGAGAACATACGAACCATTCCGAGCCTTCCATTGCGACTCCGGGAAGCCGACCGGCCGGCGCCAGAGTTTCTGGCCGTTCGGGGCGAGGTGCTCATGTCTCTCTCTGCGTTCGAATCGCTCAACGAACGTATGGTCGAGCGGGGTTCGGAGCCTTATGTGAATCCACGCAACTCGGCGTCGGGTTTCCTTCGGCAGCTCGACCCTCGCCGGACCGCTGAGCGGCCCCTCGACCTCCTTGCATACGACGTCCTGCTCATCCGAGGAACGCAGCTGAGCTCGGACCACGAGGCAGTCAGCGCTCTCGGGGAGTGGGGCTTCAGGACGCCGGAGCGCGTAACATTGGCGGCAACGGTCGAGGAAATCCTCACGTATCATGGGAGCTACGCCGCAGACCGGGATGACCTCGACTATGAGATCGACGGGGTGGTCATCAAACTCGACCACCTCGATTCGCGAGCCGATCTGGGGGCCACCTCACACCACCCACGCTGGGCCCTCGCGTACAAATTCGAGCCACGCAAAGAGGTGACACGCATCGAAAAAATCGCGGTTTCTGTCGGCCGCACCGGAAAGCTTACGCCGGTGGCGCTGTTGAGGCCGGTCGAGGTCGGTGGCGTGACGGTTTCGCGCGCATCGCTGCACAATCGCGAAGAGGTCACCAGGAAGGACATCCGCCAAGGGGACCTCGTTCGGATCCAACGGGCGGGAGATGTCATTCCTCAGGTGGTGGATCGTGTGCCTGAGAGTGGGCGGGAGCGAGGAGAGGCTTTCCTAATGCCGGACCATTGTCCCTCGTGCGGGACACCAGTTCAGGAGAACGGCCCCTTCACCTACTGCCCCAATCGGTTCGGGTGCATGGCCCAGCTCAAGAGAGGGCTCACCCACTTCGGGTCCCGGGCGGGTCTCGACATCGAGGGCTTGGGCGAAGAGACGGTGACACTTCTCGTGGATCGTGGTCTCGTGAAAGAGTTGGCGGACCTTTTCGAGCTGACCGCGGAACAGCTCGAGACGTTGGACGGATTCGCCGCAACATCAGCTGCGAATCTCGCCAAAGCGATCGAAGAAAAAAGGACCGTGGCGCTGGCCCGCTTTCTCTATGGCCTCGGGATTCCGGAGGTAGGCTCGACCATCTCGGCTACCCTGGCTTTCCAATTCCTGACTTTCGAAAACATTCAGGAGGCTAGCGTCGAAGAGCTAGAGGCGGTCGATGGAATCGGACCGATCATGTCCGAACAGATCCGGGCCTTCCTCGACGACGACCGCAACCGTGAACGGATCGTTGCGGTCCTCGGGCACATGAAGACACTGTTGTCTCCGGAGCGAGCGGGCAGCGGGGGGCTGGCTGGCCAAAAATTCGTTTTCACCGGGGGGCTCGAGCGGTTCTCCCGGTCCGACGCGAAGCGCCTCATCGAAGACAACGGCGGCAAAGTCGTCGGTTCCGTGAGCGGGGAGACGAGCTACGTGGTGGCGGGAGAGGCTCCAGGGTCGAAGCTTCAGAAAGCCCAGGATCTCGGCGTGGAAATACTCAGTGAAGACGGACTCGTCGAAATCCTCCGGGCCGCGGGGGCGCTATAGCTTCCATGGAAAACATCGAGATCGCCGACGTCCTCGACCAACTCGCTGATCTCTTGGAGATCCGAGGTTCCAACCCTTTCCGTATTCGGGCCTACAGGAATGCGGTCCGTACCGTCCGAGGGCTCACGCGTCCGCTCACCGCGATGGTTGAGGCGGATGAAGACCTGACCGAGCTGCCCGCGATCGGCAAGGACATGTCCGCGCACATCGTCGAACTCGTCCAGACAGGAACGCTCGCGCGTCTGACCGAGTTGTCCGCCGAAGTCCCGAGGTCGCTTGTGCAGCTCGTAAAGCTCGACGGAGTGGGACCCAAGAAGGCCAAGAAGTTGTGGGAATCCCTAGAGATCACGAGCGTCGACGAACTCGAAGCGGCCCTGAAGGCGGGCAAAGTAGAGCGCCTCGAGGGGTTCGGGGTGACCACCGTGCGGAAAATCCTCACCTCCATCGAGGACTTCCGACGATATTCCGGTCGGTTCCTCATCTCGAAGGTAGACGCGCTGATTGGGCCCCTCGTGGACCACATGCGGGAGGCACCGGGGGTGGAGCGCATCGAGGTCGCTGGCAGCTATCGGCGGCGGAAAGAGACCATCGGGGACGTCGACCTGCTCGTTCAAGCTGAGTTGCCCGCTCCGGCCGCTATGGAGCACTTCACCACGTTCGGTTCGGTGGAACGAGTCGTGTCGGCGGGCGACACGCGAGGGGCTGTGGTGCTCCGCTCCGGGCTGGAAGTGGATCTCCGTATCGTTCCCCGGCGCTCGTTCGGAGCCGCGCTCCACTACTTCACGGGCTCCAAAGAGCACAATGTAGCCGTTCGCCAGGTCGCCCAACGGCAGCGCCTCCGGGTGAACGAGTGGGGCGTATTTCGTCTTCCGGAAGGCGTGGATCCCGAGGACGTGGGTAAGGAGGACGGTGAACGGGTGGCGGGTGAGACCGAGAGCTCGGTGTTCGAGGCGCTCGGCATGGTGTCGGTGCCTCCAGTACTCCGCGAGAACCGTGGGGAAGTGGAAGCCGCCCGCGAGGACTCGCTGCCCGAACTCGTGATGCTCGAGGACATCCAAGGTGACCTTCACATGCACTCGACGTGGAGTGACGGGAGGGCGTCGATCGAGGACATGGCCCGAGCGTGTGCCGCTCGGGGGTATCGATATCTGGCGATAAGCGACCACAGTCCGGCGCTCGCCATGGTCGGGGGCGTCACGCCGGAGAGGGCCGTCAGGCAGTGGGAGGAGATCGCCCGAGTTAGGGAGGGGCTGGACGGGATTGAAATCTTCAGGGCGTTGGAAGTGGACATACTCGGGGATGGAAGCCTCGACATGACCGACGAGGTCCTCGAGAAGCTCGACCTGGTTCTGGTGTCCGTGCACTCGCTGATGGATATGGATCGCGTCGGCATGACGGATCGTGTCATCAAAGCGATTCAGCATCCACAGGTGGACATCCTCGCCCACCCCACCGGACGCCTTTTGGCTCGAAGAGAGCCGTTTCAGATCGAGATGGAGGAGGTATTGCAGGCCGCGCGGGATCTAGACGTGGCGGTTGAAATCAACGCCAACCCGAACCGGCTCGATCTGAACGACGTTCACGCCCATCGGGCGAAGGAGCTGGGTGTGAAGGTGGTCGTCAGTACGGACGCGCATTCTGTCCAGCGGTTGGACCACATGTCCTACGGCGTGGATCAAGCGCGTCGAGCTTGGTTGGGCAAAGCGGACGTTCTGAATACGATGACCCCGAAGCAGTTCCGGATATGGCTCGGTCGACGGGACGGGACGAACGCGTGAAACGGATTTTTTACCACGGCTAAAAGGAGCGAGATGGTATGCTTTCCCTCGACCTGAAAGGAAAGAGAGCGTTCGTAGCGGGTGTCGGCGACGACAAGGGGTACGGCTGGGCTATCGTCAAGGCCCTCGTGCAGGCCGGCGCTTTGGTGCGTATAGGCACATGGCCTCCCGTTCTCAACATTTTCCACAAGAGTATCGCGCGCGGAAAATTCGATCTCTCCCTTCCCGGGGGAGGCGAGATCGAGTTAGAGAAGATCCATCCGTTCGACGCGACGTTCGACACACCAGAGGACGTGCCGGACGAGGTTCGAGAAGACAAGAGGTATCGGGACCTGTCCGGATACACGATCCAGGAGGTGGCCGACGGCCTCAGAGACGAACTCGGGGAGGGCTGCCTAGACATTCTGGTTCATGCGTTGGCCAACGGCCCGGAGGTACGAAAGCCGCTCGTGGAAACCAGTAGGGCCGGATACCTGGCCGCTGTGAGCGCCAGCGCGTACTCCATGGTCAGCCTTGTCCAGCGCTTTGGTCCCTTGATGAGGAAAGGGGGCGCCGCGGTCTCGCTGACGTATCTGGCGGGCGAGCGGGTGGTTCCGGGCTACGGAGGAGGCATGAGCTCGGCGAAGGCCGCCCTGGAGAGTGATACCCGGACGCTCGCATTCGAGGCCGGGAGGCGGTGGGGTATTCGAGTCAACACGATTTCGGCGGGCCCGCTTGCCAGCCGCGCTGCGAAAGCGATCGGCACCATCGATCGGATGGTCGACTACTATCGGGAAAATTCGGCCCTGCCCGACGTGAACACGCCTCAGGACGTAGGGCATGCCGCGGCCTTCCTGTGCTCTCCATTGGGTGCGGCGATCACCGGCGAGACGCTCCATGTCGATATGGGATACCACGCGATGGGCATGCCCGTGGAGGACCGGCTCGGAGGGGAGTAGGCCCGTGCCCGATCCAGAGTCCGATTTCGGTTCGGTCCTACCGTCGTTGAAAGCCCCGCCCCCGGGGCCGCGCTCACTCGAGTTGGCCGAGCGCCTGCGCTGCGTCGAATCACGCAACGTCACCTACCTCTCTGAGGCCTTCCCCGTCTTCTGGGAGGAAGCGAGAGGCGCAAACGTGCGTGACGTGGACGGGAACGTTTACGTGGACTTCACGGGGGCGTTTGGCGTATCACTCGCGGGTCATGCTCATCCCCGTGTTCGGCGGGCGCTCACCGAGCAGTCCCGGCGACTCATCCACGGCATGGGGGACGTACATCCCCCTGCTCTCAAAGTTGAACTTCTGGAGCGGCTTGGTGGCCTCGCGCCCTGGGAGGAGACGAGGACGGTGCTCGGCTCTTCGGGATCCGAAGCGATGGAAGTTGCGCTGAAGACTGCTCAGTTGAGCACGGGCCGCGCCGGAATCATCGCTTTTGAGGGCGCGTATCACGGTCTCACTCTAGGGAGCCTCGCGGTGACGGCGCGCCCCGACTTCAGGGAGCCGTTCCGAGCCCGCGTTCATCAAGGGGTGGCTTTCGCACCCTATCCACAGACGGAGGAAGAAGCGGAGGCCGCCCTCACGCACGTCGAGTTGTTATTGTCGGAGGGTGTCCCAGCAGGAGGGGGTGGGCCCCCTGGTTCGCTCCGCCAATCGGTGGCTGCCGTCGTCGTGGAGCCGGTACAAGGTCGAGCGGGGGTCCGCATACCCGCGCCGGGCTTTCTCTCTGGACTTGCCGAGCGGACACGTGCCGCCGGGGCGCTTCTCGTATTCGATGAAATTTTCACGGGTTTGGGTCGCACGGGCGTCGTTTTCGAGTACGAACGTGAGGGGGGCCTTCCGGATCTCGTCTGCATCGGGAAGGCGCTGGGCGGGGGGCTCCCGCTGAGCGCCTGCCTCGGTCAGCGTGAGGTCATGGACGCCTGGCCCGTGTCGGGGGGCGAAGCACTGCACACCAGTACTTTCCTCGGGCATCCCTTGTCCTGCGCGACGGCGCTGGCGTTCCTGGACGTCCTGGAGGAGGAGGGGTTGGTCGCCGCTAGCCTCGCCCTGGGTGAGCGGATCGTGGGCCGTCTGAGCGCAGATCTCGCGACTCTACATGGCGTCAAGGCGGTTCGCGGGCGCGGATTGCTCATCGGAGTCGAACTGAGCTCCCAGGATGATGGGCCTGCGCCGGGCGCCGGCGCGAGGGTGGCCCAAGCCGCTTTGAAGAGGGGACTGCTCGTATTACCCGCTGGCGGTCAGGCCGAAGTGGTCGAGCTCGCCCCGCCTGCGGTGTCGAGCGACGCGCAGGTCGACTTTGGTATCACCTGTCTCGTCGAGTCGATTCGTGAAGTTCTTCCTCGGTAACCACGGCACATGGACCGGTTCGTGGACCGTCAGGCCGCAGAAGTCGCGAAATCAACCCTCTCGGCCACTTTGAGATCGAGTTCGGTAAGGCCCCCCGCGCTGTGGGTCGAAAGCGTCAAAAGTACAGCCGTGTACCGAATGTCGATGTCGGGGTGATGGTTCAATTCATCCGCAAGGCTGGCGACCCGATTCACGAACACGATCGCGTCACGAAAGGACTGGAATTCGAAACTCTTGATCAAGGAGTTTCCAGACCGTTTCCAGCCCTTTCGGATCTTCAGCCAGCCGTCGATGGATTCGTCGTTCAGCTTGTCAGTCATTGTTTCCGATGCATCAATCGAATGCGGTCTAGACACGTGTTGGTCGTTGAGTTAACCCAGAGACCGGTGGCCGTTTCGGGGCTTGAATCGCCTTCGAATCGTGTATATTCTTTCGGCCCTTGTCTATAGAAGACGCGCTTGCCCTCATCGTCTAGTGGCCTAGGACACCTGGTTCTCAGCCAGGAAACCGGGGTTCGATTCCCCGTGGGGGTATAAGCAGGTCGCTTAGCTCAGTTGGTAGAGCACTACGTTCACATCGTAGGGGTCACTGGTTCGAGTCCAGTAGCGACCATCGAATCCGGCGAGGGATTGCCGGATTTGTGTGTGTGCCTGGTGCAGCCGAATCGGATCGAACGCGGTCTGTGGCTTGACTCGGCGGAAGTCCGCCGCCAAGACTAGCCCGCATGTGGATCTTCGTTTCGGTCGGTGGCGCCGCGGGCGCTCTTGCCAGGTACTGGTTGTCCGGTTGGGTCAACACCGCCTTCGCGGGCTTTTTCCCTTTCGGTACGCTCGTCGTCAACATCCTCGGATCGCTTCTCTTGGGGTTTGGTATGCAGGCGATGGAGGCGTTTCCGGTGAGCGCCGCGCTCCGGACCGCGCTGACGATCGGTTTTCTCGGGGCGTTCACGACCTTCAGTACGTTTTCCTACGAGACCGTGACGCTGGCTCGTGACGGGGACTGGACCCGAGCCACGCTTTACACGGTGTTGAGTGTCATGCTTGGGCTGACGGCCGTCCTCGTTGGGATCGGGGCGGCATCGGTTCTACTCAAAGTGAGGGGGTAACGGAGCGTGAGGCTCGCTGTTTTGGCCTCGAAGAGGGTTGTCTTGGCCAGCCTTCCCGCTCTGGCTTCGTGTGGGGGAATGGTCTCACGAACCAGGGTCCTCTCGTTCCTCGAAGCCATACAGAGGCCGTTCGATCTGAACGACCGAAGCTGGTTGGGAATCCCAGCCGCTCTGTCGGCGCACCTCGTGGTCTCGGCCTCTCTAGCCGGCACGCTCGCGTGGTTCTGGCGTCCCAAGGCGACGGCGGTCCTCCTAGGGATCCTGATCCTGACCAAGGAGGCGGTCGACCTCATGATCATCTCCCTCTATCAGCCGTTGAGCCGGGCCAATGCGTACGGCTCGGCCGCGGACATCTTTGTTTCGATCGTCGGGGGGTGCCTCGGTTTGTGGGTCGGTTCCCGTGCCCGACAGAGCGCGGTCGACAACGGCTGAGGGGAGGCCTCGCCGGTAGAAATGCGGCCGCCACCAGGGTAGCGTGCTGATCCCGCTCACCCCATCGTGAAGCCTGCCCCGAGGTATTCGCGCCGAAACTGCGAGTGGTCTAGTGCCTCCCGCGGCGAACCGAGGTGGTGGGTCGTTCCGGCGACACACCAGATGATGAAGTCGGAGACGGTCAGCAAAATCCGCGCATCATGCCCACACGTGATCACTGCAGTACCTCGGTTCGCGAGTGTCCGTAAGGAGGCCCCGAGGGCCTCTTGGTCGCGCGGAGAAAGCCCCACCAACGGCTCATCCGCAACCAACACTTTCGGGGCCCGTGCCAGAGCGAGCGCCAGAGAGACCCGCATCCGCTCTCCGCCCGAGAGCGTGGCGACGTGGAGATCCAACAGGTCATCGATTCGCATCTCCGTGATGGCGTCGTCAACGGTGTCTGAGCCAAAGATCATACAGAGAGCTTCGATGTGGTCCCGCACCCGATATCCCGGCGAAACGAGCTGCTCCTGAGGTACGTACATCAGCCCGGCGCGGGCCAAGCGCGCTAGGGATTGACGTTCTCTGACGTCACCAAATACCGAGATCACACCGTAGTCTGCGCGAATCGCGCCCACGGCGATCTTCATGAGCGTGGTCTTCCCGGATCCGTTCCGGCCAAGCAAGGTCGTAACTTTTCCGGCCTCACCCCAAATCGAGGCCGACTTCAGGACCTCCAGGGTCCCGAACGACTTCCCGATCCCCTCGGCTCGGAGCACGTATTCGGTGTTAGACAGCCGCCAACCTCAAACCGCCTTCCAGGACAAGGCATTCGAAGAAGACAAGCAGCGCGACGCCACGAAACGAATATCCGACGTTCGCCAAAAAGATGATTTCAGCTTTACGCCCCATCTCCACCCGCACCACCAACACCACCAGGGAGATCCGCAAAGTCATGCTGAGTAGGGTGCCGACCCACGACCCCGCGCCTGGATCGCCGGGCTGGACCGAGGCACCCAATTGTTCTAGTCCGTGAAGAAACAGCCAGAGCACCAGGACACGCACAAGCAACGTGTTCATGAACGGCCGTGGCAGGAGAATGCGATTCACGGGGGGATCTGACCCCCTTAGGAGAAGTCCGCTCCAAAGAAAATTACTGCGATTAGGATGGCCGCCACGGCCATCGGGGCCACGAACCGCACGAAAAACCGCCAGGCTCCATAGTGGAACCAGCGGGGTGTGGCGTCATCCACCAGTTCACTTTCCGTTGCCTCACGGGTCATGAACCAGCCCACTCCCAGCGTGATCAAAAGCCCGCCGAGCGGCAGCGCCCAATTCGAGGCGAAGTGGTCGAGTGTCGCAAAAACACCCGCCTTCCCTGCGAAGATCTCGAAGTTGGACAAACCAGGGACCGCGCCGAAAGACAGCGCCGAAAGAATCGTGAACACAAAAATCGAAGCACCACTCACCAGAGTGGCTTTTGGGCGCGGCATCTGTTTCTCGTCGATGAAGTAGCTCACGACGACTTCGAGCAGGGAGATGGTCGACGTGAGGGCTGCCACCGCCACCAGCAAGTAGAACAATGGCCCGAGGATCACCCCAAAAGGCACCACGTCGTAGAAGAGCTGAGGCAGTGAGATGAAAAGCATGCCCGCGGTTGACCCGCTCACCTGTTCGGCCATCCCCGGGACCGTGAAAATCACCGAAAACATGATGATCGTGGCGAAGATGGCGATCATCGTGTCGAGGAACACGATGGCTCCTGCCGCGCTGACGAGCGACCGGCCCTTCGCCACGTAAGAGCCGTACGTAATCATGGCTCCCATCCCGAGGGACAGAGTGAAGAACGAGTGTCCCAGGGCCTCGAGAATGCTGCTGGGCTCCAGCTCGGAGAAGTTCGGGCGAAAAATGAAGGCGAGCGCTTCACCGGCGCCGTCCATCGTCAGGGCGCTACCGACGAGCAACAACAGGATCAAGAAGAGGAGCGGCAGCGAAACGCTCGCCACCCGCTCGATACCGCTGTGTACGCCGAAGTACACCACCCCTACCGTGGCCGCCATGAATAGTGCGGAGAGGGTAAACTGGAGGCCGCCATTCCCCACCACTTCGACAAAAAGGTCCCCGGTCTGCATCCCTTCGGGGAAGCCGCCGACGCTCCAGCCAAGCGTTTTTACAAAAAAGAAGAGCGACCAGCCCGCGACGACCGCGTAGTAGCTGAGAATGATGTATCCGGCCATCACACCCCAGGCGCCGACCCAACCCCACATGGGACCAATCGCCTCCTTCAGAGCGCCGACGGGGCTTTTCTGAGTCTTACGGCCGATCAGGAGCTCTGCCATCATGATGGGCACGCCGACCCCCGCGATGCAGATCAGGTATAACAACACGAACGCGCCGCCCCGGTTCTCCCACGTAATGAACGGAAATTTCCAGAGGTTGCCCAACCCGATGGCGCTCCCGGTCGCCGCGAGGATGAAACCAACGTTGGAACTCCAGTTTTCGCGGGGCTGGCTCATCAAGTACGCTCCGTTATCGGGGGGGCGACGCAGTAACAGCTGCAGGCCTGGTACGATCTGAAATACGGGCCCAACATATCCGCGGCTTTGAACTTCGGACAAGCGAAAGAGTAGGGTTTGAAGGCTGCTTGAGGAATACGGCGGTCCCGTGATTTCGCGTTTTCCATGTTGGAGGTAGCTTCGGGCCATGACGATGACGCATAAAACTTTGGTATGGGCGGTCGGTTTGTTGATGACGGCGCCGCCGCTCGCCGCCCAGGTCGGCCCCCAGGGAAGTAGTGTCGTAGACGTGGGACTCGCTTTGCGGCAACTCGATGGGGTCAAGCGCGTCCTGATGATCGGAGCCCACCCGGACGACGAAGATTCCAGCCTTCTCGCCGCTCTGGCTCGCGGCATGGGTGTCGAGACGGCCTACCTCTCTCTGACCCGAGGTGACGGCGGGCAGAACATCATCGGGCCCGAGTTGGGTGAGGGGCTGGGTATCATTCGCACCGGAGAACTCGAGGCCGCGCGTGTTTTGGATGGTGGACGTCAGTTCTTCACACGAGCCTTCGACTATGGTTTTTCCAAAAGCTCGGACGAGGCGTTCGCTCATTGGCCTAGGGAAGAGGTCCTCAAAGATGTCGTCTCGGTGATCCGCACCTACCGTCCGCAGGTCATCATATCCGTCTGGGCCGGCACACCCCGCGACGGGCACGGGCAACACCAAGCGAGCGGGATGCTGGCCAACGAGGCTTTCGATGTCGCGGCCGATCCAGCACGCTTCCGGGACCTGCCTGGACCCGCCGCTGAACCGTGGGCCGCATACAAGCTCTATCACTCGGTCCGGGGTCGAGGTGCCGAGTCTGCAGAGGCGCCGCTGACCATACAAACCGGGGCGTTCGACCCGCTGCTGGGCCGTTCCTTCCATCAATTGGCGATGGAGAGCCGCAGCAAACACCGCTCTCAGGAGATGGGCGCGGCCCAGGCTCTGGGAAGCCGAGTTTCGGGCCTTCGCTTGGTCCAGAGTCGTGTCGGTCGCATCGATTATGATCCGGGGATCTTCGCCGGGGTCGATACGACTCTGGCCGGTCTCGTGGAGGGGCTTCCGCCCGACGATGCCCCAACGATCGCCCGGTCGGTCGCGACGTATCGCATGGCGATTCAAGAGGCGGCCGAGTCCCTCAATGCCGTCCGACCCGAACGTGCCGCCGGCCCGCTGGCACGGGCCTACGTGAGTCTGGAGTACACTTTTGGCCTTCTGTACGGGCTCGGTGAGTCCGCGGTGCCGCTCGCCGAGGCGTTGGCGGTTCGGGCCGCGATGGTGCGGTCGGCGCTTCTCGACGCTGCGTCCATCGTCATCGACGTGCGGGCTGGAGACGACATCGTTGTCGCCGGTGAAGACGTGACTCTAGACGTGCAACTCTGGAATGGGGGGCCGTTCCGCGTCGAAGGAGCCTCGCTCCGGACGGCGGGGGCCGAGCAGGACGTGGGTCTCCCGGCCGAGTTCCTTGGCGCCGAGGGTCAGACGGAGGAGCCTCAGGGGGTGGAGCCCGGTGGACTCGCTCGATGGAGCTACCGTGTCCGCCTGCGACAGAGTCTCTCGGCGTCTCGCCTGTACTATCTGGGTGCCCCCCGCGACGGGGACATGTACCAGTGGACGGGTGATCCTAGCTCGGAGAGTCTCCCGCGAAACGCACGCCCGCTTCTTCAAGCGGTCGGTGAGTTCGACCTCCACGTCCCGGGATTGAATGGTCCCGTTCATCTGGTGTGGGGGGACGACGCAGAGTACGTAGGCGTGAACAGGGCCCTTGGAGAATTCCGGGAGCCCGTTCTCGCCTCCCCTGCGGTCGCGGTGGCCATTCAGCCGGCTGTGATGGCTTGGCCAGAGGGGTCGCTCGAGTCGCGTCCCGTCACCGTGCTTCTTCGCAGTGAGTCGGCGACGGGGTCGTCAGGCGCCCTCTCGTTGGAGGTCGCCGAGGGGTGGGAGGTCACGCCTGCCAGCATCCCGTTCGAGTTGCGAGGTGAAGGGGCGAGTCGTGGCTTCACGTTTTCGGTGCGACCCGTGGGTGCCGTGGCCGCTGGTGACCACGTATTTCGAGCCGTAGCTACGCGGGACGATGGCACGCGCTTCGATGAGCAGGTCGACGTGATCGACTACCCACACGTGGAACGGACGCTGTACCTACGCCCGGCCCAAGTGCGTGCCTCCGTGTTCCCCGTCCAGATGCGTGAGGGCATTCGTGTGGGCTACGTGATGGGCTCAGGAGACGACGGCCTCGAGGCGCTGCGCCAACTCGGTGCGACCGTCGAGGAGGTAGGCCCAGATCGCATCCGAGAGGGGGACTTCTCGAGCTACGACGTGCTGGTGTTGGGCATCAGGGTGTACGAGACGCGGCCCGACGTTGCGGCGGTGAACGATCGGATTCTCGCGTTCGCCGAAGCCGGGGGCACGGTGATCGTTCAATACAACAAGTTCGAGTATCCGAGAGGTGGCTTCGCTCCGTACTCGCTCAGCATGGGAACGGACCGCTCCGCCCCACGAGTCACGGATGAGAACTCTCCGTTCACGTTTCTCGATCGTGAATCACCCGTATTCTCCACCCCGAATCGTATCGGAGAAACCGACTTCGAGGGGTGGGTGCAGGAGCGCGGTCTCTACTTCATGGCCGAGTGGGACGACCGATTCACGCCGCTCGTGGAATTCAACGATCCGGGTGAGGAGCCCGCGCGTGGTTCGTTGTTGGTGGCGGAGGTGGGCGAAGGGCTGTACGCGTACGTTGCCATGGCGTTTTTCCGCCAGCTTCCGGCCGGCGTTCCAGGGGCGCATCGTCTGTTCGCCAACCTGGTGTCGTTGACCGCCGAGGATTGGAAGGCGCATCAAGGGGGCCGCTGACCGCTCAGCACTAGGACTGGAATGCACGTCGCGCGGCCGGTGACGAGTTCGCAGGTAGGTGGGCCGTTAGGCTTCGACGGGTCCGATTCTGCTCAGCGGCACACCGACGACGAGGACCACCACCGCACCGATGACGTTCTGCCAGAGGTACTCGATGTTGGTGCCGAAAGCGACGAAACCTACGGTCGCCATGCCGATGATCAGCCCGTAAAACGCACCGCGCGATCTGGCTCCGGGCACCATCGCCAGGAGGAAGACGCCCAGGATCGAGCCGTAGAAGAACGATCCGAAGCGGTTCACGACCTCGATCAATGAGCCGAGCGTTGCGGCGTATGTGGCGACCACGCACGCGAACAACCCCCAAAACGCCGTCGCACCTTTCGACACGGCAAGGTAGTGGGCGTCGTCGGCGTCGGGCTTCACCCACCGCCTGTAGAAGTCGATGACGCTCGCCGTCGATAGCGCGTTGAGTTCGGCCGCGATGCTCGACATCGCGGCAGCGAAAACTCCGGCGATGAAAAGGCCCGCGAGCCCGATCGGCAGCTCGGACAACACGAAGCGTGGGAAGATGTAGTTGGTGTCTCCCGAGGCCTCGCCGGTAACGTCTTCGACCATCGCGAGCGCCTCGCCCCGTATTGCCTGGATGTCGGCTTCCCGTGCGACGAATACGTCCATCGCCGCGGACCCGTCGTCCCCGGACGCATCCGCGACCGCCTGCGCTGCCGACTCGCGAAGTGTAAACGCCTCGGCGTAATCGCTCTGCAACGCGTCGTAGGCGGCGCCTCGTTCGGCGACCACTGCGGCTTCCTGGGCCGGGTTGTAGAGCAGCGGCGGGCGCACGAACTGGTAGTAGACGAAGACCCCGACGCCCACCATGAGCACGAGCGCCTGCAGTGGAATTTTCCAATAGGCGCTCATGAGGAGCGAACTCCTCGCTTGATCGGCGGACTTGGCCGCGAGATAGCGTTGCACCTGACTCTGGTCCGTCCCGAAGTAGGACAGCATCAGGAATGTGCCGCCGATCAAACCCGACCAGAACGTGTACCGCTGGGTCAGGTCGAAAGAGAAATCGAAGACTCGCAGACGGCCGGTCGCCCCGGCGATTCTGAGCGCTTCGTCGGGGCTCACGGGCATTTGCACTACGAGCACGATCATGACCGCGATGAGCACGATGATGATCAGGATCATCTGCTTCACGTCGGCCCACGCGACGGCCTGAACCCCACCGATCATCGTGTAGATTACCGTTGGGACTCCGATCAAAGCGACCGCCCACACGAGGGGGATCCCGAAGACCGCGCTGAAGACCACCCCCGGAGCCGCCATGATGGCTCCGGCTGAGAGACCTCGAGAGATCAGAAAGAGGAACGAGGTCAGCGAGCGGGTCCTCGCGTCGAAGCGGCGCTCCAGATATTCGTATGCCGTATAGACGCCCGACCCGTGCAGCAGGGGGACGATCGTCACGCCGAGGATCACCATCGCGAGCGGGAGCCCCAGGTAGAGCTGGATGAAGCGCATGCCGTCCGTGGCGCCCTGACCCGGCGTGCCGATCATCGTGACCGCCGACAGCTGCGTCGCCATCACCGAAAGGCCGACGACCCACCACGACAGGCTCTTGTTGGCGATGAAGTAGCCCGAGATCGTGTCGGTACCCTTCGACTTCCGGATGCCGTCGACGACGACCCAAACCACGTAGACGACGACGATCAGCCAGTTGATCCAATGCATTCGGCTTAATACCCGGGCTTCGGGTACGGTTGGTAGCTCGTCTCAGCGAAAATCGCCCAACTTGGACCATGGGTAGTGCCGGTCATGCGTGAGGCGCGCCGATCACGGCTGGTAGCGGAGCTGTAGAAGCAGGAGCAGGCCAAGCGAGATGGCCTGAATGATGATCACTCGGACGAGCGTGGAGCGAAAACGGGAGGTGTCGGAGCCGTCGCTGGGGATCTCGTCCGACATCTTCACCATGGGGTGCGAGGAAAGGTAGAAGCGAGGGCCGGCTGATCGGTCGGCCTAAGCTGTTGAGGGGTCGGCGTAACGTGAGGCGCACGACCATAGTGGTCAAGACGAGGTCTCGAGCGAGGGTTCTGCCCTCTCTTCAAGCGATTCGCCCTCGCGGTCGAAGCGCTGAGGCTTCGCTGTGTTGTGAGACGTAGGACTCCTTCTTAGGTCCCGAGAATTTCCTACTCGCCAGGGTTTTAATCCGAAGGGGTCGGCGTAACGTGAGGCTGAGGAGTTGCGGACGCGGTCACGCGTTGTCTATCATCCCCTTGTCACAGTGGGGGCTCGATGGCGTCCCCGGTGCACGGCGATGGCTCGGCGGCGTCGTCTGCCTGCTGGTGCCAAACCGATGACATCGCCCCCAAGAAATCGCAGTGTCTCGAAATAACCGAACCCTGAAAAGAGGAAACGAAATGACACGATCGACCGGCGTTCTTGCTGCAGTGGCTTTGATGACGTTCCTGCTGGTTCCTCCCGCGGTAAGTGGCCAGAGCCAGCCTCAGATGGGTTTCTTCATAACGAGCGTCGGTCCGGGCGACGGAGCGAACTTGGGTGGCCGTGAGGGGGCTAACCAGCACTGCCAGAACCTGGCTTCCGCCGCGGGTGCGGGGAACCGGACATGGCACGCCTACCTCAGCACGGTGGCCGCGGGTGGCCAGCCTGACATCCACGCGCGTGATCAGATCGGCGAGGGGCCGTGGTACAACGCGGATGGGCGGATCATCGCGGCGAACGTTGCCGACCTCCATGGAGACGTCCAACGGGACCGTAACAACATCCGGAAGCCGTTCGCGGTCGATGAGAACGGCGAAGTCGTAAATGGCGTGGGTGATCAACCCAACCAACACGACATCCTGACGGGTTCGGATTCACATGGACGTGCTCTGCTCGGCTCAGCGGCCACGACCACTTGTGACAATTGGACGAGCAACGGCGAGGGCAGCACCATGGTCGGACATCACGACCGTTTGGGTGGTGGGAACTCCTCGTGGAACGCCGTTCACATGAGTCGGGGCTGCAGTCAGCAAGACCTCGTCGGAACGGGTGGAAACGGGCTCTTCTACTGCTTTGCGATGTAACTGATCGTCGGGGCGTTCGTTCGGTCTCGGCCTTCGAACCGCGTCTCTTCGACTAAAGCGGCGGCTTGTTGTTCGCTTTTGGTGTTCTTCATCAAAGCGTGAGCAGCAAGCCGCCCGCGGGCCGTCAGCAACATCGTGGTGGCTTGGACGGCACTCGGCTGCCATCGGTCGCTCACGCATGACGTCGCGCTGGACCGATAGGCTTCAAATCGCTCAGACCTCTAACGGCGAACACCCGGAGCGGTTGTTCTTTGCCCTTGAGGGTCTGCTCCCCGAGGTCCTCCATCTCCACCCCCTCGAACTGGTCGGCGAGGAATTCGGAAACTAGGATTCGCTCCCCCATGGGGCGACAAAGTCCTTCGATGCGGGACGTGGTATTCATCGTGTCACCGCTGAAGCTGATCTCCCTCTTGATATCGCCGATTTCGGAGACGACCACGAGGCCACCATGGATGCCGGCCTTGAACCGCGGGACCACCCCGTAGCGCGCCGTATAATGCGCCTCGCGCTTCCCGATCTGCTCTTCGACGAGGAAGAAACACCTTATACAATTCGCGCGCTCCAGCGCCGTATCCAGCTTCCATGTGATGATGGCCTCGTCCCCGGCGTACTGAACGATCTGTCCTCGAGTGTTGAGAACCGGCTCGGCTAGGTCGTGGAAGAAGTCGTTCCGAAACTCACAAAATGCCAACGGGCCGAGTCGCTCGGCCAAGGTCGTTGCATCGACAAGATCGAGGAACATGAACGCCCGCTGCTCTTCCCGGGGTCGGGCGCACCTACCGAGCAACAACCGCGGCATGACTCCCGGACCCAAGACGCGCGTTAGCGACAGGACGCCGTTGATGATGAAGCTCGCCACGATGAACCCGAGGACGAGCTGCCATGGATCCGCGCCGCTCAAGAAGTCGGCGAAGCCGTCACCCGCGAAGAGTTCCCGCAACGGAATCCGCATTCGTCGACGGGCGGCATAGCGCAAGGCGAACAGCAGCGATACACCCGCCACGCCTGCGTACGTCAGGGTCCGTAAGACCAGCATCATGCCTACCGACAGAGAGCGGACACGCGCTGGGATGATTTTCAGTTCCAGCCACGAGGCCAGCAGTCCCGCGACGATCCCGGGCACCAACATGTTCGTGAACCGCATTGCGGGTCGCACTTCCGGTAACCCTAGGTTCCGGGCCGTTTCGCCCACGGCCAAAGTGGCGATGACCAGAACCGCGAGGATCCAGGCCGTCGTCATCCAGAGGGTGAAACCAACCGCGCGACGTGTCGATATCCTCATGGCTCAGTAGTCCATCGTGAGATCGGCCCTCGTTGACCGGCTTGGTTCGGCCCCTCACGTTACCACGCCCTAGAGGGGCGTTCGGTTCAGCTATCCTTCGGCCCGCAGCCATGCAACCTACAGAACCCCGGTCGGATCGAAACGACCACAACATCGATCTCGACCTCGGTTTCTGCGACCCTGGGTCGGAACGCAGGGTCTTGAGGTTGCGATTCTCACGAGGGTGCCCTCCCCCTCTGGGAGCATCGTGAACTGGAGATTTCGGCCGGGCCTCGCGCTCCCGTGATGTTGCCCGACCTGCGCGACCGGCAGCGGGTACCCGAGCTCATGGACGAGCCTGACCTCGACCGCTCGCGACACGTGCGAGCCCTCAGGGCGTTGGCACGGGTGAACCGCGTCTCTGGGGTGGCGGGGAGAGTCTGGCGGGAAGTCCTCGACCTCGATGCAGGCAACCCGGTGCGGAGCCAGCCTCTTCGACTCTTGGACGTAGCGTGCGGCGGCGGAGACGTGATTGTCGACGTGGCTCGTCGAGCGCGGTCCGCAGGTCTCCCACTGGAGGTCCACGGGTGCGACGTCAGCCCCGTGGCGCTTGGGTACGCCCGACGTCAGTCGGAGAGAGCAGGTGTGGCCGTGGAGTTCGTGGTCTGGGACGTTTTGGCCGAAGGCCTCCCGCGCGGGTATGACCTGGTGTGTTCCTCACTCTTCCATCACCATCTTTCGCTTGAGAACGCCGTCGGCCTTCTAAGAGGTATGGGCCGAGCGGGCCGTTCCGTGTTGGTGCAGGACCTAGTGAGGAGCAAGCTGGGATATGTGTTGGCTTGGTCCGGAATTCGATTGCTCTCCCGCTCGGATGTGGCGCGCATCGACGGTCCGCGCTCGGTTCGTAGCGCTTTCACTCTGCAGGAGGCGCGGGCTATGGCGGAGGAGGCCGATCTGCGGGGGGCCGTCGTTCAAAGCGCATGGCCGGAACGGTTCGTTCTCAGGTGGAGGCGGTCGTGACCCGAGTGCGTGGAGCGTGGTCCGACCTGAGTGAGGGCATCTGGGACGTGGCCGTGGTGGGTGCCGGACCGGCCGGCGCCATGGTGGCGCTGGACCTCGCCCGTCGAGGACGGTCGGTTCTGCTTTTGGAGCGCCTTCCGTTCCCGCGGTGGAAGGTGTGCGGCGCTTGCTTGAGCGGCGCGGCGCAGGGGGCACTACTCCACGCAGGCCTGGGTGGTCTAGTTGCCGGCAGGGGGGCGCCCAGATTGGCCGAACTCAGCCTGACGGGCTGGGGCAGGACCGCGTCCGTCAGCCTCCGCGGCTCCGTGGCGCTCTCACGGGAGGCGTTGGACCAAGCGCTCGTCCAAGCCGCAGTGGCGGCGGGGGTCGTTTTTGCTCCGGGGGTCTCTGCGGAGCTGGGACCAGTGTGTGACGAGGGGAGGACGCTGACGGTTCGGTGTGACGGCGCGGAGCGGAACATCCGCTCTCGAGTCGTGGTGGCCGCAACTGGGCTCAACGGTCTGCGTTTGCCGGCCATAGTCGACTCCACCCCGGTCGCCACGGTTCAAGCGGGCTCCCGCGTGGGTGTGGGGGCCGTGTTGGAGGTTGGTGGCTCCGACTACGGGGCTGGGGCCGTGCACATGGTTCTAGGGCCCGCGGGATACGTGGGCCTCGTGCGCCAGGAGGACCAGCGCCTCAACGTTGCCGCCGCATTCGATAGCGACTGGGTCCGGCGACACGGGTCACCCGAGGGAGCCGTCGCGGCGCACCTGGAGTGGGCAGGCATGCCGGGGCTTCCGGGGACGGTCCACCGCGGCTGGAAGGGTACGCCGCCCCTGACGAGGCGACTCTCCGCCGTGGGGGACGACCGACTCTTTCTTGTGGGCGACGCGGCGGGTTATGTCGAACCGTTCACTGGCGAAGGCATGGGATGGGCTCTGTGGGGGGCGCTTGCCCTCGGGCCTCTCGTGGATGCCGGAGTGGCTCGCTGGGACCCAGCGCTGGTCGGTCACTGGAAGGTGGTTCACCGGCGCAGGGTTCGGCGGAGCCAGAGGTTGTGTGGGGTCGTGGCGTGGGGCCTTCGGCGACCGTGGATGGCACGCGCCGCCCTCCGCGTGCTCGGCTCGGCCCCCGGCCTTGCTCGTCCCTTGGTGATCCACACCTCGGCGGTACCGCGCCTGCGAACACCGAGTCCACTGTGATGCTCCACATCTCTGGGCTTGGGACTGCGGTCCCGCCGCGAGTTCTCGAGCAGACCGACGCTGCCGAGTGGAGCCCCGCGTTCTGCGCGGCCGACGCCCGTCAGGCGCGGGCGCTCCGCATGCTGTACAGGCGGTCCGGAGTGGAAACCCGCAACACCGTAGTCTTGAAGGCCGACGTAGGAACGCTCCAGGAGCGCGTGCCGCTCTATCCTGTGGCGACGGGGCCGACGGATCGGGGTCCGAGTACCGGTCGGCGCATGGAGTGGTACGAAGCTGAAGCACCACCGCTGGCGGAGGCCGCCGCTCGCAAGGCGCTGGAAGATGGATCCACGCCCGCGGGTGCCATTACACATCTGGTCACCGTGTCGTGCACCGGTTTCTTTTCGCCGGGTCTCGACGCAGCCCTCATCGACGCGTTGGGACTTCCGCGCACCGTGCATCGCACCCATGTCGGGTTCATGGGGTGCCACGGGGCCCTCAACGGGCTACGCGTAGCTGCGGCACACGCGTATGAGGCGGAGGCTCGTGTTCTGCTCTGCGCCGTGGAGCTGTGCAGCCTTCACTTCGCCTACGGGTGGAATTCGGAGATGGTCGTGGCCAACACCCTGTTTGCGGACGGGGCGGCGGCGGTGGTGGGCGTCCCTGCGCTGGACGCCGGTAGTCCGGGGTGGAGCATCCAGGCACAGGGTACGTTCCTCATGCCCGAATCCGGCAACGCCATGTCGTGGCGTATCGGCGATCACGGTTTCCGCATGACGTTATCGGCGGAGGTCCCGGAGCTGATCCGAACCAACCTCGGTGGATGGCTTTGCGACTGGCTGAAGCAACAGGGGCTGAGGGTGGAGGATGTGGGGAGTTGGGCCGTGCACCCTGGCGGGCCTCGAATTCTGGACGCGGTGGAAGACACGTTGGCGCTGGACACGGGGACCCTGGATGTGTCCCGAGAGGTGCTCCGACGCCACGGAAACATGTCGTCGCCCACCGTACTTTTTGTCCTCGAGCGTCTGAAGAACGCCGGAGCGGACCTTCCGTGCGTCGCGCTGGCCTTCGGCCCCGGCTTGGTGGTGGAGGCCATGCTGGTGGTGTGAGGTTGCTGCTCGAGCTAAGAGAGTCGGGCTTTCGGACGGAAGAGGACTATCAGGAGAACGAGCTCGCGCGGCCCCGCCGCGGTGCCTATATCGCCGTAACTACCCGAGGCTTACCGGTGTTAAGCTATGTGTAGCTAGCATCGGCGCGGCTCCTCTTGGATTTTCAACGACCCTCGCCCTCCCGGTGTCGAACTATTGTAATCGCACGACTTCGAAGCTTGGTAGGTGAGGAGGTATGCATGAAGCGCAGACTTAGTTCACTCTTCGGGGCGACGGGCGTGATCGCGGCGCTGACCTTTGCGGCAACCCCAGGACAGGCACAAGAGACGGCCCCTGAAGCTTCCAACGCTGGTCCTCGAGTGTTCTTCGACTGCCGGGGGCGCGACTGCAACAGCACGTATTACCGTACAGAGATTACCTGGGTGGCTTGGGTCCGAGATCAGGAGGACGCCAATGTCCACGTGATCATGACGAGCCAGAACACCGGCGTCGGAGGTCGGGAGTACCTACTTGATTTCATGGGACGTGGAGCGTATCAGGCGTATCAATCTCAGAGCCGATACCAGTCTCTCCCGACGGACACGCAGCGGGAGAGGCTCGACGGTGTTGCCCTCAGGTTGAGCCTCGGGCTCGCCAGTTTTGCGACGGAGGCGGGGTTCCGGGACATCGTTGAGGTCGGCGGTCTCGCCCTCGCTGGCGGAGGCGGGGCGGACCCTGGTGCGGCGCAGGCACGGGTTGTCTCGGCTGACGAGGTCCAGGACCCCTGGAACCTGTGGGTCTTCCGCGTTAGCGCGAACGGGAGCTTCGACGCCGAGTCGAGTCAGAAAAGCCGGCAGCTAAGAACCGGGTTCAATGCTTCGAGGGTGTCGCCCACCTGGATGCAGCGCTACAGCGGAAACTTCAATAACAGAAGGCAGGAGTTCGACCTCAGTGACGGCTCCCGTTTCGTGGACGACCGATACGACTGGGGCCTCAACTGGCGAGTGGTCTACGCCCTCGCGCCACATTGGTCGACGGGTGTCCGGGGTAACGTCGGCCGCAACACCAGGAATAATCAGATTTTCTGGGGCCAGATGAACCCGGCGATCGAGTACAGCTTCTTTCCGTATGAGGAGGCGACTCGTCGCTCACTGACCGCGTTCTATGAAATTGGTCCGGTCTTCCGTGAATACTTCGAGCAGACCCTTCTTGGAGAGACGGAGGAAGTCCACGGTCAGCAGGCGCTCACACTACAATTGTCGCAACGACAGGCCTGGGGGAACGCGTCCATCCGATTGTCCGGATCGACCTATCTTCACGACGCCGACTTGTACAACGTGTCTCTGCGGGGGGATCTGGAGTTTCGGATCATGCGCGGACTGGACTTAGAGGTGGGCGCGCGATACTCCAAGGTAGCCGACCAGATTTTCTTGCCTGGGGAGGACCTTACCGACGAAGAAAGGCTGTTGGAACTGCAGACTCAGCAGACGGACTTCGAGCTGAGGCTGGACTTCGGATTTTCGTACCAGTTCGGATCGATCTTCAACAACGTGGTGAACAACCGGTTCCCGTGAGGCAGATACGGGGGATCTGCTGAGGAGCCCCCGGGGTCCTCTCTAGTCTGCCGCAGCACCATAGAAGCCCCGGAGGACGGAGTCCTCCGAGGCTTCTCTCGGATCCGGGCGATGGAATCCCGGCGATGAAATCCCGCCGGGGATCCACGTAGGGCGCTATCGCAGCGGGATCTTCGGGCGTTACGGAAGCGCCATCGCCGCCAGTCCGTCCGACAACTGAATGATGACGTACTGCTTGCCCTCGTGAACCCAGCTGGACATACCGTACCGGGTAGATCCAGGAATATCGACCGCCCCCACCCGTCGTCCGGTTCGTTTGTCGATTCCGAAGAGTTGCCACGTCCCATCCGCTGTTTGGCCGGAAGCCAAAAGTAACGTGGACGTCGCAACCATCGCTGCGGGGCCGCGCCGACCGCGGTTTACCATCACGTCATCCACCCCTTGAAGTAGGGGGTGATTCCGGATCAAATCCTGCTCCTCTTGAGGTGCATCACCGTTCGGGATCACCCACAGGTACTCACCGGTGTTCAGATCGACGGCGCTGATTCTACCCGCCGGGCCCTTCCATATCGGAAGACCGTCGAGGGTCGGGTCGGCACCGCCGCCGCCAGGCCTGCCCAGATAGGCAGAGAAGTCGGAGTGCGTGACCCCCGTCTGATGAGCGCCGTCCAGCGGTGAAGTGACGCCGGGGGCGACCAAAAGGTTGCCGCACGAGTTGACGGACGATATGAACATCACACCCGCCACCGGATCCGCCACCGGGGCGCCGGTAATGTTCACGCCCCCGCCATCCGAAGGACAGATTCGTCCGGATGCCTCTGGGTCTCCGATCACTGCGGGCGGATTGAACATGGGCACGAACAGATCGTTGTCCGTCGCGATCTCCAGCGCCCTTTGTCGAACTTCGGGCGTGTAGTCGATGAGGTCATCCTCGATACGGCCCTGACGCTCGAACGAGGCTGGCCTGGTCGGGAATGGCTGCGTGGGTGCCGCTTGCTCGCCCGGCACCCTCGACGGGGGCACCGGCCGCTCCTCGATCGGCCAGATCGGCTCGCCCGTCTCCCGGTTGAAGGCGTAGAGGAACGCCTGCTTGGTGGCTTGGAATACGCCCGGGATGGTCTCGCCGTCCACGGTCACATCCATCAAAATCGGTGCCGCGGACGTGTCGTAGTTCCAGATGTCGTGGTGGACCAGCTGAAAGTGCCACCGTCGTTCGCCCGTCTCCACGTCGAGCGCGACGAGGCTGGTGCTGTAAAGGTTGTCCCCGGGATGGAAGCCACCGTAGTAGTCGATGGTGACGGTATTCGTCGGGATGTAGACGATGCCGAGTTCTGGATCGGCCGACATTGGCGCCCACGATGAGACGTCACCGGTCCATTGCCAAGCGTCGTTCTCCCACGTCTCATGCCCGAACTCACCCGGCCGGGGGATGATATGGAACTTCCACTTCAATGCGCCGGTGCGAGCGTCGTACGCCAAGATGTCGCCCGGGACCATCTCCTGGCGTGTCTGGTGGTAGCCCTGCTCGGCCGAGTTCCCCACGATCACCACTCCGTTGACCACGATCGGTGGCGAGGAACTGGTGATGTAGCCGAGCTCGAGCGGAAGTCCCTGAGCGGGATCGTAGGGTTGGTTCAGGTCCTCCCACGGGCCCCAGTCCTCGATCAGGTCCGCCACGAGGTCGACGCTGCCCGAGGGTGGGAACCCGTCGATCGGTACCGCCTCACCCCAGTTCGCGAGCGGCTCACCGGTCACGGCGTCCAGCGCGTGAAGGAAGAACGCGGGGGTCGAGATATACACGACGCCCCTCCCGTCGATGTCACCGTACGCGATTCCCTTCCCGTAGCCAGCCCTCATGGAGTATTCGGAGCGCGGGGTGCCGGGCTCGGTGAAGCTCCAGAGCAGTTCGCCGCTGGCCGGATCGAGGGCGATGACGTGACGCCGATCCCCGGTCACCGTAATCAGCTGCCCATCGATGTACGATGGTGTGGCACGCGGGGTGGCCTCCCCGAAGCTGGACGCGTTCCACCTCCACGCCACCTCCAGGTCCTCGAAGTTCGAGGCGTTGATCTCGCTCGCGGGAGCGTAGCGTGTGTGCCACGAATCCCCACCGAGGAAGGTCCATTCGCCGTTCGCGGTGCCCGGTCCCTGGGCCGCGCTCGTGATCGGCACGAAGAAGACCATAGCGACGGCCGCCGCGAGGATCGTACTGAAGGTCCTGGTGATCGAGACGAGGGTGGAGGGACGACGACATACCGAAGCGGGGTCTCGTTCCATCGTACTCTCCTTTGCTGAGTTACGACCTGGGAAATCTGAAAGCATCCACAAGCCGAGGGCCTTGCTCCAACCACCGAGGTTACGCCGCTCCGTGCTCGGCGGCAATCAACGTTGGCTAAACCGGCGCACATGGAATTTCTAGCGGCAAGATTCTGGCAACCGCATTTCGGGTCACAAAGAAGAAACCCCGGGGGGCTCAGGCCCCCGGGGCTCTTCTCAGATCAGGCGATGCTATCCCCCGCAAAGGGATCCACCTAGGGCTCTACCCTAGCGCCGTCTTGAGGCGTTACGGCAGAGCCATCGCCGCCAGTCCGTCCGGCAACTGAATGATGACGTACTGCTTGCCCTCGTGTACCCAGCTGGACATGCCGTACCGCGTGGGTCCAGGAATCGGGACGGCCCCCACCCGTTCCCCCGTCCGTTTGTCGACTGCGAGGAGATTCCAGGTTCCGTCCGCCGTTTGACCCGAGGTAAGTAGAAGCGTCGGCGTCGCAACCATTGCGGCTTGCCCACCGCGTCCGCGGTTCACGTCCACTCCATCGACACCCCGAAGCAGCGGGTGATTGCGGATCCTGTCCTGGTCTTCCTGTGGGGCGTCCCCGTTGGGAATCGTCCAGAGATGCTCACCGGTGTTCATATCGATCGCGACGATGCGCCCGTCCGGGCCCTTCCAGATCGGAAGACCGTCGAGGGTCGGTCTGGGACCTCCGGGAACGCTGGCGCCCATCGCTGCCCAGTCCGAGTGTGTCGCTCCCGACTGGTGTGGTCCGTCCATCGAGGAGGAGACTGCGGGCTCCACCTGAATCCGGAAGCAGTTGCTCTGAGACGTGATGAACATCACACCCTGGACGGGATCGGCCACGGGAGGTCCGGTGATGTTGACGCCCCCCCCGCCGCCCGGACAGTTCCAAGCGGGTCCGAGAGGATCGTCTATGGTCCTGGGCGGGTCGAACAGGCCGTTGAATAGGTTGCTTTCCTGCGCGACCTGAAGCGCCATCTCGTAGATCTCGGGTGTGTAGTCGATCAAGTGTTCTGCAGTACGACCTTGAAGCTCGAACGCGGCCGGCCTCGTCGGGAATGGCTGGGTCGGCGACAGACGCTCACCGGGCACCGTCGATGCCGGAACCGGACGCTCTGGAATCGGCCAGATCGGCTCCCCGGTTTCACGGTTCAGCGCGTAGGTGAATCCCTGCTTCGTGGCCTGGAAAAGGCCTTTGATCTCGCGATCGTCCACGGTGACGTCCATCAGAATCGGCGCCGTAGGCGTATCGTAATTCCAGATGTCGTGGTGCACCATCTGGTAGTGCCACGCCCGCTCGCCCGTCTGCACATCCAAAGCGATGATGCTGGTGCTGAACAGGTTGTTCCCCGGACGGTGGCCGCCGTAGTAGTCGATCGTCGCTCCGTTCGTCACGACGTAGACCAGCCCCAGTTCGGGGTCTGCCGACATCGGCGCCCAAGAGGACACGTCGCCGGTCCACTGCCACGCGTCGGTCTCCCAGGTATCGTGCCCGAACTCCCCGGGCCGAGGGATCACATGGAACTTCCACTTCATCTCGCCGGTGTCGGCGTCGTACGCCAAGATGTCACCAGGTACGTTCTCGATACGGGTCTGGTGGTAGCCCTGTTCATGGGAGTTGCCAACCACCACCACGCCGTTCACCACGATCGGCGGCGAGGAAGCCGTGATGTATCCGAGTTCGAGGGGGAGCCCCTGGTTCGGATCGTACGGCTCATTCCAACTCTCCCACTGACCCCAGCCGTCGATCAGGTCGGCCAGGAGGTCCTGGCTCCCCGTGGGCGGGAAGCCAGTGAGCGGAACGGCCTCACCCCAGTTCGCCAACGGCTCGCCGGTCACCACGTCCAGGGCGTGGAGGAAGAACGCTGGCGTCGAGATGTAAGCGACGCCACGCCCGTCCCGCTCGCCGTACGCGATGCCCTTCCCGTAGGCGGCTCTCATGGAGTATTCCGACCGGATGGTGTTCGGCTCGGTAAAGCTCCAGAGTAGCTCGCCCGTGCTGGGGTTGAGCCCGATCACACTGCGACGGTCCCCGGTGACCGTGATCAGTTGTCCGTCCACGTAAGACGGCGTCGCCCGAGGTGTACTCGGGCCAAAGCTGGCCGCGTTCCACTGCCACGCCACTTCGAGATTCTCGAAGTTCGACGCGTTGATTTCATCGGCCGGCGTGTAGCGAGTGTGCCACGAGTCACCACCGAGGTAGGTCCACTGCCCGTCTTGGGTCCCGGGTCCCTGAGCCACGCTTGCTGCCGGCAGCGCTAGCACCGTACAGAACGCCAAGGGTAGCCACTTCATTGCAGACGGTCTACGAGATCGCGAGGAGTCGTCGCGTTCCATTCGTGCTCTCCTTTGCCGATAAAGGCCACAGTATTCTGACGAGTGCGGGTAGCCGGCTGAGCGTTTTTCCGCGGTGCTCGGCGACTACCCCAACAGACCGGCTACGGTACCTGTATAAAGGACTGTGGGCAACTCGGGGAGAGCGACGCTCAATGTGCTGAGTCGGCGCTCGATTGGACTCGGTTGGCTTATTGGACACGAGGTCAGCGCCCCGGTTGACGGATCTTGTATTCTTGGCCCACTGTCCCAGGCCGTGCCGACGTGAGCACGCCCCAAGGCCTCAGGAGTGAGAAATGCAGATGCCCACCCTCGGAGCCCGCGTGAAGGTTGCGATCTGGAGTGAATTGGGAGACCGGAGTCCTGCTTATGCCCTCGTCGCCGGCGTGGATTTAGTAGTGATCCGCTTCGACGATGAAGTCTCGGTGATGTACGGGCGATGTCATCACAGGGGTGCTTTGTTGGCGGACGGCCATATCGACGGCCAGAATCTCATATGTGGCGTTCACGGTTGGGATTATCGGTGGGACACTGGGGTCAGCGAGTACAACAATACGGAGGCGCTGTTTCGTTTCTCAGCCGAGATCGACGTCGACCAGGACGCGGTCTGGATCGACGAAGCCGAGGTCGCCGCTTTTGCCGAGACGCATCCGCAACCGTACCAACGTGACGAGTACCTCGGGTTGTACCAAGACGTCCACGGCACGCCGGAAGAGCCGTACAACGGATATATCCAGTCGCTGGCTCGTGACGGGCTCTCGGTCGTTGGGCACCATGGTGCCGTGTCCGCGATGGGAGTCGCTCTCACCGATCTTCCCCGTTGGCACGATATCCAGCTCGTCACGGCTCAACTGGCCACGCGTCCCCTCATGGACGCAGATCCGGTTGATACGGAGCTGGTGATCGGGCCTGGAGCCGCTAAGCCGCTTCGCTTGGATATTCCCCTCTTCGTCAGCGACATGAGCTTTGGTGCCCTTTCCGAGGAAGCGAAAGTGGCTCTTGCCACGGGCGCTGAGCTGGCCGGCACCGGTATCTGCTCCGGCGAGGGAGGCATGCTGCCGGAGGAGCAGGAAGCCAACAGCCGGTACTTCTACGAACTCGCTTCCGCCCGATTCGGATGGAGTCTCGACAAAGTCGCGAAGTGTCAGGCTTTCCATTTCAAAGGCGGGCAAGGGGCGAAGACGGGCACGGGCGGGCACCTCCCGGGAGGGAAGGTGGTGGGCAAGCTCGCCGAAGTCCGAGGGCTCGAGCCTGGACAGCCCGCGGTCAGCCCGCCGACCTTTACCGATCTGGTCACGGCAGATGACTTTCGGGCGGCGGCGGCCGAAGTCCGGGGCGTTACCGGCGGGATTCCGGTCGGGTTCAAACTCTCGGCGCAACATATCGAGGCCGACATCGACTTCGCGCTCGACGTGGGTTGCGACTACGTCATCTTGGACGGTCGCGGTGGCGGGACGGGGGCCGCTCCGGAAATTTTCAAGCAGAACATCTCGGTGCCGACGATGGTGGCGCTTCCCCGCGCACGCCGCCATCTAGACGCCTGCGGCGCCGGAGATGTTACCCTGATCATCACTGGGGGCCTACGCACGGAATCGGACTTCGTGAAGGCCCTCGCGTTGGGCGCCGACGGCGTCGCGATCTCCAACTCCGCCCTCCAGGCGATCGGCTGTCTCGGGATGCGGGCGTGCCACACCAACAACTGCCCCGTCGGCATCGCTACGCAACAGAAGGGTTTGCGGGCCCGATTGGTCGTTGAGGAGTCGGCCCGACGACTCCAGAACTATTTGACCGCTTCGGTCGAGCTCATGCAGGTGCTCGCCCGCGCCTGCGGCCATCATCGCCTGAGCGGGTTCAACTCGAGCGATCTGACCACATGGAAGCGGGAAGTGGCGGATCTGACCGGCGTAGCCTACGGGGGCGTCGGCAGGTAACAACAAGGTTGAACCCTGCTCCGGACGGGCTGAGAATCCTTATCGTCGTGTTCTCGACCGCCGCGTTCTGGATCGTTTCGTACAGCAAAAAAAAGAAGCCCCGGAGGATCGAGTCCCCCGGGGCTTCTTTCGAATCCGCGTAAGCAGATCCGTATCGATCTACTGATCTACGTCAGTGCCATCGTCTTTACGGCAACGCCATCGCCGCCAGACCGTCCGCCAACTGGATGATCACGTACTGCTTGCCCTCGTGCACCCAACTGGACATTCCGTACCGTGATGCCCCAGGAATTGGAACCGCTCCGACCCGTTCGCCGGTCTGCTTGTCGATGGCAAACAGATTCCAGGCGCCGTCTGCAGTTTGGCCGGCAGCGAGCAGCAAGGTGGGTGTCACCACCATGGGCGCTCGGCCTCCCCGGCCTCGGTTCGTCATCACGTTGTCGACGCCCTGAAGCAGCGGGTGATTCTCCATCATGTCCTGCTCTTCCTGCGGCGCGTCGCCATACGGGATCACCCAGAGATGCTCACCCGTGTTCATGTCGATCGCGACGATCCGACCGACCGGACCCTTCCAGATCGAAAGGCCGTCGATGTCCTCAGGACCGGGGCGATCACCCACCGCGCCTCGTGCCCAATCGGTGATCGTCGTGCCGGTCTGGTGATCTCCATCCATCGGCGAGTTTACACCGGGCTCGAGGAACTCATACGAGCAACCACTCCCTGAGGTGACGAAGAGGATCCCATTGACCGGATCGGCTACCGTGGGTCCCGGAATATTGGTCCCACCGCCGCCGCCGGGGCAGATCCGTGCTGGCCCATCGCCCTGTGCGTTGCCAATGTTCGTCGGGGGGTTGAAGAGGGGCGCGAAGTGGTTGCCGGCCTCGGCGACTTCTAACGCCATCTGCCGGATCTCCGGCGTATAGTCGATCAGGTGCTCCGGCTGGCGGCCCTGCAGGTCGTACGGCAGTGGCCACGTCGGGAACGGCTGCGTTGGAGACAGCTTTTCGCCGGGCACGTTCGACTGCGGAACCTCCCGCTCCTCAATGGGCCAGATCGGCTCACCCGTTCTGCGGTCCAGAGCGTAGACGAAGACCTGCTTCCCAGTTTGGAAGATTCCCGGGATCGTCTCTCCGTCGACCACCACGTCCATAATGACCGGGGCCGTCGACGTGTCGTAGTTCCAGATGTCGTGATGGACCATCTGGTAGTGCCACGCCCTTTCGCCCGTCTCGACATCCAGGGCGATTAGGCTCGTGCTGAAGAGGTTGTCGCCAGGGCGGAAGCCACCGTAGAAGTCCTGCGTCGCACCGTTGGTCGGGATGTAGACGAGGCCCAACTCGGGATCGGCCGCCATGGGCGCCCACGAGGAGACGTCGCCCGTCCACTGCCACGCGTCGTTCTCCCACGTCTCGTGGCCGAACTCACCGGGCCTCGGGATCACGTTGAACTTCCACTTCAGGGCGCCCGTGTCCTTGTCATAGCCGAGGATGTCACCCGGGACCATCTCGATACGGGTCTGGTGGTAACCCTGCTCTGCGGAGTTGCCGACCACCACGGTGTTGTTCACCACGATCGGCGGCGAGGAGGTCGTGATGTAGCCGAGCTCCAGCGGGAGCCCGTCGTACGCGTTGTATGGCTGATTCCAGTTTTCCCACGGACCCCAACCATCGATCAGGTCGGCCAGGAGGTCGACGCTACCAGTGGGGGGAAATCCATCGACTGGGACCGCTTCACCCCAGTTCGCCAGAGGCTCGCCAGTGACCACATCGAGTGCGTGCATGAAGAAACCAGGCGTCGAGATGAAGGCCACGCCGCGCCCGTCCCGCTCGCCGTACGCGATGCCTTTGCCGTAGCCAGCGCGCATGGAGTATTCCCAACGTGCCGTGTTCGGCTCGGTAAAGCTCCAGAGCAGCTCTCCCGTAGCGGGATTGAGCCCGACCATGCTGCGACGGTCGGACGTGACGGTAATCAGTTTGCCGTCCACGTAGGTCGGGGTCGCACGAGGTGTGCTCGGCCCGAAGCTGGCCGCGTTCCACTGCCACGCCACTTCGAGGTTCTCGAAGTTCGACGCGTTGATTTCATCGGCGGGCGTGTAGCGAGTGTGCCACGCGTCGCCACCGAGGTAGGTCCATTGACCATTCTCGGTTCCGGGTCCCTGCGCCATGCCCGCCATCGGTACGGAAAGCACCATGGCAAGAGCGAGCGGGAGCCCGAACAAAGCTGACACATTTCCGGCCAGCCAGGACCTGTCGTTCTTCATTTTGTTTCCCCTCGTTGTTGTTGCTCGCGGCGTCGGGCCGCGTGTTTACGAAACCATCTGTGGGATCGACCACGAGGAGTCGCCGCTTTTCGGCATAATCCACGTTGTTTCCCAGATCCGAGGATACATGAGTGGACGCTTAGACGCAAAAAACAAAAGAAGCCGCGGAGGAACAACATCCCCCGGGGCTTCTGTCGGATCCGCTTAGTGGGACCCTTCTTACCGCGTTACGGCAGTGCTAGCGCCGACGACGGCAAAGCGGTGCCAGTTAAGGCTGAGGGAGCCGCAGCGCGACCAGCGAGGGGAGAATTCCGTCGGCCGGTGCCGCGACCGGCACCACGATGTACTGGACCCCGTCATGCAGGTAGGTCATCGGTGCGGTGCTCGTCGGCGCGGGAATTTCGATCGAGCCAATCCTCTCGCCCGTCAACTTGTCCACGCCGAACCAGACGGCTTGGCCCCCCCGGCCCTCGGCGAACATCAGTAGGCTCTTCGTGATGAGCGCGGTAGCGTTCCCCTGGAAGCCGGTGTTGGGGAGGTCCACACCCTCGAGCAGCGGATGGTTCTTGATACGCTCTGGAGTATCGCCGTTCGGAATCCACCAGAGGTGTTCACCGGTGTTCATGTCGATGGCCGTGATACGACCATACGGCGGCTTGAAGATCGGAAGTCCCCCCTCCAGGGTCGCGAACCCTCCGCCCCCTCCGGAGCCAAAGTCGACCACGGTGGTGCCGAACCCATCTGGACCGCCGTCGTCTCGCTCGGCCCCCGGAGCCAGACGGCCACCACTACATGCTTTCCGTGAGGCCACGTACATGATGCCGGTCTCGGGATCCATGACTGTGCCGCCAGGGATGTTCGTACCCCCCGTAGCGCTCGGACACTGCGCGGCCGCGCGCCAGCCCTCGGGGTTGCCGGCGTAGACGTACGGGTTGAAGAGCGGTCCGAGGTTGATGTCGGCGACCTGCTCCAGCGCCATCGCGCGGAGCTCGGGTGTGAAGTCAATGAGGTCGTCCTCGGACAGTCCTTGGAGCTCGTAGCCGGCAGGACGGGTCGGGTGGGGCTGGGTCGGAGAGTACCACTCACCCGGCACGTTCCCCGCGGGAACCGGCGTCTCCTCGATCGGCCACAGGGGCTCCCCGGTCGCCCGGTTGAACGCGAACGCGAACCCGTGCTTGGTCGTCTGCACGACCGCCGGGATGTCCACCCCGTCGACCGTGACGTCTACCAGGACTGGCGCGACCGGGTTATCCCAGTCCCAAATGTCATGGTGAACGGTTTGGAAATGCCACACCCGCTCGCCGGTCTGGATGTCCAACGCGACGACGCTCGAGCCGAAGAGGTTGTTCCCAGGGCGGAAGCCCCCGTAGTAGTCGTTGGTGGGTGCGTCCGTCGGGAGGTACACCAGGCCGAGCTCCGGGTCTGCCGAGAGGGGAGCCCAGGCGTTCGCGTTCCCGCTCCACGACCAAGCGTCCGTCAGCCAGCTGTCGTTTCCAAACTCGCCTGCCCGCGGAATGGTGTGGAAAGTCCACAGGTGGGCCCCGGTTCTCACATCGAACGCCTGCACGTCACCAGGCACGTTCTCGATCCTGGTCTGACCACCGCCGCCCGAATGGGCCGAATTTCCAACGATGATCACGTCGTTCACCACCATCGGTGGCGAGGACGTGGTGATCGCCCCTCGGCCCCGCTCGATCCCGGTGTACACGTTGTAGGAGTGCCCGAGTGTGGCCAGCATGTCGACGGTCCCGGTCTCGGGAAAGCCGTCGATTTGGATCTGGCCACCGAAATTGGCCAACGGGTACCCGGTCTTGGCGTCCAGTGCGTGTAAGAAGAAGCCAGGAGTGACCACGTAGATCACCCCCCGCCCGTCGATTTCGTAATAGGCTACTCCGCGGCCGTAGTTCTGGCGGGGCGATGCCTCCCAGCGTGCCGTGTTCGGCTCCCGGAAGGTCCACAGCGTTTCACCAGTGGCCGGATCGATGGCGGCCACCGTACGGCGGCGACCGGCGACCGTATACAGGATGCCGTCGGCGTAGATCGGAGTCGACCGCCCCACGTTGTCTGGGACAGGTCCGAAGTTGTCTCCCTTCCAGAACCAGGCGACTTCGAGATCCTCGAAATTGTCGGCGTCGATCTGGTCGAGGGGGGAATATCTCGTGCTCCACGCGTCGCCCCAGATGTAGCGCCACTCGCCGTCGCGATTGCCCCGTTCCTGGGCCGACACCCCGACGGCTAGGCTCCCCACGAAAACGACCGAAAAAAGGAGGCTAGAACCCAGGAGCCGGGCGGTCGAAGGTTGGCGGGTGGTGACTTTGGGCATCGTCGGCCTCTCGGAAGCGGTGCACGGACGGGGAAGCGCATCATACTAGACAGCGGTTCGGACATCCGTCAACGCGGATCCCAAGGGGCACCGCCCTACAAGATGACGTCTGGTTGACCGCCTTACCACTGCGACTCACGTTGTTGCGAACGGTCACGGAAACCAGCACGAGGTCACCCAGGGCGGTGAAGACTTTGACTGCAGGAGAAAACCAGTGAGACATGTAGCGATCGCCGCGTTTGTCGCCGGGGCCGTGTTGTCCTCGACTTCCGCGATGGCACAGACCTCGGATTCCCCGGGCGGTCCGCCTTATGGTTTAGGCCTTCCGCGCGACATCGACGTTTTGTCCATACCCGATGACGACTACCCCGATTGGATGCTCCGAGCCGATCAGATGCGGTATGCCGGCGTGAATGGGGACCGCATGAAGGAGTGGGTCCGTAAGATCTCGGCCATCTCGCTGCAAAGTCAGGCGGACGGAAACATGTACTGGGGCCGCCTTCCGGGGACAGTGTACGATGAAATGACGATGGACCTGATGATCGTAGAGCTCGAGAGGCTCGGCTTGGAGACGGAGCGTGTACCGCACACAGTGCCGCGCGATTGGTCACCCAGCTTTTGGGAGGCTTCGTTCTCGGTGGGGGGGAGATCGGTCCCGCTGCCGACCGCGTTTCCAGCGGGCGAGACGGCCGCAACACCGTCCGGAGGCATAACCGCGGAAGCCGTTTGGGTCGGGGTGGGTGCTGAGCCCGACTTTCTTGGCCGCGACATCGCGGGGAAGGCCGTTGTCATCTACAGCATGTTCGTACCGGGCGGCCGCAGTCATTCGGCTAGCGACCGCGCTGGCATGTTCGGCGCCAACACGCGTGCCTCGGAGCTCGGCGCGGCGATGATCATCAACGTCATGGCTGTTCCGGGAAACGCGCAATTCAATCCGTTGGGAGCGCCCTCGTCCGACTACGGGGTGCCTCTGTTCACTCTCAGCCAGGACGACGGGTTCGCTCTGAGGGACGCCCTTGGCACCGGCCAGACCGTAGAGATCAGCCTCCAACTGGACATCACGATCCGGGAGAACGTGAGAACCGCGAACGTATTTGCCAGGCTGCCCGGAGCGTCCGACGAAGAAATCGTCATCGCCGTCCACACGGACGGGTTCTTCCAGGCCTCGATGGACAACGCGAGCGGTATGGCAAGCGCGCTCGAGATTGCTCGCCACTACGCCGCGATGCCGGAGGCCAACCGGGCCCGCTCGCTTCTGTTCGTGTTGTTTCCGGATCACCACCACGGAGAGATCGGCTTGAGGGCCTGGGAGAGGACATACGATTGGGACAACGTGGCGATGGCACTCACCCTCGAGCACCCCTCCCAGACCCAGCTGTACTGGTACAACGATGATCTGATGACCTCGAACACGATCGGGGCTTTCCGTTGGAACGCGACGGGCAGTCCGGAATTCCTCGACATCATCAACGGTACACTTCGGGATTTCGGTGTTGCGACGTACACGGTGATGGACCCCCGGCCCAAATTGACCAGCCAGGCGCCCGGTTTCCACATCATCGACCACGTCATTTATCACACGACCCTGGATACTCCGGAGCTGGTGCCCGCCGAGGGTATGGAACGCGCAACTCGGGCCTTCTTGAGCGTGATCGATCAGGCCAATGAGATGACGCTCCGCGAACTCCGAGCTTCGACCATGTTCTGAAGAAAGCTCACTCGTCTCCGAACGAGACCCCGATGCTTCTCGCGGTCCGTACCAGATCGCCGTCGACCGGAACCAGCTTGAGGTTGGCGATGGCTTCCTTTAGCGGCACCGCGAGAACTTTGGGGGGAACCAGCGCGACCATACAGCCAAAACAGCTGTCCCTGACGAGTTCGACGGCGGCCGATCCGAACCGGAGGGCGAGGAGACGATCGTAGGCGATGGGTTCGCCTCCCCGCTGGAGATGACCTAGGACCAGCGAACGTGTCTCGCGGCCGGTAACTTCCTCGATCTGTTGAGCCAACTTCTCGGCGATGCCGCCAAGGCGGCCGGGCGTGCCAGCCAGTCTCTGCTCCTGGAACGTCGGAGCCCCACCCGCCTCAAAAGCACCCTCGGCGGCGACGACGATAGCGAATCCCGTACCCGTTTCGTATCGCTTCTCGATCTTTGCGCAAAGCTTGTCCAGGGCGTACGGAATTTCAGGGATCAGAATCACGTCTGACGTGGCTGCCAGGCCCGCATACAAGGCGATCCATCCCGCGGTACGTCCCATGAGTTCCACGACCATGACCCGATCATGGGCCTCGGCGGTCGAGTGGAGCCGTCCGATGGCGTCGGTCGCCGTATTCACGGCCGTGTGAAAACCAAACGAGACTTGGGTGGACGCAAGATCGTTGTCGATCGTCTTTGGCACGCCCACGACAGGAAGGCCTTTTTCCGACAAGACCGAAGCAATTTGAAGGGAGCCGTCGCCTCCGATGGCCACCAGCGCGTCGAGTCCACGTCGCCGGAATTCGTCGATCACTTCGTCGGAGCGGTCAACGAGTTCGATGGTTCCGTCCGCCATCGCCACGGGCCAACTGAGCGGGTTCCCGCGGTTCGTCGTCCCCAGGATGGTGCCCCCGAGGTGTGTGATGCCTCGAACTGATTCCGGGGTCAATTCGATTACCCCGTTTTCTTCGAACAGCCCCTGGTAACCCCGGCGGATCCCCCACACGCTCCAACCGAGGCTCGTGGCGGAGAGGACTGCGGCTCGTATCACCGCGTTGAGTCCGGGCGCGTCCCCGCCGCCCGTGTTGATCGCGATCCTCACGACGGTTGCTCCACTAGAGGTCTCGCCAGTCCATGTTGAGAATCTTCAGATGGGCGTCGGAGGCCAGAACGAGATCCACGACGCCACGATCCAGCATGCCTGCTTCGGCTTCCATGTCCAGAATCTCGATCGCCCTCTGGGCCGAAAGTGCCTTCTTGTAGGGGCGATCCGAGGCCGTCAGGGCGTCAAAAATATCTGCGACCGTCATGATCCGGGTTTGGATCGGGATCTGGCTCGCTTTGACCGCCCTCGGATAACCGGTGCCGTCGAGCCTCTCGTGGTGCCCGTGGGCGATGTTCGCAACTTGGGCAAGGTCGGTGGATGGCTTCGACGTCGGCGTGGGGTCACCCACGAATCCGGCAGGAATCGAGGTGAGTACGTGGGAGGCGCTACGCTCGTCGGATGACCGGATGGCTTTGGTAGCCTTGGCGGCGCAAGGTGATCGGGAGCCACCCTTTCATCAGCTTGCCGTCGCCCGTGCGTTTTTCAACGAATTCAGCGCGGGCGGGGAGCCACCGGACACTCTACTCCAGCGCGTCAACGACAGCATGTATCGCAACCAAGTGCAGGCGGGGGACCGGTTCGTTGGGGCCGCGATGCTCGTTCCTCAGGGTGACACCGTTCTTTGGTCCAACGCGGGGGGGGATGCAGGGGACGATCCTCCGCAGGGGCGGTACCGTCAACGAGTTTCCCGACCATGGGCCGCCGCTTGGAATGATGGCCGGATTCCGACACGAAGTGGAGGAGATTCCGATCGATTCGGGCGATATGATTCTCGTTCTATCGGGGGGCTCCCGGGGGCTTTTTCGCGGGGCGGTTCAGGCGCTGTCGCACTTGGATGCCGCGTCCGCGGAAGAGGTCGTGGCTCGAGTCCAAAAGGCCGTTCGTGGAGCCCAGGGGTTGGACCCGGATGAATCGACGGTTCTGTTCCTGCGCCGGCGTTGATGCGGTACGTTACCAAACCACGCCGTGTGTCTACCCGCAGGATGGAATGAAATGGCCGTTACCGAAAAGGACGTGAAGAAGGCACTCAGGACCGTCAAGGACCCGGAATTGAACCTGGACCTGGTCGTTCTCGGGCTGATCTACGATATCGAGGTAGACGCGGGGGATGTTCATGTCGTGATGTCCTTGACGTCTCCGATGTGCCCGGTCGCGGAGCAGATGGTAGTGGACGCTCGCGAAGCCGTCTCCCAGGTCGATGGGGTGGAGAGTTGCGAAGTGGACCTCACGTTTAATCCACCGTGGACCCCAGACCGAATCGCGCCACTGATTCGGGCCTCCTTGGGGCTGTAGACCTACGGTTGGGGCTATAGACCTACGGTACGAGTTCCACGTCCTCGAGATAGTCCCGCAACGGCCCGGTGAGTTCCACCGCGCGCTCCGTCAGTGCTTGTGTGAGCGGCTCCGCCGATTTTGCGGATCCTGTAAGATGGTGGACCACGGCTTCTCCCAGCGCGTCGTCGGGCACGGCTGCCGCCGCGTGATACTGGGCGTAGCTTTTACTCACCCTCTTTTCGAAGCGGGGTAAGTGTGACCGTGGCGTACCGTTATCCACCATGTCTTCGAGGACAGCGTCGTGAAGTCCGTCGAGTGCCTGCTTGAGGAGTTCCGCTGGCGCACGTCCCACGAACGCTTGCTGGGCGCCGCGCGTATGCGCCCACATCAAGAAGATGAGCGCTTCCTCGACAGCCCTTCGATCAGGCTGCCCTTCGTCGTCGACGAGGTCCAGTTCGGCGAGTGGAGACGGACCTTCCCACTCCGCGACTAAGTCGGCAAAGCTTTCCCAGACCAGAACCGTCAGGTCGTCAGCAAGGCCCTCAGGCGTTATCGTTTGGGGGGCTTGGAACCCCTGTATGTCCTCGGTCATTTGTTAACCATTGTTCCGTGCGTGACATCCATTTCTGCGAGGGTCCCCCAATTCCGCCCCGGGAGGATTGAGTGTCAGGGGTTTTTGAGGTTCACGTCGAGAGAGGCGTTCGGTTATGACGTTCGGTCCATCGAGGTTTTTTGAGGCGGAGCACCGCTCTCTGGGTAGATCGAAAGCGATTTTGGCGGGTCTTGTGTTGGTGGCTGCGGCTTGCGCCGCCGGGACGGCTCTGCCGGCGCCACGTCCGCTCGTCGTCCGCTCGGGGGCTCGAGTCTATGCCGAGGAAGGGCGTTTGAGCGAGATCGACGTCTGGGTGCGGAATCAACAAGAGAACATCGTCGTCGATCCCACGTTCATGATCGTCGAAAAACGATCGGGCGAGCCGACGTATCCTTGGGAGGGTTTGAGGATCGCTGGTGACACCGCCGAAGTTCTCGTGTTCGCGGGCGCTCCGGATGCGGGCTCCATTTTGGCTTTTTATGGCCACTACCACATGATGGACGTCCACGACCGACTCGAGGAGTTCCTGCCCGAGGCGGTCGGGTTGGAGGGGTACGAGCTGGAACGAGCGATTCTCGCCCGGGTGTCCGACGCCTGGCTCTACGGACGTGCGGCGTTCGATACTCCCCCGTTTGGGCCACTCGACGAGCTTCTTTTCTCGAACGAGAACGGATATCTGGACGCGTTTATCCTCACCGCACGCCCCGAGGAATTCGAGGAGGCGCGTAGCGCCTGGCGGCAGAACAGTCCGGAGCAGGCCGAGGAGTACCGTCGATGGTTCACGGAGACCTTCGAGTCGGAGCCGCCGGGCCTCAGGCCACGGGAGCAGGCCTGACGCCGCCGGCCGTGACATAAGCGCCTAATCGTTGGGAAAAGCCGAAGCCGTTACTGACGCGGTCCTGACACCTTCCACTTGACTCCGATCTTGCGCTCGTTTCCGTCCAGCGTGTCCACGTGCAGGTCCACCCGACCGGTCCGACGAAGGCGATCGTCGGAGGGTTGCCCGCCGAAAACAGGGAAGCCGTTCACCCGAACCTCGAACGAGGTTGCGCCGTCAGGCGAAGATACGCTCAAAGTGGCGGTCTTCAGTTCCCGTAGCGTGGGTGCATCACCAGCCTCGAATCGCAACTTCAGTAACCAACCCCCATATGGGGCCTCAAAAGCGTCTAGAACGCTGAAGATCGCTTTGTGGGATTTTACGGTGCTTTCCATAGGGAATCCTAGAAGGCTCCGGTCCGGTTGTGAAGCGCTGACCTGATCCATGGCCAAAGAGACGACGAGAGAGGTCACGAATTGAATGCTGCTGTCGCGGGGCTGATCGGATACGTCGTCGTCGTCGCTGTCCTAGTGTCGAGCACGCCGCTTCCGTGGCTGGATGCCCTGTTTTTGGCCGCGCTCCTGGAACTTCTCCCGGTCTTTGCGATAGCCCAAGTCGATCTGGCGCGTGACCTGACGGTGGTGCGCACCCAGGCCTACGCCACGTCGGCCGTTACCATTCTTTTGCTGGGAATCATCAGCCTCATACTGGGGTCGAGGCTGGTAGGTAAGGAAGGGATCGGGCTAGCCATCGAGGCAGGCCGGGTCGCGCACTTGTCTGGCTGGGCTGTGGGCACGTTCGCGATCGGGATGGCAACGCTGTGGCTTTTCCGGGTGGTTCGAAAGAGCCGTGGTTGGGTCGAAAGCCGACTTGTACACGAATTGATGCCGGTAACGCGTCGCGAGAAAGGGCTTTTTGCGGCTTTATCGCTCTGTGCCGGCCTCGGTGAGGAGCTGGCCTACCGGGGGTATGCGATTTCCGCTGTGCTCGTGGCGGGCGGTTCCGCAGCCCTGGCCCTCGCGTTGACCTCGGTGGCTTTCGCAGTCCTGCACTCCTATCAAGGAGCTTTGGGGATCGTACGAACAGGGGTCGTCGGTTTGATTATGGGGGCGGTATTCTTATACACGGGGAGTGTGTGGCCGGCGGTTAGCGCCCACGTTCTGATCGACCTCGCGGTCGGCTTCGTCTTTGCCGACAAGTTGCTGTCGTAAAAATTCTTCAACGGGTTTCCGAGGAGTGGGATGGAGATTGACCTGGCCCTGCTGGCCGATGCCGCGACAATCGACGCGTCGGGAAAAATGAGTATCCTAGGGATCTTCGATCGCATTGGCGTCACCCAATTTCCCGCGCAGCACGGACGCGTTACCCTCGTTTTGCGCTTCACCGCTGGCACTTCGGAGATCGGGTCCCATGAGGTACATATTCGAATGTCGGATCCCGCGGGTGTGGAGGTGCTCTCGCTGAGCGGGGAGATGCAGTTGGCCGGAAGAGCGGTGGCACGGGACGCCATTCGTGTTCCGCATATACTCAACCTCGATGGACTGGTCTTCACCCGGGCCGGCATGTATAGCTTCGACGTGAAGGTCGATGGAGAACATCACGTGTCGTTACCGTTATCGATCGAGGGGCCTGCCGGGCACGGAGCCGCCGCTTGACGTCGTTTCTGAGAAGTGGCTTTGTGCGCTGACCTTGCCGAAACAATCGTGGGGGCGAATAAGTAGTAAAGAAGGGCGACTTCGCGGGATGAGGAGAACGATGTGATCGTGCATTGCAACTTCGAGGAACTGACCGCTCTGAAGTCTGGTGCGCGCCAGGTTCTCAGAGGATATGGCGTCGAGCATTCGGCGATCGCTGCTCCTCCGGAAGAACGAGATCGTGTCGCGGCCCTGGTGCCTCATCTCGGGGGTGACTTTTCGGCGGCGACTCTGGTCGAGCAGAGATCGTTGCTTGCTGCAGTAACGATCATCGTCGAGATCCTCCGAGTCGAGATGGAGTCCACCGTGAGCGCGAATCATCCGGCGCACGAAGGGGCGGTTTCCGCTTACTTCGATTTCGCCCACGCTTTCTCGGTCCAATCTCGACTACGCGAGGTCGGCTTCGAGATGGAGGCGCTCGTCGAACTGGTGACGGGCGGGCCCGCAACCGACGTTCTCGCCAGAGATTTTGCGTTCCCGGACTGAATGGGCTCGGCAATGAGTGAGCGTGTCCCGGAGGATCGCAACTCACAGGGGGCCAGCTTTCTCGAGGAAGCGGTCCCGCACATGGACGCAGTGTACAGATTCGCCCTTCGCCTGTCGGGTTCCCGTGACGAGGCGGAGGATCTCGTGCAGGACACCTACCTTCGCGCCTTCCGTGCCTGGGAGCAGTACGCCCCGGGAACCCGCTGCAAGAGTTGGCTATTTACGATTTGAGAAACGTGTTTCTCAGGCGTCGAGAGCGAACCCAGCGTCACGATGAAATTCTTCTCGAAACGGCCCTGGATGATCCGCGGGCGATCAGCCGCGAGGCGCCGGTCTTTGCGGCGTCCAAGGACCAAGATCCTGAAGGAGAGTTCTTCCGTTCGATCGTGGATAACCAGATTTTTGAAGCAATCGAGCAGCTACCGGAGGAGTACCGGTGGACGGTCGTGCTTTCAGACTTAGAGGACCTTTCCTACGGGGAGATCGCGGAGGTGATGGGAATTCCGGTCGGAACGGTAAAGAGTCGGCTTTTTCGTGGGCGCCGGCAGCTTCAGCGTCGCCTCTACGACTACGCCCTCGAAATGGGGTACATATCGGACGTGGGAGAGAATTAGGTGTCGTTCCTCGAATCGTTGAGACGGTTTTTTGCGGTGAATGGCGCGAAAAATCCGTCGGGCGGCAGCGGTTCGCCGCAGGACGCGGCGCACGCCATGATCTCTTGTGATGAAGCCAGCGCCCGACTCTTCGAGTACTTGGACGGTGAGCTCGACGGCCTATCCGAGGACGAAGTCCGGCGCCACCTAGAGGTTTGCAAGGCATGTTATCCTCGCGTCCAGTTCGAAAGGCACTTCTTGCAAGCTCTACAGCGCCCCCAGAACGGTGGTAGTGCGTCCGCAAGCTTGAAAGAACGTGTGCTTGGTTCGCTCGCCGAGGAGCGCGGCTTGGACTGAAGAGCGGTCAGGGAGGGTCTGTCCCACCCGACCGAAGTTGAAGGGCCGCGGGTCACATCAGACTCGCGGCTCTTCGTGTTTTTGCCTTGGCTTGCTTTGCTCCACCCATCCTGAGATGGTAGGCGAGGCATCGTGCAGACGAGTCCGTGTATTCGGTGTATGTTCGGTTTACTTGGAGATGGAATGACGGCCCAAACACGTGAACGCATCCTCCCGCGGCTCATAGAGCAGGAGATGCGAGAATCTTTCTTAGACTACTCGATGAGCGTGATCGTGCAGAGGGCTCTGCCCGACGTTCGCGATGGGCTCAAACCCGTGCACCGGCGAATCCTCTTCGCAATGCATGAGGCCGGACTGAGGCCTGACCGGCCTTATAAGAAGTGTGCAACGGTGGTGGGTGACGTGCTGGGCAAGTATCACCCGCACGGCGATTCGGCAGTGTACGACGCGCTTGTCCGGATGGTTCAGGACTTTTCCCTGCGTTATCCGCTCGTGGACGGGCAAGGAAACTTCGGTTCTATCGACGGGGATTCGGCGGCGGCCTACAGATACACAGAGGCCAAACTCGCCCGGATCGCTGAGGACATTCTTGCGGATATCGAGAAGGAAACGGTAGATGTGGTCGAAAATTTCGACGGCCAGCGCACCGAGCCCTCCGTTCTCCCGTCGCGCGTGCCGAACCTTCTGATCAATGGTTCCTCGGGAATTGCCGTCGGGCTGAGCACGAATGTGCCACCCCACAACCTCAGGGAGGTCGCCGCTGCTCTGAGGGCTTTGATCCAGGAACCGGATCCCACTCTCGACGTCCTGATGAAACACCTTCCGGGACCCGACTTTCCGACGGGCGGATACGTCGTCGGACGTGAGGGCATTCGTGATATGTACGAACGCGGGCGAGGCCGGATCATCATGCGTGCTCGCATCGTCAAGGAAGCCCTGCGCGGGGGAAAGGAACAGCTGGTCGTAACGGAACTCCCATACGCGATCTCGAAGACCCGGATCATCCATCAGATCGCGGATCTCGCGAGGCGGGGCGCTGCCCCGGACATCTCCGACATCCGGGACGAGTCGGACCGCGACGGAATGCGGTTTGTCGTGGAGCTGAAGCGGGGCGCCAAAGCAGGGAAGGTCATCGAGTTGCTGCTCAAGAAGACCAACCTTCAGTGCACTTTCGGGGCTATCATGATCGCCCTCGACCACGGGGAGCCCAAGCAGTTCACTCTCGTCCAGATCCTTGAGCGCTTCAGAGATCACCGCATTGAAGTGATCCAGCGCCGATCCCAGCATGATCTGGAGAAAGCGCAGGCTGAAAGGCACATCCTAGAGGGTCTGGTGGCTGCGCTCGGCTCCATCGACGAGGTCATCAGGATCATTCGGGGGTCGGCCAATCGCTCGGCCGCTTCGGTTGGGCTCCAGGATCTTCTTGGACTCTCCGAGATCCAGGCCGACGCCATTCTTAATATGCGGCTCGCCAAGTTGACGGCGCTCGAGCAACAAGAGTTGAGGGTTCGGCTCGAGGAACTCACTGCCGTCATCAAAAATCTGAAGGAAATATTGGCGAGCGAGGCCCGCAAGCTTGAGGTCGTGCTCGAAGAGCTCGACGAGATCGTGGAGAAGTATGGAGACGAGAGGCGCACGGTGCGCTGGGATGAGGACGGTACGGGAGAGATGGAAGTGGAGAACGCCGGGGCCGATGAAGACGCGGTCATCACGGTCAGCCACGAGGGATTCGTGAAGCGCATTCCCATGCACATTTATCGCAGGCGTATGTCATCCGGGAAGGCGTTGGCCGGCATGGAGAACTTCGAAAACGACTATTTGGAGCGCGTCTTGGTGGCGCGCACCCGGGGTTGGTTTCTGGCCTTCACCGAGCGTGGACATCTGTATTTCCTTCCGGTCCTCGATGTGCCGGAGGGGGGGAGGGCGTCTAGGGGGCAGTCCATCTACGGACTAACCCGGGCTGATCGAAGTGACGCGATCGTCAAGGCTTTGCCGGCGGATGACCTCGGGGCGGATCGTTTTGTGGTGTTCCTCACCGAAAGCGGCCTCATGAAGAGGACCAAGCTCTCGGAGTTCGCTCATCCGCGCGCCGGGGGAGTCATCGCGGCGGGAGTCAACGAGGGAGACCGTGTCATGGATGTCCGCCTCTCCGACGGAGAAGGCGAAGTCATGTTGATCACCAAACGCGGGCGGGCGATCCGCTTTCCCGAGTCCGAGCTCTCCGTCCTTGGCCGCACGGCGCGAGGGGTCAAGGGCATCGATCTGAAGGGCGAGGACGCTGTTGTTGGTATGGTGCTCCTACGTAGAGACGCTTGGGTGTTGAGCGTCACGGAAGACGGGAGGGGCAAGCGCACTGTGGTGGGTGACTTCCCGCTACAAAAGCGCGGCGGACTCGGAACGATGGCGGTTCCCTCTGGGGACAACAGCGCGCTCGTCTCCGCTTTGGAGGTGCTCGAAGGAGACGAGGTGATGGTCGTGATGGCGAGCGGGAAGGTCCACCGCCTCAAAGTCGACGAGATCCCATCCCAGGGACGTCGCACGCAAGGAAACGTGCTGGTCGCCGTCGCCCCCGGGGACAGGGTGGTCGAGGTGACCCGAGCCTTTACGGACCAGGCGGAACCGAGGGGCGGAGACCTCGCTCGGGGAGGCGAAGAACCAGAAAGCGGGGGTCAGCCCCAAGAAGTCGAAGCAGAGGACGCGACGTCGGTTGGGCAGTTGGACTTGCTTTCATAGCGCCACATTGTTGCTGGGAGGGCCCCGACTTTACCTCCGGTCCCCCAACACCGCAGTGAACGTCAGCCGCTCGCCGTCACGAAGCACCACGATGTCCACGGCATCTCCTGCCTCATGATCCTGCAGGGCGTATGTGTACGCGTAAATGTCTCCCACCGCCCTACCGCCGAATTCCACCACGATGTCACCACCCAGGATGCCCGCGTCGGCAGCCGGGCTGCCCTCACGGACGCCGGTCAAACGGAGTCCGGCGTCCACCGGGACCATGTCCGGAATCGTGCCGAGGTACGGGCCGTATCCACCGCTCGTGGTAGAGGAAGAGGGTTGGCCGTGTGCCAGGGCCGCGTCCGCCTCAATAGGAGTCAGGGTGGTCCGCTCGTCCGAGCCGACAACCCCGGTCAAGTCGAGCGCCACTTCGCTCACGAGGTCTATGATCTGTCGGATGCCGTCGTAGTCGACCTTGTCCCAATCGTCGGAGGGTCGATGATAGTCCACGTGTGTGTTGGAGAAAAAGTGCAGGACTGGTAGGCCCTCTCCGTAGAACGAGGAGTGATCCGAGGCACCGAACCCGTCGGGGGACGTGGCGATGCTGAGCGTCTGCGCCGCGGCTTGGTTCGCCCCGCGCAGCACGTCCGTCCATTCTTCGGCAGTGCCGACTCCCAGCACGGTGAGAGTACGCCCCTCCAGGCGGCCGATCATGTCCAAATTGAGCATAGCGAGGCTCTGGTCGATCGGCACGAGAGGATTCCGGACGTAGTGGGTCGAACCCCACAGACCCTTCTCTTCGGCGGTAAAGGCGAGGAAAAGTACCGAACGGGCGGGCCGGCGCTCACCGCCGGCCAATCTGCGCGCAATTTCGATCAGCCCGGACGTTCCGCTCGCGTTGTCGTCCGCGCCGTTGTGGACCTCTCCAAACGCTTCGGGAGCGAGCGAGCCCTCACCACCCAAACCGAGGTGATCGTAGTGGGCGCCAATGATCAAGACCTCGTCGGCGAGGGCCGCGTCCGATCCGGGGAGCAGCGCGACCACGTTTCTGGCCTCTACCGCACTAGGCTGCACCGAGGCCGCGATAGCGGCTCGCTCTTCGTTCCGCGCGGCCTGTCGAACGCGCTCGGCGGCTGCACCGCTCACTGCCGCAACCGGAATACCCAGGGCCGCACGCGTCTCCCCGGACAGGTCGGGCAGTTGGCGTCCCTCGCCGAGAAGGACAAGCAGTGCCCCGGCATTTCGACCCGCGGCGACGGACGCTTTGAAGTGGGCGTCCGTCTGGAGCGCCCGGCTGGACGGTGCCATCAAATCGCCGTCTTCGACCACGACGATGCGACCCGTCAGGTCCAGGGTGGGATATACGTTGTTCGGGTCCGCCGGGCGGTTGATCCCGTCTCCACCGTACAGCAGTTGGCCGCTGACGGTGCCCGAAGCGGAGTACCCGTAAGGGATCCAGTCCTCGTCGAGGGTGTAGCTGGTCTGCGGGGTTCGGAGGGTATTGCCTTCGCCGAGGACCGCGCCAGCTCGAATCGGGAACCCTTGGAAGTAGCTCCCCTGAGGGCCGGCGCCTTGAAGTCCGATGGCCTCGAACTGGTTCGCGATGTACTGTCCTGCGCAGTACGCGCCGACCGTTCCGGCCCCACGACCCCCGAGAGCGTCGTCGGCCAGGTAACGGACGTGAGCGAGGGCCGGGTCCATACCTGTCGTGAGTTCCTCGACGTCGGGACAGTCGACAAATTGCTGGGCGGGGGATGAGACTGCCGGGCTCGCAAAAAAGAGCCCTGCCGAGAGTGCCGCGAAGACCGTCAATACGTTAGACATCGATCAATCCTCTGGAGACTCGGAATGTTTTCACTCATGAAACCGCGAGTGGCCGCCGCCGTCATAGCGCCCCTCGTTCTCGTCACTGCCGGAGCCGACATCACGCATGAGGTCCGCGTGCCGCAATCGGCCCAGGAAGTCCATCTCCGGAACATACGCCAACTCACCTTCGAGGGTGAAAACGCCGAGGCTTACTTTTCGTTCGACGGCACCAAATTAATTTTCCAATCGACGCCCCGAGAGGGTGGGTGCGACCAAATCTACACCATGTCGTTAGACGGCGGCGACGTGGAGATGCTGAGCACCGGCCAGGGGCGAACCACGTGTTCCTACTATTACCCAGCCGGTGACAAGATCCTCTACTCCTCGACGCATCACTTCGCCGAGGCGTGCCCCGCGGTGCCTGACTTCTCCCGTGGGTATGTGTGGGCGGTGTACCCCAGCTTCGACATTTTCGTCGCGGACGCCGACGGCTCGAACCTACAACAGTTGACGAACACCTTCGGCTACGACGCAGAAGCGACATTTTCTCCGGTGGGCGATCGCATCGTTTTCACGTCGATGCGGGACGGGGAGCTCGATATCTACTCCATGAGGCCGGATGGGTCCGACGTGCTGCGCCTGACGGACACCATGGGTTACGACGGGGGCCCCTTCTACTCGCCGGACGGGTCCAAGATCGTGTACCGGGCCCACCGCCCCACTACGCCCGAGCAGATCGAGGACTACCTCTCTCTGCTCGTGGATGGCCTGATTCGGCCGAGCGAACTCGAGATCTTCGTGATGGACGCCGACGGCTCGAATCAGACGGAAGTCACGCACAACGGAAAGGCGAACTTCGGCCCCTACTGGCACCCCTCGGGCGAAAAAATCATTTTTGCGTCGAACATGGACGATCCCACAGGGCGGGACTTCGATCTATACATGATCAATCAGGACGGCACGGGGCAGGAACGCATCACGTACATGGATGGTTTCGACGGCTTTCCGGCGTTCAGCCCGGATGGGCGGTATCTCGTCTGGGGATCGAACCGGAGTCAGGCTCGAGAGGGCGAGACGAACGTTTTTATCGCGGAGTGGGTCGAATAGGCAAGCACTTCGGATCATCTCAGGTCGCCAGAGAGTTCACCAAACCCCGATAGAATCCGGAAGGTGAGGCCCCAGATCGTGTGTCCATGGACCCGATAGCAGGGGAATTCCGCAGGACCCTCGGGAAACGACATGGTCGTCGTCCCACGGGTTCTTGGGTCGAATAATACGCGCACCGGCACCCAGAGCACTTGATCGACCTCAGCCGAGTCGTCGTTCGCTTGGACTTGTTCGGGCACGCCGAACACGTAGGGTGTGATCGTGATGGGAGGCAGCGTCGGGTGGCTCGGCGCGACCCGCGCTAGTCGTCCAAGAAACCACCCGAACGAACCCAGCTCCACCCCGGTCTCCTCGGAGGTTTCACGAATCGCCGTCCGGGTGAGGTCCTCGTCTCCACGGTCCCTGCGTCCTCCCGGAAGCGCCACGTGCCCCGACCAGGGGTCCCGCTTCGACTCTGCTCGCTTGATGAGGAGAACCTCGAGTTCGGCCGATGTCCGGAGGGTCACCGAAACCGCGGCCTCCGTATGACCGTCCAGAGGCTCCGGCTCCTTGTCGTGTCCCTGCCGTGCGGCGAGCCGGTCGACGAGCGCTCGAAGCCGGGCGTCAGGGACGTTGCGGGGTTCGGACGTTCTCAAACGCCGCGGGTACTCGGGTCCCAGATGTGCTTGTGAAGCTGCGTTTGGAGGCGAACCGGGAGGCGGTCTTCGAGAATCCAACGCGCCAGATCCTGAAGGTCACCCGTGCCCCAAACGGGTGATAGGAGAAGGTCACCCAGAGTGCCCTCGTCCACACGTCGGTCGAGCCCCCGTGCCCGAATCGTGTCCCGGGCCCATTCGTAGTCCGCCTTGTCGAGGACAACGAACTTCACTTCGTCTCGGGCGGTCAGGTGCTCCAAGTTGCTCCACAGATTCCGTTCGCTCTCGCCGCTGCCCGGGCATTTGAGATCCATGATCCGGTGCGCTCGGGCGTCGAGCGGGGCTACATCGAAGGCTCCGGATGTTTCCACGAGCACCGTGAATCCCTCGTTGAGCAAGCGCTCCGCGAGTAGGAAGGAGTTTGGGTGTGCCAACGGCTCCCCTCCCGTGATCTCCACGAGTGGCGTGCCGATCGATCGAACCTCCGCGACGATCTCGTCGAGCGTGCGGCGCTCGCCCCCGTGGAAAGCGTACTCCGTATCGCACCATACGCAGCGGAGGGGGCAGCCGGTCAAACGAACGAAGGTACACGGCAGTCCGGACCAACTGGATTCACCCTGGATGGAGTGGAAAATCTCGGTAATGCGGAGGAACGGGGCTTCGGCACTACTCATGGCTGGTCCCCGCGCTCATCGCTCGTCCCCGCGTCGTCGCGCGATGCTCCACGCCCAGCGCGTTCGGTACGCGGCGTGCTCCCCTCCTCCACTTCCTCGCTTTTACGCAGAACAGCATCGTCCAGCAGGCGCTTGACCTCCGCGAGTGAGAGAGCATGAGCACGCTCTTGAACCTCGTCGCGACTTTTCCCATCCCACAACACCGGCGTCTCGAGGTGACCGACGATGCCGAGGCCCGTCTCGGCCCAGCGCGGAAACACCAGAAACGCCACAAAAGGGGCCGCGAGGTTCTCGACGGATTCGATCTCTACGGAAACCGTGTAGGGCTGGTCGTCCGAGCCGGAAAAAGCAGGCGGTCTGGTATGGACTTCCAAGTACCCACCCAGGGTTTGGTCCAGTGCGTCTTCCTCCATGCGACTCGGACAATCCTCCATGCTGCGCAAACGGGATCCTAGGCCCTGGGGCCCTTGGGGCGGCGTCCCAAGGATAAGACAGACACGCGGAGTCGCACAGCCTCGGCGGCTTGCTCGCTTCAACGCTGCGAGGGTACTCTTTTGCCCTCGTCCCGATCGTCCCGATCGTTCCTAGAACCACGGAGTAAGCATGCGAGCGGCCGTCTTTTCTGAGCACGGTGGACCCGAGGTGATCCGACTGGCTGAGGTCGAGACCCCTGAGCCGGGTCCCGGCGAGGTGCGGATTGCGGTGAAAGCCGCGGCTCTTAATCACCTGGATCTGTGGGCACGCCGCGGCCTGCCTTTCGAGATCCCCATGCCCCACATCGGCGGGTCGGACGTCGCGGGCGTGGTGGATGTTTTGGGGCCTGGGGTCGAGCAGGGTGCGGGGGTGTCGATCGGTACTCGTGTGGTCGTGGATCCTTCCTTGAACTACGACTGGTACCGACGCCCGCGCGGGGGCCCCTCGATCCTCGAGCGACCGTTCGGTGTTTTGGGGGAACACACGCAAGGAGGGATGGCCGAGTATTGCGTGGCTCCGGTGGCCAACTTGATGGAGCTTCCCGAGGCCTTTCCGTTCGAGACGGCGGCGGCGGCGGCCCTGTCGTTCATCACCGCGTGGCATGCCCTTTTGGCCCGTGGCGGTTTGAAGCCTGGAGAGACGGTCTTGGTGACTGGTGCGTCCGGGGGTGTTTCAACTGCTGCGATCCAAATTGCCAAACTCTCGGGAGCCCGTGTATACGCGGTGACTGGCGGTTCGGCCAACGTGGAGAAGGTGAGATCTCTCGGCGCCGACGTCGTATACGATCGTCTCGAGGTCGATTTTTCCAGAGAACTGTGGCGCGACACAGGGAAGCGGGGCGTCGATCTGATCGTCGACTCGGTTGGTGAGCCCATGTGGGAGGGCTGTCTTCGCTCCCTGGCGATCGGAGGACGGCTCGTCACTTACGGTGGTACCGGCGGTCCGGCGGTCACGAGCGACGTGCGCGCGATTTTTTGGAAGCAACTCTCCATCTTGGGGACGACCATGGGACCTCCGGAAGACTTTCGGCGTGTCATGAAGCTGGTGTTCGAGGGGCGGCTCGCGCCGGTCATCCACGGGGTATTCCCGCTCGAGGAGGCTCGTCGAGCGCACGAGCTTCTCGAGGCGGGTGAGGTGTTCGGCAAGCTGGTGCTGACTCCGTGACCGGGTTGCGGGATGCCCAGAGGTGCGTCGACGAGTGGATCTCCCAATTCGAGGAGGGCTACTGGCCGCCGCTCACCAACCTTGCTCGTCTCGTTGAGGAGGTCGGCGAGCTGGCACGATTGCTGAACCATCAATTCGGTTCGAAGCCGAAGAAACCGGAAGAAAGCGAGCAGGAGATCGCCGAAGAGCTGGCGGACGTGCTGTTCGTCATTCTGTGTATGGCCAACGAGCAGGGGATCGACCTCGACGAGGCCTTCGGCGGGGTGATGGAGAAGTACCGCCGCAGGGACGGCGAGCGTTGGGTGAGGAAGGAGTGATCTGCCTCTACCGCACCCCCACCGACACGGCGTCTCCGAACGCCTCCTCCGTGATCACTTTCAGCATCGGGTCCACGGCCTGTAGCCACGTGTTCGCGTTCAGATCCATCAGGAGAAACACACTGTCGCCGTCTCCGATGTCCAGATTCAAGGGCCGGGCGGACGACGGCGGGCTCTTCACGGACAAGCGGGTGACGGTTCGGGTCAGCCGCCCGGTATTGTAGTCGAGACGCTGCGCCCCTGGCGGGTGCTCCTGCCTCTGTCCACCTTAGTGGGCTCGTGACCACTCCTGGGCTCGTCGGCGCCCTCTCGATCTCGGGCGCTCCGGGGCTAGCGTTCGTCCCCTGGATCGCCCTCGCCACCTATCTTCTCATCAAGGTCAGGCTTCCCCGCCCGCTCCCGATGCTGGGCACCATCGACCCGGCGGCGCGGTCGGTTAGCATCATTGTGCCGGCCCGGAACGAAGAACGGAGCATCCGGTCGTGTGTCGAGTCCATCTGTGCCTCCGACCATCCAGACTTCGAGGTGATCGTGGTGGATGACCGGAGCGAAGACGCCACCCTGGAGTTGGCGCGTGGGATACCTCCGAACCAGGCCCGAAGCATCGTCGCGGTCGAGGGCCAGGAGCTTCCGGAGGGGTGGCTGGGCAAGCCCTGGGCCTGTGCCCAAGGGGCTCGAGTGGCCACAGGGGATTTGTTGCTCTTCACGGATGCCGATACGGTTCATGCACCCGAACTGCTGAGGCGCGCGATCGCGGGAATGGTCGAGGACGACGCAGACGCCGTCACCCTGTTGGGGCGGCAGATCATGGACACGTTCTGGGAGCGGCTGGTTCAGACCCACATGATGGCCGCCATCACGTTTCGTTTTCCGAATCCAGGTAAGCCCCCCTTGCCCGAGCATTGGCGCGACGCCATCGCAAACGGGCAATTCATGCTTTTTGATCGAAGTGCGTATGAGGAGATCGGGGGCCACGAGGCAGTAAAAGGGGAGGTCGTTGAGGACCAACGATTGGCGCAAATCCTCTGCAAATCTGGAAAGCGACTCTCGGTCCGCGGGGCCGAGGACGCTCTCGCCACGCGAATGTACCGATCTCTCGGTGAGATGATCGAGGGTTGGTCGAAGAACCTGTCGCTCGCCGCTAGCCAAGCCGTGCCACCTTGGGCGGCGAGGGTCGTTATGCCCGTCGGGATCACGGTGAGCGTTGTTATCTGGATCGTTCCGCCGGTGGTATTGGTCCTGTCCTTGGCCGGGTTGGCACCCTCGACGTGGGGCGAGGCGTCCGCGTGGATCACGGCCGTCAGCGCCCTCGTGTGGAGCTTGACCGGTCGGCGTCTCGGTGCGCCTCTCTGGACCGGGCTGTTCTATCCTGTCGCGGCGGGGGTGGTGAACTTCATCTTCCTGAGAAGCTGGATCCGGGGAGGGCGAGTCGAATGGAAGGGGAGAAAGTACCGGGTGTGACGCTCACCACACGTCTCAAGCAGCAAACCCGACGACTAGGCTTCAGCCTCGTGGGCGTGGCTTCGATCGAACCGAGTGATCACCTGGACCTCTACCGAAAATGGGTGGGGGAGGGAAAGCACGGGGAGATGGCGTATCTCGCGCGTGAAGACTCGGTGGGGCGCCGCTCCGATCTTCGACGCACGCTTCCGGCGGTCCGGTCGGCAGTCGTCGTCGCGGACGAATATTTCCATGCGGACCCCGACGGTGTTCCAAACGATCCGGCGAGGGCTGTGGTCGCCCGTTACGCCCGCGGCCAAGACTACCATGATACCATCAAGGGGCGGCTCACTGAGCTGCTCCGATGGGTCGAGGCGTCGTCGGCCCTCCCGGTCGAGGGGCGTGTCTACGTCGATACCGGCCCCATTCTAGAGCGGGAAATGGCCGCACGGGCGGGTATCGGTTGGTTCGGAAAGAATACGATGCTGATCCACCCGAAGCGCGGCTCGTACTTTTTCCTGGGGTTGTTGCTGCTAGATGTGGAGCTCGATGTGGACGCGCCTTTCCAGGAGGAACACTGCGGGACGTGCCGAAGCTGCCTGGACGCCTGTCCCACCGGAGCGCTGCTCGGGAGAGATGCCTCGGGTGCTCCCGTGATGGACGCGACGCGTTGTATCTCCTATCTGACGATCGAGCACCGGAGCGCAATTCCCGTGGAGCTCCGGTCCCTCATGGGAAACCGTGTGTACGGATGTGACATCTGTCAGGAGGTATGCCCGTGGAACGAGCGGTTCGCCCGTCCATCGGAAGAAGAGTCGTATCGGGTAAGGGAGGGGCTAGATGGCCCGACCCTCGTAGAATTGGCCGAGGAGCTGCTGGGCCTGAACGACGAGGAGTTCCGCGCGCGGTTTCGGGGTTCGCCAGTCAAGCGAGCGAAACGGGCGGGGATGTTGCGCAACGTCTGTATCGCGCTGGGGAACTGGGGGGCCGGGGAAGCCGTTCCGGTCCTCGCGAGGGCCCTCACCGATGAGGAGGCACTCGTGCGCGGCCACGCTGCTTGGGCTTTGGGTCGGGTGGGTAGCGATGAAGCCTACGATGCCCTGACGTCACTGCTGGATCATGAGACGAGCGATTGGGTGCGGAAGGAAGTTGTCGACGCCGCACGATTTGACGGAGGTCGATCCGGTGCTCGCGGCTGAGGCGGAGCGCCTGATGAGCTTGTGTGGCTTTCACGCCCGGAGCTGACCCGAGGTCAGTGGAGCGGCGCTTTTTTCGGTGTATTGTTGTTACCTCAATCCAACCAAGAAAACTCCCTTGGAGGCCCCCCGTGCCCGATCTCACCTCGCTCGACGGTGCAAGTGTCTCACTCAGCGCAGAAGAAGTCGCCGCCTTTGGCAGCGCTCTCGAAGGCGATTTGCTAACGCCGGATTCAAGCGGGTACGACGAAGCCTGAACGATCTGGAACGCCATGATCGACCGCCGGCCCGGCCTCATCGTGGATTGCAGGACCGAGGGAGATGTGAGCCAGGCGGTGAGGTTCGCGGCCGAGCATCGGTTGCTGCTTTCCATCCTGGGGGCTGGCCACAATATCGCCGGAAACGCAGTACTCCCGGACTGTCCATGTTGGACCAGGTGCCACGCTGGGTGATCTGGATGCAGCCACACAAGCCCACTCCCTTGCCGTGCCGACCGGCATCAACTCCACGACCGGAATCGCGGGCCTCACGCTTGGCGGCGGATTCGGGTGGCTCAGTCGTAAGTACGGGATGACCGTCGACAACCTGATTTCGGCCCGTGTCGTGTTGGCCGACGGCGAAGTCGTCGTCGCGAGCGGGTCGGAGAACCAGGATCTCTTTTGGGGGCTCAGGGGCGGCGGCGGCAACTTCGGCGTGGTCACATCCTTCGAGTTTCAGGCGCACTCGGTCGGTCCGGAAATACTTTCGGGTCTGATCGTCCACCCGTTCTCGGAAGCGAAGAACGTGTTACAGGCTTATCGGGAGTTTCTGGAAAGCGCGCCGGACGAACTCACCGTATGGGCGGTTATGCGGAAGGCCCCTCCGTTGCCCTTTCTTCCGGAAGAAGTACATGGCACCGAGATTCTGATTCTTGCCGCGATGTATACGGGAGACATTTCAGACGGGGAAGTTGCGCTTGCTCCCCTGCGTGCGGTCGGCAACCCGATTGCGGATGTGATCGGACCCCACCCCTTTGTGGGCTGGCAGCAGGCGTTCGACCCTCTTCTGACGCCGGGTGAACGTAACTACTGGAAGACGCATGACTTCGCCGCGATGAGCGCCGAGATGATCGACACGGTGTTAGCGTACGTCGCCACCCTGCCGGATCCTCAGAGCGAAGTCTTCTTCGCCCACCTCGGGGGTGCGCAGGGCCGCTTACCCGAAGACGCAACCGCTGCACAAGGGCGTAGCGCGAGGTACCTCATGAACATTCACGGTCGTTGGAGCGATGCCTCATTGGACGAGGGCGGTATCGGTTGGTGCCGAAACCTATGGAACGCGATGGGCAAGTACGCTACGGGTGAGGCTTACGTGAACTTCATGACCCAGGAGGAGGGGGAGCGACTGGAATTGGCGTACGGATCGAGCTACGAGCGGCTGGTCCAACTCAAGGACCGATACGATGCGCATAATCTCTTCCGGATGAACCAGAACATCCCGCCGACCGTGTGAGTGGCTTCGAGCGCCAGAGGGTTTACTCTGTCCCACTTTCCCCTCTCCACATTTGTTCGGCTCCGATTCCGGTCACCTTGAGCATCGAGGCCCCCCATTCGGCCGCCGACCCCACGGTTCCACGGAATTTGGGCCGGTAAGGATGGAAGTCGAGGGGCACCCGTGACGGGAAGACAACAGAGGGCGGCGACGCCATCTTCCTAGTCAGGATCGCTCCCCTCTTGTAAGCTTCTCGTCCTTGCAAGAGGCGATGCCCAAAGGCAGGCATCGTCGAATTCGACTCAAAAATTTCCCTAATGTCCGCAAGCCAGCAGAACGTCGAAGATGCCTGAACCATCGTTTTCCTCCGATGAATGGGGGCTGATTCTCGGGGGATCGAGTGGGTTCGGACTTGCGACCGCCCACAAGCTCTCCGAGCATGGACTCAACATTTGTGTGGTGCATCGGGATAGACGTGGTGCAATGAGCCGGATCGAGCCTGAGTTCGATAAAATCAAGGCTCGGGGTGTCACTCTCGTGACATTCAACAAGGACGCGCTGAACGCCGAGCAACGTTCCGAGATTCTGGACGCGCTTGCGCACGAGTTGGCTACGGGCGGAAAAATTCGTGTGGTCCTTCATTCCATCGCATTCGGCAACCTCAAGCTCATCGGGCCCGAGGCTCCGGTAAACGGCGACGCGCGTCGGCGTCTCGCCGAGGAGTTGAACGTCGACGAGACGGCTTTGGGTGAAGCTGCGGACCGCCTCTTCGGCGAGGGGTGTGACGGCGTCCAGGGACTCACCACCGCCCCTCAGTACTCCGCTGATTCGTTCCTCGAAGAAGAAGACATGGCCAGGACGATCCACTCGATGGGAACCAGCCTTCTCGGGTGGACACAGGCGCTCCGAGAGCGGTCCATGTTCGCCCCGGATGCGAGGGTGCTGGGCCTGACGAGTGAGGGGAATTCCGTAGCGTGGAAAGGATACGCGGCGGTGGCTGCCGCCAAAGTCGCCCTGGAGTCGGTCTCTCGTTCCATCGCCGTCGAGATGGCCCAATTCGGGATCCGGTCGAACATCGTACAAGCGGGCGTCACGGACACGCCTGCCTTGCGTCTGATCCCGGGGAGCGGGCACCTCAAGGCCCAGGCCCGTACCCGAAATCCTTTCGGCCGGTTGACCACGCCGGAGGACGTGGCCGACGCGATCTATCTGTTGTCGTTGCCGGAGGCTGCCTGGATCAACGGCGACGTCATCAGGGTCGATGGAGGCGAGCGTATCTCGGGGGCTTCGCGGTGAGTCTTTATCTCCACGGGCTGGGCCACTTCCACCCCGAAAACGAGATCACGAATCGGTTTCTCGAGGAGCTCGACATCGGAACGGACGAGCAGTGGATCATGGACCGCGTCGGGATTCGCAGCCGCCGGACGGTGCTTCCGCTCGACTACATTCGCGAAACCCGTAATCGGGATACGCGGATGGCGATGGAGGCGGCACTGTATACACACGCCGATACCGGCGTGCTGGCCGCTGAAATGGCGCTGGACCGCGCCGGGATTACCCGAGATGCGATTGGGATGGTCATCGCCGGGTCCAGCCGGCCGGGGTTTTCGATACCGGCAGACGCGTGTCACATCGCCGCGCAGCTCGGGGTGGAAGCCCCCGCATTCGACATCAACTCGGCCTGCACCAGCATGTGGGTCGCGTTGTACATGCTCTCGAACATGCGCCCAGAGAGCCTGCCCGAATATGTGCTCGTTGTCGCCCCCGAGAGTCTCACGACCACCGTGGATTACGACGATCGGTCCGCTTCCGTGCTCTGGAGCGACTGTACGGCGGCGGCGATCGTCTCGACGCGGGTACCCTCCAGGGCGGAGATCGTCGACAATACCATGGAGTCGAGCCCGGCGGGTTACGAAAAAGTGGTCGTGCCTCTCTTTGAGCATTTCAGACAAGAGGGGCGCACGGTTCAGATGTTCGCGATCAAAAAAACGGTGCGGTGCCTTCGAAAGATCCAGGAAAGTTTCCCCGTGCCCGGTCGGACGCTGAACTTCGTGGGGCACCAGGCGAACCTTCGCATGCTCGAGTCGGTGTGCAACCAATGTGGCATCAATGACGACCGACACCACTCGAACGTGGTGGCTTTCGGGAACGGAGGCGCGGCCGGGGCACCTTCCGTGCTCTCGATGAAGTGGGACCAGTGGACCGATGAGGACGACGTGGCGGTGATCGGCGTTGGCTCCGGGCTGACGTGGGCGAGTTTCGTTCTCCGCTTTGGAGATCGGACATGATGGGTTATGCAGGCGTCACGGGGGGTCAGATGTGACCTACGAAGAATTTCAAGCGCGTTCGCACTTTTCGCAGGAGGAGGTCCTGGCGATCGCGTACGGACGTCTCATCGAGGACGCCCCTCCCGAGTGTAAGGCCCGCCTGCCGTTGCCTCCCATGTTGATGGTGGATCGCATCGAACACGTTTCACGACGGGGGAACCGCGGACGCATGGTCGCGGAGCGGGACGTGCGACTCGATGACTGGTTTTTTCAGTGCCACTTCTTGGGAGATCCCGTTCAGCCGGGCTGCCTCGGCGTGGATGGCGTTTGGCAACTACTCGGATTGTACTGCTCTTGGAACGGGGCCTTGGGGAGCGGACGGGCGTTGGGTTGTGGAGAGGTCGAGTTCTCCGGTCAAATCAGACCACACGATGGGGTCGTCCGTTACGAGATCGACATCGTGCGCTATCAGGACTTGCCGCAATCCGGTTCGGCAATCTCCATCGGAGACGCTCGGGTTCTCGTCGATGGTGAGATGATTTATGAGATCAAGAGGGCCAAGGTGGGCGTGTTCCGGGACATCGACTACGCGGACTATCCGTGGCCGAGCGAGCGATCACGTGGTGGAAGGATGGGAGAGTGACGGGGACGGATGTGGGCGCTCGGCTGAACGCCACCGAGGTCTTGGAGTTGCTGCCACAGCAGGAGCCCTTCCGGTTCGTGGACGAGATCCTGGAAGTGGACGAGGACCACATCGTGGCTCGTTACCGATTTCGTCCGGACGCTGATTTTTACCGTGGCCACTTTCCGGGGGACCCGATCACGCCGGGTGTGATCCTGCTCGAATCCCTGGCTCAAGTCGGTGTGGTGGCCCTAGGCATCTACATCTACGCGCTCCAATATGGACGTGAGGGCGTGAAGAAGAGAATCGCGCTCTTCACCGACGCGAACATCGATTTTTCAGGAATCGTGAAGCCGGGAGAGAGGGTTACGGTGACGGCTCAAAAGACGTTCTTTCGGCGCGGCAAGCTACGGTCCGCCGCGTCGATGGCCCTGGACGACGGCACCGTCGTGTGCGCCGGAACGATTTCGGGCCTTGGCGTTGAGCGGTGACGACATGACGGATGTTTCGGTGAACAAAAGACGTGAGGCCGGCCGGGTCGTGGTAACCGGAATGGGTGTGGTCGCACCCAATGGATGCGGTCTGTCGAGTTACACGGAGGCGCTGCGCGGAGGTGTGTCTGGGATCCGGCATCAGCCACTCCTCGCCGAACTGAAGTTCGGGTGCACCGTGGGGGGGGTCCCCGAGGGGGTCGATAAGATTGCGGAGGCGTACTTCCGGCCGGACGAGTTGCTCGCGATGAATTCGAGCCATCTGTACGGCTGTATCGCCGCGGTAGACGCTTGGACGGACGCCGGCTTCGACAGACCTGATCCAGAGGACGACCGTGTTTTTTGGGAGGCCGGCGCCGTCGTCGGAACCGGAATCGGTGGACTCGATACGTCGGGGGAGAAGCTTATTCCGTTCACCGATGCCGGACGTGTCCGGCGGCTGGGCAGCACAATCGTAGAGCAGGTGATGGGTAGCGGCGTTTCCGCGCGAGTGGCGGGACTACTTTCGCTCGGCAACCAAGTGACGGCGAACTCCAGCGCTTGCAGCACGGGCACCGAGGCGATCATCGAGGGCTGTCAGCGCATTCGCGCGGGCTTGGCCGACCGGATGCTTTGCGGCGGAACCGAGGGCTCTAGCCACTATGCTTGGGCAGGCTTCGATTCGATGCGGGTGCTTTGCCGCACCCATAACGATGAGCCGGAAAAGGCGTCGCGGCCCATGAGTGCGTCCGCCGGCGGCTTCGTGCCGGGCAGCGGCGCCGGAATCCTACATCTCGAGAGCCTCGAGAGCGCACAATCGCGAGGCGCGCGCATCTATGCCGAGATCCTCGGAGGGGCCGTCAACTGTGGGGGGCACCGCGGTGGAGGCAGCATGACCGCTCCGAACGCGGAGGGGGTGCAACGATGCATCCGTTCCGCGGTGGTCGATGCGGCGATCGGTCCGGACGAGGTCGACGCGATCAGTGGCCATCTGACCGCGACCGGAGCGGACCCGAAAGAAGTAACATCCTGGGCGAAGGGTCTGGGGCGTCCCGCGGATTCATTTCCGGTGATCACCTCCACTAAATCCATGATCGGCCACGCTTTGGGTGCTGCCGGCGCGCTCGAGTCCGTCGCCTGTGTTCTCATGCTTCGCGACCGATTCGTGCACCCGTCGATTAACTGCGAGGACGTGCATCCCGAGATCGAGGCCTACGCCGGCTCGATTCCTCATGTGGTGCGGGAGATGCCGGAATTGAATACCATAATCAAAGCCGGCTTCGGTTTTGGTGATGTGAATGCTTGTGCCATCTTTCGCAGGTGGGCGGATTGAGCCTCCCCGGGATCGCCCCGAGGAGGACAACGAGGCGAGGGGGCGCGCGGCCGCGACGGAGCGTATGTTGCGGGACACTTTAGACAGTTTCTAATGGGAGTATCGATGACGAGAGATGAGATCTTCGCGAAAGTGGTCGAAATCGTGAAGCCGTACGTTAAAAATGAAGACGCCCTCGTGGCGGTTTCCGACGACACCAACATCCTAGAGGATCTCAAGGTGAACTCGGCCCGGCTCGTGGACATCATCCTCAACTTCGAAGATGAGTTCGACATCGAAGTCGAGGACGAGGACGCGGATGCGGTGAATACGGTGGGGGACGCTGTGCGGCTCATTCAGGAGAAGCTTTCCTGAGGTTCGCCTTTTGAACCGGCTTCCGTTCAAAACCAGGGTGGCCCACACGTTCCAACGCGAGGCGGGTCGTTTGGCCGCGTGGTTTTGGGTCCTTCCGGCCACGTTCATCATGCGTGTCCTTATGGGGTATCGCATCAAGAACGTCGCACAGGTGCGCGCTCGATACCGAGCCCTGGTCAAGAGCAGCGACCGCGCTGTGCTCATCTGTCCTAACCACCTCACCATGATGGATTCCGCGGTGATCGCCTGGGCCTTGGGCGGCAGTTGGTGGTACCTCTTCAACTACTCCCGAATACCCTGGAACGTCCCGGAATACCACAACTACGCCTCGCAATGGCCGACCCGCATCGGGGCATGGCTCACTAAGTGTATTCCGGTGATCAGGGGGGGGCGCCGAGAGGACGTTTCCAGGGTGATCAAGCGCGTGCAACATCTCCTCTCGAGAGGAGAGACGGCGATGATTTTCCCGGAAGCGGGACGCAGTCGAAGTGGACGGGTCCAGGCCGATACCGTCGCGCACGCCGTGGGCCGAATTCTCACGTCGGTGCCGGGATGTTTGCCCCTATGTGTTTATTTGCGCGGGGACCGGCAGACCACGTGGTCCACGATACCCCCCCGTGGGGACTCTTTCTACATCGATTTCGAGCTGGTTGAGCCGAAGTCGGACTATTCGGGGATGCGGCGATCGAGAGACATCTCTCAACAGATCGTCGACCGGCTCATTGGGATGGAGGCCGAGTACTTTGCTCGTCGGTAACGACGTGATCGATCTCGGGGACCCCGAGAGCCGGAGCGAAGAACTACACCCTAGGTTCGACAAGCGCGTTTACACCGATGCAGAACGGGCAACCCTGCGTGCTTCGGCTTCGCCCCATGCCCTTCGATGGACACTTTGGGCCGCCAAAGAGAGCGCGTATAAAGTTGCTAAGAAGCTAGATCCGACGGTCCGTTTTCTTTGGAGGGACTTTGTGGTTCGCCAGATTGGTGCGGGTCGGGCCGTGGTGAAGCACGAGGCTGGTGCCTTTGACGTTTTGCTTGATCGAGCCGATCAATGGGTGCACGTGGTGGCGACACTCTCCAACGAACATGCCTTATCGCCCGCTCGGCCGGCGGTTTGGGGGATCCGAGCGCTGGACACGCCCGACGCCGACCCCAGCTCGACGGTGAGGAAGTGGGCGCGTCGGGCGCTCGCCACGCAGGCGGGTCTACCCATCGGAGATCTGCACATCGGCTCCGACCGCGGAATTCCGGTTGCCCTTTGGGGGGACCGGAGGCTGCCGTTCGATCTATCGCTCTCCCACCACGGCCGTTTCGTGGCATGGGCATGCGGCGACTGCAGGATTCCGAACGACCAGCGTGGGTTCGTGGCTGCTTAGTCCGCTCTCTAAGACACCCCTGGGGCGGGAGCTTTCGCCTTGAACCGCTTCTCCAGGGTGTGCAGACCGGAGGGTTCTCCGATGATCGTGAGCCGGTCTCCGCGTTCCAGGACGGTAGCTCCCCTCGGAATTACGACCTGCGGTCCGCGCCGGACCAGCGCGATCAGCGTGCCCTCCGGTAAAGCGACGTCCTTGAGCGCTCGTCCGATGAGAACCCCGGACGGTGTGGCCGGCTCGAGCGTGAGCGCCAACAGCCGATCATCCCTAAGTATCGCCTCTTTGAGCTCCTGATGATCGGAGGCGGAGAGCCAAGCCTCCATGAAGTCGTCCCTGTCTACCCTCCCGGCGATCTGAGCCAAGATCCTCAGGTGTAGGCCCGGGTTACCCAGCGGGCTCACGAGAAAGAACATGGCCTGTACCGGTTCGGATGGGCGCTCATGGCCGTCGCCGAAGTCAACGTCCACCTCAGTGCCACCACGACAGCGGACCAGTACCATGTGGGCCGACTCGATATCGGGTCGGCGCAGATGCGGGAGCGCGACCCCCTGCGAAACGGGTGTCGTGCCCACGACCGTGCCCTCCAAGAAGTTCTCCGCCAACTCTTTTGCGGAGACGTTGCAGGCGTCCGAAAGATGGGCCGCGGCCTCCCAGATGACGTTTCGGAATCCGGTGCCGACGGGTGTGTCGATGATCGACGCCGTGGTCACGACTTCTTCGAAGGGATCCGCGTCGCGCAGACCCTTTTCTTTCATGATTTGGCGGAGTTCTCGGTCGAGTCCTGCGTCGCGCTGTCGACCCAGGCGTTCGAAGACATGGAAGATCGCGCCCTCCCGGTCGACCCGTTCCCGAGCGTAATAGTTGTACCACATGGCCCCGAACGTGATGAGCCCACCCGTGAAGAGACTCGCGAGGAGCCCCATTTCGACGATGAGCCAAAAGGGAGCCAGCACTCCCAGGATGTGTAGCCACGGGTAGAAGGGAGACCGGTACCGAGGGTCGTAAGACTCGATTCGGCTCTCCCTCATCACGATGACCGCCAGACAGCTCAGGGCGAACATCATCAGCTGAAACGCGCCCGCGAGCTTGGCGATCCTGCTCGCGTCGAACAGTAGGACGAACAACAAGATCAGTCCTACTGTGGTATACACAGCGTAAATCGGTGCGCCTCGAGCTTGGATCTTTGAGAAAAACGCGGGCAGAATTTTGTCCCGGCTCATCGCCAGGGGGTAACGTGAGGCGGAAAGAATTCCCGCGTTCGCGACCGAAGAGAACGCGAGCACAGCGGCGGCGGTCATCACCACCGTCCCCCACGGACCCACGAGGGCGTTTGCCACGGTCGCCACCGGGGTCAGGTCCCCGCCATTACGGGCGAGGACCTCCGCCGAGACCACGCCCACCATGACCGCCGTCCCGACCGTGTAGACGAAGACGGCGGTTCCGAAGGCCAGGAACATCCCGAGTGGGATATTCCTCTCGGGGTTGCGGACCTCCTCCGCGACGCTGGCCACCTTGGTCACGCCCATGTAGCTGACGATGACCAGTCCCGCGGTCGCGACCAACGATCCGGGCTCTCCTTGGAAGGCGCCGCCGAAGTTCGTGAGTTCGATGTTCATCAACCCGAGGCCTGTGAACCAAGCGAGCAGCACGAGGAGGCCCACGACCATCACGGACTGGAAGGAGGTAGACTTCTTCGCCCCCATGATGTTGACGAAGCCGAAAACGACGGCGAAGCCGGCGGAAACCGGGGCGATATTTAGATCCGGGAGAAATAGGCGCAAATACGCCCCGATTCCGATCAGAGCAAACGCCGATTTCAGGATGAGCGCGATCCACGTTCCGAATCCTCCGATCGTCCCCATCAACGGCCCCATGCTGCGGTCGAGGAAGTAATACACGCCTCCGGCCCGAGGCATGGCGGTCGCCAACTCGGCCATACTCACAAGGCCCGGAAGGATGAGGAGTCCGGCTAGAACGTACGCCAGGGGGAGGCCCGGGCCGACGCCGACCGCAGCCAAACCCGGAAGAAGGAAAAACCCCGAACTCAGCGTCGCGCCGGTGGCGATCGCGTAGACGTCGAAAAGGCCCAGCTCTTTTTTGAGGTCTTGTTTTGACATGACGGAAGTCCGGGTGGAGAAGCTACGTAAGAGAGAAGAGGCGCTCCGAAGAGGCGAGTCGTCAAGCCTATCCCACCTGCTTCTTGACCATGGCCCGCCTGGCTGGGCGCGAGAATTGCGGCGTCGTTGGAGGAGTTCGAGAAGCGTCGATGGTGGATCTTCGGCGAGGCCGTTACGGCCGGGGAAGGCGAAGAACCATCAAATCCGCTACATTGTCCCCTCAAGCGGTTGTCCGTTTGCCCGAAATAGTGACGGTGAGGCAACCCTGACGCGGCTTGCCTCACTGTCTCCGACTGACCTGTAAGCTCGACTCGAGAGTGGTTGGTCAAAGCCCACGCGCCATAACCCAAAGAGATCGCATCAGTGGCAAAGAGAAAAAGCACGTTCCGCGAAATCCCCCTCATGGGCGTTGATCAGGCGATGGTCGATGCCGCCGAGTTCGGTTACAGGAATGGACGCCCCGACTGGTGCAATCTCGGCCAGGGACAGCCTGACGTCGGACGTATCGAGGGAGCGCCCAACCGGCTCACCTGGATCACTCTAGAGCCCCACGATCATTCCTACGGACCGGCCGGAGGAATCGACGAACTCCGGGAGGCGGTGGCGGACCACTATAATCGGCTCTATCGCCCAGGCGAGGATTCGAAGTACAAGAAGGAAAACGTCGCGATCGCGTCCGGTGGGCGTCTCATGCTTTCGAAAATTTTCGACGTTTTCGATTCCGTTTCGATCGGACACAAGTTTCCTGACTCTCCCGTGTACCAGGACTTGTTCAACCGGCATTTGGATCGGATCAAACCCGTATCGGTGCAGGCCGGTCCAGATGAATCCTTCCGCCTCCAACCCGCCGCCTTGGGCAAGGTCATGGCGGAAAAGGATCTCCGGGCTTTCCTCGTAGGAAACCCGTGTAATCCGACGGGCGACCTCCTCCGAGACGCTGATTTGAAGGGCTATTTGGCGGCTGGCCGGAAACACAAATGTACGCTCATCATGGACGAGTCCTACTCCCATTTCATCTATGGGGACGAAGGGGGACCGGCCGATGGGCCCGTCTCGGCTGCGGCCCACGTACGGATCGTAGAGAAGGATCAGGTCCTCATCGTGGACGGCTTGAGCAAGAACTTCCGATATCCAGGGTGGCGTTTGAACTGGGTTGTGGGACCGTCTAGCGTGATTCAGAACATTGGGCGGGCTGCTACCGGATTCGACGGGGGACCAAGCCTGCCGGCGCAACGGTTGGCGATCAAGGCGTTGGATCCCGAGCGTTCAGATGAAGAGACGATCGCGGTCCGGCGCCTATTCGCTAGGAAGCGGAACGTTATGCTGGAAGGCCTCGAGGCGATGGGGGTCCGCTGTGAGCACGCCCCGGGGGGCACGTTCTACGTATGGGGCGACATCAGCGGTTTACCCAAGCCCCTGAATGATGCCGATGCCTTTTTTAAGGCTGGGGTTGCGCGCAAGGTCGTTACCGTTCCCGGTCGCTTCTTCGACGTGAACCCGGGCGGAACGCACCCACCGATGAAGGGGCTCAAGAATTGGGTCCGTTTTTCGTTTGGTCCGTCCGAAGACAAGATTACCACCGGGCTGGACCGCCTCGCGGAGATAATCGAAAACGCCTGATTTTCGGCCATTTTAGCCTTCATATCGAGTAGGCGTGTCTCCCAAACGTGGGGCCGGCTGGCGGGATCGGGCTGCTGCGAGGCTGATGTCCGGGGTCCTGGGGCGAGCGGGGATTCGAGCAAATGTGTTGGTCATGCTCGAGCACATGCCAGAAGTTGCCGCTACGGTAGGACGGGTTGGCGGCCGCGCCCAATCGTGGCACCGGTTTGCGAAGGAAGGCGGAAGTGCGTCCGCTTGGATTCCGGTGGGCCCATTCGATGCGGCGACGTTGCGGCTCCCCAAGGCCAAAGAAGATTTTCAGATGGCCCTCCACGCCGCCGCATCCGTCCTTCACGTCGGGGCGCCGCTTTGGGTGTATGGAGCCAACGACGAGGGCGCGAGATCGGCTGGGCGGATCATGGAACCTCTCTTAGGCCCTGCCCGGACCATCGCCTCGGGAGGCCGATGTCGCGTTCTGGAGGCGGTGCGGCAAAAAGGCTCCTCGACCCCGCGTGGGACTCTGGAAGAGTGGCGTCGGACGATATCCTTGGATTTTCCCGACGGACCCCGTGAGTGGGTATCGTACCCCGGCGTTTTCGCGCACGGTCGGCTGGACGGGGGCACCCGCGCTCTCCTCGATGCGGTTCGGGCGCTGCCGTTGGCAGGAAGTCGAATCCTCGACTTTGCTTGCGGATCGGGCGTGATCGGAGCGTTTTTGTCGGCGTTAGAGCCTACCGCTTGCGTGGATTTTCTCGATGGCGATGCGATCGCGTTGGCGGCGGCCGGCGAAAACGTCCCGGGGGCTCGTTTGATCATCTCCGACGGATTCGATGCAGCGGCGCCACACCTCTACGACCTCATCGTCAGCAATCCGCCATACCACGAAGGGAAGGTCGAGACCCCCAGGATGATCGAGCGCCTCGTTCGCGGGTCGCCCGATCGTCTCGCCGATGGAGGCTCGCTTGTGCTCGTGACGCAACGCCGTTTCCCGCTCTCCGCCCTGATGAAGTCGATTTTCGAAGTCGTCGACGTGTTGATCGATGCCGGCCCGCACCGCGTCTGGCTGGGCAAAAAGTAGGTCCCCACGAGCGTCGAAATTCGACCCCAAATATCGATTAAGAGGGTGCATCTCTGGCGCGGCACCGGCGAGCGATGGAAGGCTCGTTTCTTGCTAGAAAAACATTTGTCTTCCCTACCGGGGTCGAAGGCACAAATGTTGAGTCAAAGGCTTGATCGGAAGGGCCAGAAGGGTGACCATTCAAGCGCAGAGAAATTTGCAGATCCACATCGGAGACGACCTTGGTTTCTTCGCTCGCAAAGACCGCGTGACGGATGCTTCGTCCGACATGTTCGGTCGGTCCTTTAAACTCCTTACCCCCGCCGTTGCGCAAACAGGCTTGTAACCGCAATCATGGCCGCGCAAATCGCGTGAATCAGCCGCTGGAGCGGTTTTGAATATGCAACCCACCGACGCCTCAAACCCCGACTACTACCACAAGGTTGTGGACTGTCAATGGGGATGCCCTGCCCACACGCCGGTCCCGGAGTATATCCGGCTCATAGGTCAGGGTAGGTTTACCGAATCGTACATGCTGAACCGGGAGTCGAATGTTTTCCCCGGTATTCTGGGAAGAACTTGTGACCGCCCCTGTGAGCCGGTCTGTCGGCGGGTCCGCGTCGAGGATGAGCCCGTCGCCATATGCAGACTCAAGCGTGTGGCCTCGGATCTGCGGGGCGACGTCACAGATCTTCTCCCAAGGGTGCCCGAAGAGAAGAACGGCAAACGTGTAGCGCTGATCGGAGCTGGCCCGGCTTCTCTGACCGCAGCCAACGACCTGATGCCGTTGGGATACGAGTGTGTGCTCTTCGAGAAAATGGATCGGCCCGGTGGCCTGATGCGGACCAACATCCCGTCTTTCCGCCTCCCCGGAAGTGTGCTGGATGAAGAGATTGGCATGATCCTGGATATGGGTGTGGAGGTGCGCTACAGCCAATCCATCGACAGCCTCAAGGGTCTCCTGGATAAGGACGAATTCGACGCCGTCTTCATCGGTACCGGGGCCCCAAAGGGCAAGGAGTTGCAGATCCCCGGGCGGGATGAGGGTGGGGCCAACATTCACATCGGAATCGACTGGTTGGAGTCGGTGCACTTCGGCCACACCGAGTCGATCGGAGAAAGTGTGCTGATCATCGGGGTCGGAAACACCGCGATGGACTGCTGTCGGACCTCGAAGCGAATCGGAGGCAAAGACGTCCGCGTCATCGCCCGCAAGGGCCGCCCTCACTTCAAGGCCTCAGCGTGGGAGCTAGATGACGCCGAGGAAGAACTCGTGGAGATCGTCGAAAACCATTCACCCAGCCGATTTGTGATCGAGGACGGACGGCTGGTGGGCATGGAGTTCGAGGTTGTCGAGTGGGCCCCCGACGAAAACGGCCGGCTCGTCAGCACGAAACTTGATTCGACCGTGATCCCGTGCGACGACGTGATTTTGGCGATCGGGCAAGACAATGCCTTTCCGTGGATCGAGCGAGACATCGGCATCGAGTTCAACGAGTGGGAGATGCCGGTGGTGGATCGCACCACCTTCCAGACGACGCGAGACGGCGTTTTCGTGGGTGGAGATGCTGCGTGGGGTCCCGAGAACATCATTTGGGCCGTCGAGCATGGCCATCAGGCGGCGATTTCCATCCACGGGTTCTGTGAAGGGAAGTCCCTCATGGAGAGACCACCGTTCGGCATGAACCTGGTCTCCCAGAAGATGGGGCTTCACTCATGGAGTTATGGTAGCGCCTACGATGAGTCGGGGCGCTCCAAAATGAACCATGTCGAGCTGGTAGAGCGCTTCAAAGCTCTAGAGATCGAAGTGGAGCTGGGCTTCGATCCTGAGCAGACCGCCGTTGAGGTGGCTCGCTGTCTGAACTGTGATATTCAGACTGAGTTCACGTCGGCTCTGTGTATCGAGTGCGACGCGTGCATCGATGTCTGCCCCGTATACTGTCTGACGATGACGGAAAACGCTCCTGAGGAGGAGCTCAGGCTCAACCTCACGGCACCTGCGGAAAATACGGATCAGGATCTCTATGTATCGGCGGCGCTTCCTCAGACTGCCCGTGTGATGGTCAAAGACGAGGACTTGTGCGTGCACTGCGGCCTGTGCTCGGAGCGCTGTCCCACCGCCGCGTGGGACATGCAGAAGTTCGAATTGCTCATCCCTTATGCCGGAAAACCGACGTGGATCGACACTCCCGAGACCGCACTAACGACTTCGTAATAAAGGTCGCCACGGTCAACGGTACCGGGTCCGCCAGTGCGAACGGCATGCTTATGCAGGCCATCTTTCGCATGGGTGTGCCGGTCTCCGGAAAGAACGTGTTCCCTTCCAACATCCAGGGGTTGCCGACTTGGTATGAAATTCGGGTAAACAGGAACGGCTATACGGCCCGCAGCCCGATTTTCGACCTTATGGTGGCGATGAATCCCAAGACGTACGATCAGGACATTACCGAAGTCCGTTCCGGGGGCTTCGTACTCTACGACTCGAGTTGGCCCCTCGACGAGGAAGTACGACGCGACGACGTGACGTTTTTGGGCGTGCCGCTGTCACACATGTGTGTGGAGGCGTTCAAAGGCTCCCGCGAACGCATCCTCATGAAAAACATCGCATACGTGGGCGCCGTGGCGGCATTCCTGGCTATCGATCTCGAGGTGATTCAGGGGATGTTCGAGGCGAAGTTCGCTTCCAAGCAGCATTTGATGGACTCCAACAACCTGGCGGTACGTCTAGGCTTTGACTACGCGAAGGAGCACTTTGACTGCCCGCTCCCGATCCGACTCGAGCCGATGGAGGCCAATGGAGATTCTGTCTTGATGACGGGCAACATGGCCGCGGCTCTCGGGTGCGTGTACGCCGGGGCCACGGTGGGGGCTTGGTACCCGATCACGCCAGCGACGTCCCTTATGGACTCTTTCCAGGGTTTCTGTGGGCGGCTCCGCAAAGACCCCGAAACGGGAAAGAATCTCTACTGCATCATCCAGGCGGAGGATGAACTCGCTGCGATCGGCATGGTCTTGGGCGCCGGATGGATGGGAGCTCGTGCGTTCACGCCCACCAGCGGGGCCGGAATCTCTTTGATGAACGAGTTCATCGGCTTGGCCTACTACGCTGAGATACCGGCGGTCATCTTCGACGTACAACGTACCGGGCCCTCTACGGGCATGCCCACACGCACCCAGCAGGGCGACATCTTCACGCTCGCTTTCGCCTCCCACGGAGACACGAAGCACATCCTGCTGTTCCCTTCCGACCCCAGAGAGTGTTTCTACTTTGCCGTCGAGGCGTTCGATGTCGCAGAGCGCTTCCAGACGCCAGTGTTCGTTGTCTCGGATCTCGACATCGGCATGAACGACTGGGTGTGCGAGAAGCTCGAGTGGGATGATGCCTACGTTCCGGACCGTGGTAAGGTTCTATCCGCTGAGGATCTTCAGGGCATGGACGCGTTTTATCGGTATCTGGACGCCGATGGAGACGGCGTCCCGGCCCGGTCTTTGCCGGGTGTCGATCCCAAGGGGGCGTACTTCACCAGGGGGTCGGGGCACGATCGGTTCGGTCGCTATACCGAAGACGGGGAGCTCTACCAAGACGTCGTGGATCGGATCGCGAGGAAGATTGACGGGGCCGCAGAGGCTCTACCCGCCCCGGAAATTCGTAGTGTCGATGAGGCGACGGTCGGGCTAGTCACGGTGGGGGGCTGCCGAGGGGCTGTTTTGGAGGCGGTCGATTTGCTGGCAGAGGAAGGGATCGCGCTCGATTTTTTACGGGTAACGGGATTTCCCTTCGCAAACGCCGTCGAGGAGTTTCTCCTTGAACACGACTTGAACATCGTGGTGGAGCAGAACCGTGACGGTCAACTGAAGAGGTTGCTCATGCTCGAGACGGCCGTTCCGAAGAGCAAGCTGGCCTCCGTGTTGGATTACGGGGGGTCACCAATCAGCGCAGCGGTTGTGGCCCGAGGTGTTCGCGATCGATTGGGACTCGTCCCGGTGGAAGCCGGCTAAGAGGGTTCAATGACACAAACCGCCAAACCTTCGGTCCGACATCCGGGCCTCAAACAGAACAAACTCGGGCTGACTCGACGGGACTACGAGGGGACCCAGTCCACCCTCTGTGCCGGGTGCGGTCACGACTCCATTACGGCTGCTATCGTTCAAGCGTTTTTCGAGCTCGACGTGGCGCCTCATCGGGTCGCGAAGCTGAGTGGGATCGGATGTTCGTCGAAGACACCCACCTATTTCCTGGGCGATGCGCACGGCTTCAACTCCCTCCATGGTCGTATGCCGTCCATCGCAACGGGTGCCAATGCAGCCAACGGCGGCTTGTCCTACATCGGAATCTCGGGGGATGGTGATTCGCTCTCCATCGGGCTGGGTCAGTTTTCACATGCGATTCGCCGCAACGTGAATATGCTGTATGTGTTGGAGAACAACGGTGTCTACGGGCTGACCAAAGGGCAATTTTCCGCATCGGCGGATGTGGGCAGTACGGCCAAGCGTGGTGCAGAAAACCAAATGCGTCCGATCGATCCCGCGTCTCTAGCGCTCGCCTTGGGCGCGTCGTTTGTAGCGCGAAGCTTTTCCGGGGACAAGAAGCAGTTGGTACCGATCATCAAGGCAGGGCTCGCTCACCAAGGCTTCGCGCTCGTGGACGTGATCTCTCCTTGCGTGACCTTCAACGACCATGAGGGTTCCACCAAGAGCTACGCGCATACGCGCGAGCATGGACATGAGGTGGTCGCGACCGACTTCGTCCCTTTGCTGCACGAGATTCAAGCGGAGCAGAACCACGGATCGGCGACGGCCGTGCAAATGCACGACGGGAGCGTCGTTCGCTTCCGATCCGTGAATGAAGCCTACGACCCAACCGATCGAGACGCGGCGTACGCACATCTCAAGGCACTCCATGCTCAAGGCGAGGTTGCAACGGGCCTTCTTTTCATCGACCCCACCAGCCGGGACTTACACGCGCTCGAGGGTACGGTCGATCAGCCCCTGGTCGAGGTACCCTTCGAGAAGCTGTGCCCGGGGAGCACGGTGTTGAACGATCTTCAGGCTCGGTGGCGCTGACTTAGAGGCCTGTTGGAGAAGTACAGTGGGTCGCGCACACGGGTCTTGCGGAGCTCAGAGTAGGAACGACGAGGAGGCGATGCTGTCGCACAGGCCTCTAGTCTCCGCCCACGTCAACGTAGATCTTCCCGCCCTTCTCCCGAAACTCTGCCGACTTCGCTTCTAGCCCGGTCTGGACCACGGCTTCGGTCGCTCGCCCTTCCGCTACGTAGTCACGGATGTCCTGGGTGATCTTCATCGAACAGAACTTGGGCCCGCACATCGAGCAGAAGTGAGCCACCTTCGCTCCTTCGGCCGGAAGCGTTTCATCGTGGTACGACCGTGCTGTTATCGGGTCGAGCGCCAAATTGAACTGGTCCTCCCATCGGAAGTCGAACCTGGCTTTCGAGATTGCGTCGTCCCACTCCCGCGCTCTCGGATGGCCTTTCGCGAGGTCGGCCGCGTGAGCGGCGATGCGATAGGCGATCACGCCGGCCTTTACGTCCTCTCGATTCGGCAAGCCCAAGTGTTCCTTCGGCGTCACATAACAGAGCATGGCCGTGCCGTACCACCCGATTTGTGCGGCGCCGATCGCGCTCGTGATGTGGTCGTACCCAGGAGCGATGTCGGTCGTTAGCGGACCCAGCGTGTAGAAGGGCGCCTCGTCGCACCACTCCAACTGCTTGTCCATGTTCTCCTTGATCATGTGCATCGGCACATGCCCGGGCCCCTCGCACATCACCTGGACGTCGTGTTCCCAAGCGGTCCGTGTGAGTTCCCCTTGGGTGTAGAGCTCAGCGAACTGCGCTTCGTCGTTGGCGTCCGCCAGTGATCCGGGTCGAAGGCCGTCACCGAGCGAAAAAGACACGTCGTACGCGGCCATGATCTCGCAGATGTCACGGAAGTGCGTGTAGAGAAAGCTTTCCTCGTGGTGGGCCAAGCACCACTTGGCCATGATCGAGCCACCCCGCGACACGATGCCGGTCATACGATTGGCGGTCATCGGGACGAAGCGCAGGAGCACCCCCGCGTGGACCGTGAAGTAGTCGACTCCTTGCTCGCACTGCTCGATCAGAGTGTCGCGGTAGACCTCCCAGGTCAGCTCCTCCGGAACGCCATCCACCTTTTCGAGCGCTTGATAGATCGGCACCGTCCCGATCGGCACCGGGGAGTTCCGGATAATCCACTGACGGGTTTCGTGGATGTTCTTTCCGGTGGAGAGGTCCATCACCGTGTCGGCGCCCCAAAGTGCCGACCACCTCAACTTTTCGACCTCTTCCTTGATCGACGAGCCCACCGCGGAGTTACCGATGTTGGCGTTGATCTTCACCCGGAAACCGCGTCCGATGATCATCGGCTCGGACTCCGGATGGTTGATATTGGCGGGGATGATCGCGCGACCCCGGGCGACTTCGTCTCTGACGAAGTCGGCGTCCATGCCCTCGCGAATAGCGACGAACTCCATTTCTTCGGTGATCTCCCCTCGGCGCGCGTAGTGCAGTTGGGTGACTGGCCCACCTGTTGAGCGGAGAGGACGGTTCTGGAGGGTCTCGGGCACGCGTACGGCGGCATCCGGGTCGAGAGACCGATAGGTGGTGTCGCCGTAGATGACTCCGCCTCGTCTCTCGATCCAGGGGGCGCGTAGCCCGCTCAGACCGGTGTGAGGATCGACGCCCAGTGGTCCGCTGGTGTCGTTCACACGTAAGGGGGGTTCCCCGCCACCGAGCGTGACCTCCCTCATCGGGACGCGTACTCCGTGCGGGCCCTCAACGAAAACCTTGCTCGAGTTCGGAAAGGCGAGACCGTAGTCACCCTCCGACGCGGGGGGGGTGTGGTGATCGCCGTTACGCTCGGCACCGTTCTGCTGGGGCACGATGTTCTCCTTGGCAGGAAAAATCTTCGGTTAATTCCTAAACGAAAGCCGCCGCGGCAAAGGGCCGGGCGGCAACTGGTGTTCATTGGTCATGCCGCGCTCCCTACGCCGGTGTCAGCCGGGTCAGGTTCCAAGGGACTCTCTCAACCCCCGCTATGGGGTACCCCTGGCGGTTCACGGGGAAAGATAGTCGGCCTGATCTCCTCCGCAAATGCGCGCGGAGTGACCCGAGACGGGAAGGCCCTTACTGCGTGGCGAAAATGAACGTGTACGTTTCGCCTAGGCTGAACTTGGCGTTCAGAGGGATGACGTCCAGGAGCGCTAGGCCGAGCGACCTATCGGACGTGGTGACGGAAATGCCGATTAAACCACGCACCGTTGGATCCCCCGGCATACCCTGGGGAGGCGACCAATTCTCCCAGTCCAACTGATAACGTTCACGGTCGAACGAGAAGCCCGCGGGAAGGGCATCCTGGAGTTCCGGGGGGACAACGCCTGCCTCGGCATCTTGCGGCCAAGGGTTGTTCTCGACGGACAAGCGAGTCGCCGCTTCTTCTACTACGCTGAACGACGCCCTGATCTCCGTCGCACGAGCCCGCGTGAGAATACTCTGCATCTGGGGAACGTCGATACGAGTAAGAATGCTGATCAGGAGCATCACGGTAACGACCTCGATCAGCGTGGATCCACGCCGCTTCGATCTGCCGGACATCGGGGCGGTCTCTCGGTGGGTACTCAACGGAACGTCCTTACGTTGAGTATGCTGGCGCCTTCGCCGACGAACACGGTGAGGGGTTCGGCGGACGAATAGGAAAGGGTCACCCGCCCGGTCCGCCCCAGGATGCGATAATCCCTGTTCGTCAGCCGGATGTATTCCATGCCTTGAAAAACGGGGCCCGCTTCATCGAGCGCGAGAGGTACACCGCCGGTATCGCGAAAGTACTGCTCAATTCTTTGGGCCTGGAAATACATCACCAGCCGGAGCGTCGCCTCTTCTTCCTCGAGGGGCAGCGGAGTGGGGGACGGAATACGAATGATTGCGGGCGGCCACACCCAAATCCACGCGGACAGCACGACGGCGACGGCTAGCGCCAGGTGCCTGGAACCGAATCCCTGACGACGGACGCGAACGGCTCTTTCGACTTCTTGGAACTCTTCTTTCTCGGTCTGTTCGCGCAAGACTGCGGCTAGGGCCGCATCTCGCTCACTGGATTGGCTGACTGCGAAGGTCTCAGCCCCATCGCCATCCCCGCCCTCGGGGTGCTCCCCGGCCTTATCAGGCTCCGGGGCTTGGTGAGGCTCGTGTCGCTCGTCTGGAACTTCCGGGTCCATGGAATCGCTCATCAAATCGCTCTAATCCGCGCCCCCCGGGAGACGCATCTCTCGAAAAATACTATCCTAAAGATACTCTGTAACATTCTTTAACGCACAGCTTTCGTGCGGATGCCGTCTAACTTGTTCGGAACTGCCTGCTATCGTGCCAATTTCTTGTACTTGATTCGATGAGGCTGCTCGGCGGCTGCTCCAAGTCTCTGCCGCCGATCCTCCTCATATTCATGGTAGTTTCCTTCGAACCACACGCACCGGCTTCCTCCCTCGAACGCTAGGATGTGGGTCGCAACCCTGTCCAAGAACCAGCGGTCGTGCGAGATGACCATGATCGATCCGGCGAAGGAGAGTATGGCCTCTTCAAGAGCACGAAGCGTGTCGACATCGAGGTCGTTCGTCGGTTCGTCGAGGAGCATGAGATTACCTCCCTCCTTCAGCAGCTTGGCTAAGTGCAGCCGATTCCGTTCACCACCGGAAAGCACGCCCACTTTCTTCTGCTGTTCAGGACCCCGAAAGTTGAACCAAGACAAGTAGGCCCGCGGATTCACTTCGACCCGCCCGAATTCGAGGACTTCTCGCCCCTCGGCCACCTCTTCAAAGACCGACTTATCCGGATCGAGCGCGGCTCTCGACTGATCCACGTACGCCAGCTTGACCGTCTGTCCCAGCTGAACCGAACCTGAATCCGGCTCGTCCTGGCCGGTGATCATGCGGAAGAGTGTGGTCTTGCCCGCCCCGTTCGGGCCGATGATTCCGACCACAGCGGCCGGAGGGAGAGTGAACGAAAGACCATCCATGAGCAGGAGCTCGCCAAAGCCCTTCTTGACCGTGTCACACACAACGACGTCGTTCCCTAGGCGGGGCCCCTTCGGTATCAGGATCTCGGCAGTGCGGATCTGCTCCCTCTCGTCTTGAGCCAAAAGTTCTTCGTACGCGCCGATCCGAGCTTTGCCTTTGGCATGGCGTGCCCGGGGCGCCATCCGAATCCACTCCAGCTCGCGAACGAGCGAGCTTTGGCGCGCGGACGCTTGCTTCTCTTCGACCCGCAACAGCTCGCTCTTCTGCTCCAACCAGGAAGAGTAATTTCCTTTCCAAGGGACTCCTTCTCCACGATCCAACTCCAGGATCCACTCGGCTACGTTGTCGAGGAAGTATCGATCATGGGTGATCGCGACAATCGTGCCTGAAAAATCACTCAAGTACCGTTCGAGCCAAGCGACGGATTCGGCATCGAGGTGGTTGGTCGGCTCGTCGAGCAGGAGCATGTCTGGTTCTTCGAGCAGCAGTTTGCACAGAGCAACCCTCCTGCGCTCCCCGCCGGAGAGGGTCTCTACTTCGGCATCGGGAGGTGGAAGGCGGAGGGCGTCCATCGCGATTTCGACCCTGCGGTCCAGATCCCACGCGTTCGATGCGTCGATACGATCCTGGAGACGGCCCTGTTTTTCAATCAGAGCCTCCATCTCTTCGTCCGTCATCGGATCGGCGAATCGCACATTAACTTTCTCGAACTCCTGGAGGAGTTCGCGCGTCTCGCGAACGGCCTGCTCGACGTTCCCTAGGACGTCGAGTTCTGGGTCGAGTTCGGGTTCCTGGGGGAGGTAGCCGACCTTTGTTCCTTTGGCCGCCCACGCCTCACCGAGGAAGTCGTCATCGAGTCCGGCCATGATCTTGAGCAGCGTGCTTTTACCCGAGCCGTTCGAACCGACCACGCCGATCTTTGCGCCATGGAAAAAGGACAGCCAGATGCCCTTGAGGATATGTCGTTTGGGCGGGACGATCTTGCGGAGATCCTTCATCACGTAGATGAATTGTTGATCGGTCATGCGTTGTAGGGGGCCTCGAAAAAGTGGGGTGAAGTGCGGTAGGTGATACGGCACAGTCCGGTCGGGCTGGACAATCTACAGGAGCTGCGCGCCCCCACAAACAGGCGGCGCTCTAAGCCGCAACGAACAGGCCCGTGGCGTACATGACGATCAGGCCCGCCACCAGCCCCATAGCGTTTAGCGGGCCGGTCAAACCACTTCGGCCGCGCGATCCCATGCTCCTGCCGAGAACCACCATGACCTGGACGATGGCACCGGCGCCGACCGCAAGAAAAAAGACGGTTGCCATCGGTGAGTAGGAGAATCCCCCGATCCACGTACCAAAAATCGTGGGAACCCCCGCGATTAAGCCAAGAGCGGCCAGCTTCGGCAACGCCGGTTTTGAACGCGCCAGAGGCGCCACGATGCCGAGTCCCTCGGTCGTGTTGTGGAGCAGAAACCCGAAGACCAAGCTCGTTCCCAGCGCCACTTCCCCGACCGCATAGGAGGAGCCGATCGCGAGGCCCTCTCCCAGGTTGTGGAGACCGATCCCGACGGCGATCAGCGTGGATATGCCGAGCGGACTGATCGGCTCATCTCGCCGGCTCATCTCGCTGACTGCGTGAATGATCAGGGGCGTACCGACTGCTCCAATGACGATGAGCCCGACCGCCTGGAACGCCGACGCCACTTGGCCCGACAATGCAAATGCCCCCTCCAGCGCATCGACCCCGAGGAAGAGCAGAAGGCCGACGGTGAAGCTCAGGAAGAAATCAATCCAGCGCGCGCTCACGCCGGCGAGGAACGGAATCCACAGTAGCCCCAAGAACACGGGAATGACGCCCACATATACGCCCAAAAGGGCGAACGTAACGACGTACGAGCGGTTGATCTGCGGAGACTGGGTGGCGACCGCCACTTCCTGTGTAAACGTGACTCCGGTCGAGCTTACGACGGAGACGAGGACCGGGTCTCCGTCGACCCACGGATAGGGAATTTCTATGGCCACATCGCTGAGACGACCAACCTCGCGATCAGGTGAGACGGTGTGTTCCCAGTAGGCGTCGTCCACGATGACTTGCGCCACGGTGACTGGCTCCGGGCCACCGTTGACCATATGGACTCGAATCAGCCCGGGCTGCGGAAAAGCGATCCGCTCGAAGGTGAGTTCTTCGATGGGGGGAAACGCAGCCCGGAAGACCCCGATTGGTCCGACTCGAGCAAAGACGGTCAGGAGAGCCGCGAGCAACAACAGTGGGAGTACGCCCTTGGCCGCCAGGGAGAGGCGTCCGTTGGGAGCCTTGTCGGTGCTGGGCGTCAAACAACCCCCCGCGCTTTGACGTCGAAGACGCCCATCCACCCGAGTTCGGCAAACTCACTTTGGTGGGCGTGGAACATGTACTTCCCGGGGTGATCGTACGTGAATTCTAGGACCGCGCGTTCGCCCTGGCACAGCATCACTGTGTCCGTCAATTCGTGACGTTCCAGATCCGTTCCGGTACGGTACAGGCGAAAGAAATTCCCGTGCAAGTGGAACGAGTTCAGTAGGTCGAATTCGGTGAGGTTGCCGAGATAGACGCGCACCAACTCCCCCTGCTCGATTTCTATCGGGTGCCTCTGATAGTGGAAAGCCACGGTGTTCACGGCGTAGACCTCGTTGTCCCCGTCGAAGTTGGTATCGAAGCCGTTCATCAGCATCATGAGTTCGTTGGCTTCTGGCCTACCCTCCGGCGGATCTACGATGAACGCACCGTACAGCCCTTTGTGGATGTGGCGCTTCAACGGAAGGGCGTGGCAGTGATAGAGGTGGAAGCCCATGGGGGCCGCGTCGAACTCGTATATGAAGCTCTGACCCGGCTCGACGATTTCGAAGACCCCGTCCATTCCCGCGGCGTGGATTCCGTGGAAGTGGATGGTGTGCGGGTGGCTTCCAGCGTTCGTGAAGTTCACCTTCAGGCGGTCGCCTTCGGTGCAACGGATGCTCGGTCCTGGCACGGTCCCGTTGTAGGTCCAGGCGGCGAAGTGGACGCCCGGTGCCACCTCGATCTCCCGATCCACGGCGATCATTTCGTACTCCCTCTGCACCTGTCCGCTCGGCAGCCTCGATACGCTGCCGAAGGCGAAGTTTTTGAGGAATACGGAGGGATCGAAGGCCTCCAAATCCACTTCGCCTTCCGTTCCGGCAAGGTCTGGACTGTGCGCCCCGCCAGCTCCGTCGAGCGTCGATGGAACCTCCCCCGCCTTGGATCCCGCCAACGCTCCAGCGCCGGCAGCCAGGCCCACCGCTCCAGCTACTCCCGATCGCAGCAGATCGCGGCGCGAGATCCCTGTCGAGGCCGCGGCACCTACTTGGTCTTCTCCATCTCTGTCTTCCATGCGAGCCCCTGTTTGAGGTTCGCCCAATACATAAATTAGGCATGCCTAATTTTTAGTCGAATGATATGCATGTCAAGAGTGTCTTGTTGAAAGTCGGGTGAATCCATGTAGACTGCCTTTCATGATTGGAATCGTTGGGGGCGGAATCTCGGGTTTGGTTCTAGCCGACGAACTCCGTCGCATTGGTGTCGAGGTCACCGTTTGGGAGGCGACGAGCGTTCCCGGCGGTGTCATGCGATCCGAGCGCGTCGGTGATCTCGTCTTGGAGATGGGTCCTCAGAGAGCCCGGCTGAGCACCTCCTTCCGTGGACTCGTCGAAAGCGTGGGGCTGACCGATGAGTTGGTCACGGCGCCCACGGATCTCCCTTTGTACGTGTATTCTCGAGGCAGGCTACGGCGAGCACCCTTGTCGCCCACGTTGGCCGTAACCACGGATCTCCTCCCGTGGTGGGCGAAGGCCCGCGTGTTGGCGGAGCCGTTCGTTGGCGGTCCCAGGGCGGGCGAGTTCGTGGGCCCATTCTTGAGGAGAAAGTTTGGCGCGGCAACGTATCGAGCCTTGTTGGGACCGCTTTATGGCGGCCTTTATGCCTCGGACCCGGACCGAATGCCGGTCGAACACGCCCTGCAAAAAACCCTGGCGGAGCTCGGAGTTCGGCGGAGCATTCTGTGGCGCATGTTCCGTGGTGCGGGTCGGGCAGCCGAGTCCGCGCCCTGCTCTTTTCGCGAGGGATTGGGATCGCTTCCCCTTGCGATCGTGCGGCAACTGAAGCGGCGTGTTCGTTTGAACACACCGGTGCGCGGAGTGCGTAGGACGGAAGGCGTGTGGCACGTCGAGACGGACGGCGCCGAGCCGGCCAGGGCAGATGCGATCGTTCTGGCGTGCCCCGCCGATGTCGCTGCGGGTCTGCTCGAACCTGCCTATCCGGCGACGGCGGCGAGGCTGGAGACTCTCCGCTACAACCGTCTCGCCCTCGTGTACTTGCGATCCGGGGCGAAACTCCGGGGTCTCGGTTACCAGGTGGCGTTCGGAGAGTCCCTCGAGACACGGGGGGTGACCTGGAACGATAGCCTCTTCGAGCGTCCGGGCCTTTACACGGCCTATTTGGGCGGAATGAAGAACCCCGATTTACCCGATTGGGGGGATGACCGGATCGCGGCGGTCGCCGCCGACGAGTTCGAGTTCGTTACCGGATTTCCCGCGGAGGCGGTTCAGGTCTCCAGAACCCGGATCCCTGCGTGGGACGAGACGTGGGGCGCTCTGGAAGGCATCGAATGGCCGCCCGATCTACACGTGTGCTCGAACTACACGTCCCGGCCCGGAATCTTGGGCCGGATCGTGGAGGCTAAACGTTTGGCGGCCACCATCGCCACGCGGTTTCCGCCCGCCTCTTAAACACGATGGCCCTCACTCCGCCGCGTTGAGGCAGAACGTGGTCGTCGTGGCCCGGCAGAGGCAGCGCCGGAGACCCAGCTCGCCCATGATCGGTTCAGGTCGCAGCGCATCCTCAACGAGGTCGGCGAGCAGTTCGGCGAAAGCGGGGTCATCATGAGGAATGGGGACACGGTGAAACTCGAGGCCGACCCCCTCTGCAACCGCGCGGAGTTCCCCATCGAGCTCTGCCAACGTTTCCGATTGTTCATGCATGAAGCTCACCGCATCGACGATCACACGAGCAGCGTCGAGGTTCCGGATGACTTCCTCAACTTCCGGAGTGGTCCACTCGATGTCTCGGTTCGTGTGGTTTTGGTATCCAATAACGTGCTCGCGGACACCGAGTTCACGGGCCACGATTCGGCACATCTCTTCGACGTACTCCACGTACCGTGGACCGTCGTCGAGATACTTGAGCGGGGTGCCGTGCGCCGAAAACACGAGTCTAGTATCCGGAGCGTGGAGGTCCACTCCCTCCCGCTTTACGTAAGAGAGGATCGCCTCGGCACGGAGCTGTCGATAGGCAGGGTGCCGGTGCCACCCAGTGATCTCACGAAGCGGTACATCCCACGAGAGGTCGGATACGGCCTCGCACACGTCGTCCAGGGCAGCCACGGTCGTGGACTTGCCGCAAAGAGGGTAGATGGGAAGAGCGATCAACTGGTCCACACCCTCGGAGTGGGCGGCGGCCACAGCCACGCGGACGGAGGGCTCTGTAAACTGCATACCCGAGTAGCACCGCACGTCGAAGTCCCGGCGGCGGAGCGCGCGTTCGATCATGCGGGTCTGCTTTCGCGCTTGGGGGGCCAGTGGAGATCCGCCGATTTTTTCGTATTCCTCGATCAGCCCCGGTGCACGCGCCTCAGCCAGTTTTCGGGAACGGTCCTTGCCCATGCCGGACTCGAGGGACGCGTTGCGCGAGAAAATGCGCTCCAGGAAGGGGACGACCTCTTCGAGCGTTGGATTTTCCGGTTCCCCGAAGTTGAGTATCAAGACACCGATCTTCATTGATCTGCGATCCAGTTCCAATAGAGGAAAACGAGGAAATGACGGACCGGAGCCGAACCCCGGAGGCTCGAAGCGTGCGCGCCCGTGCAGTTCCGGTCAGAGACCGTCTGTGCTGGCTCTGCTCAGTTACTAGGGCTCCTCGACAACGCCCGGTAGTACTCCTCCACCAAGCGCCTGAAGCCCGTGGGGACCTCATCGGATCCGGATACGAAAACCCGATCTTGTCCCTCGCCCTCGAGCTCTCGCCGTAGGCCGAATTCCAATTGCTTCAGCCCTTCCACGATCTGGGACTGGAGTCGGTTCAATTCGTTCAAGTCGAGATAGACGTCTTCCCGGTCCAATTCTCTCAACGCCGAGATCACCTCGCCTAGTTGCTGTTGATTGAGATCCTCCTCTTCGAGAACGCGCTCCAGGTCGATCGCCTCCTGAATTCGTTGCCGGGCCTCGCTTCGGAATTGGCGGACTTCACCTTGTGTGAGGCGGCCGAGCCTACGGTTGGCATACGCGCCTCCTTGGTTGCCGTAGCCGCCCCCATCCTGCCCATCCGCCCCGTTTCCTCCGCCCTGTTGGCCCTGACCTTGTTGGCCCCCCCCTTGCTGACCTTGGCCCTGACCTTGCTGACCCTGCCCCTGCTGACCCTGGTCGCCCTGGCCTTGCTGACTCTGTCCCTGCCCGCCGGGCTGACCTTGTTGTCCTTGGTTGTCCGCGGCACCGGGAGGCTGGTCGTCCTGACCTTGCTGACCCTGGTCGCCTTGGCCCTGTTGGTTCTGTGCTTGTTCGCCCCGCTCCCCGAGCCTGCGTGAGAGCGACTCGACGCCACGTGCGAGGTCCCTCGCCCGGTCGAGTGCCTCCGAACGGCGGTCCTCCTGATATTCACCAATCGCGTCACTCGCTCCGTCGAGCGCTTCTTCGAGCTCTTCGGTGATTCGCGTCGTCTCGGCCTCGAACTCCCTCGTGTACTCGCGATCCTCGTTGCCGATCAGCCCCCTGGAATAACGAACCCGCTCCTTGAGTTTGGCGTTCTCGATCGTATCACCCGCGGCGCGGAGTTGGTCGGACGCCTCTCTCTGGTCGGCCCGGGCGTCCGCCGACAGTCTGTCGATCTCTCGTTCCAAGTCGGCGATTTCTTCGTTGAGCGCCTCCTTGCGCTCGAACAAATCCCTTCCGGCCGGTGAGCCGGCCCCCGTGCCATCCGCTCCGAGGCGGTTCATGTCCTCTTCGATATTTCGCTGGTCCTGCACGACGTCCTCCGCCCTCTCCTGCGCTTCTTCGACATCGGACCGAAGCCGGTCCACGCGATCTCGTTCGAGGCGGCGCTGGGCATCTTCCAGTCGGTCGAGCGCCGAGGCGGCGTTCGCCGTTGCGGAGCTCCCCGATGCTGCCGCCGCCCGCCGCATATCCCCCGCGGCCTCCTGCAAGCGCCGGGAAGCGTCCATCATCTGCTGGTCGTTGTTCTCGCGGGCAAGCCTCTCTAGACGCCGGGCTGCCTCTTCGGTCTCGTCCGCCAGTTCGCGCTGGCTTCGGTCGTTCGCGCCGCCGGCCGCACCTCCTTGCTGGGCAGAAGCCCTGCGCTGCCGGTCCGCTTGCTGTTGTTGGCGTCGGGCGAGCTCCTTCAGGTCCTCCAGCGTCTCCTCGAGCTGGTCGCCGGCCTGCTGGCGCTCGCCACGCTCAACGGTCTCGTACTGGTTTTTCAGCTTGTCGAGTTCGAGTTCGAAGAGATCGGCCAAGTCATCAGCGCGTGCGCCGCCCCCCCCACCACCGCCGCCCTGTTGCCCCTGACTGACCTCCACTTCGTAGTTTTCTTCGGCCTTTTGGAGCTGCAAGAGCGCCTTCAGTTCGGGCGATATCGCCTCTTGTAGTTCACCGTCCTCAAGAACCTCTTCGGCGGCCTCCATCTCGGCGATGGCCGCACCCAACAACTCGGCGATCTTCTCGAATTCGGAATCGTTTCCGAGACCCCTTGCCGTCAGCCGTTGTAACAGTCCGGCCACTTGCTCCCTGGCCCGGCCCTGAGCCAAGCGTACGCTGACCAAGTTCTCTTGGAATTCGGATTCGCTGTAACGGTCCCGGTCGCGCATCAGGTTGTACGTGGCCGCGACTACCTGCTCTTGAAGCTCAGAAAGCGCGCTCTCCTCCTGCCCACCGCCGCCGCCACCGCCACCTTGCTCTGCCTGACGGAAATCCAAACGGAAGGGACGGATCTGGAGAAAGTAGATATCGCTCTTGGCGGTGCGGTCATCAGGTCCCGGATTGCTGTCCTGGACTTGAGCGTAGTAAGCGACCAGATCACCGGATTCGAGACCGAACTCCTCGAGGAAGAGGGTGTGTCCCGCGGTGACTTCGGGTGCGGGCTGGCCGTCGAACATCGAAATCGTGTCCTCGGCGCCGCCGTTAACGGAGTAGATGAGAAGCAGCTCCGAAATACCGTAGTCGTCGTCGGCCTTCGCCTCGAGAAAGAATTCCTCGATCGGACTCGCCCGCTCGTCGCGCCCCGGTTGGGAAAACGACACGGAGGGTGGCTGATCTGAAAGGACGTCGATCGTGTATTGCGGAGAAGCCGGAACGAGTTCTCCCCCCGCCCTTTCGAGAGCGACCTCGTAGTATCCCTCGTCTTCGACGGTCAGGCTAGCCGTCCAGGTGCCGTCGCCCTCGTTGGTCAGCGCCACGGCCTCACCGTCGATCACGAGCTGTCCCCCGGGTGTGAGCATCGTGGGGAAAACTCTCAGCGTCACGACCGTTCCTTTGAGCGCCGCGATATCGCCGCCGAATTCGACCGTGCGGGGGGCGAGCCCCGAGTACCGAGGAAAGCGATACTCCAACTCGAGGTGCTCCACATACGGTAGATCCGCAACCTCGATCGTGTGCGTGGCGGAGCGAGTGCCGCCGGACTCCACGAAGTAATCGGTGTTCTCGTCTAGTCCCAGAAGGAGAAGTTCGAAGCCCTCGGACGCGTCGGAAAGCATGGAAAGCCGGTCGAACGCGTCCGCGGACTCACCACGGAAAAAGATTTGGACGTCCTCTGTTTGGAAGCCCAGAAGTTGCGCGGTAACGAGTTGATCGGAGCCACGGGCGATGGTGACATCGCCGGGGCTTACGTCGATCGAATAGGGGTTTACGGCTCCTGCATCGCGCGTGGGGAACAGGAGGGCCGACGCTCCATTACGCAGCTGGCTGGGCCCGAGGAGCAGAAGCGCCAGCGAGGCGAGCGCCACGGCAGCGAGTGCTCCCGACGCCCGGTAGAGACCCTTTTGCTCGATGCGACGCCCAAAATCGACACCCTCGGCGCGCTTGAGCGCATTCTCGATGAGTCGTCTTTCGAGGGCATCCGAGGTGTGGTCCGACCCGGACGTAGCTTCGAGTGCCGCTAGTACGGAGGTCTCCAGCGACGGTTCGTTCTCTTCTAAATAAAGCGCCGCCTGCTCGTCGGAGACCCTTCGCGCCAAAGGCCAAACGAGGAACCGAACGGTGAGCCCGGCCACGGCCAGCCAAAGGATCCAACGGAACCAGACGACTGACGAAGCGCTGAAACGAGCGACCTCGAGCCCGTACACTGACAAGAGGAACGCGACCAACCCCGTACCGAACACGACCGCTATACCACGGATCGCGATACGGGCGCGCCAGCGTCGACGAATCCGGCGTATCATGACGAGGACCCGGTCGTGAAGAAGGCCCTTATGGGTTGCTTGGTACATAACTCCTCCCGTCCTCAAATCTTATGGTCGCCGCCCGAGAAATCCAGTTCGAAATCACGGTTTCCGTCAGCAATAGCACCAAGGCCGCGACCATCAGTAAGCGCCAAAGCGATTGGCGTCGCTCCTGGTTCATCGCTTGCATTTCGGGTGTCAGCATCTCGCCAGCGGCGCCGATCCCTCCCCCCGTCTCTCGAGAAGCCACAGCCCCGGCGAGTTCAGCTGGGTCCATCGCCTCCAACTCAGACTCCGTCACATCCACGTTGACCGCAACCGCGAACACACGTTCCGGATTCGTTCCCGGCGGCCGGACTTCGTAAAACCCCTGCTCTTCCAACTCCAAGAAACGAGGTCCAACCGTTGCCGGTAAGGCAACGCTCCCGCCTCCAGGAGTAAGCGCGACCTGTGCCACGTCCGGCGCCAACTCGTTTGCGCGGTCCGCGACGAACACCAAGCCGTCTGGATCAGCGATGTCGAGGATCTGACCGGCAGTAAACCAGGGCACTCGTTCTCGGTACCCGCCAAGGTGACGCATCAACTGGTGAATGAAGGGGAGAAATACAGGCTGGACCGCCAGATCGTTCCAAAAAGCGTCCATCGTGCTGGTCCAAACGAGCACATGTCCCTCACCAAGGACTCGCTCCGCGAGGGCGATCGATCCGTCGTCGAATCGTGCGAGCACTCGCCCTTCCGGACCGATCTCCAGATCTCTCGATCGGAAAAAGCGGGCGCGCGCGAAGTCACCGCCGCGGGGTCCGCCGAACAGTTCGAACACAGGGTGGGAATAGTCCAAGTAGCCCAAGCGAGCCGCTCCCCTCGTGTGGTCCCTGGCCGGGCCGAACCGTCCCGGGAGCAACTCCTCGAGCCCGGTTTGCCAAGCGCTTCGTTCTCCGAGGACCAGTAGGAGTCCGCCGCCGGCCTCAACGAACCCGCGCAGGCGATCCCCGGTAGCGCCTTGCGGGAAAAGAGCGTCGTTGAGAACGACCACGTCCGTCGTCGCGAGATCCTCCGCCGAGAGTGTGGTCGAACGCCTCACCTCGACTTGGAACGAAGACTCCTCGCTGATCTCGAGCGCGCGCTGCACATAGAGGCTGGCATCCTGGCGCGGACTGGCGCCCTCCAGCACGACCATACGCATCGCCCTTCCCGGCGAAAGCACGAAGTGGAGCGCGTCGTCCTGTGGAAGGGCATCGGCGTCGAGCCGGAGCGAGCCCCGCGTATAGAGGTCGGAGAGCGTGAAGGGTTCGAAGGATACCGTAGCCGAGCCCGTGGGGTCGAGAGTCACGGTCTGGGTCTGAACTTGCTGGCCATCCAATTCGAGAACGACGGTCCGGTCGGCCCGTTCTTCACCCTGTTGTCGGGCCACCCGGGCCGTTGCCGTCATACGCTCCTGGCCGGAAAAGAAGTCCCTACGAAGGGAGACCGACGTCAGCGCGGTATTCGGAGTGCTCTCATCGGAAATCACCACCGGCTCGACCACTGTCCCTGATGGAAAAGAAACGCCCTCGTCGCCTTTCCACCCGACGCGCTGGAAGTCGCTGATGATGACGGCCTCCCGATTCGGGAACTCGGACTCCTCGAGGATCGTTTGGGCCAGCTTCAGGGCGGGACCGTACAGCGTCCCATCGGCGCTCAGACTCGCCGTGTCCAGGACCGTGAGCAGTCGGCCGCGATCCGAGGTGGCCCGGACCAGTGCCTCCGCACCCCTTCCCATAAAAATGAGGCTGGCGCGATCGGACGCATCCAGGCCTTGGAAGACCTCTCGCGCGCGGGTCTTGGCCCGCTCCCAACGATCTCCATATCCCATCGAATACGAGTGGTCCAACACTACCACGACCTCGCGAGGTCCGAGCGTCGAGCCGATGGCTACTTCCGTGCTCTCGAAGAAAGGACGGGCGAAAGCAGCCACGAGTAAGGCCAACGCCAGCGCGCGGATCGACAACAAGCTCCAGTGGTGGATCCTTCGGCGCTGAGTCGACCGAAACGGGATTTTCCTGAGAAACATGAGGGAGGGAAAATCCACGACATTACGACGCTGCCGCTCCGTCAAGTGGACGAGGATCGGTACGGCAAGCCCCACGAGGCCGACGAGGAAGAGGGGAGCTAGCAAACCCATCAGCGTACCTTGTTCATCTTCTCACGGCTCACCAGGTATCGGAAGAGGGCATGGTCCAAGGGTTGCGACGTGTTGAGGACCGTGTAGTCGATTCTGCTCCCGCTAAAGAGCTGATCCAATTCCTGGGTGTGTCGCGCCATCAGATCACGATACTCGGCCGCGAGTTGGTCGGGGACGATCGGGATCATGTTCCCACTTTCCAAATCCCGGAAACTCGCCGCACTATCGTACGTGAATTCGAGTTCGGCGGGGTCGAGTAGATGGAACACGATCACATCGTGGCCTCGGGCCCGCAGGTGCCGGACGGAGTCGACGACCGCCTGCGGCTCGTCATAAAAATCCGAGAGGACGAGGATAATCCCGCGCTGATGTAGGGTGTCGCCGAGCCGCATGAGCGGTTCCCGAAGTGTTCCCGGTCGCCCGGGTTCCGCGCGCGCCAACGTGTGGAGCACCAACTGAAGATGACGCGAGGACGGGGGCACGTACTGGACGATTTCGTGGTCGAACGTCGCGAGGCCCACCCGGTCTCGCTGCTTCTGCGAGAAGTAGGAGAGCGACGCAGCCAAGTAACGAGCGTAGTCGAGCTTGGTGACGGCGTGCGAACCGAAGCTCATCGACTTCGAGATGTCGAGTGCAACCACAAAGTTGGCCGCAGTCTCAGCCTCGAACAGCTTGACGTAAAAGCGGTCCGTGCGAGCGAAGAGCCTCCAGTCGATGCGCCGAATATCGTCGCCCGCCATGTACTCCCGGTGCTCCGCGAAGTCGAGCGACATCCCCAGATGCGGCGACCGGTGAAGGCCCTGCAGGAAGCCGTCCACCACAGTGCGGGCCAACAGCTCCAGATTTCCGATCCGGCTGAGTACGACCGGGTCGAGAAACTGCGTACCGGTGCCCTGAACGCTCGACCGTTCCTGCGCGGACATCGGGTGTGTCGCCTACAGGCCCGAGGAGGGCACAGGTACCGCCTCCAGAAGCTGGTCGACCAGCTGTCCGGTGGTCACCCCTTCGGACTCGGCGTGGAAGTTCGTCAAAATTCTATGTCTGAGAACTGGATGGGCGAGCGCACGGATGTCTTCGAAGCTCACATTGAAGCGCCCCTTGGTGAGCGCCCGCGCCTTTGCGCCGAGGATGAGATACTGAGCCGCGCGTACGCTGGCTCCAAAAGCGACCCACTTGTTGATGAAGTCCGCGCTGTCCCCGTTGGGGCTCGGCCGGGTGGCCCTAACGAGTCCGACCGCGTAGCGCATGGCCGCGTCCGGGACCGGCACCTTTCGTACGAGCCTCTGGAAGGCGACGAGATCCGCGCCTGTAACCGTGTTCTTGAAGTCGGGATTCTGGATCGCGGTCGTGGTGCGCACGACATCGAGTTCCTCGTCCAAAGCCAGATGGTCCATGATGATCTTGAACATGAAGCGGTCGAGCTGCGCCTCGGGGAGAGGATATGTGCCCTCGAGTTCGATGGGATTCTGGGTCGCGAATACGTAGAACGGCTCTTCGAGCTGATACGTGGTGCCCTGCACCGTGACCCGGTGCTCCTGCATCGCCTCCAGAAGCGCCGACTGGGTCTTGGGGGGGCTACGGTTGATCTCGTCTGCGAGCACGATGTTCGCAAAAATCGGCCCGGGGGCGAACACCATGCTACGCCGACCTGTTTCGGCGTCTTCTTGAATGATGTCGGTACCCGTGATGTCCGACGGCATCACGTCGGGCGTGAACTGGATGCGCGAGAACTTGAGGTCGACGACCTGTGCGATGGTGTGGATCAACAACGTCTTGGCCAGCCCCGGAACACCGAGAAGCAGGCTGTTGCCCCCGACGAAAAGGGAAAGAAGCATCTGCTCCAGCACCTCGTCCTGCCCGATGATGAGCTTCCGCACCTCCGTGAGAATCTGCTCGCGACCCGCCTTCATGCGGTCGGCGAGGTCTATGTCGTCCGCACCCTCTAGAGCAGCCGTCTCCGGCGCAGCGGCTGCCTCTGCCTTCGCTTCGGCGGCCTCAGCCCTGGCTTCGGCCACTCTGGCGTCCGAGGCGGCTTCGGCTTCCGCGACTTCCTGCTCTTCCTTGAATGCCATTTCGTGCTCCGTCGAGGCCGCAAGGCGACCGTTGGCTCGATATTCTGATTTGACACCGCCCTGGGTCGAGTCGAGTGTCCCTCAGTGGGTCATCGCGTAGATGATATAGTTCACACCTAGTTTGTACGCTTCGTTTGACAGGTCGATGGGATACCAACCCACGTCCGAGAACTCCCAATATTCCCCGATATCATTGTTGTAGTTGGCGATCACCACCAAGCGCCTGTCGGGATCGTTCTCTTCATGGAGCCCGAGGTAGACCGGTTCGACTTGGAAAGTAGGAGATGCCAGGCTTTTCAGCGACTCGATCTTAAAAAAAGAATCGAAGATGGGGTGGCCCTCATCGAGTTCGACGAAATCGGCGCCCGGAATTACTCGCTTCATCTGGGCGTCGAAGTTCAACCAATCAGCTCCGCGAAAGTCGGCGGCGATCGGAAACCCACCTTTCAAAAAGTAGTTCCTGAGCCCTTCGATTTCGGATCCCGTGGGATTCCAATACCCAGGTTCGGATATGTACGCGGCTGGGTAGAGCGTCAACTCGGGGTCGTCCGTCGTGAAGATGTTACCGCCGTCCATGTAGGGCTGGAGAAGCGTTGTCTCCCGAAGGATGTTCATGAAATTCCGCTCTGCCCGCGGGTAGTCATGAGCCCAGGGCGGCAGTCCCCTTCCACGACGTCCGCCAAAGCTCCCGCCGCTGAGACCCTCTCCAAACCGGATCCGAGCAAACGTGAAGCGACCGTCGTACGGCGTGTTGCTCCCCTGTGCGTAGTCGGCTGTTCGCGGATCTCCCGGATCCGCTCCGGAGTGGACCAGCGCGACCGACCCGGTCACCACGGAGGCAGCCAGGATTCCCAGAATGGGTAGCGACGCGCTCACGTCCGCGGCGTGCCCGAAAGGTCGAGAAGCAGCTCCAAGCCCGCATCGAAGTTGGGAGCGATCTCCAGCGCTCTGAGTACGGACCGACGAGCCTGCGCGGGTTCATTGGCCGCCACGTATGCGACAGCCAGGTCGTAATATGCTCCCGCGAGGTCAGCCGGTTCGAGCGCTATGATCGCCCGCCTCTCCCGAACGGCGCCCGCCGCGTCACCACGTGCTTCGTGCGCGAGCGCCAGTCGGCCGTGAAGTTCGACTTCGTACGGGTAGATGAGAGCTGCGGCGTCCAGTGCCTCGGCGGCCCCATCGGTGTCACCCAACTCGTTGCGAAGCTCGGCGAGTTGTAGGTACGCCTCGTAGTGGCTCTCATTGAGAGCCGTCAAACGAGCGAGAGCCGCCTCGGCGAGTTCCGTCTCGTCTCTTTGCCGGTGGATCTGGGCAAGGAACCATTGAGGACTGTCGAATCCTCCGTACTCCGGGAACAGACTCACGGCCTCGACGAGGTGTTCCTCGGCTTCTTCGAACCGTTCCTCTTGGAACAGCGTGATTCCAAGGGCGAGCCTCGCTGGAAAGTTTCCTGGATTTTCCCGCACTACCCTCGACCAATCTTCGATCGTCTGCGGGTTCGTTGGAATGCCTGGGCTTTCGACGGGCGATCGGAGCGCGTCCAAGGGGACCGCGAACCGCTCCTTGAAATATTCGTCAAAGTCGCGATCCAACTCGTCCATGCTGATGTCCAGGAGGCTCTCGATGAGCTCGGGAGTGGCCCGCCCGTCCCGATAGCCGGCTAGCATGTCGCGAATGACCTGAAGTCCCCATCGCGACTCGATGAAATCGAACACCAGCGATGCCTGCAAATAGGAATCAGTGACCTGCTCGGGATACGACGGTTGGACAAAGCCGGAATTCAGATCGCTGACCGGGAGCAGCATCCCCTCGCGGTACCGAATCAGAAATCCTGGTCCGGCCTGGTGGCCCCAGCCCTCGCGGGCTTGGCGCTGCTCATGCACCGCCAGACCCTCGGAGAACCAGCGGGGGACGTTGTGGTCCGTAAGACCGAGGTGAAAAACATGGGCCAGTTCGTGCCAGAGTACGGAGGCCCAGTTGAACTCGCCGACGGGCCGGGCTGAAGGTGAGTCCATGGCGAGCAAGCTTCCGAAAGTCACGCCCAGGGCGCCCATGCCCGCGAGCCCGACGGTTCGGACCGAGAAATCGGCGTGGCTCGGATATACCTCGATTCGAATGGGTAGCGGAGGCTCATACCCGCCGTATCGTTCCACCAGCGCCTCGTACGCCTCTTCCGTGATCTGCTCGATATACGGCTGGAGTAGCGCCGATTCCCGCTCGTGCACCACAAAAAGAAAGCGGGGGTCTTCTTCATTCTCATCGTAGTTCTCGAACGTGTCCATCAGGTCCAGGGTGTTGTAGAACCACACGCTGTACGGGTCACCGGCGAACGCCGTTTCGAGGTTGGCACGGGCCTCTTCGATCAGACCGAGCCGCAGCTGGTTCATGCCGAGAATCCCGTAGGCTCTCCAGGAGAGGGAGTCGATTTCGATCGCCGCCGCCGCCACCCTGGTGGACTCCTCGTACTTGCGACTCTCAACGGACAGATCCGCGATGTCGTTGTACAGCCCGGCGTAGGTCGGGCTCAACTCCGTGACCCGATCGCGGATCCTGTCGTATTCTCGAGTCTCACCGCTCAGGTAATGACTGGCGGCAAGGACGCTCAGCGCCTCCAAGGAGGTGGGGTTTATGTCGAGCGCCTTTTGGAGCTCAGAGCGGGCGTCGTCATGCTCCTCCGCCTTGAGCAGGAGGCGCGCCTTAAAAATCCTCGCTTCTACGAGATTTTCGTTTTGTTCGAGGGCCCGGTCCACTTGGTCCATCAGCCCGACCGAGCCGTTGAATTCCATCGCGCGTGCCAACCCCAGAAGGGCGCGGGGGTGGTTAGGATTTCTCTCGAGTACTTCCCTCAGCGCGGCGTCGGCTTCGGGACCATTGTACTTCTCGAGAAACAACTCCCCGATCAAAATATGCGGTTCCAGATTTCCCGGATCGGCGGTGACAGCCTCATCGTAAGCTCTCAGCGCGTCCTGGAAGAGTTCGTGTTCCCGAATGCCCAGGTAGCGGACCGCCGTTGCCACGGATATGAGATCGCTGGAGGAAAGAGGCGTCGACCCGTTGTATAGATCGATGAACGAGTCGAAAATCGTGAACGCGGCCTCCCGGTCACCGTAGGTCCACTCGATGACCCCGAGGTTCACGCGGGCCGAAGTCCGATCGACCGCGCCGCCTGCGACCGCTCTGTTGAACTGCTCGCGGGCCTCGTCGATCCGTCCCAACTCGAAGAGGATTTCGCCCGCCGAATTGGCGAGTTCGTTCGCGAGCGCGGGCGGGGCCTCGCGAATGGCCGCGAGCGCATCGTCGTACCTTCCGACCTCGGCCAGAGCAGACAGGTACGCCACGTAGGCCGCCCGCCGATTCGGCTGTGTTGCGTCGGATGTCTCGTCCGAAAGCGCGATTTCCCCTAGGGACTCGATCGCCGATTCATAGGCCCCCGCGCGGAGTTCGGCGACGGCTTCGTCGAGCGTCTGCGCCGCGGCAACTGAGGACGCGGAAAGAACAACAAGCGCCAGGAGAATCCAGTGCCTCAATTTCCGCCGGTCTCCCGAGCTCGAATCGCTCGGTTCGCTAGGGCCAGTTCGATGAGCAATTCCTCCAGGTCGCTTTCGTAGCGGTCCTGGGCGAGCTGGTCCCGAACGGACCGGAGTTCATCGATGCGGCGCTCCAGATCCGCCTTCTGCTCGAGAAGGGCCCTCAACTCCGGATCGTCGGTGGCACGCGCGGCTGCCAGGGTCGGGTCGCCCGCGAGGTATCTCTCCCGTGCCAGCGCGCCATCCATGGCGTCGGCCAAGTCGGTGCTGCCCTCTCCGTCGCCGTTGTCGTCCAGGGCCGCGTGCTCGGTGGCGATCCGGTTCGAAGTCTCGTACTCCCTCGTGACCTCGACGCGAGCGAACTCGAATGCCTCCCACACCGACACGCGGCCGTCCTTGTCGAGATCCGCTGCGTCTCCAATGAACGCGTTGATGAAGTAGCCCCCGAAAACGGTGTCGTTTCCTTCTCTGCCAGTCCTCGTCGCGGTCACAATGGTACGCCCGGATCCCGAGAGGGCCTTGATGAATTCTCCGCTCGCGCTGGAGAGGTTCACGAAAGTTACTTGCCGATCGGAGAGCTGATCCAGATGAAGTCCGAAGTCCTCCGCTGTGAGGTCGGGCCCCGGAAGGTTGAAGCGAGACTCACCTGCGTTGAAGCTGCCGTGACCGATCAACACTACGAAAACATGGTCCCCCGACCGGGTGTTAGAAGCGAGGTTGGTGAAAGCCAGGTCCACGTTCTCTCTCGTCGATCGATCACGGATGTGAGGATCCGCCGTAGCGTCTTCGCCCAAGTAAATGATGTTGTCCGGGGGTAAGGAAAGTTTCTCGAGGGCGGTGGCGACAAAACTGCTACCCATTTCTTGGAATCGCCCACTGTACTCCGGATCGCCCCCCAGCCCCGTGATGACGAGGAGATGCGGGTCCTGTCCGAATACTGGTTGGACCGAATAGGTCGTGACGAACGCAACGAAGGCGAGTGCGCGGGCGAACATCATACGAGACCCGTCTTCCTCCTATAACCCCACTCGCCCGCCACCAAAAACAGGACGAGAAACAACAGGATCGGCATGTCCCAGAGATCTCGTTCTTCCGTCAACGTGACCCCGGCCCCAGTTAGGCTGAGATCCTCCGGAAGGTTCGACACGGTCTCGGGTGTATAGAACCGCCCCCCGGTCTGGTCCGCGACGCGGCGCAACGTGGTTCCGCGCATACTGGCATCGAAGTATTCGTCGGCGGAGGGCGCCACGTTCACATACGTGAGCGCGGTCCCGATGGTGTCCGCGCCGCGCGTAGCGTGTACGGACACCTCGTAGAACCCGGCTCTAGAAGTCGGAAACGTCCCGTCGTAGTGTCCGTCCTGTTCTACATCCCAGTCCAGCGGGACCGTAATGGAGTCGCCCGCCGGACCCCGGACGACCGCGAAAACGTTCCCGTTGTTCACCTCCGCGTACGCCGAGTCGCCGACTTCGACCGCGAGGGTCACGGGTTGCCCCGGTTCGACGACCTCACGCTCACTCTCGGCCGCGACTTGGGTGGGCACACCATCGGTGAGCCAGCGAAGAAGCTGCCGCCAAAAGGTTTCGTGCGTCTGGTCCTCGAGCGAGATGTCGGCGTGCATCTGCCAGATCCAGGAATCCTGGATCGGAAACGCCACCACTTTGCCGCGCCCATAGCGGTGGAAAGCGAGGACGACCTGACGGTTCCGGTCATCTTCGTTGCCACCCATCAGAAGACCCGTGGCCCCGGGCTTGAGGCGGGTGATGGGATTCAGCGTCGTGAGAGGCGGGAGGGACTCCCACCGTTGCTGGACTGCGTCTTCGTTGTCCTCTCCGAGTTGCGTGCTGGGGTGCGCGAGACCCGTTCGTGTCGGCGTGACGAAAAGTTCGCCGTAGTAAGGCTCGGACGACGTACTGATATCGTCGTCCAGAAACACCGGGAGCGCCTCTGCCAACCGCGTTCCCTGGTAGCCTCCCTCGGCAAACGCGTTCCTGCCGCCGAGTACCAGAAGCCCACCGCCGCGTTGCGACACGAAGTCTCCGATCATGTCGAGTTGATCGTGGGTGAAAAAGCTCGCTTCCACGCTTCCGAGGATCAGCGCCCGGTACCGGAACAACTCTTCGCGGGTTTTGGGGAAGCCGGCAGCGAGTTCATCGGCGTCGTCGACGTCGAGACGGAGGAATTTATTCTCGGCCGTGCGTTGAAGAACCACGACTTGGAGGTTGTCGTCTTCGGACACCGCGCGCCGGATGAACTTCACTTCCCAGCGAGGCTCCCCCTCGAAGTAGAGAATTTTTTCGGCGGCGTCCACGACGTCAACGAGGACGTCGCGAGAGTTGTTCTCGACGACCCGCTCCCCGTCCTGAGGAGCAACCCTGAATCGAAGCAGACGGGGTCCCGCGTCCGAAGCTTCGATCCGGACCCTCCTGACCACGGGCTCCCCATCGCGCTCGAAGGTCACGTCCTCGGAGGCCAAAAGCTGACCAGTGTCCTCTACTAAGAGTTGAACCGTCTGCCCGGAGTACCCCCGGTGGGAGACGATGACGTCGACGATCAGTGAGGTCCCTGCAAGCACCGTCCTCGGCATCTCCACGCGGCTGACCTGCACGTCCGGCGACAGTTCCTCTTCGCCCAAACCCACCGTGTAGACCGGCACGCCGCCGGCCTGAAGCGGGAGTAGTGATTCAGCCATGACCTCACCAGAGTTATCCGCTCCGTCGGAAATCACCACCAAACCCGAGATCGGCACGCCGGCGAGCTCCTCCTGAGCTCGCACCATGGCGCTTCCGAGGTCCGTCGCGGTGCCCGAGTAGGAGAGGTCGCCCAAGTCGTTGAGACGGCTCGCATCTCGGCTGAAACGGAAGTAACGAAGCGTGAATTTTTCGGACAGCGCGGTCAGAAGATCACTACCCTCGCCGCCGAATGTGGACTGAACGAAGTCGCTTCTCGGCACGCCGTTTTCATCCGCGATGCGCATACTCTGGGAATCGTCGATCAAGATGCCGACGAAGTTCCTCTGCGGTACCACGGACGTGAGCACGAGTGTGGGCTGGAAAAGGATAAAGACGAGGACGGCTACCAACCCGAGCCTGAGCGCCGCCATTAGGGTCCGGTCTCTGCGACGACTGTCCCCCCGGGCCGCTCCATACGTAAGGAGCGAAGGAATCGCTACGGCCGCCACACCGCCCAACAGGAGCAAAGACGGCCAAGACGAGGCGAATGTGAACTCCCCCTCCTGGAACAGGATCAGCCTGTACTTAAAAAGGAACTCGAAGAGCGTATCCATATCAGCGTTGGTCCCTCGTCATCAGTGGCTCATCGCATACACGATGAAGTTGACGCCCATCTCGTACGCGTAGGTCGAATACTTGAGCGGATAGCGGGGTTCGTCCGCCCACTCCCATGCGTCGCCGAGGTCCGTGTTCCAGTTGATGACGACCATGAGCCGGCCGTTGTCGTCGTGGATTCCTCTCACCATGGGGACGTATCCGTCTCGTTCGTGAGTCTGTCCCCCGTAGACGCCCTGTTGGACGTTCGGTACTTGGATGACTTCGTCGATTTCATAAAAGGTCGAAAAAATCGGATGGTCCATGTCGAGGTCGACGATCTCGAACTCGGGTAGAACTTGACCGATTTGATAGTCGAACTGCTCCCACTCCCTCGTACCCCAGAAGTCGTCGATGACCAAAAAACCGCCTGAGAGCAGGTAGTCCCGTAGGCCCTTTACCTCGGGTTGGGTGAGAGACATCCTTCCGACTTCGAGCGCGTATAGGAAGGGGAAACGGCGGACGTCCGGGTCGTGGACTTGCACGACGAATTCTCTTTCGTATGCGTCGAGGGTCGGAAGAAGGCGATCTACGAAAGAGAGGAAGATCTGGTCTGCTTTCGGGAAGTCCGTAGCCCATGAACCTCTCCCTCTTCGGGAAAAACCTCCGAAACCAGTATAAGCCACACGGGAGAAGTAGAACTCGCGCGGCACGCCCTCAGTTTGAATCTGCGGGTTGTCAGGTAGCCCCTCGCCGCCGACCCGTGCTCTGTGGTCGAGGGGGTGGACCAAAGCTGCTGGAAAGGGGCTCGCGTCCGGCGGGGTGGCGGGCAGGGAGATGAGAAGCACGCTGAGCGCGACAACACCCATCAGAAACCAAAATGCCCGCACGATACGCTCCAGTGCTTCGTCAGTGATACCAACTTCCAGCGTACCGAGCCGAACAGGCAGCCGTGATGCCTTGACGGAGTCGGCCTATCGGTACGTCCCGCCTACCGGAAGGTTCCTCACCAGCGGCGTCCAACTCGCTGTCGGAGCCCCGTTGAAGAAAAAGACGTAATAGCTTCGTATGGTATATCGCAAATGGCGGAATGACACGTGTTCTTGCATCGAGGTAAAGATATGGATTCCATGACGAAAGTCTCTATTCGCGATTTCGCCATTTTTCAGCTCAAACTGCTGATCGACGGACTGAAGGACGGTGCCGTTTTTACGATGTCGTTCGTGGCCTTCGGAGTGGACCTGGTATTCCGGCGTCACGGACGGCGCCGGCTCTTCTACAAGGTGATGAGGGTCAGCGAGAGGTTCGACCTTTGGCTCAACCTCCACGGCGCGGCGGAAGGGGCGGACGATGCAGCGGATGGCCTCTTCGGAGCGAGTGAGGCGGGAAGCGACACGTTGCTGGGGCAAATCGAACAGTTGGTTCGAGGTGGCGATCACTCGCATCCACGAGTCGGCAACGCGTTCACTCGCTGATCGTCGCCCGCCCGTGATGTGATCGCTGTCTCCTGCAGCGGAGGTGTGTTTACGGCTCAAGCTGCACTTTTGCCCGGATCGTGGGTACACGGTGCCGTCCCGATGCCAAGATGGCTCGAGCACCGTACTCCCCAATGAGGTCACGCCATGAACGTTGCGGTTCAGGACGCATTCAACCTACAGATCAAGAACGAGTTGGCGTCCAGCTATCTATATCTTTCGATGTCGGCACACCTCGATCAGGAAAATTTGCCAGGGTTCGCTCACTGGATGCGGCTTCAGGCCCAGGAGGAGGTTACCCACGGGATGCGCCTGTTCGACTACGTGCTCAAAAGAGGAGTACGCGTCGAACTACTCGGCATCGAAGCCCCACCGACTGACTTCGGAACGCCGCTTTCCGTGTTCGAGAGCGTGCTGGAGCACGAGAAGGCCGTGACGGGTATGATCCACAGGTTGTTCGAACTGTGCGGAAAAGAGGGCGATTGGGCGGCCCAGCAGGAACTTCAATGGTTCATCGCCGAGCAGGTCGAAGAGGAGGACACGGCTGCAACCGCACGGGACCAAGTGCGGATGGCGGGCAGTGACCAGGCCGCGCTGCTCATGTTGGATCTACAGTTTGGGAGCCGGCCGGTAGATCCTGGGCCAGCTTGATCCGGTCTTGCTGGCGTCGCTCCGGAGCATGCCGGATCGTGACAACCCCAATGCGACCCACTGTACTTCTTCAACAGCCTTCTAGTGCCGCCTGAACTGGCACGGGCCCGCGCCGCGGAACTTCCGCCTTTTAAGGAGCGAATGATCGCGCTCCGCCTCGTGCCACGGTTCCTGGGCATGGTGTGGAAGGCCCAGCCCGTCTACGCCACCGCCATCGCGTCGTTCCGGGTCCTGCTCGCTTTTTCGCCCGTGGTCCAGCTTTGGATCGGTAAGCTCATCATCGACGGCGTCGTGTCGAACATCGGTGTGGCCGCGCCCGACTGGACCGGGATCTTTCGTTTGGTGGGGTTGGAGCTCGCGGTGGCGCTCGCGGCCGATGTGCTGCAGCGTGCGTCGAACCTTCTAGAAAGTCTTCTGGGCGACTTGTTCGGCAATCGGCTGTCCGTTCGGATCATGGAGCACGCAGCCACTCTCGACCTCGAGAACTTCGAGGACCCCGAATTCTACGACTCGATGGAGCGAGCCCGTCGCCAGACCGCCGGTCGGCTCGGGTTGCTGGCCGTGCTCCTCGGAATCGGGCAGAACGCCCTGACCCTGATTTCTCTTCTTGTCGCGCTCATCGCGTTTAATGGTTGGCTTCTGTTGATGCTCGTGTTCGCGGTCCTCCCGTCTTTCATAGGAGAGACCCACTTCGCGGGTCTCTCCTATTCGTTGCTCTACAAGTGGACTCCTGAACGCCGGGAACTGGACTACCTTCGTTACGTCGCCACCAGCGACGTGACCGCCAAGGAAGTGAAACTGTTCGGCCTCTCGGACTACTTCACGCGTAAATACGAACGGCTCGCAGACGGGTTCTACGAGGCCAATCGGGCGCTTTCCATCAAACGTGCAGCCACCTCTGGAGGGCTCACGGCGGTGTCCACGTTGGGGTACTACGCGGCGAACGTCTTCATCATCATCGATACGGTGCGGGGAATTCTCACGCTTGGAGATCTCACCTTCCTGGTTGGATCGTTCCAACGTAGCCGCGGGTTGATCAGTGGAATCTTGTTGCGCTCGGCCGACGTGTATCAGCAGAGCCTGTTTTTGCGGGACCTCTTCGCTTTTTTCGAGATGAAGCCTCGGACCTCCAGCCCTGGCCATCCCGTGCCTGCGCCCCGGCCGATCCAGGACGGCGTAGTTTTCGAGGGTGTGGGCTTCCGTTATCCCGACAGCGAAAGCTGGGCCCTCCGCGACGTGTCATTGAGACTCGGGGCGGGCGAACGTGTCGCGTTGGTGGGCGAGAACGGCGCCGGCAAAACGACACTGGTCAAGCTCTTGGCACGCCTTTACGACCCGACCGAGGGTCGGATCCTTTTGGATGGTGTCGACCTCCGCGAGTACGACGTCGATGAGGTCCGGCGTGCCATTGGCGTCATTTTTCAGGACTTCGTGCGATACGATTTGTTGGTCCGGGAAAACATCGCGGTGGGGCAGATCGATGCCGTCGACGATATAGAGCGGATCGAACTGGCGGCTCAAATGAGTCTCGCCGACGGCGTGGTGGCCGGTCTGGAGGGCGGCCTCGACCACATGCTCGGGCGCCGCTTCAAGGGCGGGGCGAATCTCTCCGGTGGCGAGTGGCAAAAGATCGGGCTAGCGCGTGCGTACATGCGTGACGCCCAGATCCTCATTCTCGACGAGCCGACCGCCGCTCTCGACGCTAGGGCCGAGTACCAGGTATTCGAGCGTTTTTCCGAGCTCACCGAAGGAAGGATGGCCGTGCTCATCAGCCACCGGTTCTCGACGGTCCGAATGGCGGACCGCATCGTGGTGTTGGAGAACGGCGGGGTGATCGAAGACGGAACGCACGATGATCTGCTCGCGCTTTCCGGACGCTATGCGGAGTTGTTCACACTCCAGGCCGCAGGGTATAGATAGGCCGCTTGCTCAAATCAACTAGAGGTCACGAACGATCTCACGCGCGCTCGTCGAGGCCGTAATCACGGATTTTCCGGTGAATCGTCGGCCGGGAGATCGCCAGGATGCGCGCGGCTGCGCTTCGGTTGCCTCCGGTCAGCCGCAGCGTGATGCGAAGCGCCTCGGCTTCGATCTCGGCTAGGGTCAAACCGATGAGGGGGATGTGAATCGCGTTGCCCGAATCGTTGCGGCGTCCATCCGCATTGCGACTTCTCTCGAAGATGGACAGGTGTGTGGCTTCGATCTCCGGTCCGTCGCAAAGTACGACCGCCCGCTGAATGACGTTCTTCATCTCCCGGATGTTACCGGGCCAGTCGTGGAGCTTGAGTACGTCCGTCGCTTCTGGGCTGAACGGTTTAGAGGCGATTCCCATTTCGTGCGAGATCTGCTCTATGAAGTAGCGGGCTAAGATCACCCGGTCTTCTCCGCGCTCCCTCAGTGGTGGGACGTTGATGCGTAGCACATTGAGCCGGTAGAACAGGTCTTCCCTGAAGCGCCCCTCGCTCAGGGCGTCTTCGAAGGACCCGTTGGAAGCCGCGATTACACGACACTGCGCCTCGATTTCGTCCGTGCCGCCGACCCGCCGAAAGAGCCGTTCCTCGAGTGCGCGTAGCAGCTTTGGCTGCAAGTTGAGCGGCAACTCGCTGATTTCATCGAGAACGAGGGTTCCCTTGCCCGCGAGTTCGAGCAGACCACGTTTGCGGGCGCGGGCGTCGGTGAAGGCACCACGCTCATGTCCGAAAAGCTCGGACTCCAGGAGGTTCGCTGGGATGGCGGCGCAATTCACCGCCACAAAGGGCTCCTGAGCTTCGGGGCTCGCGTAGTGGATTCCCCGGGCAAACAGACCCTTACCCGTCCCCGTCTCCCCCACGATGAGGACTGTTGTGCCCCGTCGGTTCGCTACCCGCATAGCGAACTGTATCGCTTGGAGTATGGTTGCGCTTCGGCCGATGATGGCCTGGAAACCAATGTCCGCGGCCCGTTTACCTGAAGGCGCCGACTCGGACTGTATTTCTCTGCTAGCGAGTTGGTAGCTCAATTCGACTCCTGAAGGGGTTTGGGTGCATCAGAGCCGATCTGGTCCAGGCGCTCCTGCACGGTGGTTGCGTCGAGAGCTGCATTCGTTTCGGTGAAGAGTTTGATTGCCCGTTCGAAGAACTCTCGTGCAGTTTCGAACTCCTGGGCTTGCGCGTGGGTCTCTCCCAGCTCCCTCGACGCCTCTGCGGCAAGCAGGACGTCTTCACTCTCCTCGGCCAACTTGTGTGACAGGGTCAGGGTTTCGGTCGCCGTCGCAAACTCTCCTCTGGCTCTCTGGATCATTCCGAGGAACTTGAGGCCCTCAGCTCTGCGGAGAGGGTCGCCCCTCTCCTCGGCGATCGCCAGCGCCCCGGATACGTGGGCCTCGGCTTTGGTCCACTTTTCAAGTCTGATGCAGACCTCGGCAAGGTTGGATTCCACAAGGGCCTGCGTGTGGAGGTCCCTCTGGTTTCTAGCGATCTCGAGGGCGCGCACGAAGTATTCTTCGGCCTCCTCGTACTTCTCAAGGTCGGTGTGGAGCATCCCGAGGTTGCTGAGGACCCAGGACATCCCCTCTTGGAAATCGCCTTCTTCGAATTGACGCAAGCTCGATCGGTAGCGCACGAGGGCACCGTCGAGGTCACCCTGGATGTTCGCGAGCACGCCGAGATTCTGCTCCACCATTCCGGCCAACCGGTGCTCCCCGGCTTGGTTGGCTTGGCGTGCCGCTTGGCGGTAGAGACCCTGCGCCCCTTCCACGTCTCCACGGCGTTGAGCGATGATAGCTAGGCAGTTGAGGGCGTGTGCCTCGCCAACGCCGTAATCGATCTCGCGAGCCAACTCGCCACTCTCTTCGTAGTGCGCTTCAGCGGTTGCGGTTTGGCCCAATTCTCTCTGCGTCGTGCCGAGCCAACGGAGGACATCCACACGCAGGGGCGACGGCTCGTGGTCCGGAAGCAGCGCCAGCGCCGCTTCGAGTTTGGACAGTGAATCAGCGAGGGCTCCCTGGGCTTCAGCGTCGCGCCCCTCGCTGGCCAGCTCTCTGGCGCGAGCTTGGATCGCCTCTCGGGTCTCGCCCGTTGGCTCAGCTTCGTCGTTCACAGACCTTGAACTCTATGGGCTCCGCTGACCACAGCTTGTTGGGCATCGTTCTGCTCCGCTAGCCGGAGGCCACGGCATATCCGATGAACCTGTGGATCGGGAAGTCACGAAACCCATCGTTTCGGCCCGAGGGCACGTCCATGATTTCAAGGATAATCACGCCGTCTTTTACGTAGACGGGGACGGTGCCCACGGGTGTTACCCCGGACGTGGTGTCTCCCGAGAAAGAGACACCGAGAAGGCCCTCCTCGGAGTCACCTTCATTCCACGACCCAGTCAGCCGGTCTATCTCGATACGGATTTCGACCGGGACGTTGAACGTCAAGCCGTTCCCGCCGAACGTGATAACCACCACGGAACCTGCCATGACTTCGGCTTCGATCATCGCGGCCTCTGAAACAGCCCCTTCCGGAAAGTGGATCTCGACGCCACTGCTTCCGAGTCGGATCACTCCTCCGGCCGGACCGATCTCTTGGCGGACTTGGATGCTGTGGGCTACCGGCTGTGCCCACTCGAGTGCGCCGAAACCGGGCGCTGGGGCCTCATCGAAAAAGCCGGCGGTCGACCTCAGTGGGGAGGGGTCGTTTGCCGTGGGGAGATCGCTGCACCCAAGTGTGATGAGGACGAGGGCGAGAGGAAGAAAACGACAACCGCTTCTCAAGAACCGCATGTTTCAACTCCTGGATGGATCCCTTGTTCTGGGCCGTGTTCTAGTGAAGGATCATATATGCAATCTCGATGCCATCACTGAAAAAACACGTAAACTTTTGCCCCACAGGTAGTTAGGAGACCAGGGGGCCGTAAGGACCTCTCGCCTGTGGTGTGTCGTATTGTCACCATTGTGGGCGTAGCGCAACATGATGTTACGATCGTGGAAGATATGTAATCTATTGACACACACTCCGAATTATTCGGTGCCTGTCACCCTTACGCTCTCCATGACGATTGGCTCGATTGGGCGGTCTCCCCCGCCGGTGGCCGTGCCCCCAATCGTACGGATGGTGTCCATGCCCTCGACCACCTTACCGAACACCGCGTGCTTTCCGTCGAGCCAGGCCGTCGCAGCGAGTGTTATGAAGAACTGGGAGCCACCCGTGTTTGGCCCGGCGTTGGCCATCGAAAGTACACCCTCGGAGTCGTGGGTGAGTTCGGCGTGGAACTCATCGGGGATCGTGTAGCCCGGCCCCCCCGTTCCGTTCCCGCTGGGACAACCCCCTTGGATCATGAAACCCTCGATGACACGGTGGAAGGCGATCTCGTCGTAATAACCCTTCTCGACGAGATCGATGAAGTTCTTCGTGGTGCCTGGAGCCCGGTCTTCGAAGAGCTCGATCTGGAACGACCCGAGGTTGGTGGTCACGTTTGCGATTCTGTTTGCCATTAGGATTCTCTGGCTGGGGATTCAGCGGGGAGGCCGGCCCTCCGCCGCATGGGTTCAGATAATCCCTAAAGAACCCGGTGACGTCCAGAGCGGCGGTGGGTCACCCGAGGGTCAAAGGGGCCGCATCCTCGGCCGATCCATGACTACCCCAGCACCACATGGAGTGCAGATCAGCCAGATGCGGTGTCTGACATAAGAAACATCGTCACGAACGGGAACGTCCGTTCGATCCAAGAGCCCCCCACACCGCGGGCAAACGACGTGGGCGCCGTTGGTGACAGCGATGCGGATCCGTTCGATCTCTTGGAATTCGAACTGTGCGTGCATTAGATCAGATCCTCCACGGGATTCTCGAAGGAGCCCAGGGGCTTGAAGACCCCCTCAACACTTCCAATGCGGGGCGGGTCCTTTCAAACATGCCGCGACGAGTGGGGATGCGGCGGGGTCGCATCGTTGCTCCGCGGTTGGGCGCGTGCTATCGTCCCAAGTGACCACGATGGATCAAACGCGAGAGGCGAGTGGCAAAAGAAGCGATTGAAATAGAAGGATTGGTCAGCGAGGTCCTTCCCAACGCCCGATTCCGTGTCGAATTGGAAAACGGCCATGAAGTTCTGGCATATCTCTCCGGAAAGATGCGACAGCACTATATACGTGTCCTCGAGGGAGACCGCGTAAAGGTTGAGTTGTCGCCCTACGATCTCAGTAAGGGCCGCGTAACCTACCGCTACAAGTAGCACCACTGACGGGGTACCGCTCGGTTCCCCTTCTATCGTAGGCCACTCAGGCCTCGGCGAAGTTCCTTAGTAGAGTTACCTGGTCGGGCTGCCCCAGCACGACCATCTCCTCTCCGCCGCCACATAGGACGACATGACCGTCTAGATCGCTTAGCATCAAGTTTGAAGTGCAACACGGGCTGGGTTTTTGAGTTGATTTCATAACACTCCTTAGGGGTTCGGAAGCCGAGTCGTTTACGAGGTCTGTTGTTGAGCTTTTGAGCGATTCTAGA